>OLPR01003516.1_pt1 | contig 10374 bp, 11 predicted proteins | sample 1672761 | NCBI WGS metagenome assembly OLPR01 (sample SAMEA3136721, study PRJEB25190) | human gut metagenome | biome: human gut; feature: human-associated habitat; material: faeces | place: Austria | collected 2013
GATCATGCTGCGCCTTTGCGCGCCTTCGCAGCCGAAGAGCAGCTCGAAGCGCGCCGTCTCGCAGCCCAGCGCCACGCGCTCGACGCTCAATCGCACGTCGTAGGCCGTTTCGTCATACCGCTCCGGATCGAACGGCACAGGGCTTTCAAACGTCAGCGTGTGCGTCCTTTCCGTCCGCGCCGCCGCCAGCCGCTCGTGAAATTCCTTCTTCAGCACCATTTCGCCGTCCAGCGACGCGGTGTAGACAAAGCTATACGTCCCCGGCGTATGGACGTCGATCGTGTGCGTGAACGCCGCTTCATGGCCCGAAACCGCCGCCATGGACTTTTCCAGCGTCAGTCCCGAGACGGCCTTCAGCCATACGCCGCCCGCCACGCCCAGCTTCGGCATGGGATTGTCGCCGGGCAGCGCGCGATACATCGGCTCAAAGCGCAGCTCCAGCGCGTTCATTCCCTCCTCGCGAATCAGTCCGCTCACCGGCAGCATGAACTCGCCGCCCTTGAAGCGCCCGGCGATCTGGCCGTTGACCAGCGCCGTCCCGCGCCCGCAGAGATTGTCGAAAATCAGATAGACGCGCTCGTCGCCCTCCGCCGGCGTTTCAAACGCGCAGCGATACGTCCAGCGGCGATTGTACACCCACTCGCAGGCCGTCAGGTTCATGCCGATCAGCGGATCGGGCACATAGCCCGCCTCCACCGCCGCCGACAGCGCGTCGGTCTGCCCGCCGATGGGGAACGCGTCCAGTATGCCGTCGCTCAGCGTCCAGCTCACGTCCAGCCGTCTCTTAAACGCCATGGCCGTCCTCCTTCAGCAGCTCCTGCGCCATCAGTGCGCCGATGATGGTCTTGCTGTCGGCGATCTCGCCGCGCATGACGCGCTCTGTCAGCTCGCTCAGCGGCATTTTGACGATGTTGAGGAACTCATCCTCGTCCGGGTCGGTTTCGCCGCGGGTCAGCTCCTCGGCCAGATAGATCGAGATCACCTCGTCGCAGAAGCCCGGCGTGGTCACGATGTCGGTCAGATGCGTCCATTTGCCGGCGCTCAGGCCGGTCTCCTCGCGCAGCTCGCGTCTGGCCGCCTCGGCACGATCCTCGCCCGGATGATCGAGCTTGCCCGCCGGAATCTCCAACAGCACGCGGCCTATGGGCGCGCGGAACTGCCGCACCAGCGTCACAAGCCCGTCCGCGTCCACCGGCACGATGGCGCTCGCGCCCGGATGGCGAATGGCCTCGCGCATGGCGGGCCGTCCGTCGGGCAGCGTCACGTCCAGCCGGTTCACCTTGACCAGCTTGCCGCTGAACACGCGCTCCTCATGGTCGATTCTTTCAATAATATCGCTGTCGTCTCTCTCAAGCCGCGTCATGGCCGTTCCCTCCGTCGTTTGTCACTTTGTAAATGCGCACGCCGTCCGCCTCGAAAACCAGCTCGGCCAGCTGCGCGATTCCGTCTTCGTCGATCGCGAAATTCGCCCGCTCATAGCTGCTTATATAGATGTAGCTCACGCCGTACTGCTCAAGCAGCGCCCGGTTCTCCAGCGGCGCCTCGTACATGAGCCGCGCGTCGGCCTGCTGCCGGGAATAATCCACGCCGTGGAAATAGAGGAACGTCGGCGTGCCGCACACCAGTGATCGGCCGGTCAGCGTCGATACGGCGTTGTTGTGCTGCTGTCCGGTCAGAAATACCGCGCGCTGCTCAGCGTTTGCGTTGATGTATGCCGCCGCCTGTACCTCGCCGGGGCCGTACAGCCTGTAGTTCGACACGCACTCGCGCGCCACAGACAGCGCGCCCGAGCACACCGACACGGCGATGAACACGCCCGCCAGAAACCGCCGCCCGGGCAGGCCGCGCATTTTGTCATAGAGCGCGACCAGATACTGCGCGGCCAGCGGCGTCATGACCATATAGGCGACGTAAAACAGCTTGTTGTTGTCGTATTCGTTGGGCTGGAACTGAATCAGCTCGGCCACGACGAATATCGCCAGCGCGCCCACGGCCATCATGCGCTGCGATTTCTTCGCATACAGTCCCGCCGGAACCAGCACCAGCAGCACCGGCCCGACGTTCTTGAGCCAGAACCAGAAGTATTCGTCCACCAGCCGCCCGCCCTGATTGTTCGCCCAGTTGAAGCGAATTTTCAGCGAGTGGCCGCCGATGGTCTGCGGGAACGTCCATGTGAGCAGCTGCGGCAGCGCCAGCGCCACGGCCAGGCCGCCATATATAAGGAAGCCGGTCAGCAGACGGCCGCGCGCGCCGTTATTCGCCTTAATGAGCGCATAGAGCAGCGCGCCCGCGCTGAGCAGCCCCAGCGCCATGAACGAATGCGTATGCACCATGGGCATCGCGCCCGCCCACACGCCCAGAGAGACGAATTTTGGCAGGCTCTGCTCCTTCACGGCGCGCACGAGCAGCCACAGCGCCGGTATGAGCAGCGTCCAGCCGCCCAGGAGCGTTCTCTGGGGCAGCATCATGTCCACCAGCACATTGACCCAGCGGACGTTGTCGTCCACCAGATTGGCCGGCGCCTTGTAAAAGCCCGTCATCATCTCGGTGAGCCGCGAAGGGTCTTTCCCCGCCAGATCGAATATATACGCAAAGCCGAAGCCGCCGTTTAAGAACATCAGCGCAGCGGCCAGCGCCACGGCGCGCTTTGATTTCGTCATCTCCCACGCCAGCATCACAAAGCCCCACGGTGCCAGCGCGCTCATCAGCACGCCCGGTATGAGAAACGCCTGCCGAAGCGGCATCCCGGTCATGTAGAGCGAAGCCGACATCGCGTCGGTCAGGAAGGGATAGCCCAGCAGCGTGCCGGGCAAAAGCGTGTATTCCGGCGGATAGGCCGCGTCCACAAGGCCGGTGACGATGCCCAGATGAAGGTTCATGTCGCCGTAGGTCGACTGGCCGGTATAGAGCGCGCCGCCCTGCTCTCTCAGAGTGTGCGTGCACAGCATGAACGTCATCACGATAAACACGGGCAGCGCCGCAGCAAGCAGCAGCCTGCGCGGCGGCTCTTCATCCGATGCGCACCGCGCCGCCTCGGGCCGCCGCAGCAGCAAAACCGCCGCAGGAATCGCCAGCGCCACGGCCAGCGCAAGGGCGCACATCTGCGCGCGCATTGTAAAGCCGAATGCAAACGCAAACAGCGAGGGAAACCACATGAGCATCGCGCAGCCCAGCGTCAGGCCGAGCCAGAGCCGCGTCATAAAGCCGTGTCTTTTCATCAGCCGCGCCGCGATCAGCGCGCCGCACAGTTCAAAGGCCGTCAAATACAGTCCGCCGGTGATCATTCTTTGCTAATTCTCCAATGCTTTTTCGGGAAGCGCCGCTTTGCCGCGTTCCTTCTACCTATTATAAATGGATTTTGCCCCTCATGCAAGAACTATATTGCCTTTGTATGGGAAAAGGCGCAGAAAAACCGAAATTCAAGGCAATTTTCACTTGACTAACTCGCGCTTTTGCGCTATGCTATAGTCCATATAAGGGAGTAGTTTGCGCGCGCAGGCGCGTGGCCTGTCAACATCCTGACCGCCCCCGCGGTCTGGCAGGCCTGAAAGAACGAGACTTATGGGCTTCGGCTGTCAGGAAGTGATCCGGCCGGCGCGCATGAGTCCCTTTTTTTATACCGCGCGGGCAAGGCATTGAGAGGAGAGGTTCTTATGGAGTCCCTGGCCGTCATCATTCTGCTGTTCATTCTCGGTCTTGTGTTCATCATCAAGGGCGGCGACTGGTTCGTGGACGCCGCCGGCTGGATCGCGGAGGTGTCCGGCATACCGCGCTTCATCGTCGGCGCGACCATCGTCTCGCTGGCCACGACGCTGCCCGAGCTGTTCGTCAGCTGCATCGCCGCCTCGAAGGGCCAGGCCGACATGGCCATCGGCAACGCCATCGGCTCGGTCACGGCCAACACGGGGCTCATCATGGCGCTGAGCATGGTCTTTCTGCCCTCGGCCCTCAAGCGAAAGGACTATCTGTTCAAGAGCGTGCTGCTGATGAGCACGGTCGCGCTGCTGTGGCTGCTGTGCAGCGACGGCACCCTTCCCCTGGCGCGCGGCGTGATCATGTTCGCCGTCTTTGCCGTGTTCATCTGGGAGAACGTCAGGGCCGCCAAAAAGAGCAGCGAAAACGAGACCGTCTCCAAGCCCGAAAAGCCCACCCGCGAAACCGTGCTGCGCCACATCCTGCTCTTCGTCCTCGGCGCGGCGGGCATCGTGATCGGCTCGAATCTGCTGGTGGACAACGGCACGCTGCTCGCCCAGCGGCTGGGCGTTCCGGAAAACGTCATCGCGCTGACCGCCGTGGCCATCGGCACCTCGCTGCCCGAGCTGGTCACCGCCATCACCTCGATCGTCAAGAAGGAAGCCTCGCTGTCCGTGGGCAACGTCATCGGCGCGAATCTGATCGACACCGCGCTGATTTTGCCCGTCTGCTCGCTCATTTCCGGCGGCACGCTCCACGTTTCGCCCGCGACCGTCCGCATCGATATGCCGGTGTGTCTCGCCGTCACCATGATCGCGCTCATCCCCGCGCTGATTTCGCAGCGCTTCCGCCGCTGGCAGGGCGTCGTGCTGATCGCCATCTATGTCGCCTATCTGCTCGTCGTGTGTCTCTGATGAGCGCGCCGTTTTTGCAAGTCGGCTGCATAAATGTATACTTAAACGATATTTCGGTTAAATATCGCGTATACCGTTGCATTTTCCGCGAATATGGCGTATAATCTCACAGCATAAAGGAGCTGCAAAAGCGGCTTTGTCAATGACACGAAAGGGGTATTTCATCATGAAGAAGATTTTTGCTCTGATTCTGGTTCTCGCGCTGTCTCTCACCTGCGTCGCGGCCTTCGCCGAGGACAAGCCCACGCTGACCATGGCCACCAACGCCGCGTTCCCGCCCTACGAGTATCACGAGATGATCGACGGCGAGGACAAGATCGTCGGCATCGACGCCGAGATCTTCTACGCCATCTGCGACTATCTGGGCTATGAGGGCGTGATCGACGATATCGATTTCAACGCCATCATCCCCGCCCTTCAGGGCGGCAAGGCCGATCTGGGCATGGCCGGCATGACCGTGACCGAGGATCGCCTGGTCAACGTCGATTTCTCCAACACCTACGCCACCGGCGTTCAGGTGGTCATCGTCAAGGAAGGCTCCGCCATTGCCTCTGTGGATGATCTCTTCGCCGAGGGCGCGAACCACGCCATCGGCGTGCAGACCGCCACGACCGGCGACATCTACACCACCGACGACATCGAGGGCGCGGGTCTGGGCACCGTCGAGCGCTTCAACACCGGCGCCGACGCCGTGCAGGCGCTTCTGACCGATAAGATCGACTGCGTGGTTATCGACAACGAGCCTGCCAAGGCGTTCGTCGCGGCCAACGAGGGTCTGGTCATTCTGGAGACCGAGTACGTCACCGAGGATTACGCCATCGCCGTGGCCAAGGGCAACGACGAGCTGCTCGCCAAGCTGAACGAGGCGCTGACCGCCCTGACCGAGGACGGCACCATCCCCGCGATCATCGAGAAGTACATTCCCAGCGGCGCCGCCGAGGATAAGGCTGAATAATCCTCGATTTGACTGACATTTGCGCGGATCAGGGAACGACGTTCGTTCGTTCCCTGATCGTGTGTTACAGGAGGGATTTCATTGTCGGAATGGTTTGAGAACCTGAAGCTGCAATTCGATCTCAACTTCATTCAGAAGGATCGCTGGCAGTATCTGTTGACGGGCCTGGGCAACACGCTGCGCATCACGCTCTTCGCCTGTCTGATCGGCATTGCGCTGGGCACGCTGATCGCCATCGTCCGCTCCACGAGCGACCGCGTCCTGCCCTCGATGCGCAAGGGTCTGGGGCGCACGCTGCTGAACATCGTCGATAAGTTCTGCCGCGTCTATCTGACGGTCATTCGCGGCACGCCTGTGGTCATCCAGCTGATGATCTGCTATTACGTCATATTTTCCTCTTCCCGAAACGGCGTGGCGATCGCCGCGATTTCCTTCGGCCTGAATTCCGCCGCCTATGTGGCGGAGATCGTCCGCTCGGGCATCATGAGCGTGGACAACGGCCAGTTCGAGGCCGGCCGCAGCCTGGGCTTCAACTATGTGCAGACGATGTGGCTGATCGTCATTCCGCAGGCGATCAAGAACGTGCTGCCCTCGCTGGCCAACGAGTTCATCGCGCTGCTCAAGGAAACCTCCGTCTCGGGCTATGTGGCGGTGAAGGATCTGACCAAGGGCGGCGACATCATCCGCGGCGTGACCTATTCCCCGTTCATGCCGCTGATTGCCGTGGCGCTGATTTATCTCGTCATGGTCATGTTCTTCTCCTGGCTGGTCGGCAAACTCGAAAGGAGGCTGCGCAACAGTGACCACTAAAACTCTCATCGAGGTCAAGGGCCTTGAAAAGCATTTCGGCCAGGGCACGGTGCGCGCCCTGAACGGCGTCGATGCGGAAATCAGGCAGGGCGAAAAGCTGGTCGTCATCGGCCCGTCGGGCAGCGGCAAGTCAACCTTTCTGCGCTGTCTGAACCGGCTCGAGGAGCCGACGGGCGGCCACATATTCTTTGACGGCGTGGACATCACCTCGAAGGACTGCGACATCAATCAGATGCGCCGCCGCATGGGCATGGTGTTCCAGCAGTTCAATCTCTTCCCGCACAAGACCATCATGCAGAACATTACCCTCGCGCCCGTTCACCACAAGCTGATGTCTAAAAAGGAAGCCGAAGCGCGCGCCGCGGAGCTGCTCAAGCGCGTCGGCCTGCTGGAAAAGGCGAACGCCTATCCCTCGCAGCTGTCCGGCGGCCAGAAGCAGCGCATTGCGATCGTCCGCGCGCTGGCAATGAATCCCGAGGTCATGCTCTTTGACGAGCCGACCTCGGCGCTCGATCCCGAGATGGTCGGCGAGGTATTACAGGTCATGAAGGATCTGGCGGCCGAGGGCATGACGATGGTGGTCGTCACCCACGAGATGGGCTTTGCCCGCGAGGTCAGCGACCGCGTGATGTTCATGGACGACGGCCGCATCATCGAGGAGGGCACGCCCCAGCAGATCTTCTCCAATCCCCAGAACCAGCGCACCAAAGACTTCCTCAGCAAGCTCCTCTAAGCAAACTGAGTTTGCCTCCAGACCGTTTCGCGCGTGCGGCCCGGCGGCTGTGCCGCTTCCCTCTGCCGCCGCAAATGTCAGACGCATACAGCCCGGCCTGACCGCCTCCGCTTATGGGAGCCGGTCAGGCCTTTTTTGTATACCTGGGCGCTGCGCGATGATCGCTATTGAAAATGGACGTTCCCGCGATTTTCGGCATCCTCACGAGCGTCATCGAAAGCCACAGGGTTCATTTCCAAAATAGGCCTTGAGAACCGCGCCGGCCTTTTTTCGCCGTCCGGGCCTGCATAGCCGATGGGAACCGCGCCATAACCATTTCTACGCCCTTGTCCTTACACAGAGTTCCGATTATCCCCCCCATATCCGCGCGGTACTGGTTATAGACTATTTGCCGCCGATACTTTGGAGAAAGCGTGATGTGATACCCGCGCACCCCCTCGGTATGCGCCAGGCTATTCGTTTGATTTGCCATTCCTTTCGCCCTTCTTTGCGCAATAGGCCCGAACAGCTTTATTGTACATCGAAAGGCGATTTTCGCGTATAACCTTTCGTTTCGCTCGACTGCCTGAAGGCGCTGATGAGAGGCTTTGAACCCGCTTTCCCCGGCGAGGAGCCGGGATTTTTGCCCTCGATGGCGCCTGTTATTGCATGATTGGGGAGCCAATATATAACAGGGAGCGTTATTTGAGGGGCGCGCAAAGGCTCAGTGTGATTATGCTGGCTCATGTCGATCCGGATACACGAATAGCCTTGAAATCATTGCGATCTCAAGGCTTTTTTATATTTCCAAGCGGCGTCCGACCCCCAATTCGCAGCGCTCGAACTGCGGCGTCCTTCCGGGCGGCCGCGTCCCGTGCGGCTCTCTCGAAAGCATGTCCAATACGTCCGGCATAAAGGCGCAAAGACTGCGCACGGATCGCCGCCGCAGTCAATCAGCCGTCCGCACCAGAGCCGCCCCTCCGTTTGGAGAGGCCGGACAGACCGCGAAAGCCGTTCAGCGCGTCCGGCGGAGGAACGACGCGGTTTGATGCTGTCATTTTAAGCTGACCGGCCTTATCCCCTGCCTTTTAGTCGATGCCGCCCGTGGACGATACGCGCCATTCGCTCGGGATCGCCCCATTGCAGGCCGCGCATAGCCGCCGCGGCAAACGCGATCGCCGCCCCTCCACGGATGATATGGCGCGCGATTGCGCTCGCCGAACGCGGGCAGAGGCGTAGACCGGGCAGATATCGACGGCCTTCGCGCGTGGAATCTGCGGCGGCGGGAAGCTCTGCGCATTGCGACGCCAGCCGCAATAAGCGCGCAGTCCCCCGCGCTTCACGTCCTTCAGCTGCTTTCGCGTTTGGCCGGAGATTCGTGGGGCGGCGCGCCAGCTCTCCCGCTCCGCAGCGGTTTTCACTTTGCGCGGCGCAGGCCGCTTTTTTGCTTTTGGAGCGCCGTATCGCTTATCTTAAAATCCAGCCGCGCGTAGGGATCAGCGCATCGATAAAGACCAGCAGGACGAACAGCGCGCCGATGATACAGGCGATGAGCGTCGCGCGGTTGGCACGGCGCGTTTCACGCTCGGAACGCTGCTGCTCATCGTCAAGCAGCTCGGCGCGATGCCGGATGCGGTCATTCTTTTCGTCGAGCCGCGCTTCAAGACCGGCGACGACCGCTTTGTACGCCGATTCGTCATGCTCGGCCTGCCTGAGCGGGATCCCGGGCAGCTCGTCGAGGCTGCCATGCATGGCGACGACCAGCTTGCGCACAACCTCGAAATTGGCCGCATCGTCGTCCAGGGCGCCGAAATAGCGCGGCAGAGTGCCGACGGGGATACCGGTCATGTCGGCGAGCTGCCGCTGCGTGAGATTGTTTTTGTCCTTCAAGGCATTGAGATACGCCGAGATTCGTCCCAATATCATCGCTCCCTTTCAAATGTTGACACATCGCGTACACTTTTCTGAGATCGCATATGCCATAAGGCTTTTTGCGCTACCACATCGCGAATGATTCATCTATGAAGGGCGATGCTTCGCACAAAAAGCACGCCCATCGCCGATACATCGTCTGCGCAATTGCACATCGCGCTTGATTGTGCGATGCTGTGACTGACGCCAAACGGCGGATATGATAACAGGAGACGCGCGCCATGGCCAGAGAGTACAGCGCCGCGTCATGTATTGGACGCGACAGTTTCCAGCCTCTGATGGGCCGCGAGAGCTTTTGCGAACTGGACGGCGGCCCGCTTAAGCGCGTTCTGCGCGTCCGCGGACAATCCGGCATAGACGTCCAGCATTGCCCGAAACGCGGGTCTTTCATTACAGCGCGCCGCCGCGTCAGGCGTCCGCGAAGCGCTCCTTTCATACATCTCGCCCGTCTCGAGCCAGCCCATTAATACCGGCCAGCGTCTCAGGGCGTTGACCTTCGGCGCGGTTCAAGCCTATGGCCTTTGCGTCCCATAAAGGGCGTGCATACGGCTTGCTTTCCTTGAAAGGGGCCTCATCGTCGCGGACGTTCGGCTTATCCGGCGCTATATCGCGTCCCTTCCGATCTTCGATGCCCTGCCTTTCCCGCCCCATGAAATCAAGCCGCATGGTGAGATCGCCAATGGATTTCCTCACGAAATTCCCCATAAAACTGGCGTAAGCGCCCTGTCCACGGCGGCTCAAAGGCCCTCGCCGCATGAGCCTTCCCGGATATTTTTCCGAAAATGCATTTTGAGCCGGTATCGTTTCGCATCGCGCACGGAAGGCTGAATGGCTCTCTGCGCCCGTTTTGCCTTGAAAACACTGGCTTTTCCATCGCCTGTATGATATAGTAATAGCATATCAGGAAATGAACGGGGGCGGATATATGGCGACCGCAAAGCGAAGCTCTGTTTCAGCGCTGTGTCTGGCGCTGGGGCTGTTCATCCTTGCCGGCGTTTTTCGGCAGATCGGGTGAGCGCGCCGCTGCCGTCCGCCATGTGCTTTCTAGCGACCAATCTGATCTACATCGGTCTGGCCATGGCGTGGGGTTTTTCCATTGCGCGGCGGATATTGCATCGCGCGCTGCGGCGGTATCTGCTGCTGGGCTGCGCAATGGCCGTGCTGTGGCTGCTTCTGCGCGCGGTCAAGGATCGCTTTTTCAGAGACGACGGCGTAACCCGTTGCCTGTGGTATCTGTATTATGTGCCGCAGATCCTCGCGCCGCTGTTCAGCCTGTTCGCCGCGCTTCAGCTGGGCCGGTGGGAGAAGGACGCGTTTTCTCGCAAATGGTATCTGATGTTCATTCCAGCGGCGCTGCT
>OLPR01003519.1_pt1 | contig 10356 bp, 7 predicted proteins | sample 1672761 | NCBI WGS metagenome assembly OLPR01 (sample SAMEA3136721, study PRJEB25190) | human gut metagenome | biome: human gut; feature: human-associated habitat; material: faeces | place: Austria | collected 2013
GGCCGGGCGCGGGCGTTTCGCCCCGTGCGAGCGCGTTTAAGAAGCTGAAATAGCAATGCATATGTCCGCGCTCCCAGCCGATGGCGTTCTTGGCCGGAAGGAAGCTCCCGCCCGGCGCGGGATAGCGCCCCACGCACTCGATGCGCGTATAGCCCCGCATCCCGCCCAGCGGCACCTCGGGCTGCGTGTTGTCGTAAAACTCCAGCCAGCCGGGATTGTCCAGATTCCAGCGGATCGCGCCCTTCGTGCCGGTGATTTCGAGGAACATCACGTCGGTCGTGCCGGCGGTGATCTTGCTGGCCTCGACCGTGCCCAGCGCGCCGTTCTTGAGCCTGAGCATCATCAGCGCGTGATCCTCGGTCACGTCATGGCAGATTCCGCCCTCGCGCGTCGGCCGCTCGGGATAGAGCGTATTCTCGGCGCACAGCACCTCGGCGGGCTGCTGGCCGATCAGCCATGTGACCAGATCGAGCGCGTGCGAGCCCAGATCGAGCAGCACGCCGCCGCCCACGCCCTGCTTCCAGCCCATGGGCTTATCGGGATCGATCGAGCCGGAATGGAGATAGCGGCAGGTAAAGGAAAGAATCTCGCCCACGCGGCCCTCGTCGATGATTTCCTTTGCGCGCAGCGTAGAGGTGAAAAAGCGGTTGTGCAGCGCGATCTGCACCTTGCCCTTCGCGCCCTTCGCCGCCGCAAGGATGCGCTGCGCCGATTCATAATCGACGGTCAGCGGCTTGTCGACATAGACGTTCTTGCCCGCCTTCAGCGCGTCGATCACCATGCGCTCGTGGTCGGCGTTGGGCGTGCAGACGCTCACCACGTCGATGCGCGGATCGCTGAGCAGATCGTGATAATCGCCCGTGGCATATTCAAATCCCAGCTCATCCCGCGCCTTTTCCGCCTTGGACACCGTGCGCGAGCACACGCCGATCAATTTGGCCTCAAAGCCCGCGTCCGGATAAAACAGAGGCAGCGCGCGGACGGCCAGCGTGTGCGTGCGCCCCATAAAGCCCCAGCCGATGATGCCGATTCCGATTGTCTTCATAATTGTTTCTTCCTTTCGCGGTCTGATAGACACAGCGCTCATATTATATATCTATTCTAGCCGCCCCGGCGCAAAAAGTCAATCGCGGCACTTTTGTTTTTCTGAGAGGATGTGGCGCTTATTTTTATACATGATTTTGTATGTTAATGGACGTTAAAAGTGTAAATATTCACTCATACCCCTTGACACACTTATATTTATGCGCTACAATAGCGTCACTGAAACGAAGAAAGGCGGCGCAATCCCATGATGAAATCCAAAATGAAGAAAATCCTGCCCATCGCTCTGGCCGTCATGCTGTGCCTGAGCTCGGTGAACGCGCTGGCCTGCACGGCGATTTACGTCGGCGCTGATCTGACGAAAGACGGCTCGACGATATTCGCCCGCTCCGAGGATATTTCCAACAGCTACAACAAGCTGTTCTATGTCGCGCCTGCGGGCAAGCACACGGCCGGCGAGGTCTACAACGGCTGCTACGGCTTCAGCTACACATTCACCAAGGACAGCTACGGCTACACCGCCTTCAGCGACGATAACGGCAGCGGCGTCTGCCCGGACTGCGGTGGCGAGCATGCCCACACCCCCTACGCGGCGGGCGGCACCAACGATATGGGCGTAACCGTGAGCGCCACCGAAACCATCGGCTGCTCCGACGCGCTCTATGAGGCCGACCCCTACGTCGATACCGGCATTGAAGAAGCCGAAATCCCCACCGTGCTGCTGAGCGAGGCCGCCACGGCGAAGGAAGCCGTCGAGCTGCTGCTGAGCATCTATGACAACGCCGGCTGCGCGGGCGGCTCGGGCGTGTTTGTTGCCGATGACAAGGAAGTCTGGTACATCGAGAACGCCTCCGGCACGCAGTATGTCGCGCTGAAGCTCTCCGCCTCCATGGCTTTCGCCCAGCCCAATATGTCGATCATCGGCCTGATCGATCTGGACGACGCCGAAAACGTCATCGCCTCGAAGGATCTCATCGCCGTGGCCGAAAAGGCCGGAACCTATGTCGGCGACAAGGAGAAAAACACCATCGACTATGTGGCCTCCTACAACGCCGACCAGACCGCCGGCAGCCGCATGGTGAACGCGCTGGCCTTCTTCAACGCCGCCACCGCCAAGGACGAGCCGGAAGCGGCCGACTACACCATATCCAATGTGGATGCGGACGGCAACATCGTGCCGATGTACACCAGCATCACGCTCGACCACGCCTACAGCATCGCCGACGTCGTGGCCTACTATCACATCGCGGGCATCGGCTCCAATCGCAACCTTGAAACGCACATCTTCCAGACCTTCGCGGACGACGGCCTGACCGACACCGTCGAATGGGTCGCCATGGACGACGCGGCGCTGAGTGTGTTCGTGCCCTATTATCCCATGCTGACCACAAAGACCTACGCGGGCTATCAGGTCAGCACCGACGAAGCCGTATTCACCGAAGATGAGCCGGCCGACGCGGACGTTTACTATCCCACCACAAAGAGCAAGCGCAATGAGAACGGCGAGCGCGTACAGGTCGAGGGCTTCTGCGCCCTGCCCGCCGACTGGGCCGACTCCTGCTACTGGACGATGGACGCGCTGTCGAACCTCTATGAAGCGGGAGACCTGAACGCCGAAGAGAAGGCCAAAATCGACGCGGAACTTGCCGACCTTCAGGCGCAGGCCTATGAGGTTTTCGACAACATGAAGGCCGCCGTCGCTGCGGCCGACACCGACGAAGCCAAGGCCGCCGCCACCGCCGCGAGCGAGGAGATGGCCGCCAAGGTACACGCCGCCTGCGTGGCTCTGGTCAACGAGGTTAAATAAAAAACGCATCAAACGCTTCCGCGCGCCGCATGACAAATCCATGCGGCGCGCTTATTCTGTTGCATTTTCCGGGCAATGTGTGATATGATAAGCATGACCTCAATATGCTGCAAGGAGGCTGTTTTTATGAATCAGACGCTGCCCGACTGGCAGAACCCCAACATTCTGCAAATTGGCCGCGAGGAACCGCGCGCCAGCCTGATCCCCTATCTGACCGAGAAGAACGCCCTGACCGGCGAGCGCGGCCTGTCCGGCTGCTATCGCCTGCTCAACGGCCGCTGGGATTTCTTCTATTCCCCCATCGGCCGCGCGCCCGAGCGCTTTCAGGAGGTCGATTACAACTATGCCGACGAGGGCTGGGACGAGCTTCCTGTCCCTTCCAACTGGCAGATGCACGGCTACGACAAGCCGCACTACACCAACGTCAACTATCCCATTCCCTTCGATCCGCCCTATGTGCCCGACGACAACCCCATCGGCTGCTATCGCCGCTCCTTCACGCTGCCCGAGGGCTGGGACGAACGCGAGGTGTTCCTGAACTTTGACGGCGTGAACTCCGCGTTCTACGTCTGGGTCAACGGCTCCTTCGCGGGCTTCTCGAAGGTATCGCATATGCCCTCCGAGTTCGACATCACGCCCTTTGTCACCGCCGGCGACAACGTACTGGCCGTGATGGTCTACAAGTGGTCGGACGGCACCTATCTGGAGGATCAGGATTTCTGGCGGCTCTCCGGCATTTTCCGCGACGTGTATCTGCTGGGCGTGCCCAAGCTGCACATCCGCAACGCTGCCGTCACCGCCGTGCCCGACGACAGCTTCAAAAACGGCCTGCTCTCCGCCGAGGTTGAGCTGGCCAGCTACGACGGCAGCGCCGCCGCGCTCCTGCACGCCAAGCTGCTCAAAAACGGCAGATCCGTCTGCGAAACGCAGATTTCCGTGGGCGTTGAGGAGCGCAAAAACGCCTGCGTGACCTTCGACATGACCGTCGAGAACGCCCGCCTGTGGACGGCCGAGACGCCCGAATTGTATCAGCTGCTGCTCGAAATCGAGCAGGACGGCGCGATCACCGAGGTGCAGCGCGTGGACGTGGGCTTCCGCAAAATCGAGATCCGCGACCGCCGCCTGCTGGTCAACGGCGTGTCCGTGAAGCTCAAGGGCGTGAACCGTCACGACACCCACAGCGAACTGGGCCACGTCACGCCGGTCGAGGCGCTCATCACCGACATCGAGCTGATGAAGCAGAACAACGTCAACACCGTGCGCACCTCGCACTATCCCAACGACCCGCGCTGGCTCGATCTGTGCGACCGCTACGGCCTGTACGTCATCGACGAGACTGATCTCGAGTGCCACGGCACCTGCGTGCAGGGCTATGAGGGCTGCTGGAATCGCTTCTCCGACGATCCCGAATGGCAAGCCGCCTATGTCAACCGCGCCGAGCGCATGGTCGTGCGCGACATCAACCATCCCTCGATCATATTCTGGTCGCTGGGCAACGAATCGGGCTTTGGCTGCAACCACATCGCGATGAGGAAGCGCATCCTCGAGCTGGACAACTCCCGCCCGATCCACTATGAGGGCGAGTACGCCCAGAAGGAGCTGGCGGCCGCGGGCGTGACCGTGAGCGACGTCAAATCCCGTATGTACACCTCCGTGCCCGCGCTGGAGGCCGAGGGCTGCGACGAAACCGACCCGCGCCCCTATTTCCTGTGCGAATACGCCCACGCCATGGGCCTCGGCCCCGGCTCCCTCAAGGAATACTGGGAGACGATCTACGCGCACGACCGGCTGATCGGCGGCTGCGTGTGGGAGTGGGTCGATCACGGCATACTGACCGAAACCGAGGACGGCGAGCCGTTCTATGCCTACGGCGGCGATTTCGGCGATCATCCCAACGACGGCTGCTTCTGCGTGGACGCGCTCAACTACCCCGACCGCACGCCGCACACCGGCCTGATCGAGCTGAAAAAGGCCTATGAGCCGGTCAAGTTCGAGCTGAAGGACGCCGAAAAGGGCGTGCTGACCATCCGCAATCTGTTCGCGTTCCGCACGCTGGACGACTTTGACGCGTCCTTCAGCGTGATCTGCGAGGGCGAAACCGTCGCGCGCGGTCGTCTCGATCTGAGCGGCGTCGCGCCCTATGGCGAAAAGACCGTTGCGCTCAATTACGCGCTGCCTGAAAGCGGCGAGAGCTATCTCGAAATCCATGTGAGCGAGGCGTTCGATCAGCTCTGGTGCGAGCGCGGCCACGAGATCACCGCCGCCCAGTTCATGCTGCCCACGAAGGCCGCCTTCACCGTCGTGCCCGCGGACGATATGCCCGCGCTGGACGTTGACGAGGACGACGAGACGCTCGAAATTCTGGGCGAGGACTTCTCGCTGCTGTTCGACAAGCGTACCGGCGCTCTGACCAGCTGGATCGCCGCCGGCAACGAGCTGCTGCTCTCCGGCCCGCGCGCCAACCTCTTCCGCGCGCCCATCGACAACGACCGCAACTACCGCAAGAACTGGGAGAAGCTCGATCTGACCCGCCTGATGACCCGCGTGGAGTCGTTCGAAACTGCGCGCGAGGGCGACAGCCGCCTGACCGTCCGCGTGACCGCGACCCATTCGCCGCGCATCTACGCGCCGCTGCTGCGCACGATCATGACCTACACCGTCTTCGGGAGCGGCGACGTGCGCCTCAACACCGTGTTCGAGCCGCTGCGCGACGATCTGCCCTATCTGCCGCGCGTCGGCCTGGCGCTGGAAATGCCCGCCGAGTTCGACCGCGTGATGTGGTACGGCCTCGGCCCGCAGGAGAACTATCCCGATATGCAGCTGTCCGCGCTGCTGGGCCAGTATGCGTCTCTGGTGGACGATCTGCACGAGCCCTACGTCCGTCCGCAGGAGAACGGCTCCCGCGGCGGCGTGCGCGCCCTGTCGGTCACCGACATACTGGGCGCGGGCCTGATGATCGTGGGCGAGGAAACCTACGAGGACAAGGGCTTCTCCTTCAGCGCGCATCCCTATACCGCCGAGGCGCTGGACAAGGCCGAGCACACCTTCGAGCTGAAGGCCGAGGACAAGACCGTTCTGTCGCTCGACTGGCGCATGGGCGGCATCGGTTCCAACAGCTGCGGCCCGCTGCCGCTGGAGAAATACTGCCTCTCCCTCAAGGAGCCGGCGTCCTTCACGGTGGTCATGCGGCCCTATAACCGCCAGTGCGGCGAGCTGATCAACTTTGCCCGCGTGCTGCCGGAAAAGTAATCACTTCATAATTCCGCATCCCGTCGCTTTTTCGTGAGCGGCGGGATGTTTTTTATGATCGCCAAACAGGCGCTGCAAATTTTCCAGTCCGTCATGATGCCGCACGGCGCGAAAAAAGATCGAAAGAATCCCAAGGAGGGCTTTGCGAATCGAAAAGTGGGATTGACAATTATTCCGCCGTCCTCACTGCGCGCCGCATTTTTCCGACGGCGCCATGCTCCCGCCGGCAGACGGTATCAGCGCCCGGCGAACGGCGCGCGCATACCAGAAATAGCGAGGATCCTCCGGACACAGCGCGCACAGCTGATCGCGGCAGCGCGCGCACAGACACAGCCCGCCCGCGCTGAGTTCAACGTTCCCTTCGGCGCAGAAAGCACACCCTGACATACAAAAAACCTCCCGAACAGCTTTAACTGCATCCAGTTTACCCAGGTGCTGTCATGCTATTCGGGAGGCGTTCATTCGGTGAAAAATTATTGATTGGCGGCGGCCGCATCCTCGAGCGCATGAAGGAGCGGCTCCTCCGGCTGAATGAGCATCAGCCGCACGGCGTCCGCGCCCTCTCTGCGATAGGCGATCGCCTTTTTCGGCAGCTTGTTTTCGCGCAGCGTGGCCTTGTCGTAGGACTGGCCGTTGCCGTACTTTTTGAAGATTTCGTCCTGATCGCCCACGGCCAGTATGTCCTTAAGCGGAATATCGTGGACGATGCGCGCGTGGTCGCCGTAGACGCGCTCGATGAAGAAGCGCCCGTCGTCCACCGTGTAGCGAAACTCCATGACGCTCAGCCGCATCACGGCCACGGCCTCGGCGACGATGATCAGCCAGACGGCCATGCCGCCATACTGAAGGCCGGCGGCCAGACTGATGACCCGCTCCAGCCAGCTCACAAATATGATCGAGAAGATAATGCCCGCGATGATCAGCAGGCCCTGAACCGGCGAGACGGAGCGCCCCTTGAGTCTCTGCTGAACCATGTCACTGCGCCTCCGCTTCATCGGCAGGCGACTCGAAAAGCTCGATCATTTCCTGCATAACGGCCGCCGCGGTGTCCGGATTCTGGCTGAAGCGGACGATGGCCATATACTTGCCCTCCGGATTGAAGGAGAGCGCGTCGTTCATTCCCGTCAGCGAGCTGGCCTGCAGCGCGTAGACATGGCGCTCGCCGGTGGTCTGCTCGTCGTCGTCATATTCGTCGAACGTGACGTTGCCCAGATCGCGGTCGCCCGGATCGATCACGCCGCGCTCGATATAGCCGTCCAGCGGCACGACGGCGTTCTGCTCGATCAGCTCGATCAGCTGCCTGCGGCTGAGGATATAGATGTCGCCCTCCTGCGCCGCCAGCGTAACCATGTATTTCTGATAGCCGTAATAGCTGGTTTCCGAATCGGACGAGGTATCGTCGTATTCGACCGTCAGGAACTGAACCTCCTGAAGCGCGCACTCATAGTCCTCCGCCGTCACGTCAACGCCCTGCTCCGCATCGGCGACGCGCTCCGCCTCCTGTCCGGCGGCAAGCAGCTGCGCAACCGCGTCCTTGCAGGCCTGAGATGAGGTGTCGGCATAGGCGCCGATCAGCTCAATATCGACGCGGCGCGCGTTGGGCGCGCGGTATTCCGTCATCGTGTACACCAGATTGCCAGCCAGCACCGCCAGCACCACGACGATCAGATAGATCATTCGACTGTAGTGAAAGTGAACCTTCAGCTTCTCGCGGGTCAGTTTTGTGTTGGGCATTTCCAGCAAGCCTCCTCATACGACGAAAAAAGGATGATCCGCGATCCTGATCGCCCGATCATGCTCATCTTGTTCTATTATAGCATGAATCGGCGCATTTTCAAGGGACTGCACGGTTTATTTCGGTTTTTGCCGTTCTTTGTCCATGATTGGGCGCGCCTCATCACCGTTCCGTGTTCAAAAACATACGCGCGTGCTCGCCCGCCTGCGTGTCCTTCAGATAGACCACGTTCAGCTCATGTTCGCCCGTCAGCGACTCACAGCGAAAATGGCCGAACTGCGCTTCGTCCCGAACAACCGCCTCGTAAAGGAAGCTCACGCCGTAGCCGTCCGCGACCAGTTCCCGGATGATCTTGAAGCTGCTGATGCAGATCCGCCCGCGGAACGCCTCCACCGAATAGCCCACCCGCGCCAGCTCGCGCTCCAATATATTGCGCGTGCCCGAGCCAGGCTCGCGCAGGATCAGCCGCTCGCGGAACAGCGCCTCCAGCGTCACCGCGCGCCCGGCAAAGGGATGCGACGCGGCGCACACCCCGATATACGGTTCCCGCCGCAATAGAAAATAATCATACCGCTGCTTGTCGAACAGCCCCTCCAGCACGACGAAATCCAGCGCGCCCTGATCGAGCTGCTCCAGAAGATGCGCCGTGTTGTCCACCGTGAAAAACAGCTCGTTGTCCGGCGATTCCAGAAAGCGCCGAATCTCCGGAATGAGGATGTAATCGCCGATGGATTTCGTCGCGCCGATGCGGTAGATCGCCTTGGGGCGGCTTTGCAGCGCGCGGATCATATCCTCCTCGCGGGCGCGCTGGCCGATGGCGTATTCCTCCAGTATGCCGCCCTGCGCCGTTTTGCGCAGCCGCCGCCCGTCATAGTCGAACAGCTTTACGCCGTAGAGCGCCTCGAGCGCCTGGATCTGCTTGGTCACCGCCGGCTGCGTGAGATTGAGCCGTTCGGCCGCGCGGCGGTAGTTCATTGTGCGGCACAGCGTGAGGAACGTTTCCAGCTTCGGATCCATATTCATCCTCCCATTGATAATAAAAGCGAATCGCCCGATTCCTCTTTATAATTTGATTTTATCACACTTCGGTGTTATAATAAAGCCGAAAATACGCCTGAGAGGACGAAACACCATGGAAAAAGTCAAAAAACTGCTGCCCGGCTGCGCGCTGGCGCTGGTGATCGCCGCCGCCGCGAAGCTGCTGGAAATGTGGGAGAACGCCGCGAATCTCCACTTCATCGGCGCGTCGGTCATCGCGCTGTTCATCGGCATGATCGTCAACCGCTTCTGCAAGCCCAGTCCCGTCACCGCGCCCGGCATCAAATTCACCTCGAAGAAAATTCTGAAGTTCGCCATCATCCTGCTGGGCGCGAGCCTGAATATCTCCACCGTGCTGAAGGTCGGCCGCTTCTCGCTCACCGTAATGGTGTTCACGCTGGCCACCTGCTTTGGCCTGGGCTATGTGATCGGCAGGGCGCTCGGCCTGAACTGGAAAACCAGCAGCCTGATCAACGCCGGCACGGGCATCTGCGGCGGCTCGGCCATCGCGGCCATCGCGCCGGTCATCGAGGCCAGCGATCTGGACGTCGCCTACGGAATGTCGGCAACGTTCCTGTTCGACATGATCATGATCATCGTGTTCCCGCTGCTGGGCCGCTGGATGGGGCTTTCGGACGCGGCGTTCGGCCTGTGGGCGGGCACGGCGGTCAACGACACCTCCAGCGTCGTGGCCACGGGCTACGCCTTCAGTGAGGCCGCCGGCGATTTCGCCACCATGGTCAAGCTCACGCGCACGCTGACCATCATCCCGACAGTGCTGGTATTCGCCGCCATCAGTATGCGGCTCAAGAAAAAGGAAGCGGCGGCCAGCGGCGACGTTTCGGTCAACGTCAGCATGAAATCGGTGTTCCCGTGGTTCATACTGGGCTTTCTGGCGATGTCCGCGCTGTGCAGTCTCGGCCTGATTCCCGCCGCAGCCGCGAGCGCGCTCAAATCGGTCAGCAAGTTCCTGATGGTCGCCGCGCTGGCCGCGATCGGCCTGAACACCAGCTTTAAGGAGCTGTGCAAATCCGGCGCAAGACCCATGCTGCACGGCTTCATCATCTCGCTGCTGGTCGTGCTGGTGGCCATCGCCGTGGAATTCTGCCTGGGCATCGCCCCCGGCGGCGCGATCGGATAAATCCCGCAAAGTGAATACGCACGCTCCGTCTCCGCTCAATCGGGCGGGGGCGGGGCGTTTATCTCTCCATTCGCGGCGCTGAAGGAAAGGCGCGGCGGGTAAAAACGGCGGCGTCCGCGCCTGCGGCCGCTTATGAACGCGCGCCTTTCCGCATAGTATGGTCTGTGGTCTGAAGCCCACCATGCTGTGAATGGGAGTTGGTATCATGGGTCAGTTTGCAGGTCTGTTTTATACGGGAGACGCACAGGCGCTGAGGGGCGTTTACGACGCGCCCTATCACGTCATGGGCCGGCACGCACTGTGCGCGCGCGCTATCGCGTCGGACGGCGGCGCAATGGCGCT
>OLPR01003522.1_pt1 | contig 10352 bp, 9 predicted proteins | sample 1672761 | NCBI WGS metagenome assembly OLPR01 (sample SAMEA3136721, study PRJEB25190) | human gut metagenome | biome: human gut; feature: human-associated habitat; material: faeces | place: Austria | collected 2013
CCCGATGCCATCCAGCCCACCTGCGGGTCGGTCATCGCCTCCCGGGGCGAGAGCCCGTCGAGGCGCTCCTCGAAGGAGGTGTATCGCTCGCGGCTGCGGGCGACGCGCTGCATGTAGCGGTCGTAGGCGCGGTGGTTGCCGAAGGCCTCGAAGTAGTCGGCGCTGTCGACAATCCGCGCGCGGTAGGCGTCGTAGCGGGCGTAGCCGCGCTCCTGCATGGCGCGGAAGCGCTCACCCGTATAGACCAGCGGGTCGAGCTCCAGCGTGTCGGGTCCCTTCAGCAGCATCGGGTGGAGCTGCAGCCGCCAGTCCTTCTCCTGGAACGCCTCGGGCACCGTGACGACGAATTCGACGTTGATTTTGCCGTTGCGCTCGACCAGGTTGCGGCGGTTCGAGGCCGAGATGACCACCTCGTCGATGGCCACCGAAATCATCTTCTGGCCGGTGGCCGTGTCGACCTCCATCGGTGTGAGGTAAATCTGGGTTCCGTCCTGACGGCGGAAGGTGATGATGCGGTTGGCCGAACGGGCCGTGTCGACGGCCGGTGCGGCGTCGGGCACGGTGGCACGGGCCGGCAGGTTGAGCCCCACCTCCGGTTCGCTGCGGGCCAGGCGGCGCAGGCCGCTGCATGACGGGAGCATCGCCGCGACCAGGAGTGCGACCGCAAGTGCGCCGAGTGTCCGGCGCATCCTCTTTTCAAATCCGTAGTTCATATCCTGCAACCTTTAGGGACGTTCGACGGCTCCGTTGACATCGATGGTGGCGATGCGCTGCGAGCGGTCGGCCGAGGTCAGAATCTGGCGGATGACGAGCGTTGCCTGCTCCATCCACGGTTCATAGGGGACCTTCATCTCGTAGTGAATCGTCTCGTCGGTGCCGCGCACGGCCTCGATGGTGCGGTAGGGTTCGCGCTCCATCCAGCGGCGGCCGGTCAGCACGCGGCGGCGCTCACGCATGTGGCGCTGGTAGGGGCCTTCGATGAGGATATGGGGGAAGAGCTTGACCGACCGGCGGTCGGCGGTGCTCAGCTCGGGGATGATGACGAGGCTCTGCGAGCGGGTGACGGCGCGGTCGCGCACGCGGATTTCGAGCACCATGGTCAGTTCGCCGTCGCGGGCGCTGAGCTTCTTGCGCACCACGGAGATGTCTCCGACGAACTGTGCCCGGGCCGACCATGCGGCCAGGAGCAGAAGCAGCATAAGGCAGTATTTTTTCATGGTCGGAGGCTATTTTTTGGCGTTGAACAGATAGACGAGCGAGATGCCCAGCTCGGTGGGCATCGGAAGGTAGCGCACCCGGTTGAGGTTCGTGCTGGGTTTGGGACCGTTGACGGGCTCGGTGTGGTAGGCGATGCGCGCCACGCCCAGACCGGCCGAGAGCTCCAGATTGAGCCTCGGCGAGAGGTAGAAGGCGTAGCCGAAGCTCACGCCCGCCGCGGCGAACGAACCCTTGTAGTAGTTTCCGGGCAGCCCCGTGAGCAGCTTGTCGCCCAGCAGCGGCAGCTTGAAGCCGCCCACCTCGAAGCCTCCGCCCATGGCGTGCAGCCCCAGAAAGAGGCGCGTATAGGGAGCCGAGAACCAGTAGCGGTACTCGGGGCGTACGAACCAGTGCTGGATTTTGTTGTCCGAGCCGATGGTCCAGGGGTTCCAGTTGACGGTGGCTCCCAGTGTGGAGTGTTTGCCCAGCGCCACCTCGGCTCCGATATTTGGAGTCGTTGCGGCCCAATAGAGCAGATTGGTCTTGGCGGCCCACCGCTGGGCCGAGGCTCCCAGACAGACGAACGCCGTCATCAGAACCGTCAGAATGATTCTCCTACTCATTGATTTTCTATAGATAACATGCACACAACTCATTCGCGGACGGGCGTCTGTTCCGTGAGGATGCCGACGTCGCAAATTTCGGCAAAAATGGGGTGTTTTCGGGAAATGCGCGGTATCATTTGCGATACGCGCGGGCAGGCTCGCCCCCGCGGCCTATCGGCTTTTGAGGCAGCATCTTCCGTTTCGGGAGTGCGGCGGCGGAGTCTGCCGCGGGGGTGCGTGCGGCGGCCGAGGGGCAAAATTCGCCGTTGCAGACCCCTCGCGCGGCGTTCGGCAGAGGCGGCGCGTTTGCAGCCGGAGGTTGCGGCGCATGCTGCGGCGAGAACGGAGGGCCTCGCGGAGTTGTGACCGGACGGCTCGAGGGAGACCCCCAAAAAAGTGGCGCTCCGGCGGCGAAATACCGCTGCACGGGGTTCTCTTTGTCCGAAATGCACTATCTTTGCGGGGAGGACGACGCGTGCGGAAGGGCTCCCTGCCGAGCCTCCCCTCGGGCGGTTGCCGGGCATCGGGCCCGGAGTTCCGGGTTCTGCGCCGCGCTCTCCGAAAAACGCAATGCGATGAAAAGAGATACCTTTGGAGCCGTCGACATCGGCTCGAATGCCATCCGGCTGCTCATCAACTATGTCGAACGCTACGAGGACGGCCGCCTCGAGTACAAGAAGGCGGCCTTCGTGCGGGTGCCTATTCGTCTGGGTGACGACGTCTTCCTGCGGGGACATGTCAGTGCGGCGAAGGCCGGGGCGCTGTGTGACGCACTGCAGGGCTTCGCGGCGCTCTTCCGCGCCTTTGCCGTGCGTGACTACCGCGCCTGCGCCACCAGCGCCATGCGCGAGGCGGCCAACGGGGCGGAGGTCGTCGAGCTGATTCGGAACCGCAGCGGCATTTCGGTCGAAATCATCGACGGAGAACGCGAGGCCGACACCATCTTCGCCGCCGGCGGGCTCAAGGAGACGCTCGACCCCTCGAAGACCTATCTCTATGTCGACGTGGGCGGCGGCAGCACCGAGGTTGTCGTCTACGCCCGGGGAGGCAAGGTCGAGGCCCGTTCGTTCCGGCTCGGCACGGTGCGTATCTTCAGCGGCGCGGAGGAGCCCGAGGAGTGGGAGCGTTTCGAGGCGTGGTTGCGCGACATCGCCGCACGTTGGCATCCTTCGTCCATCATCGGCTCGGGTGGCAACATCAACAAGCTGCACAAGATGCTCGAGAAGAAGTCGCGCGAATGCATCCGCGCCAAGGAGCTCACGGGACTCTACAACCGGCTGCGCGCCATGTCGGTGGCGCAGCGTATGGAGCAGCTCTATCTGAACCAGAGCCGCGCGGAGGTTATCGTGCCGGCACTGCGGATTTTCACCGAGGTGATGTACCTCTGCGGCATCGATACGGTCTGCGTTCCGCGCATGGGACTGGCCGACGGCATCATCCACGAACTCTACCGTCAGTATGAATCGTCGGAACCGGAGCCGTCGGGAACCGGCTGCTCCGACTGACCCTGTCTGCTCCGACTGACCCTGTCAGCACCGACTGATTCTGCCTGCCCGGGGCACGCGGCCAGTCCGGTGCCTGTTCCGCTCCTGCCTCGTGCCTCCGCTCGTGCCTTCTGCTCCCGTGCCCTCGTTTCGGAGTTTGCCGGCCGCTCCCTCCACCTGCACCTCATTTCCCGCATCCGCCCGCCACGGATTGCTTCCTGCTCTTCCCACCCCCTGCGGAACGGCTCCGGCCGGCCTGTAGGGGGTGCCGATTTGCAGAATCGGGATAATGCCCTATCTTTGCAGCCGGGACATCTCCCGGGGAGCACCTCCGCAACACCGTTCCGACGACCGCTCCGCCTTCGTCGGGAAGCCTTCCGCCGGATGCTGCCGCGAGCCTGTCCCTCAAACGAACCATGAAGATAACGATGAAGATGATGAAAAGAGCCGTATGGATGATGTTGGGGCTTCAGACCTGCCTGCTGGCGGCCTGCACCAGTGATTTGAACGACCCTGCCGCAGGAGGCGGCAATGACCTCCTTGAACTGAATTTCTCGATTGCCGCCACGCGCACCAGCCTCGATGACTCGGGAGCCGGCAGCTTCTCCGAAGGGGACCGCGTGGGGCTCTATATTGATTGATAACGGAACGGAGGTGGCCTACCGCGAACTCACCCTTACGGGCGGGGAGTGGCAGCCGCAGCTGCGCCGCAGCGACTTCGGGGCAGGGGAGCTGACCCTCGCGGCCTGCTCTCCGGTGCAGGGTGCCGGCGCGGGGAAGAGCCCGGTTGCGGAGTTCACCCTTGCCGCAGACCAGAGCGCCGAGGGTCTTGCGGCCGCAGACCTGCTCTTTGCGCAGCGGAGCCTGCCGGCGGGGAGCAACCGCGCCGAGTTGAGCTTCACGCATGCCATGCATCGGCTCCGAATCGAGCTCTCGGGCGACGAGCCGGTGCTCTCGGTCGAGCTCCGCAGCCGGATGAAGGGGAGCCTCGAGCTGCTTACGGGCGGGCTCACCCCGGCCGATGAGTTCGGGTGGATAACGCCGCGCCGGAATGCCGACGGCAGCTACGAGGCGGTCATCTTCCCCCAGTCGGTCGAGGCCTTCCGCAGCGACGAGGGGCTGCTGCGCATCACCACCTCGGAGCGTGAAATCATCTACAAGGCTCCCGAGCAGCTCGACGGTGCACCGCTCGAGCGCTTCGAGGCGGGCAAGCAGCTGACGCTCCGTCTGACGCTCCGCAAGCCGTCGGGCGGCGATTCCGAACTGGCCAACCGCTCGCTGTGGGTCTACGGCCTCTCGGTTCCCGACTTCCCGGGCGAGGGGAATCTGCCCACCTACAACGTTGCCTTCGATGTGGGCGCATACCGGCCGGCGTCTGGTTCCGTCGGGACTTCACCGACATGGAGGTTGAAAACCTCACCTGGAGCGAAGGGTGCGGCTGGTTCGACTGCAGCAAGTCGAACGATTACGCCGAGCAGGACGGCAGCCTCTGCTGGGCCGCCACGGCCTCGAACCTGCTGCTGTGGTGGATGACGCTGAACAAGGAGTATATCGCCGCCTACGATGCCGAGTATTACGGGTCGAAGACCCCGACGGTCGTTGCCCCCGAATCGGGCCGGACCTTCGAACGCCCGGCTCCCGAGTTCAAGCTCTTCCAGGACAGCGGCTCCTCAAACCGTTCGCCGGTCTTCGAGTTCTTCAAGTCGCTCTTCAGCAAGAGCGGCTGGGAGACCGACGGCGTCAACTGGTTCATCACGGGCGACATCGGCATGTTGCAGACCAACTCGAAGATGTGGGGCTTCCCCGGCTTCTTCTCCGAGGTGTTCAAGCAGTCGGACGTCATTGCCGAGGATTCTCGGCGTTATCCGACCGGCGAGGCCTTCAACAGCTTTGTCACCGAGGCGCTGCAGAATAAAAAGGCGCTCTCGATTTCGCCGACCGGCTACGGAGGCGACGTGGTGGGCAACCACGCCATGACGCTCTGGGGGGCCGAGTACGACGAGAACGGCATCATCTCGCACGTCTACTTCTGCGACAACAACCTGGGAGACCAGGATGCCAACGGGGCTGTCATCTCGCGTTACCAGATTGTCTACGACGCCGACATGTCGAAGGGCTACACCTACATGCAGCCCCTCTACCGCCCTACGGCCCGAATGACCGTCATGAGCGTCGGGGCCGTCGACCTGCGCCGGGACATCTGGGCCCGGAAATACCCCTCGGTGCAGCCCGAAAAGTAACGGGTTGCGGCCGGCAAACAATCAAACCGAAACAATCCATCGAACTCAAACGACATGAAACACATGAAAAGAATTGCAATATGCGGTGCGGCCGCCCTGACGGCCCTCTTCGCTGCAGCCTGCAGCAGCAAATCGAACGAGCCGACCCCTGCCGGGGAGCGCGTAATCACCTTTAAGACCGACATCGGGGCCCTCACGCGCGCCCCGCAGCTCGATGCCGACGGCAGCGGGTCGTTCACTCCGGGCGACAGCTTTACCCTTCTGGCCGGCAGCGGCAGCGCCTCGCGTACGCTCGAGTACACGCTCGGCACCACGACCCTCCGCTGGAGCGACCTGGATTTTGCCGCCGAGGGCGCGACGGTCGACTTTGCCGCCTGCTACCCGACCCGGACGCTCGATGGCGGCCGCTTCGACTTTACGGTGCGGCAGGATGCGTCGGGCGACCTGCTGATGGCCTCGGCCCGGGGCGTGAAGGTGGGCAGCGAGCTGCCCGTTGCGCTCCACTTCCGCCACGCCATGCACCGCCTGGTGGTGAAGTATACGGTCGAGGATGCCTCGGTCGATGCCTCCGCGATTGAGACCTCGTGCACGGCCCGCAACAGCTGCACGGTCGACCTGGCGGCCAACAGCCTCGAGTGCGGCTCGACGGAGGAGAGCTTCTCGGCCCGGGGCGGGCAGGTGACGCTGCTGCTCGTGCCGCAGGCGGCCGACGGTGTCGCGCTTGACATCCGTGCCGGCAGCCTCTCGAAGCAGTGCACCCTCTCGCAGCTCGACGCCTGCCCCGCAATGCTCGAAGGGGGCAAGGAGCTGACGGTGAACCTTACAATCCGCGACGGTGTGATTCTCTTCGACGGCCTGACCATCGAAGGGTGGGGCAGTCAGGGGACCATCGAGGACGAAATCTCCCTCTGAAGAGCCGGAACCGCCGGGGAGAGGCTCTTCGGATGAGGCTCCGCCCCGTGCATCGGGCCGCTGCAACAACGGCGGGCAACCCACAAAAGGGTTGCCCGCCGTTTCGTATGGGGTAGTTCCGGGCGGTGTCGGGTGGAGGTGGTCGGCGGCTCGGAGGTGGCAGCTGTCACCGTGGGTTACTGCTGGAAGTTGCGGCTGGCGCGCAGCATGTGGCGCAGCGCCGAGATGATTTCCTGGGACTCCTGCAGCACGTTCAGGTAGACCAGCGAGACGTTGATGCTGCCCTGCTCCTCCTGGATGCGGTTCAGCTGGAGCTGCTGCAGTTCGGTGAGCTGCTCATTGACGGCGGCGCTCTCGCTCATCAGCTCCTCGACGTGCGAGTAGTCGTTGGTGCGAATCATCGCCTCGGCACGCAACAGCAGCCGCTTCACACGGTCGCGCACGGGGATGAATTCGGCGGCGCAGGAGGCGGGCAGCGGATTGAAGTTGTTGTCGACGTGTTCGCGGCAGAGGTCGCACATGCGCTTGAGCGCGTAGTGAAGCTGCACGCAGCAGTTGCTTCCCAGGTGGAACCACATGTTCTTCTCGATGGCCGTGTTGCGGTTCGTGCGACGCAGACCGATGAGCTCGCGGCGACGCACCTTGCGCAGCAGTTCCTTCTTGCGGTCGATGGTCTGGGCCACGCGGCGCAGCGTGCGGCGCTCCTCCTCGATGAAGCCGTCGGTGACTCCCGCATAGTTGTCGGCCGTGTAGGCGAGCATGCCGGCAAAGGTGCCGCTCACGTGGGTGCGCAGCAGCTCCCAGACGCGGTTCTTGTCCTTCTCGGCAAGGATTTGGCGGAAGAGGTTGTCCTCGTGTTCCGACTTGAGTTTGCGGCGGTAGCGGATGTTGCTGTGGATGAGCAGTGCGACGGCCAGCACAATCATGGCGGCCATGACCACCGCGCCGCCGTAGTACATCGCCAGCGCCACGAAGAAGCAGACGGTGAAGGCGACGCCGGCGGTGATGAACCATCCGCCGATGACCGACAGCACGCCCGTGATGCGGAAGACGGCGCTCTCGCGGCCCCAGGCGCGGTCGGCCAGCGACGTACCCATCGCCACCATGAAGGTGACGTAGGTGGTCGAGAGCGGCAGCTTGAGCGAGGTGCCCAGCGCGATGAGCAGGCTGGCCAGCAGCAGGTTGACCGAGGCGCGCACCAGGTCGAAGGCGGCGCCGTCGGCGATGACGGCATCCTCCTGCGAGAAGCGGGTGTCGAGCCACGCCTTGAGGCGCGGTGGGGTGATGCTCGCAACGGTGTTGGCCAGCGACATCGAGGTGCGGACGATGCTCCGCGCCACGGCCGACGAACCGAACATCTCCTCGCCCTCGTCCTGGCGCGAGAGGTCCACCGAGGTCTTGATGACCTTCTGCGCCTTTTTCGAGGTGCAGAGTGTCCAGACCATGATAAGGCCGGCGGCCGCAAGGAAGAGGAAGGGGGTGCGGGCCGGGGTGTTGAGCGCCCCCATGAGGTAGCTGTCGCTTCCGGCGCCGTTGGCCGCATAGTCCAGATAGGAGTCGTAGCCGGCCAGCGGCACGCCGATGAAGTTGACCAGGTCGTTGCCCGCGAAGGCCATCGCCAGCGCGAAAGTGCCCAGCAGGACGACAATCCGGAAGACGTTGACGTGCAGCCAGTGGAGCACCTGCATCACGACCGTGAAGCCGGCCAGGCAGGCGAGGAGCAGCGTGCCGCTGTTGGCGGCTATCCACTCCTTCGCCTCGGGGGTCATGAAGGCGGTCTGCTTGACCCCCTTGATGAGCATGAAGTAGACGATGGCCGTCGTGGCGATACCTCCGAAGAGTCCGATGCTCCACTTCAGATGCTCGCGGTAGCGGAAGGTGAAGAGCAGTCGGGCGAGCCACTGCACCACCATGCCGAAGAAGAAGGCGACGGCCACCGAGAGAAAGATGCCCATGATGACCGAGAGGGCCTTCTCGGTGTTGAGGTAGTCGGCGAAATGCATCCCCTCGGTGCCCGCCATCTTGACGAGCGTCAGGGCGAAGGTGCCGCCCAGCAGCTCGAAGACCATCGAGACGGTGGTCGAGGTGGGGAGTCCCAGCGTGTTGAAGACGTCGAGGATGATGACGTCGGTCACCATGACGGCCAGAAAGATGCAGAGCAGCTCCTGGAAGAAGAACTGCTCGGGACGGAAGATGCCGTGGCGGGCGATTTCCATCATGCCGTTCGACATGAGGGCGCCGCAGAGGATTCCCGTGGCGGCAATCCACATGATGACGCGGTAGGGGGCGACCTTTGCGCCGACGGCCGATGAGAGGAAGTTCACCGCGTCGTTGCTCACGCCGACCACCAGGTCGAAGACGGCGAGCATGAAGAGAAACAGAATGATTCCCAGATAGACGGTCTCCATTTTTGGACGGATTTGAATGTGCACTCTTATTTTTTTCGGCGCAAAGATGCCGAACCGCTGTTTCGGACCCCTTTCGTCTCCGTTACAATTCGGTTGCAGCGTCGGATTTCACCGAATCTTAACCCTCCCGTCGCAAGACTGAAAGATGCGGAGCGCACATTTGCGGTGTCAAAACCGGATTTTCTGGAAGTCAATGACCGAATCGAAACATTACAGGACCCTTGTCATGTCCGACATCCACCTCGGCTCGAAGTGGTCGAAGGCCCGTGAGGCCAACCGTTTTCTGAAGTACCACACCTGCGACACGCTGATTCTCTGCGGCGATGTCATCGACGGCTGGGAGCTGCTGCGCGGCCGGCGCGAGAAGTGGAAGCGCCGCCACACCAACTTCATCCGCCGGCTGCTGGATATTCAGCACGACACGCACATCATCTACCTGCGCGGCAACCACGACGACTTTCTCGACCGCATCCTGCCGATGCGTTTCGCCAACATCACGCTGCTGCGCGACTACATCTACGTGAGCGGCGGGCGGCGCTACTACGTGCTCCACGGCGATGTCTTCGACCACGTTACCTCGTCGATGCGCTGGCTGGCCAAGGTGGGCGACGTGGGCTACTCGCTGCTCATGTGGTTCAACCGGCTCTACAACCGGCGGCGTCTCCGCCGCGGGCTGCCCTATTACTCCGTCTCGCAGCGCATCAAGCAGAAGGTCAAGGCGTCGGTCTCCTACATCAGCGATTTCGAGGAGCATCTGGTGCGCGTGGCGGCCCAGAAGGGGTGCTCGGGGGTCATCTGCGGCCACATCCACCAGGCCGACAAACGCATGGTGGGCGACATCCTCTACCTCAATTCTGGCGACTGGGTTGAATCGCTGACCGCCCTGGCCGAGGACTACGACGGCAACTGGTCGATTCTGCGCTACGACGCCGAAGAGCAGGAGAGGGGATGACCATGCGTTACCTCTTTTCCATACAGGGTGAGGGTCGGGGCCACCTCACGCAGGCCCTCTCGCTGGCCGCCATGCTGCGGCGCCACGGCCACCAGGTGGTGGGGGTGCTCGTTGGGCGGAGCTCCGTACGCCGTCTGCCCGACTTCTTCTTCGAGCGCATCGGGGCGCCGGTCACCGAGTTCGAGGCGCCGCGCTTCGCCTTCGATCACGCCAACCGGAGCGTCAGCATGCTGCGCACGCTCCTGCTCAACGCCGCACCGGCCCGTCTGGCGGCCTACGACCGCAGCATGCGGCTCATCCGTGACCGTATTGCCGAACGGACTTTGTCCAAACCGGCTTTGACGAATCGAAGGCCGACCACATCGTCAACTTTTACGAATTGCTCACGGGCCTCGCCCTCAGGCGTTTCGCCATCCGGGTGCCGATGACGGGCGTCGCCCATCAGTTTCTGCTCAACCATGCGAACTATCCCTACGGCCGCGGCCGCGGTGTCGAGGGGTGGCTGCTGCGGCTCCACGCCCGCATGACGGCCTGGGGCTGCGACCGGCTGCTGG
>OLPR01003524.1_pt1 | contig 10349 bp, 6 predicted proteins | sample 1672761 | NCBI WGS metagenome assembly OLPR01 (sample SAMEA3136721, study PRJEB25190) | human gut metagenome | biome: human gut; feature: human-associated habitat; material: faeces | place: Austria | collected 2013
GAAGGCGGGGGTTTTTGCGTCAGTCCGCCGTCAGGGGGACGAGGGCGAGGAGCGGCACGCGCAGAAGGAGACGGGCGTCCTGCTCGAAGCGGAAGCCCACGACGGTACCCAACTGCATGTCGTCGGCCGTGACGCGGGCGGTGCCGAGCGGTGTGGAGGTTGATGCGGCAGCCTCGAAGCGGACCGTCACGCCGCCTGCGGCGCCGTCGGGCGTCGCGAGCTCCTGCCCCGTGTGGCAGCCCGTCAGGAGTGGGAGCAGAAGGCCCCGGAGGGCATATTTCATAAGGGTCGTTTTCATCGTGCGTATCAGTATAGATTCGGGTTCTGCGAACTGTTGAGGTACGAGGGCGAGTCGATGGGCATCTGGTCGATGTGGCTGACGTAGAAGTGGTTCATCAACTCCTGGGCCCACGGGCCGTAGGTGAAGGAGCTGCTGTGGCTGTAACCCATCACGTGGCCCAGCTCGTGGAACATGATTTCGCAGGAGTAGGTGTTGAAGTAGTGCTGCAGCCACGCCTGCTGGTAGGCTCCGAAGACTGTGCCGCCGCCCAGTCCGACGATGCCGTTGCCCGGGTATACGAGACCGACACTCAGCGTCCGGACCTGGCGCATCTGGCGCAGAACGGTCTCGGCCGTCACCTTGTCGTTGACGCCGCCGTTGCCGTAGAGGCGGTCCTCGTTGGCGCGGAGAATCTCCTCGTGCTCGGGCATGTCAATCATGTAGGTGAAGTTGAGGAAGAGGGCCACCACTTCGCGGCAGTGCACCGGGCGGATTCCCATCCAGTTGCCGTCGGGACCTCCGTCCGGACGGTCGGGGTCGCCGCCGTAGAGTCCGAAGCTGATATTCCAGCCGTGGATAATCCCCTGGAGCTTGGCCCAGTAGGGGTCACTCGATACGATGCGGTACTCGATGGCGGCCAGCTGTTCGGGCGTCATCCGCCCGACGCGGACCAGCCGTCCCGACTCGGAGCGGAAGATGCAGGCGCGCTGCGTGAGCGGCATCTCGCCGTAGAAGTCGGCAAAGGCGGGGATGTGGTCGAAATAGGCCAGGTCGAGGTACTCGCTGCCGGCTCCCGGAATGAGCGCCCGGACCGTTACGTCGCTCAGCGGGCGGGGCGAGTAGAAGCGGGCGTGGAAGCGCCCGTCATCCGAGACCGAGAGCTGAAGCGGTGCCGCGGTGTTGAACTTGCGCTGGGCCGGGTCGGCGTAGACGCTCTTGGGCTCGTCGTCCTGGAGGATGAGCGAGTGGTCGCTCGTGCGGTAGTACTGCTCCGAGACGAACATCGTGCCCGAAGGGTCGTCGGGGTGGATTACCCCGGTGTGAATCGGGCCGATATGGTTCGCCTCGAGCCGCTCGAGTTCGAAGCCGAAGGTGCGGCGCACCTCGTATCCCAGATAGTTGCGCGTGAAGAGCTCGATGGTGCCCCGCAGCGGCTCCCCGTCGACCGTCGGCGGGAAGAGGTACGACTGCTGCTCGTCGAGCGTCAGCGCGATGTCCGCCCCGTCGCTCTCTCCCGAGAAGGCGCCGCCGCCCGAGAACCGCGTGCGGAAGCGGGGAGCCTCCACCTCGGCCTGTTTCTCAAGGACCGCGGCGGCGACGTAGGGGTTGTTGTAGGTGAACGAGAAGTCCGTGCGGCCGATGATGCGGCGCTGTACGGGCGTCTGCTCGACGACGGCCTCCTGCACCTGGCCCGCGTCGGTCGTCCGCGAGATGACGCTGAAGGGGCTCTGCGAGTAGAAGTATTCGGCCTGAAGCGGGCGGTCGAGCGTCTCGGGGAAGCTCAGCCAGAGGTCGTCCATGCGACGCATGCGGTGGAAGCGTACGCCGTCCCGGTCGCTGTTGCCGCGGATGCCCAGAATCAGCAGTTGGTACTCCCCCTCGCGGAGCCCTTCGATGCGCATCTGCGAAGTGGCGGCGTCGTAGATGCCCTTGAGCTCCTCGACGATGTTGCCGTCGCTGTCCGCCACGCCGAACTCCACGCGGTCGTAATCCGTTGCGCGGAGCGATGCCGCACGGCTCTCCGCCGCGGCATACTCCTCACACTGCAGCTCGAAGACCACGCCGCCGCTCTGCTGCGGACGCGGTGCCGGCTGCGGCTCTTCGCTCTGGCACGCGACCAGCATCACGAGGCCGGCCAGAAGGATGGTTATTCTTTTGCTCATTTGTCCTTTTGTTGCGCTGTTTGGTGCGTCGGGCAAAATTTCGGGTCGGGGCTCGTTTCGGCGTCGTACTTTTTCGTATCTTTGCCTCTGTTCCCGGACCCTCTTCCGAAGCGGGTTTCTCCGCTGCGGCGAGCCCTCCGATTCCATTTCGACCGCAAAACTACGACCACGATACGACGAAATCCGTAACAAATGTTACGAAAGGTGTCAAGTTGTTGTAAACCATATTGATATGGAACAAAAAATTTCCGATATGCCTCTTTTTCGCGGCAGCGACCCGGCCGTGGTCACGCGTATTCTCCACGAACTGCCCGGCCGTCTGGCCTCCTACGCCAAGGGCGACCTGATTGCCCTGCAGAACAGCGTCTGCCGCTCGGTCTTCCTCCTCTGCGAGGGGAGCGTCTACGCCCGGATGACCAACGATGAGGGCAAGGAGTTCACGCTCGATGCCCTGACGGCTCCCGACGTGCTGGCCTCGACCTTTGTCTTCGGCACCGAGAGCATCTTTCCCGTGACGATTATCGCCAATTCGGACTGCAAGTTGTGGGTGATGAGCCGCGAGTGTCTGCTCGAACTCATCGAGCAGGACAAGGTCGTGCTGCGCAACTTCCTGACCGTGCTGTCGGACCACAGCCTCTTCCTGAGCCGGAAAATCCACGAATTCGCCCTGCAGAGCCTCTCGTCGCGCGTGGTGGGCTACCTGCAGCGCAACCGCGTGATTCAGAATCTGCAGGAGGTGGCCTTCATCCTCGGCGTGGCGCGCCCCTCGCTCTCGCGCACGGTCGCCCAGATGGTGGCGCAGGGGACGCTCCGCAAGGCGGACGACGGGTATGTGCTGGCACGCGGTGTCGGCGCCGGGCACATGGCCGTAAAGTGACCCACCCCTTCAGCCGCGCTATCCCTCGGTTGAAACAAGGAAGCGCACCTCCCTGCGGGGAGATGCGCTTCCTTGTTTTTGTTCGGTCCGGGTTATTGGGCTGCCGTGCGAATCCGGTAGCTGGTTACCGGGGTGGTGCGGGTTCCCGTATCGCTGTCGTATCCGAAGATGAAGTAGGTGTACTCCGTGTCGGCCTGAAGACCCGAGAAGGGTTCGTCCAGAATGCCGTAGTGGATGTAGAGCGAGATGTACCACGCCTCGTCAATCATCTTCCGGGTGATTTCCTCCTCCGTGAGTCCTTCGTAGTCGGACGACAGTTTCAGGTCGGAGAAGTACCGCATCTGCTTGTCGGCAGGGATGACGTGGATGTCGGCCGAATCGGAGGTGAGGTTCGAGTGCGAAATCTTGAAGAGCTGGCTCGGGTCCTCCCATTCGGGCGAGGTGAAGGTGAGCGTAAAGGGCTTGGTGGTCGGCATGTCGTGCTCGTAGCCGAAGGCTATGGCCGTATATTCGGTCCCGGGCGAGAGCTCCGCGTCGAAGTCCAGCGTTCCGCAGCCGACAAAGACCGATGCGTAGCCCGGCAGCGAGAGGGCCTTCTCAATCATCGCGTCGTCGTCGAGCCCGGCGAATTCGGCCGAGGGTGCCACGTAGGAGAAGTAGTAGGCCTCGTCGTTGGTCGGGGTGAAGGTTACGGTGGCGGTGTCGGAGGTGAGGTTCGAGACCTTGATGTCGATTCCGAGTTCGGGAACGTCGAGGTGGCCCGAGCGGAACTCGTTTCGGAAGAGCCCCGTGGTAACCTGCATCGAACCGTATTCGAATCCGAAGGCGAAGGCAACGTAGTCCATGTCGGGGTAGAGGTCCTGACGGTAGGCCTCGTCGCCCGAGGTGAGGTAGAAGCTCAGCAGTCCGCTCGCCTTGGCGTTGGCTACGGCCCGGGCGATGAACTCCTCGTCCGTGAGCCCCTCGAATTGGTGAGCCGGCTCGACCGAATAGAAATAGGTGGCGTTCTTGTCCGAAGGGATGAATGCAACCTGTGCCGTCTCGGGGGTGATGTCCTCGACGGTGATTTCCACGGTGAGCTCCGAGAGCTCGCGGGCGCTCTTGAAGACCTTGCGCGAGAGCGAGGTGAAGGCCTGTTGCGACTCGGCGTCGTATCCGAAGGCGAAGAGCAGGTATTCGGTATCGGGCGTCAGCATGTCGAAGGTGCGGGTGGCGTCGCCCTTCAGCAGCGATGTGCCGTCGATGCCCTCCTTGACCAGCTCCTCGACCAGCTTTTTGAGGCACTCCTCGTCGCCCAGCTCGAGGTATGCGGCAGCCGGACGCAGCAGTGCGGCATATTCGATGTCGCCGTCCTGCGGTGCGAACGACGCCTCGACCGAGGTGGATTCAATCGTTCCGAGCGTGATGGCTATCTGGGGCGTCTCGTTGCTCGGCGTGCGGAAGGATTTGCGCACCAGATTCGAGGTCACCGTGCCGTCGTTGCGCATGCCGTACCCGTAGACGCAGTAGGCCGAGTTGGGGGAGAGTGCCCCCGAGGTGGTGACGGTCGTCCCCTTGTCGAGCCGCAGGTCGAGGTATTCGCTCAGCGTGAATCCGAGCGTGCGGGCCTCCTCCTCGAAGAAGGCGCGGTCGGCGGCGCGGATTTCCTCGTCGGAGCGGCCGTCGACCTGTTCGGCCGGGCTGATTCTCAGGTAGTAGGTCTCCTCGGTCTGCGTCGACGAACTTTCGATCTGCACGCCGATGTCGCTGATGTGCAGAATCTTGATGCTGAGCACATCCTCCAGCCTCCGTTCGCCGGTCGTGAGTGTGATTTCGCTCCATTCCGACGGCAGCAGGCTCTTGTTTTCGGCCGCCGGGCAGGCTCTGACGCGGAGCGTATAGGATGTCGAGGGGGTAAGGTCCGAGGCGAAGAAACTGTGGTTGGTCGTCTCACCGCTGGTGCCGTTGAACTCCCACTCGTAGTGCGCGGCCCGTTCGACCGCCTCCCAGCGCACTTCGAGCGAGGTGTCGGTCGTCTCCCCGGCCGTGAGCACCGGGGCCTTGAGTGCCGTGGGGTCGGGTTCGTCGCTCTTTTCGCACGACGGGGCAGCCAGCATCAGCATCGGCAGCGACAACAGGAATACACTCCGATACGTCAGGGTACGGAGAATTTCTTTGAAAAAGGTTTTCATAGGTTGTTTTTAAGGGTTTATGGGTGAAATCAAATATAGACAAAAAAAAATTGCTTCGATGCATCACCGGACCTTTCAGCCTATTTTCCCCTCTTTATCGGCATAAAAAATCCCTGCCAGAGACTCTCTGACAGGGACTGCATTTGGCGGGAAGAGTATGGACTACTTCTTCTGGGCCATGTAGTTCTTCACATAGTGGTGGTGCGAACCGAAGCGCTCGAATGCGGCGCGGTCGAGCTCCTCCTGGGCCGAGGGGTGTGCCACCGAGATAATCAGGCGGGCACGCTCCTGGAGCGTCTTGCCGTAGAGGTCCACGGCACCGTTCTCGGTGACGAACCAGTGGATGTGGTTGCGCGTGGTAACCACACCGGCACCCGGCGTCAGCACGGGGGCAATCTTCGAAACACCCTTGTTCGTAATCGAAGGCATGGCGATGATGGCCTTGCCGCCCTTCGAGAGCGAGGCTCCGTAGACGAAGTCAATCTGACCGCCGACGCCCGAATAGAACTTCGTGCCCAGCGAGTCGGCGCATACCTGACCCGTCAGGTCAACCTGCAGCGCCGAGTTGATGGCCGTCACGCGGTCGTTCTTGGCGATGATGTAGGGGTCGTTCGTGTAGCCGACGTCCATCATCAGCACGCCCGGGTTGTCGTTGATGAAGTCGTAGACGCGCTGCGAACCCATCAGGAAGGTCGATACCATCTTGCCCTTGTCGATGTTCTTAGCCTCGCCGTTGATGACACCCTTCTCAACCAGCGGCAGTACGCTGTCGGCGAACATCTCGGTGTGGATACCGAGGTTCTTGTGGTTGCCCAGCTGTGCCAGCACGGCGTTGGGAATGGCGCCGATACCCATCTGCAGCGTAGCGCCGTCCTCGATGAGCGCAGCGCAGTGCTTGCCGATGGCCGTCTCAATCTCGTTGGGCTCGGTGAAGTGTGCCTCCATGAGCGGCGTGTCGTCTTGAACGAAGAGGTTGATTTTCGAGACGTGAATCATCGCGTCACCGAAGGCGCGGGGAACGTGCTTGTTCACGACGGCAATGACGTGCTCGGCCGTCTCGACGGCAGCCAGCGTGGCGTCGACCGACGTGCCCAGCGATACGTAGCCGTGCTTGTCGGGGGCCGAGACCTGAATCATGGCCACGTTGCAGGGAACCACTCCCGAACGGTAGAGACGCTGCGTCTCGCTCAGGAAGATGGGAATGTAGTCGGCATAGCCGCTCTGGGTCACCTTGCGGACGTTGCCGCCTACGAAGAACGAATCGAGCTGGAAGACCCCCTCGAACTTCGGGTCGGCATAGGGTGCCGGGCCCTCGGTGTGCAGGTGGTGGATGTGTACATCCTTCAGCTCGCCCGCCTCGCCGCGTGCGCACATGGCGTTGATGAGGCACTGGGGTGCCGATGCTACGGAGCTCAGGTGGACGTGGTCGCCCGACTTGATGACCTTGACGGCCTCCTCCGGTGTCGTGAATTTGATTTGGGTGTTCATTGTGTGTGTAAATTTTTGGTATTAGGCCTTTAGTTTTGGTTGTTGCCGTTTCCGGGGTGCGGTTCCCGCCGGCGCTGTGCCGCTCCGATGCCCGCTGCACATGCTTGCGGAGTCGGGCGGGGGAGCGCTCTGCGCCGGGTCGGTGCCGCTGTTCTCTCTACACGGGTTACTTGGTCCGTTTTACCTCGACCTGCTCGTATCCCTCGATGATGTCGCCAATCTTGACGTCGTTGAACGATTCGATGTTCAGACCGCAGTCCTGACCCGAGGTGACCTCCTTGACGTCGTCCTTGAAGCGCTTGAGCGAACCCAGCTTGCCGGTGTAGATGACGATACCGTCGCGGATGACACGAATCGGGGTGTTGCGCGTGAGCTTGCCTTCGCGGACGATGCAGCCCGCAACGGTGCCCACCTTCGAAATCTTGAAAATCTCCATCACCTCGACCGAAGCCACAATCTCCTCCTTCATCACCGGCTCGAGCATGCCCTCGATGGCATCCTTGATGTCGTTGATGGCGTCGTAGATAATCGAGTAGAGGCGGATTTCAATCTCCTCGCTCTCGGCCAGTTTGCGGGCGGCGGCCGACGGACGCACCTGGAAGCCGACGATGATGGCGTTCGAGGCGGCGGCCAGCAGCACGTCGGACTCCGAAATCTGACCCACGGCGGCGTGGATGACGTTCACCTGGACGCTCTCCTTCGAGAGCTTGATGAGCGAACCCGACATCGCCTCGACCGAACCGTCCACGTCGCCCTTGACGATGATGTTCAGCTCCTTGAACGAGCCGATGGCGATGCGGCGGCCGATTTCGTCGAGCGTCACGTGCTTCTGGGTCATGATGCCCTGGATACGCTGGAGTTGCTCGCGTTTGTTGGCGATTTCACGGGCCGAGCGGTCGTCCTCCATGACGTTGAACGTGTCGCCTGCCTGGGGAGCACCGTTCAGACCGAGCACCTGTACCGGCGTCGAAGGGCCAGCTTCGGTCACTTTTTGGCCGTTTTCGTTGAACATCGCTTTCACACGGCCCGTGTGTATGCCCGAAAGCATTACGTCGCCTATGTGCAGCGTACCGTTTTGTACGAGCACCGTAGCTACGTAACCGCGGCCCTTGTCGAGTGTCGATTCGATGACGGCTCCCGAAGCGCGGCGGTTCGGATTGGCCTTCAGGTCGAGCATTTCGGCTTCGAGCAGCACTTTTTCGAGCAGTTTGTCGAGATTCAGGCCCTTTTTGGCCGAAACTTCCTGATCCTGGTATTTGCCGCCCCACGACTCCACGAGGTAGTTCATCTGCGAAAGCTGCTCCTTGATGTGGTCGGGGTTGGCTGCGGGTTTGTCGATCTTGTTGATGGCGAAAACCATCGGGACGCCTGCCGCCTGGGCGTGGTTGATGGCCTCGACGGTCTGGGGCATCACGTTGTCGTCCGCCGCTACGATGATGATCGCTACGTCGGTGATCTTGGCACCACGGGCGCGCATGGCGGTGAAAGCCTCGTGGCCGGGGGTGTCGAGGAACGTGATTTTCTGGCCGTTCAGCTCTACACTGTAAGCACCGATGTGCTGGGTGATACCGCCTGCCTCACCTTCGATGACGTTGGTTTTGCGGATGTTGTCCAGCAGCGAAGTCTTACCGTGATCGACGTGTCCCATGACGGTTACGATCGGCGGTCGCGGCACGAGGTCTTCCTCGCTGTCCTGTTCGTCGTCGCCGATGGCTTCCTGGATGTCCGCCGATACGAATTCGGTCTTGAAGCCGAACTCTTCGGCTACGACCACGAGCGCCTCGGCGTCGAGACGTTGGTTGATCGACACCATCAGGCCCAGGTTCATGCAGGCCGTGATGACCTCGGTCGCCGAAACGTTCATCATCGTAGCCAGCTCGGCTACGGTCACGAATTCGGTGACCTTCAGGATGGAGCGTTCCTGCTCTTCGCGCTGGAATTCTTCGTTCATGCGCTCGGCTACGGCTTCGCGTTTTTCCTTGCGGTATTTCGAACCTTTGCTCTTGGCGTTTTTCGACGTCAGGCGGGCCAGTGTATCTTTCACCTGCTTCGAAACCTCCTCGTCGCTGATTTCGGGACGAACGACGGGCTTCGGAGCTTTGAGTTTGTCCTTGCGGGTCTTCTTGTTCTCTCCCGGACGGGGTTGGTTGGATTGCGGGCCTTGTCCGCGGCTGGGCTGTGCGGCGGATTTACCGTTGCTGCCCGGCTTGGGGCCGCCTGCCGGCGTACGGGTCACGTCCACTTTCTCTTTACTCAAGCGTTTGCGTTTGTGGCGGTTGCCCGGTGTGAATCCCGATACGTCCATCGTGCCGAGTACCTGCGGGCCCGTGAGGGTCTGCACGGCGGGGCGGAAGATGTTGTCGCTCTTGGGCGCCGCTTCCGGTTCGGGTTTGGCTGCGGAAGCCGTTTCGGAGGCAGGTGCCGCTTCCGTTTTGGGGGCGGCCGGTTGCGGTGCCGGCTGCGGTTTCGGAGCCGCAGCCTCCGGTACGGGCTCTGCCGCCGGTTTGCTTACCGGTTTCGGAGCCGGTTTGGGCTTGGGCGAAAGATCTATTTTGCCCAGAATTTTGGGCTGGGGCAGTTCGTCCTTGACGCTGATGACGTTGCTTTTGATAATTACCTCCTGCTCCTCTTCGCGCGTCTGTTTCTGTGCCTCTTCGAGGGTGATCGTAGCCTGCTTCTGGGAGATTCGCTCCCGGATGCTTTCCCGTTCGTTGCCGGTAATTCGGCTCCCGCCGAATTCCTTCTCCAGAACGGCATAGACGTCCGGTTCCACCAGCGTATTGGGCGAACCGTCGGTTTTTATACCCTTCTTTTGCAGGAAGTCCGTGATGGTATTCAATCCCACCTTGAACTCCTTGGCAACCTGGATAAGTCTTAATTTTCTTTCGTTACTCATATATCGGTTTTAATTTTTGTGCGATGGGACGGATTACTCCTCGAATTCCGCTTTCAGTATCTCGACGACTTTCTGTGCCTGTTCCAGCTCCAGGTCGGCACGGGCGGCGATCTCTTCGACGGGCAGTTCCAGCACGCTCTTGGCCGTGTCGCAGCCGCAGGCTTTCAGGGCGTCGATCACCCAGCCGTCGATCTCGTCGGCAAATTCGGTGAGTGCAACGTCTTCCTCCTCGATTTCGCGGTAAACATCGATATCGTAGCCGGTCAGCATCTTCGAAAGCCGGATGTTCAGGCCGCCCTTGCCGATGGCCAGCGACACCTGGTCGGGCTTGAGGTAGACCGAAGCGGTCATCTTCTCCTCGTCGATGGTGATCGACGACACCTTTGCGGGATTGAGCGAACGTTGGATCATCAGCGTCGGGTTTGCCGTGTAGTTCACCACGTCGATGTTCTCGTTGCGCAGCTCCTTGACGATCGAGTAGATGCGCGAACCTTTCATACCGACGCATGCGCCCACCGGGTCGATGCGTTCGTCGTAGGATTCCACGGCCACCTTGGCCCGTTCGCCCGGTATGCGGACGATTTTCTTGATGGTGATGAGGCCGTCGAATATCTCCGGCACCTCCTGTTCGAAGAGCCTTTCGAGGAATTCGGGTGCCGTGCGGGAGAGGATGATGACCGGGCTGTTGTTGCGCATCTCCACTTTGGATACGATGGCCCGGATGGTGTCGCCTTTGCGGAAGAAGTCGCTCGGT
>OLPR01003526.1_pt1 | contig 10348 bp, 10 predicted proteins | sample 1672761 | NCBI WGS metagenome assembly OLPR01 (sample SAMEA3136721, study PRJEB25190) | human gut metagenome | biome: human gut; feature: human-associated habitat; material: faeces | place: Austria | collected 2013
CTGCCGGTAGAAATCCGCTTTGCCCAGGTCGAAATACATCTGCTGCGATACATTGTTCACGTGCTGGAACATGTCGATATCCGAAACACGCTTTTGAATAAAAGTTTTGATGATTCGTGCCATAAGGTGTACCTTTTAGGGCAAGAACCTGTCGCTGCCTTTGGCGGGGGATCCGGACAGGCTCTCTGCCTGGTAGATGGTAAAAAGAGGCCGGAGTTCTGTCGGTGCTTTATTCGCGGATGATCCTGAACTCTCCGGCTTCATTGAAAAGGAGGATCGACGAAGCTTTGCCCGTCGGTTTGCCTTCGAATTTTGGATTGACCACATAATCCACCCCGTCGATGATCTCGCGGGAGATTTCGGCCAGGTTGCGGGGCGTATCTTCGCCCGAGATGTTCGCCGAAGTCGAAACGACCGGGCGCCCCAGCTTGCGCAGCATCGCCTGGCAGAAGGCATGGTCGGGAATCCGTACGCCGAGCGTCCCCTCTTCGGGGATGAGGTTCGCGGCGACGCCCGAAGCTCCGGGCAGGATCAGCGTGAGCGGCTTGGTGGCCAGCTCCTGCACCTCGAAGGCGATGCCGGGGGCCTTGTGAACGTACCGCACGACCATATCGGGCGTGGCGCAGAGCACCAGCATCGATTTCTTGTTTTCGCTGCGCTTGAGGCGGTAGATCCGCTCGACCGCTTCGGCGTTGGTGGCGTCGCAGCCGATGCCCCAGACCGTGTCGGTCGGGTAGAGGATCACTCCTCCTTCACGAAGGATCCGGACGGCCTCCGTCACGGCCTGTTCCATGGTTTCCGTTGCCATAATGTTTTTCGAATTTGCGGATACTCCCGGAGCGGAGCGATTCCCGGGAGCCGTCTTGTGTTAATGGTTCAGGGGCAGCACTTCGATCCAGTAGTCGTCCGGGTCGTTGATGAAGTAAAGTCCCATTTCGTGGTTTTCGAAGCAGACGCATCCCAGCTCCTTGTGGTAGGCGCGTACGGCTTCGTAGTCGCCCGCGACGCGGACGCAGAGGTGGCTTTCGTTTTCGCCCAATTCGTAGGGCGTCGCGGCGTGATCCCGCAGCCAGGTCAGCTCCAGGCGGAATCCGGTTTCTCCGTCGCCCAGGTAGGCGAGGATGAAGCTGCCGTCGTCGGCCTGCTTGCGTGAAATCTCTTTCAGACCGAGGGCCCGGTCGTAGAACGCGAGACTGCGCTCCAAGTCGGTGACGTTGATGTTGAAATGGTCGAAGCGGGCTTTGATTTTCATAGAAATAATTGTCGTGTTTTCGTTGAATATTCTGTTTCGTTTTCGCCGTTGGGCGGGTCCGGATTCCGTCTGCCCTTGCAGCGCGGGAACGGAAAGGGGCTTTCGCCGTTTCCTGTTCGGGGGAGGGCCGGATGCGGCTGTCGTCCCGATACTGCGATCGCCCGGTTTCCGAGATGGCTCACGGCTCCGGGTCGTGGTCGTAAGGTCGGCTTGCATCTTCCGTTTGCGGCGACGCGGGCGGGAAATCGGTTTCGCTTCGTTCCCGGAGGCGGTGAAGCGATCCGCTCTTCCGGTCGCGGAACCGGACGTTCAGGCACGCGGTCGTATCCGGGGATCCGGCCGGTCCCCGCGCGGCGAAAACCTTTGGCAAAGTTAGACATTTTTGGATATTCCTTGTAAAATATGAATTGTTTTTCTTAATTTTGCGCCGCGCTCCGGTCTCCGAAGACGTTTCGGGTGTGGGAGTTAGAGTCGTTGAATCATTGAAAAAATATAGAAAACTATGGGAAGAGCGTTTGAATATCGCAAGGCGCGCAAGTTGAAGCGTTGGGGGCACATGGCCCGGGTGTTTACCAAGATCGGCAAGGAGATCGAAATCGCCGTCAAGTCGGCGGGCCCCGATCCTTCCGCCAACACCCGCCTGCGCATCCTGATTCAGAACGCCAAGGCGGAGAACATGCCCAAGGAGAATATCGAACGTGCGATCAAGCGTGCCACGGAGAAGGATTCGGCCGACTACAAGGAGGTGATTTACGAAGGATACGGTCCGCACGGCATCGCGGTCATGGTGGAAACGGCGACGGACAACACCAACCGCACGGTGGCCAATGTCCGCATGCACTTCAGTCGTTGCGGCGGTACGCTGGGTAACAGCGGCAGCGTGGCTTTCCTGTTCGAGCACAAGTGCGTGTTCAAGTTCCACGTGCCGGCAGGTACGGATTTCGAAGAGCTGGAGCTTTCGATGATCGACCTGGGCGTGGACGAGTTCGCACCCGAAGACGAAACGACCGTTACGGTCGAGGCGCCCTACGAGTCGTTCGGTGCGATCCAGAAATGGCTCGACGACCAGAACTACGAGATCGTGTCGGGCGAGTCGATCCGCATCGCTACGGATACCAAGGAGCTTCACGGCGAGGAGCGTGAGGCGGTCGAGAAGCTGATCGAGCGTCTGGAGGAGGACGACGACGTGGTGAACGTCTATACCGCCATGAAGGACGAGGCGGAAGAGGAGTAGTTTTCCGTTTCGCACATAAAGACGATCCCGGCATTTCACGATGCCGGGATTTTTTTGTCCGGCGGAGAACGGTTGTCGGAGGCTTCGTCCGACTATCGGCCGGAGCCTCGGCGGTTGCGTCCCGGCGTTTCGTTACATCCCTTTCCGGGCGATCGCCCAGGCCAGGCGGTTGTAGGCCGCGAGCAGCGGACCGCGCCAGCGGACGGGCAGTGCGTTGAGGATGCGCAGTTTGCGCAGCGTACGCCGGTCGTGCCGGGTGTAGGCGAAGAATTTCGCAGCCCGCGCGGCTTCCGCCGTGCCGCCTTTGGCGCTGACGACGAGGGCTTTGCCCAGTGCTGCGCGGGCGACGTATTCGTTGCTCGAATCGCGGGCGGCGGGTTCGTATAGGTCTTCGAAGGAAAATCGCGTCTGTTCCGGGCGGTAGATGGCTGCCGAACGGTTGGAAGCGGCTTTCGAGTAACGCACGAGCCGGGCCGGGGAGAAGCAGACCGGGCTGGTGCGTGCGAGTTTCGTCCAAAGGTATTGATCTTCGCCCATGCGCATCCCTTCGGGAAATCCGCCCAGCGAGAGAACCGGTTTCCGCCGGAGCGTAGTCGAGGAGGGGATCAGCACGTAATGGGAGAGCGCTTCGGTGAAGAAATCCACGACACCCTCCGTTTGCGGGGTGTCGCCCGGTGTCAGGCGATGTCCGTCATCCACGTTGAAAGAGGTTGCGTAGGCTCCGCAGTTTGGGTAGGCAGCGATCAGACGTTCGATTTCTGCCAGATAGCCCGGTTCCCACGTATCGTCCCCGTCCAGCAGGGCGGCGTACTCTCCGCAGGCTTCCTGCATGGCCCGGTTGCGGGCGGCGCTTACGCCCCGGTTCTCCTGCCGGATCAGCCGGATGAGGGGCGAGCCGATCTCCTCGACCCGGGCGGCGCTTCCGTCGGTCGAACCGTCGTCCACGACGATGATTTCAAGAGGCTGCGAGGTTTGTGCCAGCACCGAACGGAGGGTGCGGGCGATCTCTTTCTCTTTGTTATAGAGAGGAATGACGACCGAAATATCAGATTTCATAGCTCGATTTTTCCGGGAGTATCCGCTCGAAAGCCTCGCACAGACGCTGGCATTGGCGGTCGAAGTCGGAGATGTGCTCGCTGTCGTTCAGGCAGATCATCCGCCAGCGTTGCCGTTCGATGTCGCGGCAGATGCTTTCGAGCGAGTCGTCCGTGAGGGTCATCAACCGGCAGTCGGCCATCGAGCGGGGTGCGAAAGCTCCCGAAGCCAGCATGTCGTAACGGACGAGCCAGTGCGACAGGTCGCTCAAGGAGCGGATTCGGTGGCGGCAGGAGGCGTCCAGCTCCCGGGGCCAGCGTTCCCAGGCTTGCCGAAAGCGCTCCGTGAGGTAGGGCTGGGGCATGTGGGAGTCGTTGAAACCCGGGAAGAAGCCCCAGGGTAACAGCGTGAGGGTTTTCAGCAGGCTGACGATACCGTAGCGCGGCGAGAACCACCGGGCGATGTGGTTGCGGATAGCCGTGCGTTTATCGTGCAGGCGGTTGATCAGCTCCAGGTCGTTGTAGATGATATGCCCGACCGACGAAGGTTGTACGACGCTCAGGCGTGCCATGTCGCAGGGCACACCCCGGCGAAAAAAATCCTCCGGCCGGCAGCCGCGCGTAAGAAACGTGTCGTCGTTGAAGAGTACGAACCGGTCGGCCAACCCTTCGATGCGGTGGATATTCAGTTCGATGGTGTTCGAATTGAATGTGGGGAGGTATTCCGCCGGGATGAAATCCCGGTGATTCACGATGTGCAGCTTGGGGTGGTCGCGCCGTAACCACGCAGGCAGGTGTCCCCAGGTAATGAAATGCACCTTCCGCACCCAGGGAGCGAAACGTTCCGCACTCCGGAACCAGTAGTGCAGATTGCGCCAGTCGCGGTAACGGATCTCCGAGGCATCGTCGTTCTCCGCCTGTCGTGTGCGGACGAACTCTTCGCGCCAGGCGGGATCGTTGCCGTCCACCCACAGGATTACGAAATCTATCTCGTTCATTTTTGCTGTTTGGCAATTAAATTTTATTCGGGTTCTTGTCCGTTTCCGTTTTTTTCGATCTTCGGGTGACTGCGGGATTTTCAGGCCGCCCTCTTCGGGGTGTTTTTGCGAGGAATCCCTTTTTGCGTAGATACCGAAGCCCCGGTGTTTACTGTACCAGCAGGTTGCAACCGCGTATGTCGCTGCGGTCGATACGTCCTTCGATTTCGAAACTGCCGTCGTCGAAGACGCGGCCGATGTCCTGCGTCTGGATGAAGGCGCAGGAGTAGCGGTTGGCCAGGTCGATGATGTCGATCCCGCCCCGCACACCTGCCGGGCGGATGTCGAAGGGATCGTTCACGTCGCGTACGAGCACCCGCATCCAGCCCGGTGTGCGGAAGATGCCGCTGCCCGAAGAGTAGGCTTGCGAGGTCAGTTCGGCCATGCCGTATTCCGAGTGGATGCTTTCTACGCCGAACGCTTCGCAGAGGATGCGGTGGAATCGGGCCTTCGGAAGCTCCTCCCGGTGCCCTTTCATACCGCCGGTCTCCATCACGACCGTATTTTCGAATTTCGGGGCGTATCGCTCCGCGAGGTCCCAGAGTGCGTAGCTGACACCCAGCAGGATTTTGGGCTTCGGATCGCGGGCCATGTCCGCGAGCAGTTTTTCGTAGTCGTCGAGGTAAAAGCCGCCTGAGCCGCAGGCTGCGATCAGTCGGTCGGCCATATAGACCAGCGACGAACCTTCGCGCTGGAGATAGTTGGGCAGCAATCCGTAGAGGCTCCATCCGGCCGGATCGCCGTAAAACGTCCGGAAGGCCGTGAGAAACGCCTTTTCATAGTGGGCCAGCGATTGCATGAAGTGCCGCGAGGGAGTCGTGCCGCCCGTGTTGCTCGACGTGAAGACGATTTCGGGGGGCCGGTCGCCGGCATAAACTTCGCGTCGCTTGAACAGCTCGATCGGCAGGAACGGAATCTGTTCAATCCGCGTCACTTCTGCGGGTACGACTCCGATGCGGTCGAGGTATTCGCGGTACACGGCGCACCGGTCGGCCTGAAACCGGAAAGTTTCGAGCGTGGTCCGTTCGAAGGCGGATGTATTTCTCGGTTCGAGGGCGAAGATATTGTCGGTTGTCGTCATCGTGCAGGTGAAAGATTAAAAGCGCAGTCAAAGATAGTGAAAGGTGAGAGCAATCGTGCGGGCTTGCACGCAGAGATTGTCGAATCGCATCCTAATCTTCTACAAAGATAGTGAAAGCCGAAAAGAAAACGGGAGCTTGCTCACAGTTTTCAGAGGCGTATCCTATCTTCTACAAAGATAACAAAAAATGGGGAATAGCAATGCTTTTTTTGCCGGAAAACAGGGATCCCGAATTAAAAAATGCACGGTTTTCTCTGTATATTCCGATAAAAAAACTTAACTTTGACCAAATAATGAATGTTGAAGGACGTACTATGACGGAAAGGAGAGTGGACAAACGGTTGCTGGCACCTGTGCTGATGGGGTTCTTTATCATGGGCTTCTGCGATATAGTGGCTCCGGTGACCAACATCATCAGCGGTGAATTTCCCGAGAGCCGACAGGGGGCTGTGAGTTTCCTGCCGTCGATGGTTTTCCTTTGGTTTCTGCTTCTTTCCACGCCTGTCGCGGCGCTGATGAACCGCATCGGCCGCAAGAAGACGGCGATGATCGGCTATGCCTTTACCATCGCCGGGCTGCTCGTCCCCTATGCTGCGGGTGTCGGCAGTGCCTTGGGTTGGTACTTCATCGGCTTCGGTCTGCTGGGCATCGGCAATACCGCCATCCAGGTGGCGGTCAATCCGCTGCTGGCGACCATCGTGCCCGAGGAACGGATGACCAGCTTCCTGACTGTCGGACAGATCTTCCGCAATACGGCCCTGTTGCTGCTCGCCCCGATCATCACGGGGCTGGTTTCGCTTTTCGGCGACTGGCGTCTGTTGTTGCCGATCTATGCGGGGCTCACGCTTGTCGGAGCCGTCTGGTTGCAGGCGACTGCGGTCGCAGAACCGGTGCGATCGTCCCGTGCGGTCGGTATGGCCGAGTGTTTCCGTCTGCTGCGCAATCGCACCGTGTTGCTATGTACGCTCGGCGTGGCCTGTTTCATCGCTGCGGATGTCGGTATCGGCTTCGTTTCGGTGCGGCTGATCGACAATCCCGATTCGATTCTTACGACTACCGGATTTTACGCTTTGCGCATCGTGGGTACGCTCGTCGGTGCCTGGGTGCTGATTCGTGTCGTCGATGTCAAATACTTGCGCTGGAATATGCTGCTGGCATTGGCGCTCTGCATCGCCCTTTTCGCGGTGCGTTCCGAAGCGGTCGTTTATGCGCTGGTCGGCATCCTCGGCTTCACGATGGCCTGCGTTTTCGCCACGTTTTATGCCGTGGCGACCAAGAGTGCTCCGGGCCGTTCGAACGAAGTCGCCGGATTGATGATCCTGGCTATTTCCGCCGGTGCCCTTTCGGGGCCGATCTGCGGTGCGCTGATCCGCAGTTTCGGTCATCCCCAGGCGGGCTTGATTTGGGTGACGGCTTGTGTCAGCTACCTGCTCTGGGCCGCTACCGTATTGAAATCCGATACCAAGAAATAGAGTTATGAAAAACTGTAAATTCCTGATTATAGCGTTGTTGTTGAGTATTTTGACTCTCCCCTCTTCGGCCCAGTCCCGTGGATACGACGATTACGGTCGCAGTGGCCGCAGCGGATCGGCGCTCAAGGGAGTGGAGTGGGGCGTATTGGCCGGACTCAACTTTCCCCATTTTTCGACTTCCGGTCCGGATTTCGGTATAGACAACCGGCTCGGTTGGCAGGCCGGACTCCAGATCGGCTTGAAATTCCGCTATTTCACCATCGGCCCCGAGGTGCTTTACGTGCGGCAGTCGATCAAGTTGAGCCATGCCGACTACGGGACTCTGAAAATCAAAACCAATTCGATCGATATTCCTCTCATCTTCTCGCTTCGGGCGCTTCCGATGCTGCGGATCAACGTCGGTCCCGTCTTTACGGTGATGAACGATTGCAAGTATGCCGAGGGCAACAACGAGATGTTCTTCGGCAGTATGCGCCCGACGGTTTCCTATATGTTGGGCTTGGGGTTGAATTTCGGACATACTTTGATCGACTTCCGCTACAACGGGCAGTTCGATTCGAAAAAGTGTTATTATCCCACCGAAGAGGCGGTCGGGTTCAACATGCGCTCTTACTCCCTGGCATTGAGCGTAGGATTTGTTTTTTAGCTTATGATGGATTCCGAAGATAAGCTAAAAAACAAATCCAACGAAGATCGACATCGAGGGGGTGGATCCCCGGGAGCTGTACGGCCCCCAGAATATTTACCTCGAACAGATGCAGGAGCTGCATCCCAACCTCAAAATCATCGCTCGCGGATCTGCGCTCACGGTGCTCGGCCCCCGAAGCGATTCCGAACGGTTTCGGAAACGGCTGGACGGGTTGATCGCTTACTACCTCAAATACGGCTATATCTCCAAAGAATCGGTACAACAGGCTTTTTCGACCGGGGTGATCGAACACGACGCTCCCGTCGATAAGGACGTGATCGTCTATGGCAACAACGGCACGATCGTCCGGGCCCGCACGGTCAATCAGCTCAAGTTGGTGCAGTCTTACGACCGCAACGACCTGCTGCTGGCCATCGGTCCGGCGGGTTCGGGCAAGACCTATACGGCCATCGCCCTGGCGGTGCGAGCCTTGAAGGAAAAGCATGTCAAGCGGATTATTCTGACGCGTCCTGCGGTCGAGGCGGGCGAGAAGCTGGGTTTCCTGCCGGGCGACATGAAGGAGAAGCTCGATCCCTATCTGCAACCTCTGTACGATGCGCTCAACGATATGATTCCGCCCGCCAAGTTGCAGAAATACATCGAGGAGGGGACCGTGCAGATCGCGCCTCTGGCTTATATGCGCGGCCGTACGCTCGACAACGCTTTCGTCATTCTGGATGAGGCGCAGAATACGACCCTGCCGCAGATCAAGATGTTCCTCACGCGCATGGGACGCAATGCCAAATTCATCGTCACGGGCGACGTGACGCAGATCGACCTGCCCCGTCGTTCGGACAGCGGATTGACGCGGGCGATGGAGATTCTGCGCGGTGTCGAGGGGATCGGCATCGTGGAGTTCGACCGCCGCGACATCGTGCGGCATCCGCTCGTCAAGCAGATCGTCGAAGCTTTCGACCGCAGCGCTGCCGTCGAAGCGACACCTGCTCCGGAAAATGGGAAATAGAAACGATAACCAATTAAAATAGAACTACTATGGATAAGAATTTGACCGCTTTGAAACCCGCGTTGGTTTGGAAGCATTTTGCAGAAATCGCCAAAATACCCCGTCCTTCCTCTCACGAGGAGAAGATCCGTGCATACGTAATCGGCGTGGCCAAGAGTCTCGGCCTGGAGTGCAAGGAGGATGCGGCCCACAATGTCTATGTCCGCAAGCCTGCCTCCAAAGGAATGGAGAACCGCAAGGGTATCGTTCTGCAGGCGCATCTGGATATGGTTCCCCAGAAGAACAACGATAAGAAGTTCGACTTTACCAAGGACCCGATCGAGGCGTACATCGACGGCGAATGGGTGACGGCCAACGGTACGACGCTCGGTGCGGACAACGGTATCGGTGCGGCGGCTATTCTTGCCGTCCTGGAGGACGATACGCTCGAGCACGGCCCTCTCGAAGCGCTTTTCACCGCGACCGAGGAGACGGGTATGGACGGTGCATTCGGCTTGAAGAAAGGGGTGCTGCACGGCGACATCCTGCTTAACCTCGACTCCGAGGAGGAGGGCGAGTTGTATGTAGGCTGCGCCGGTGGCGTGGATGCCAACATCACGTTCAAATATAAGGCGGAGCCGACTCCGGCGCGGAACTACCGTGCCGTGAAGCTGGTCGTCAAAGGACTCAAGGGTGGGCACTCCGGTATCCAGATCGTCGAGCAGCGTGCCAATGCCAACAAATTGCTGTTCCGTTTCATCCGTGAGCAGAAGAAGTCGATGGACGTGCTGTTGTGCTCGGTGGACGGCGGCGGTCTGCGTAATGCGATTCCGCGCGAGGCGACCGCTACGCTGATGGTCCGTACCAAGGATCTCGAGCAGCTGACCAAAGATCTGAAAGCGTATGAAAAGGTAGTGAAGGCCGAGTTCGCCGGGATCGAGGACGCTGTTTCCATCAAACTGACCGAAACTGAAGCCCCTGAAACGATGATCGCCAAGGAGGTGGCGGAGAATCTGATCCGTGCGGTCGTAGGCTGCCCGAACGGGGTGCAGAAGATGTCGGTGTCGATGCCCGGACTGGTGCAGACGTCGAGCAACCTGGCCCGCGTGGTGTCCGACGGCAAGACGGTGAAGTTGCAGTGTCTGCTCCGCAGTTCGGTGAACTCCGAGAAGGAGGAGCTGGGCGAGGCGATCTCCGCCGTGTTCGAGCTGGCCGGCGCCAAGGTGGAACTCACGGGTGCCTACAACGGTTGGAAACCCAATCTGGATTCGCCGATTCTGGCCGCGATGAAAGCTTCCTACAAAGCCCTTTTCGGCAAGGAACCTGCGGTTACGGCCATTCACGCCGGTCTGGAGTGCGGCATCATCGGTACGAATTACCCCAAGCTCGATATGATTTCTTTCGGCCCGACCATTTGCTATCCCCACTCTCCGGACGAAAAGGTGAACATCGCCTCCGTCGGCAAGTTCTATGAATTCCTGGTCGATACGCTGAAGAACGCTCCCCTAAAATAAGTCGTTTTGGAGGAGATGTCCTTGCCCGGCGGCGGCCGGCGTTGGTTCGTCATTGTCAATCCCGTGGCCGGAGGTGGCCGCGGGCTTGACCAT
>OLPR01003529.1_pt1 | contig 10332 bp, 8 predicted proteins | sample 1672761 | NCBI WGS metagenome assembly OLPR01 (sample SAMEA3136721, study PRJEB25190) | human gut metagenome | biome: human gut; feature: human-associated habitat; material: faeces | place: Austria | collected 2013
ATAATCATTAAAGGAGCCATGCCGACGCTGTCATACATATTGTTGATGAAAGCAAGTCCTAAAATGGCGGCGCTGCTGCGGTAAGAGCCCTGAATAAAGGCACCTTTTTGCTCTTCATTTTTCATGAATTTCTCGGTAAGTCCCCACAAAACGGCGATGGAAAAAATAGTGACAGAAAAACAGAATAACACATATTTTCCGTCAAAGGCAGAACCTACATTATTTTCTGTCAAATCTGAAAATAAAAGAGCCGGCAGTGCGATGCGGAATACGTAGCGGTCCGCTGTTTTGGTAAATTCATCGTTGATAATTTTTGTTGTTTTCAAAACCTTTCCTAAGATGATAAGTAAAAAAATAGGAAGTGTGGCGTTAATACTGTAAATTAAGTTTGACATAATAATTCCCCTTCTTAGGCCATCTCTAGAGTAGACCTACAAAACTATTTTACCATGTTTGTCAAGAGTATCGTGACAAATGGCGGTCTTTGTGGTACGATAAAACTATCCATAGTTTAAAAATTTTGATGGAGGTAATTAAGTATGTTAGAACAGTTAAAAAAAGAAGTATACGAAGCAAACATGGAGCTTCAGAAAAAAGGACTTGTCATCTACACTTGGGGAAATGTAAGCGGAATTGACCGCGAAAACAATTATGTTGTTATTAAGCCAAGTGGTGTTGAATACGATGAATTGACGCCGGATGATATGGTTGTTGTTGATTTTGACCAGAATGTAATCGAAGGAAAATACCGTCCGTCTTCGGATACGGCAACACATATTGAATTGTACCGTGCATATCCTTCTTTAGCAGGTGTTGTCCACACGCATTCAACGTGGGCAGTAACATTTGCGCAGGCAGGAATGTCGATTCCGGCACTGGGAACGACACATGCGGATTATTTTTACGGAGATATTCCGTGCACAAGAGATTTGACCGCAGAGGAAATTAACTTGGATTATGAGAGAAATACGGGACTTGTCATTATCGAGACAATTGGGGATAAAGACCCGATGGAAGTTCCGGGAATCGTTGTAAAGAACCACGGACCATTTGCGTGGGGAACAAGCCCGGCAAATGCCGTTTACAATGCGGTTGTTTTGGACAAAGTAGCAGAAATGGCGCACCATACACTGACATTAAATCCTCGTGTAAAACGCGCGCCACAGTATTTGATGGATAAGCATTATTTCCGCAAACACGGAGCCAATGCTTATTATGGACAGGATAACTAATTTTCGTTATTTCTTCTCCGCGAGAGGGACAGGGCATCCTGTAAGACTTCCTGTTTGCCATCACGAAAACGAATAACAAGAGAATAGGTACCGCTGTACATTTCCGTTAGAGGAACGGTAAGTGTGTAGCGGTATTTTTCGTACAAAGATTCATCAAGCGGCGGATTCGTCAAATCAAGCTGATAAATGCGGTCCGGATGACTGAATACAATTTCCTGAATCAAGTCACCGGTTGTGTTTACTAACAAACTGTCACCGTTTATGGAAAATGTAATGCCGTAAGTATTTTTCATAAATTCTAAATCAGTGGCAGAAGATGTCTCTACGGAGGCTGCCTTGTAAAAGACCGGTGCTTTGAGCCAGCCGACGACCGAAAATTCAATTTTTTCCAGACATTCTCCAAAATGCGAAAACTGCTCTAACGAGTCGCTGATGACGGATTCGAAAAATTCCTGCTTCAGATGTGTGGCAGGAGAAGTTACTTCTCTTTCATAAGGGGAGTAGATATGCTGGATTGCACCGGTTTCCCGATTGATTTCCAATAATAACTTGTCTCCTTTTTTGGCATCTGAAGAAAGCACTAACAAGTTTTTGTTTTCCGCAGAAATTTCGCCATATACGTCAAAAATGCCATCACCCACATAGTAGGTGCGGTAACATCTGCCAAGCAAATCCACCTCATATATGTGTGTTGGTAAAAGCCCCTGTTCGGTTTTTACCAGATAGTCCGGATGGACAATCAGAAAGTGTCCGTCCGAGAGAGGAATTAAATTATCATCTTTTGCCGGAAGCGATAAGAAATAACGATACATTCCCTGTTTGTCCTGCACGCATGGATAATGGTTTGTTTCGCTCAATGTGCCGGTATGCAATGTGATTTCACGGCTTTTAATAGGCTGGTTTGACTCGTCATATAATGTCAAAGTAATGATATTATCCGTGTTCTCGCATAAGCCGAAAACAGGAAGCACGTGATTGGTTGTGTACGTCATGGAATCGTAGTGCCAGGGCATACAAAAATCGCTCACAACTGTGTAAGATAAACGGCATCTTGTGTCGGTGTGAAACATGCAAAGTGCAGTGAGCGGTGTGATGCCATAGGGATTTAACAAAAGTTCCATCGACTCAAATGAAGTCGAGGCATCGTGGCTTCTTGCCCATAAAAGATTTTCTGCCATCCTTGTTTTCTCAGTCAGAGAAATTGTCACCGGAATCTGGCCGGATACCGTTTGATTTAAGCGCAGACGGTTAAGGCTCATAAAATCAATTTTATATTGTGTGACATGACTTTTCAGCCATGAAGTGATTTTGTTTGACATAAGATAAAATCTCCTTTGTACTTTTTACCCATTTTACCTATATGGTGTAATTATAGCAAAAAAAATATGTAAAAAGTATGTTTTTTTGTATAAATCACTCTTTTTTTACATATTTGCGGCACCGGACGAGCAGGTAAATGTTTGGAAGAAGGAGGAAAAGGTTAATAAAATCGGTCATTTCCCAGACAAGAGCAAGCGGCATAATGCCTCCGGAAAAAATCATAATGAGGTAAAGAGTCTGGTAAAAACGCTCATATTTTCCCTGAAACAAATAGTCAAATCCCTGCTTGCCAAGGTAACTCCAGCCAATTAAGGTGGCAAGAGCAAAACTGATAATGGCAATAGATAAAATTTCATCACCGAAAAATGGAAGTTTTCCAAATGCGGCGGTCGTTAAGGCGGAGGCGGGAAGCGTCTGCCATTCGGACGGAAATTCCAACTGATAGCAGACAAGTACAAGTCCGGTGATGGCGCAGAGAACGACGGTGTCCCAAAAGGTAGCGGACATGGAAATGGCGGCCTGTTTGACGGAATCATCTTCCGAGCAGTGGCCGGCAATCAGGCCGGTTGTGCCAAGTCCGGATTCGTTTGTAAAAAGCCCCCTTGCCACGCCATAGCGGATGGCTTTTCCCATCGTGTATCCGGCAAAACCGCCACCGATGGAAGGCAGTGCAAAAGCGGAGGAAAAAATTAATTTCAGAGAGGGCAGAAGATAATCTGCGTGCAGAATGAGATAGAGAAGACATCCGCCAAAGAAAAAAATAGCCATAGTCGGCACAATGGCGATGGAGACATTTTCAATCCATTTGCGTCCCTGCATTAAAATTAATCCCACAAAAAAAGCGGTTATAATCGCACAAGTGGCAGGCGGAAGCGAAAAGACCTGATGACAGGTTTCGGTTATTGCGTTGCTTTGTGTGGTGCATCCGATAAAAAATGCAGATAGCGTGAGCGCGGCACTGTAAAGAAGTGCAAGCGTTTTTTTGTGCAGTAAAAAATGAAGAATATACATGGGTCCACCGTGTCCCTGATAGCGGAAATGGTGGCACAAAAACGTTTCGGCGTAAGTGGTTGCCATGCCCAAAAGCCCGGTGAGCCAGCACCAAAACACAGCACCCGGTCCGCCTAAGAAAACGGCGGTGGAAATGCCTATAATATTTCCGGTTCCAAGCGTAGCAGCGAGCGTTGTTGTGAGCGAGCCAAAACGCCCAAATCCCTTTTTGTTTTTGCTGCCATCGGAAAGAGAAAGGGAGATGCCATATCCGATTTTTCGCTGCACAAGCCGTAAACGCAGGGTGAAGTAGACATGTGTGCCAAAAAGCATAACAAGAATAGGACCATTCCATAAAAGCTGATTTACATCAATTAAAAGTTTCAATCACAGACTCCTTTGGTTTCCTTTAGTTCATTGTATGAAAAATTTTGGCAAGTCATACTTTTGACAAGACCGTTTGCTAATCTCGTGGATAAATGAGATTTGGAGGAAGCTATGAAGAAACAATTCACATTCATCGAATCGATGATAAAGGTGGGAGTGATTGGTTTCGGCGGTGGAAATGCACTGATTCCGGTATTGGAGCAGGAAGTGGTAAACGAAAAAAAACTGGTAAGTAAAGATGAGTATGACAAGTCGGTTATTGCCGCAACGCTGACACCGGGGGCACTTCCGGTTGAAATTGCATCGGGGATTGGTCTGCATGTCGGCGGCATCGGTGGGATGCTCGCGGGCGGTGTATTGATGGCTCTTCCGGGAGTTGTGTTTACGGTATTGTATTTAATGCTGCTTAGCGGTGCGGATTCTAATATTTTACAGCAGATTCAGTATGCTTCCATCGGCATTACAGCGTTTATTTTGTGCCTTTTGACGCAATACATTGTGCAGACATTAAAGTCGTACCGCCACTCTAAATTCCGGGTGGCCGCATGGTTCGTAATTCTATTTGTGTTTATTGCAACGGGTGGAAATTATCTTTGCCGTATTTTTGGATTAGAAATCCGGCTTCCTAAATTTTCGACAATCCAGATACTTCTGCTTACACTTTTAGGAAGTGTTGTTGTAGGATTATTGTACCAGAAAAAGGTGAAAAAGAAGGATAAAAAGCCAAAACTGGCAGCCGGAAAACTGGGGGGCAGACTTTTGTTATGGGTTTTATTTCTGCTTTTATTTTGTCTGCCGGCACTTTTTATGATGTGGCGTGAGACGGCGGGCCTTGTAGGGCAGGGCGCTGTGTCTTCCTTTTTGTCATTTGGTGGCGGAGATGCCTATTTATCCATTGCCGACGGTCTTTTTGTGCCGGAATATATTTCAGAAAGTGACTTTTACAATCATCTGGTTGTAATCGTAAATGTGCTGCCAGGGTCTATTTTGTGCAAGACTTTGGCTGGGATCGGTTATTTGTACGGAAAGGCGGTCGTTGGAACGACAGCCGGTGGATTTGCCTTTGCGGTAGCGGGATTTGCCTGTAGTGTTGCCTGCTCCTGTTTTGTCTTTTATCTGGTTTACCACTTGTATGACAGACTGGAAGGATGTGCCGTTTTTAAGGTAATCAAAAAGGCAATTCGCGTTGTTGTTTCGGGACTTTTGCTTACCGTGATGACAGGGCTTTTGTTATCTGAGATGGAGATTAATTCAAATCCTGCGATTCCGCGTTTGGCGGTTCCGGGAATGATTGCTTTCTTTTATTTCGTAAATCTGATATTATATCATAGGAAATGGAAAAACCTCGGGCGCATTGTCGTATCGCTCGTGCTTGCTTTTTTGTTGTGCAATGTGCTCGAAGTTTAGAAACAAAGGAAAGCAGGTTATACTTATGCATATTTGGAAACATTTTTCTACGATTACAAGGCACCGTCATAAAGTAATCGTGCATTGCTTTATGGCAGGAATTTTCTGGCAGGGGCTTAGACACGATTTGTCAAAATACAGTCCGGCGGAATTTATTCCGGGGGCAAAAAATTATCTCGGTGATAAAAGTCCGAATGAAAAAGAGAGGAAACGGTACGGCTTTTCGCGTGCGTGGCTTCATCATCAGGGACGCAATAAACACCATTTTGAATACTGGGTTGATTACAATCCGAAGTTAAACCGGAAAGAACCGGTGGAGATGCCAACCCGTTATTTGATTGAAATGTTTGCGACCGCGTGGCGGCAAGTAAAATTTATTATGGGGATGACTATGATACAGAGAAGCCGTTTCTTTATTTTGACAAAGGGAGAAAACGACGCTGGATGCACCCGGTAACGTCGCAGAAATTAGAGGATTTGCTGATTATGCTGCGCGATAAGGGGGAAAAAGAGACGTTTTCATACATTAAACACGTGATGAAACCGGAAGGGAAAAAAGATAAAGCTCATTGGAAATAAAAATTTAAAAAGCCTTTTTTGTGACAAAAACCTATGATAGGATTTCTTCCAGAATATGGGTGGACATGCGATTTCATTAAAGGAGAAAAGGAAAATGACGGAAAATGTTATTTGGCAGCCGAATAAGGTTTCGGCGAAAGACCGTTATCGTGTGCTCGGACAAAAGGGGCTTGTTGTTTGGTTTACGGGACTTTCCGGTTCCGGAAAATCAACGATTGCGGTAGAACTGGAGAAAATGTTGAATGATGCAAAAAAAGCAGTTTATCTTTTAGACGGAGATAACATTCGACATGGAATCAATTCGGATTTGGAATTTACGGATAAGGACCGTGATGAAAACATACGGCGGATTGGAGAAATTTCTGCCCTGTTTTGCGATGCAGGAGTTATTACACTGGCTGCTTTTATTTCCCCGTTTCGTAAGATGCGCCGGTTTGCGAGAGGGCGCGTCGGGGAAAATCAATTTCTTGAGGTATATGTGAGTACGGATTTTGAGACCTGTTGTAAGAGGGATCCAAAAGGTTTGTACAAAAAGAATATTAAAAATTTTACGGGAAAAGATTCCGGTTATGAGAAGCCGGAGAATCCGGAAATTGTTTTGGATACCATACATTTCACACCACAGGAGTGTGCAAAAGTTGTATATCAGGAAATTTTAAAAAGAATCAATTAGCAAAACGTGCATGGAGGAACAAAAATGGATAATTATTTTGTGTCTTCGTGTAAGAGGGTGAAGGATTGGATTTGCAGGCAGTTTGGGCAAAAGGAAAAAAAGACGGTTCACCACAAGAAATTTGCCGATGGCGGTGAGGTCATTGTGTGGGAAACCGGACGGGCAGGTGAAGAAGCGGCGTCATATGAGAATTTATTTCTCCGCAAAGAAATCGCAGGATTTCGCACGAATATACGTCGTGAGCAGTCCTGTTCCATAAAGTCACTGACTAGAGACTATTTGTATAAGCAGCTTTTGAGCAGTGGTGAGTATACGTTTGACCATATGCTCGTTATAAAAGATCCATATGGAGAGGCACCGTTGACTGCACTTGCTTTGTTCATTTTAGAAGAGCCGGCATGTGTCCGTGTTACGACAAAAGGAAATTTAAAGGAGACGGATTTTGTTACAGAACTTCCTAAGAAAAAAGAGCATCGAGTGCCGATTTTAGGGATGTATGCTGAAAAGGCAAATGACATCGTCATAGAGATTCTCGATGATGAGGGAAACTGCGTAAAAAGCCATACTTTCACGATACGAACGAAAAGACTGCCGAAGTCACTGCGCAACGTGATTACGGTGAAAAAATGGACCGACAAACCGGCGTATTCCAATATTATGATAAATGGCGGTGTCAAAATTCATACCTGCGTGTTTGATATCGAAGGGGAAATACGTTATTATCTCAGCCGCAAACCGAGAGGATATGGTATTTTTCCATTATCGGATGGTCACTTTTTTTACATGGAAAAATATATTTCCGTGCCATCCTATTCCAATCCCCAGACAGTAGAGTCTTATGATATGGACTATTTCGGTCGTGTGTTTCGAACCTATCTGACGGAAAAAGGGGTTCACCACACGGCGGAAGAAAAGGCAGGCGGCAACATTCTCACCGGAAGTAATTCGATGCTTGAGCATACGGAGGACTGCGTTATTGAGATTGACAGACAGACTGGTGAAATTGTGTGGCAGTTAAATATGGCAGAGATTTTTGATGAAACCTATCAGAATATGATGGACTGGTGCCATGTAAATTCAGCTGCGTATTATGAAAAAGACCGCACGATTTTGATTTCCCTCAGAAATGTGCATGCGGTAATTTGTGTAGATTACGATACGAAAAAACTCCGCTGGATTTTATCCGACCCGAAATTCTGGGAGGGAACAAAGATGACACCATATCTTTTGCAGCCGGAAGGTGATGTCAAATGGTGTTACCAGCAGCATGCGGCATTTGAAATTGCACTCCCGGATGAATCGAATCCGCAGAAAAAACGGATTATTGTTTATGATAATCATTGGGCAAAGCGTCGTAAGGCGAAGTCTTTTGATAAAGATCCGCTCAGTTATGTGAGTTTTTATGATATTGATGAGGAAAAGAAAACCGTTTCGCTGCATAAACGATTTGCCGGACCAAAGACAAGAATCCGTGCAAATGGAATCTATGTTCCTGACAAAAAGCGTGTGTATAATATGGCAGGTTCTTATGCAGAACCGGTGGACGGTGATGGCGGTGGTATTTTCGAATACGATTATGAGACCGGCGAGGTGCTTTCCGAGTTTGGTGTAAAACCGGGATTTTTCCGCGCGTATCCGTTTGAGCCGAATGTGCAGGAACTCGCAGAGCCGATGCAGGTGACCGGCGATTATCAGGTCGGTCAGATTAAACAGCCGCAAGAGATATCAAGCAGCAAATACTGCAAGTTAAAGTCGGAAAAGAAACACCATATCAAGAGTGCTGCTATCGAATATGAGATGCAGGAAGATTTACTCTTTGTAAATAACGTAGACCACGAAGTGGAAAAAGTTTATTTTATTGGTGACAAGGGTGGCTATCAGGTTGACTTTGATGACACATACCAGACAATGGATGTGTTCCGCACGATGGTTTATAAAGTTGCCATGCAGCTAACCAATCTGCCAAAAGATAAATATAAAATTTATTTGCAGGTGAAAGGTGAACTGCAGACAACAAAAAAATATATCGATATATCAGCCGTTAATTAACTTTTCATAAGCCGCATAATCGGCAGCATAATATTGTCTGCCGATGAGCACCATGAGTAAGTCGCCGGGCAGAATTTCGGTGTCGCCTTTCGGCGTAATCGTGTGCCCGTCGCGCTCAATGGATGCAACCAATGTATTTTTCTGCCAGTCAATCTGGCAGATTTTTTTATGGCAGACCGGACTGTCAAAAGGAATGACATAAGTAACCAAAACTTTTTCTGCCGACTCTTTAATTTCCAGTTCAGTCTGTTTGTTCAGAATATTTTCCAAAAGGGATGTATAAATTGGTTTGCTGCCAAGCAGGTTTGCGATGATATAAGCAATACTGCTCACGACAGCGATGTCTAACATCCGGTGCATATTGCCGGTCATTTCGGTAATCAATACAATACCGGTAATCGGTGCACGCACGATGCCCGCAAATAATCCCGCCATGCTGATAACGATAAACTGGGGAAGTAAATCGTTTGGCAGGGAGAGAGTGTGGATGGAAAGGTTTCCGAAAATTGCCCCGATGTAGGCGCCTAAAATCAGAAGTGGGAAAAAGATTCCACCGGGTGCGCCGCATCCGAAACTAACTGCCGAAAATAAAAATTTAACGACAAGTAAAATGCAAATCATGGAAAGTTCCGGTTTCCCATGCTCTAACAAAGCAATCATGCTGTGACCGCCGGCTAATACCTGCGGAAGGGTGAGACCAAGAATCCCGGAAATGACAAAAACAAAGGCAATCCGGATTTCTTTTGGTATTTTTTTCAAACGGTGGAAAAAAGCCTGCATTTTTAACATGACAAAATTATATCCGGCACCCGCAAGACCAAGCAAAATACCAAGCAATGCTAACAGCCAATAATAGCGGAGTGCAAGAGTCGATGTCGTAAACGAAAAAATAGCAGACTGTCCAAAAAATATTTTTGCGACGAAGTCGGCGCACACCGTGGCAATCAGACCGGCGACCAACATTGTGCGGTCAAAGGTGTGGTGGATTTCTTCAAGAACAAACATAATGCCGGCAAGCGGTGCATTAAAGGCGGCGGCAAGTCCGGCACCTGCGCCACACGATAACAGACCGATTTCTGTTGTTTTATCATAGTTTCTAAGGCGGGAATAACTTTTTGCCACCATCGCACCAAGCTGAATGGACGGGCCCTCTCTTCCAAGGGACAGACCGCCGAAGATACTAAGTGTACCACCGGTGAATTTGGCTAAAACGACACGCCAAAAACTCTGGTCCAAATAACCGCGGACCTCCCCTGAAACCTGCGGGATCCCGGAACCGGCAGCCATTGGCTCCCATTTCACAATCTTTGCGACAATACATCCCATCAAAATAAGAGCGGCAAACCAGAGGGCGGTAACACCTGCATTTCCGCGTATGAAATTCAGAACCGCATATAATCCGCTCTCTGCATAAGTTAGGCAGTATCGGTATAGAACGGCAGTCAAGCCGGCCAAGACACCGATTAAAGCACCTTCTATAACGAGTGCAATACTTCGCTTTGCCGTATTGTTTTCTAATTTTTCCAAAGTATGTTGATATTTATTCATAGGTAAACTCTCTCCTCGTTGTTTTCTTTATCCAATCAACCAGAGATATTTTACATCCAAATGCATTATTTTGCAAATATACCCTCTTATTGGTTTGTGTCAAGTGTTCGTTGGCACTTTTTTGTTTTCCGTAATTCCGTAGAAAAG
>OLPR01003530.1_pt1 | contig 10331 bp, 9 predicted proteins | sample 1672761 | NCBI WGS metagenome assembly OLPR01 (sample SAMEA3136721, study PRJEB25190) | human gut metagenome | biome: human gut; feature: human-associated habitat; material: faeces | place: Austria | collected 2013
GGCGGAGCCCCCCGCCCTGCCCCGTCACCCCGGGGTCACCTGCGCCCCCGCCACCCGGAACAGGCGGCCGATTTCCGCGCCGGCCAGGTCTTCCGGATCCGTGCAGGTAATCAGCGTCTGCACCCCGGTCAGGTACGTCACCAGCTGCCGCCGGCGGACGGGATCCAATTCGCTCATTACGTCGTCCAGCATCAACACCGGCCATTCGCCGGATTCATTTTTCATTACCGTCAGTTCCGAAAGCCGCAAGGACAGGGCGGCGGTGCGCTGCTGCCCCTGAGAGCCGAACAGCCGGGCTTCGTGGCCGTCGATGAGCAGGGCCAGGTCGTCCCGGTGCACCCCCACGGAAGTGGTCGCCCGACGCAGATCCGTTTCCCGGGCGGCCCGCAGTTCCGTCAGCATATCTTCCTTTACGCTGGGCCGGTATTCCACCTGCAGGTTTTCCCGGCTCATGGAGATATGCCCGTGCACCTGCCGGGAAACGGCGTTGAGTTTCTCCACGTACCAGTTCCGATAGCGCATGATTTCCTGCCCGGCGGCGGAGAGCACCTGATCGAATTCGTCCAGGGCGTAGGCGGCCTGGGTGCGCAGAAGCTCGTTGCGCTGCTTCAAGGCCCGGGAATACCGCTGCAGGGCGTAATAATAGGCGGGGCGCAGCTGGGACACGGCGATGTCCAGAAACCGCCGGCGTTCCCCGGGGCCGTCCTTAATGAGAGACAGATCCTCCGGAGAGAACAGCACCCCCGTCACGTGACCCAGCAGTTCCCCGGAACGGCTGGCCTTCTGCCCGGCGATTTTCAAAATGCGCTTTCCTGCTGCCGGGAGAATCAGCTCCACCTCGTGGCTGCCGTCCCGGCGGGTGGCGTACACGTGCACCCCGGCGAAATCCGCGCCCCAGGAAATCAGCTCCTTATCCTGGCGGGTACGATGGGAGCGCCCGGTGCAGGAAAGGTACACCGCCTCCAGCACGTTGGTTTTGCCCTGGGCGTTCTCCCCCGCCAGCACGTTCACCCCCGGGCAGGGGCAAAGCTCCAGCGCGGCGTAATTCCGGAAATTTCTCAATTGAATGCGATCGATCTGCATAGGCTTTATGAAAAATCCCCGGCGTGGCTGGCCGGGGAAGGTCGGTATTTTTTACCCGTTCTTTTTGCGGGATTCCAGCTTCTTACGCATTTCAGTATTGAGAATGCGTTTGCGCATGCGGATGGACTTGGGGGTGATTTCCACCAGTTCGTCGTCGTCGATGAACTCCAGGGCCTCCTCCAGGGTGGGCACCTTCACGCCGGTGATCTTCAGGGCCTCTTCGGCGGAGGCGCTGTTGCGGCTGTTGGTCATGTGCTTTTTCTTGCACACGTTTACATCAATGTCGCCGGGACGGGAGGACTGGCCGATGATCATGCCGTTATAGACCTTCACGCCGGGCTCGATGAACAACTCGCCCCGGTCCTGCAGATTGAACAGGGCGTAGCTGGTGGATTCTCCGGTTTCCCAGGCCACCAGGGAGCCCACGGGACGGGTGGGGATTTCGCCCTTCACGGGCTCATAATCCTCGAACACGCTGCTCATGATGCCTTCGCCGCGGGTATCGGTCAAAAACTCGCTGCGATAGCCGAACAGGCCGCGGGAGGGAATCAGGAATTCCAGGCGCATGCGATCCTGGCCCTGCATGGACTGCAGAACGCCCTTGCGCCGGCTGATTTTATCGATGACAGTGCCGGAATAATCCGTGGGCACGTCGCACACCAGCCGCTCGATGGGCTCGCAGGTCACGCCGTCCACCTCGCGATAGATCACCTGGGGCTTGGTCACGGCGAATTCATAGCCCTGACGGCGCATGGTTTCGATGAGGATGGACAGGTGCAGCTCGCCGCGGCCGGACACCTTGAAGGCGTCGGTGGTTTCGGTATCGGCCACCCGCAGGGACACGTCGGTCTGCATTTCCTTAAACAGCCGGGCCCGCAGATGCCGGGAGGTGACGTAGGTGCCCTCGGTGCCGGCGAAGGGGCTGTCGTTGACCACGAAGTTCATGGAAACGGTGGGCTCGTCGATTTTCACAAAGGGCAGGGGCTCCGCCATGGCGGGCTGGCAGATGGTATCGCCGATGAGCAGATCTTCAAAGCCGGAAACGGCCACGATATCGCCCACCTTGGCGCTTTCGCAGTTCACCCGCTTCAGGCCGTCGAATTCGTACAGGCCGCCCAGCCGGGTGGGCGCGGAAACGAAGGATTCGCCGTACACGCAGCGAATGGCCATCTGGCCGGCGGAGATGGTGCCCCGCTCGATGCGGCCCACGCCGATGCGGCCCACGTAATCGTTATAATCGATGGTGGAAATCAGCAGCTGCAGGCTGCCTTCCGGGTCGCCCTGGGGCGCGGGGATATGGCTGAGGATCATGTCGAACAGGGGCTTCAGATCCGTACCGGGCTTCTGCCAGTCCAGGGTGGCGGTGCCGGTGCGGCCGGAGGCGAACACCACGGGGCTGTCCAGCTGTTCGTCGGTAGCGTCCAGCTCCAGCAGAAGCTCCAGGGTTTCGTCCACCACCTCGGCGCAGCGGGCGTCGGGGCGATCCATTTTATTGATGACGATAATGACCTTCAGGTTCAGTTCCAGCGCCTTTTTCAGCACGAAACGGGTCTGGGGCATGGGCCCTTCGAAGGAATCCACCAGCAGAAGCACGCCGTTGACCATTTTCAGCACGCGCTCCACCTCGCCGGAGAAGTCCGCGTGGCCGGGAGTGTCCACAATATTGATGCGGACGCCGTCGTAATGCACGGCGGTATTTTTGGAAAGAATGGTGATGCCGCGCTCCCGCTCCAGGTCGTTGGAGTCCATCACCCGTTCGGCCACCGCCTGATTCTGGCGGAAGACGCCGGACTGTTTGAGCATTTGATCCACCAGGGTGGTCTTGCCATGGTCAACGTGAGCGATAATGGCGATGTTTCTCAAATCTTCGCGAACGATATTCAATGGAGATCCTTCCTTTCGTCTGAAGGCGCGCGTTTTGCGGGTTCATTAATCCATGCCGTCGGCGGTGAGCCGGTCGGCGGTTTCCGCCAGCACCAGGCCCTCGTTGTTTTCTCCCGCCAGGCGGATGGACCATTCGTTTTCAAACAGCAATACGTCCCGGCCGTGGCGATCCACGCCCAACTGGGTGGTGGAGGTAAGCCGCAGCTTTTCCACGGGCTTGGGGGTTTCGGCAATCCAGCGTACAAACCGGAAGGGCAGGCTTTCCCGGATGATATTTACGCCGTATTCGGACTTGAGCCGGTATTCCAGCACGTCCATCTGCAAAGCGCCCACCACGCCGGCGATCATTTCCTCCCGGCCGATATTGGGGCGTTTGAAGGTCTGAATGGCGCCTTCCTGGGAAAGCTGGTTGATGCCCTTGAGGAACTGTTTGCGCTTCATGGAATCCTCGGGGCTGACCCGGCAGAAGAATTCCGGCGCGAACAGGGGAATGCCCGAATAGCGCACGGGAGAACCGGTGCACAGGGTATCGCCCAGGCGGAAAATGCCCGGGTCGAACAGGCCGATGATGTCCCCGGGGTAGGCCAGGTCCACGCTTTCGTGCTCCTGGGCCATAAACTGCTGGGGCTGGGCCAATTTGACCTTTTCCCCGGAGGAGGAATGCCACACGGTCATGCCCTTTTCGAACACGCCGGAGCACACCCGCATGAAGGCCAGCCGGTCCCGGTGGGCGGGGTTCATGTTGGCCTGAATCTTGAAGATGAAGCCGGTGAACTTCTCGTCCGTGGGCTGAATCACGCCCACGTCCGCCACCCGGGGAGTGGGCGACTTGGTATAGGAGAGGAACCTGCGCAAAAAGGGTTCCACGCCGAAGTTATTGGAAGCGCTGCCGAAGAACAGGGGGGTCAGCTGGCCGGAGAGGATTTTCTCCAGGTCGAATTCGTCCCCCGCCACGTCCAGAAGCTCGATGTCCTCCTGCAGCTTCTGATAATAGCTTCTGCCCAGAATCGTTTCGCATTCCGGGTCGTCGATGGACACGGTGCGCACGTCCACCTGGGTCTGGCCATGATCGCCGCCGGCGTAGAGCTCCACCAGGCGGGTATCCCGGTGGAACACGCCCTTGAAATCCCCATGGATGCCGATGGGCCAGTTCACCGGGCAGGAGCGGATGCCCAGCACGGATTCCAGTTCGTCCATCAGGTCGAAGGGATCCCGGCCGGCCCGGTCCAGCTTATTGATAAAGGTAAAAATCGGGATGGAGCGCATGCGGCAGACCTTGAACAGCTTCACCGTCTGCTCCTCCACGCCCTTGGCGCAGTCGATGAGCATCACGGCGCTGTCCGCCGCCACCAGGGTACGGTAGGTATCCTCCGAGAAGTCCTGATGGCCGGGGGTATCCAGAATATTGATGCGATAGCCCTCGAAATCGAACTGCATGGCGGAGCTGGTGACGGAAATACCGCGCTGTTTTTCAATCTCCATCCAGTCGGAGGTGGCGTGCCGCGCGGCCTTGCGGGCCTTTACGGAGCCTGCCTGGCGGATGGCGCCGCCGTACAAAAGCAATTTTTCCGTCAGCGTGGTTTTACCAGCGTCAGGATGCGAAATGATGGCAAAGGTTCTGCGGCGGGCAGTTTCCTGCGCCAATTCCGGATGCTGCATCAGCACATTCCCCCTGAATATAACTCAACCTATATAGTTTATACGACCGATTCCCGTCTGTCAACGCGGGAACGCCGCTGATTACGTTAAGAAAAAAGGCCGGAGAAGGCGGCGCTTCTCCAGCCGGGTTCAGATCTATTTACGTCTCGCCGGATTCCGCCGGCGGCGGGGGCGCTGCGTCGATTTTTTCGGGGGACTGCCTTTCCCCCATCAGGCCCAGGCCATGGGCCCCGGCCACCGGCAGCAGGGTCGAAATCACCGCCGCAAGTAATCGAAGCGCCAGATAGGCCAGGAATTTCCCCAGATTCCGCTCGCCTCCGGCCGCCTTCAGGGTACAGTCCAGATAACAGGCATTGCCAAGGCGAACCAGCAGCGTGGGAAGAACCAGCACGCCGATGGCCGCGCAGATTTTCCCCCACATTTTCCAGCGGCGCATGCGGCGGAAGAGCAGGGTCAGCGGAGAAAGCGAGGCGATTCGGACGGCGTATTGCGCGAAATGATTGATAGCGTTCAAGCCGGGGATCCTTTTTATTCCACAGTATGCGCCTTCTTCAGGGCAGGCCTGCCTCTGAAAATGCGGTCAGACGGTCACTTCCATGCCGTCGTGGGCGGGACAGAATTCGGGGCGCAGGGACGCGTCCACTTCCCCCTGGGGGCCGTGGAGGGTGCGGGCCATGTGGGTCAGGTACACCGGCGCACCGGCCTTCAGCACGGGATGGATATGCCCGGAGGCGTTATGCTTGGCAAACATGGGCTGGCGCATGGTGCGCAGCATGATGCGGAGCATTTCGATGGAATTATGCTCGAAGATGCGATAATCGCCGGGGTAGCCTTCGCCGATGGTGGCGTCGAAAATGGCGGCGTCCAGGGAGAACTTCGTCAGGGCGTACCATTCCCGGGTGAGAAGCCACGCGCCGTCGGTGGCGTAGAGCACGGTCTTTTCCCCGTCCTGCAAAACGAAATGCACCGCGCCTTCGTCCTTGGGCTCCGGCAGGTGGTTGGCTTCCATGGGCAGCACGGTATAGCCCGCCGCCTGGAAGGATTCAAAATATTCGAAGGGAACCACCTCTACGCCCTCGCCGGAAATTCGATCGGCCCAGGAGGCATGCACATGCACGCGGATGGGGGCCAGGCTGCGGATCAGCTCCAGGTCGAAATGATCGCTGTGGGGGTGGGTCAGGAGCATATCGGTGATCTTTTCCGGATGGGTGATGCGGTCGCGCACCATCATGGTGCCGTCGATGAGCAGCTTTTCATCGAACAGTGCGCTGGAAAGGGCGCGGAATTCGCCGTTTACGGGCTCGGCCCAGTCCGCCGCGCCGGTGCCAAGGAAACGGATTTTCATAAACTTTCTCTCCTTCTGAGGGCAGATTTGCTTCGGGTATTATAGCATATTTTCCCGTGGCGGGCAATTGTTCTTGGTTTGTTCATACTTTTTCGCAAATTGTCGTGTATCATAAAAAATGAAAACAAGGAGGTGTTCCAAATGAGAACGCATCATTCTTTTAGAAAAGCATGGATTCTTCTGTCCGTGATGACAGTGGTCGCCCTGCTGGGCGTGTGCATCGGCATGCAGGTGCTGGCGGAAAACGGCGTCAAGGCCACCAATTCCACCCCCGTCACCTACGACATTGAAGACACCAACCCCGCCATTTACGTGGCCAACAAAAACGCCAATTCCGTGGTGGGCGTAATCACCAACGTGGAAAAGTGGAACAAGTCCACCCGGGAGACTTCCACCCAGACCTATTCCGAAGGTTCCGGCGTGGTCATCGCCGACGGCGGCTATATCCTGACCAACTACCACGTGATCTCCTCCGGCGATTCCTATCAGATTCTGATGCCCAGCGGAGAAAAGGTGGACGCCGAAGTGGTGGGCACCGATTCCTCCCTAGATCTGGCGGTACTGAAGGTGGGCGAGGAGGCGGCCAAGGAGCTGACCCCCGTGGCCATCGGCTCAGTTGAAAAGGTGTACGTGGGCTCCACCGTGGTGGCCATTGGCAACCCCGGCGGCGAGACGCTGTTTAACACCGTTACCAGCGGCGTGATTTCCAGCCTGGCCCGCACGGTGAAGGGTGGCAACACCAGCCGCACCGTGGAGTACATCCAGCACGACGCGGCCATTTCCAGCGGCAACTCCGGCGGCGGCCTGTTCGACGTGAACGGCAACCTCATCGGCATCAACACCCTGAAGATGGGCAACAGCGTATATTCCAACGCTTCCTACGAAGGACTGGGCTTCGCCATCCCCGTGGACACCGCCTACCCCATCGCCTGCCAGATCATTGAAACCGGCAAGGTGCAGCGGCTGGGCCTGGGCGTGAGCGTGCAGGCTGTGGACGGCGCGGAGGAAGCCACCGACGACGAAACCCCCGCGGGACTGTATGTAGCATCCGTGGTGGAAGGCGGCCCGGCGGAAACCGCGGGCATCAAGGAAGGCGACTTCATCACCGCCATCAACGGCAACCGGGTCACTTCTTCTGAAGACCTGACCGACGTCATCGACCAGTGCAGCGAAGGCGACGTGGTCACCGTGACCGTGGCCCGTTATGTGGAGGACGGCGCGTCTTCCGACCAGGAGGATACCTCCGACTTCACCCGCACCGCCTACGGTTATGGCAACGGTTACGGCTGGAACTTCGGCAATCCCTTCGGCGGATACTACGACTATCAGCAGCAGCAGCCCAGCTATCATGTTGAGACCCTGGAGATCGAAGTGACGCTGGCTTATCTGAACTGACGACACGCACAGAGATGGGGCGGAGGAAAAATCCCTCCGCCCCGCAGCTTGTCAAAAAAGATTTTGACAAGCTGGTGCCCCTACCAGTTTTTGCTGAAATCTTTCAGATTTCCGGGCGCAAAAACTGCAAGGAAACGATTTTTGCTCTGGAAAATGGGATTTTCCGCCGCAAAAATCCTCCCGTGCCCACCGTACATGCCGCTGGGCACGATTGAAATTCGAGAGGGCTTTGGCCCTCTCGAGCTCTCCAAGGATTTTTCGACAGTCTGTGGGGCGGAGGAAAAATTCCTCCGCCCCGATTTTTTATATGGATCATTCGTCCTCTTCCGGATAGAGAGTGAAGCTGAGGCTGACGAAAGCCTTGCTGCGGGTGGCCTTCTGGTCCACGCCCTCGTTTTCATAGGGCACCACCATTTCGCAGCCGATGACGTTAACGCCGCCGTTGGCCGCCTTCACCGCAGCCATGCCGTTTTCGTCGGTCTTGATCATTTCCGTATGATGATTGATAACGTCGGGAATGATGTCCACATTCGCCATGGGTTCGCCGTTATGCAGAAGCTGCACGGTGAATTCCTCGCCGATTTCCAGCTTGGTGGGGTCGACGGAGGGCACGAACTGGTACAGCAGGCCTTCCACAGGCTGCACCTGGTCCACATTGCCCAGGTAATTGAGGCTGTATTTAATGGCGTGGGTGCCGATGGTGGCGCCCTCTACCTCGTCCATGGGCTTGGGCACCCAGGTTCCCTCGGGGGTATTGCTCCAGAAGCCGTAATCCAGTAGTGCATACACCACCGCCAGATTTTCCGCGGGTTCGATGTACAGATAATCTTCGCCGTTAATGGGTTCCACGGCCACGTCGGCATAGGCCGCGTCGTAGCCCTTCATTTCCAGCAGACCGTTGGGGTCATAAGCATTGTCCTTCCAGCCTTCGCCGCAAACCAGCTGAATCCGATCCGAACGGCGGGCAAACCACACGCCGTGAGCCATCGCCCCCGTGGGCAGCGCCATCATCGCCAGCATCACCGCCAGCACCAGAGCCAATCCCCTGATTTTTTTCATATGTTTTCTCTCGCTTTCCGGCAAAACGCCTCCAGATGGGTTTGAAATATTAGTTAAATATATCTAACCAACAGACAGTCCTCTCCCCCATTCACGACGGGGTTCGTGAAGGAAGCCGCTTTCCCCGATGGGCCGCTTCCCCGGGATCATGGCTGTTTGCTTGGTTAAATTTCTCTAACCGAAGCAATCTTAGCATATTACTCCCAGGATTGTCAATTAAGAAAACATTAATTTCATGGCATTTGCGCTGCGCGGCGATGGTTTGGCATTTTAAATGTTTACATGCGAAACATTGCACGGAAAAAACGGCTGTGATAGAATAGGAAAGAAATGTTAGCGAGCAAAATAAAAATTACAGGGAGGTTTGTGCGTGCTCTCCAAAATCAAGGGACTCTTCGGCGCTCAGGACATGACCATCGGCAAGCCCATGAGCAACATTGCCAAATTCGCCATTCCGCTTCTGCTGGGCAACCTGGCGCAGCAGCTGTATTCCACGGTGGACTCCATCGTGGTGGGCAAATACTGTTCCGTGGCGAAAAACGGCTACAACGGCGTGGACGCGCTGAGCGCCATCGGCGTATCCAATCCCATCATCAACCTGCTGCTGGTTCTGTTTATCGCCATTTCCACCGGCGCGGGCATTCTGGTGGCCCAGTATTTCGGGGCCAAGGACAAGCAGCGGCTTTCCCACTGCATCGGCACCTCCATCACGCTGATTTTCGCCACCTCCGTGGTGATTACCATTATCGGCGTGCCCCTGTCCGGGCCGCTTCTGAAGCTGATTTCCACCCCGGAGGTGTATTACGCCCCGGCCAAGGAATATTTGCAGATCATCTTCCTGGGCATCATCGGCGGCGGTTTTTACAACATCATTTCCGGCATTCTCCGGGGCCTGGGGGATTCCTTCTATCCCCTGATCTTCCTGGTGGTGGCCGCGGTATCGAACATCTTCCTTGACATCTGGTTTGTGGCCGGCCTGAACATGGGCGTGGGCGGCGCGGCCTGGGCCACGATTCTTTCTCAGGCCGTCTCCGCGGTGCTGTGCCTGGTGCGGCTGTTCCGCATGAAGGACATCATCACCGTGAACCGCCAGTCCCTGAAGCCCAACGGGCACATGGGGTTGCAGGTACTGAAGCTGGGCCTGCCCTCGGGCATTACCCAGGGGGTATTCTCCCTGGCCATGGTGTTCGTGCAGGCGCTGACCAACCAGATGGACTACGTGGTAAACGGCGCGATCTTCAACTTTGTGCCCGCCATTTCCGTGGCGGTGATGCGCGTGGACGGCTTCGCCATGATGCCCAACTTCACCTTCGGCCTGGCCATTTCCACTTACATCGGCCAGAACATCGGCGCGCGGCGGATGGACCGGATCAAGCCCGGCGAAAAGGCCGCTTTGCAGCTTTCCCTCATCTGCTCGGTGGTGCTGGTGCTGCTTTTGCTGCTGTTCGGCCGTAACCTGATCGAGCTGTTCATCAGCCGGGACAACACCGAAGCGGCGGTTTACGACATGGTGGTAGGCCAGGGCGGCCGGGCGCTGCGGATTCTGGCGGCGGGATACATCGCCATGGCCGTTTCTCAGGTATACGGCGGTATTCTCCGTGCGGCGGGCGACACCATGTCCACCATGTACATTTCCCTGTTCACCACGGTGATTCTGCGCGTGCCCGTGGCCTATCTGCTGGCGCACCTCACCCGGTCGGACGTGTGGCCCAAGGGACACCCGGACGCGCTGTTTATCTCCCTGCTGATCAGCTGGGTGATGGGCGCGGTGCTGACCTACGCCCGGTATCGTCAGGGCAAGTGGAAGGAAATCGACATTCTGAATCAGTAAAGCGCCAAAAGGCCGCCGGGAATGATATGTACCCCCAATACTGGACAGTCAGTATTGGGGGTATTTATATGAAAT
>OLPR01003531.1_pt1 | contig 10327 bp, 10 predicted proteins | sample 1672761 | NCBI WGS metagenome assembly OLPR01 (sample SAMEA3136721, study PRJEB25190) | human gut metagenome | biome: human gut; feature: human-associated habitat; material: faeces | place: Austria | collected 2013
GGAAAACGGCTTCATGGAGGAACTGGACGGACTCTCCGACGATGTGTTCGAGATGCTGGACTTTGGTAAAATCGGCAAAGCCCTGCGTACCGGCGAAAACGGCACATTCACGCGGAACGGCTATGTGGTGCAGCACAGTGAACTGATTACCGCACCGCTCTGCGCCAAGGAATTGCCCCCAAAGCCGGAATATCTCTTCCGGCTCACCCTTGGCCTGCATCCTGACCTTGAAGATGACCGCACCGTCACGCTGGAGTTGCCTACATAGGCCATGATCTCGGAGATAGCGAACAGGCCGATCAGCAGCACCACCAGGGCGAAGCCGTTGTTGAGCTGGTACAGACCGAAGGTAAAGCGGGGCTTGGAGTCAATCGGCGCAAGACCGACCGTGGCCAGCAGCGCGCCCAGCACGGCGCTGATCAGGCCCTTGGACATGTCGTGGCCCGTCAGGGCGATGACCATCGACAGAGAGAAGATAGCCAGTGCGCAGTACTCATACGCCTGGAACTTCAGGGCGAAGTTGCACAGCACCGGGGACAGCACGATCAGCAGGATCAGACCGATGATCGTACCGATGAAGGAAAACACCACGCCGGTGCCCAGCGCTTTTCCGGCCTCGCCCTTATCCGCCATCGGCTTTCCGTCAAAGCAGGTGGCGACCGAGGAGGGGGTGCCGGGGATATTCAGCAGGATGGCGGAGATCAAACCGCCGGAGATACCGCCGATGTACAGTGCCATCAGCATGGAGATGCCCTGCGAGGAGGTCATGGAATACGTTACCGGCAGGAACATGACGACCGCCATTGTGGCCGTCAGGCCGGGGATGGAGCCGAAAATGATACCCACGATGGTACCCAGTGCCACCAGAGCGATGGTCAGCGGCTGGAGCACCGCGGTCAAGCCTTCTAAAACCATTGTGTCACCCTACCTTTCTTACAGACCGAAGATGCTCAGGATGCCGACAGGCAGCAGCACGTTGAGCAGATACCGGAAGATATAGAACAGCACGCCGCCGGTCAAAACCGCCGTGATGGCGGCGGGAACCGTTATCGCCTTCCACTTTGCCTTGGGCGTCAGGATGAGGATCTGGGCAAAGACGTAGAGCGCCGTGGAAATGGCGAAGCCCAGAAGCTTCATCACGCCCACATAGATGGCCAGCGCCACGAAGCTTGCCACCACCTCGCGGTAATCCTTGAGCACAGTCAGCAGCGGCGTCTTTTTGATCTGGCCGCCCTCGGCCAGGAATTTTTTCCGCTTGATGATGCCGCGCACCAGGATCCACACGCTCAGCACCAGCAGCGCGCCGCCCCACAGATAGGGGACGAAGCGGTTGGTCAGCGGCGTAGAGCCCATGCCCTTTAACTCAACAATACTGGGGATCATCGCCAGATAGCCGATGGAGAATATCATCAGCACGATACCGGGGATGATATCCTGTTTATACTTTTCGTTTCTCAAAGTGTATTGCTCCCTTCCTATTTCAATTTAGTTCAGATCCAGCAGCCGGCCCTCGCTGTCAAAGGACAGGGGATGGGGCTGTTCCAGAATCTCCATGTCATCCCGGCCGCGTACCTGCTCCAGCAGCGCCTCGGACACCATAATGGTCTCCAGCGAGAGGGTGTTTTTCAGGTACACCATGCGGATGTGGTCCCTGTCCACCTGGGTCAGGGTTTTCAGCGCCGCCTGGATGGCCAGCTTGTCGTCCTCCAGCACCATGGGGATCTTGCCTACGCACAACACCGTGGAGGTCAGCATATTGAAGTAGGCCGCGTTGGTATCCAGCTTTTCAAAGGCACGCTTGGTCGTGGTGTCCGCCATACCCAGGCCGATGAAATTGCCGTGTGTCTGTTCCGACAGATCCAGCACCACCACCCGCTGCTTTTGGATACCGCCGGTGGCGTAGGGGGTGCCGAAGGTCCCGGTCACATTGGGATCCATGCCGCTGCCGGAGAAGTTCTTTCCGATCTCGCCCACGATCAGCACATCCGTTTCCGGCAGCAGGATGCGGGGCAGGCGGCTCTTGGCGTAGCGCAGCAGCTCCGGCTCCTGGTCAAAGATCTCCTCCGCCGGGATTACCTCGATGCGGCAGGTCTGGTCGAATTCATTTTCAATGGGCGCCACGCCGAAGATCACGTTGCAGTTGTCAAACACGACCTTCGCGTACAGGGGAAGACGCTCGCCCATCTTGCCGAAGCCGGCCCGGTGCAGCGAGTCCGCTCCGGCCCGCTTGCCCATACCGATGGCCATCATCTTGACCAGACCGGATTCGTAGGTGCCGCGGAAGGCGGTGTGGGCCTTGATGCGGCCCACGACGATCACCGCGTCGGCCTCGTGGGCGAACCTGTCCATGCGGACCTCGTCGCCGTCCGGAAGCTGTCCCACCCGGACGGTCTCCATGCTGGAGAGGATGGGGCAGCCGCAGTAGTCCTCGGTGATGCCGTAGCCCTCCAGCAGGGCCTTCTGGCCCTCGGCGGTGGCGCCGCCGTGACTGCCCATGGCGGGGATGATGCAGGGCTCGCCGCCCTGTGCCCGGACAAAGGCCGCCAGCTTCTTCAGGATCAGGGGCATGTTGGCGATCTGGCGGCTGCTGCCGGTCAGCACCACCCGCATTCCGGGTCGAATGCGAGCCTTCAGCTTTTCGTCGTTCAGCTTTTCCCGCAGAACCGCCGCCACATCAGAGATGCCGTCACGGTCGAACCGCTGCCGCACGCGGCACATTCCGGGGATGGGTACTTCCTCCAAAACCTTTCGGAGTCCTGATTGTTCTTTGATTTCCGTAAGCGATCAGTTCCTTTCCTTGTTTTTCTCCGGGACGGACAGCACCTGCGCCAGACGCATGCCGCATGCGGCCTCCGGCAGCAGCGCGGCTTCCATGGCCTTTTCCGTGATGTGCAGCAGCGGATTTACCGGGAAGCCGATAAACCGTCCCCGCAGCAGCAGATACAGGCCCTGACGCCCGGTCCGCAGGGAGTATTCTCCCGGCAGCTGCTCCAGCAGCGCTCTGGCCGCCGGCGGCACGTCCGTCTCACCGGATGTCAGCCGCAGCTCCGGAAACGTTGCGCTGTCGCCGGTGATGTGCAGCAGCATACCGTTGAACATGGCGTTCAGGCCGTCCTTCCTGACCGGGAAGGTCACATCTGCCATTTTCAGGCGGAAGCCGCCTTTACAGGCTGTCACCAGCTCGCGGCTCAGGAATGCCTTGCCTGTGTCACCGGCCATAAGACCGGCCTCCTGAAACTCCTGGGCGGTAAAGCCCGCCTTGGGGAGATAGGTGAAATCGCTCATCCCCCGGCATACGTTTTCCCGGAGAAGGCCTTCCCGTGCGGTGCGTTTGTATCTGACGGTCAACGGCCGGATCAGCGCAAGATAGGCCGCCAGTGCGGCCGCCACCAAGCCGTACAGCAGACCGCCGCGGCCCTTGACGAAGATCAGGAAGCCCAACGCCAGTACTGCCAGGAAGTAGATCAGATTGGCCAGCAGCACCGTCAGGCGTGCTTTTTTCAGCTTGGCGACGGTTTCTTTCATATGTTACACCTCAGCCCATTCTTTCCCGGCCCAGCGGGGATGGTCGTATACCTTCTTGTCCGCCACATAGGGCCACTTCTTGCCGTCGCACACAGCCAGGCAGCCCTCCACGCACATGGTGGCCATCTTGATGACCGCCTCGCGGGTCTGGGCGGCGCTGTGGGGGCTGACGATCACGTTGGGGCAGTGCAGGATCTCATCGTCCGTATGGGTGGGCTCATTCCAGAACACGTCCAGTCCCGCGCCGGCGATCTCACCCGCCTTCAGCGCCGCGCACAGATCCGGCTCGTTGACCAGACCGCCGCGTCCGCAGTTGATCAGCAGCGCCGTGGGCTTCATGGCCTTCAGCTCGGCCATGGCGATGGTATTGTTGGTAACGCCCTCAATCAGCGGCATCTGCACCACCACATCGGCGGCGCCCAGGGCCTCGAATTTGTCGTCGTACTTTTCCACGCCCAGCTCGGCCATCTGCTTCTTCGTCAGGAAGCTGTCGTAGGCGATGACCTTCATGTCCAGCCCCTGGCACAGATGGGCCACGATCTTGCCGATGGTGCCCAGGCCCACCAGCAGGCAGACCTTCTGCTCGACCTCGAAGGCCTTGTGGGCGTCGCGGATCTTCCAGTTGCCCTTGCGCTGCTCCACATCGCCCTCCACCAGATTCTTCGACAGTGCCAGCATCAGCGTGACAACATGCTCGGCCACGCTGCGGTTGTTGGCGCCGGGGGTGATGACCACCGGGATGCCCAGCCGCGTGGCGGCCTCCACATCCACGGAGTCGTAGCCGATGCCCGTGCGTCCGATGACCTTCAGCGCGGGGCTGGCCAGCATGGACGCCTCGTCGATGGCGCCCTTGTCCGCCACGCGGACGATCAGCGCGTCGGTGTTCTTCAGCTGCTCCGGATAGTGATGGGGATTGGCGTCATGCGCCACAAAAATGTCGGCCTTGCCCTCCAGCAGCTCCATGCCCTCCCGGCAGACCGCTTCCGTCATAGTAATCTTCATATGTCCTCCTTCACGCCTGCGCACCGGCGGTTTCCCGCTTGGCGTTGGCCATGCGGATGCCGTAGTCCATGGCGTTGATCAGGCTCAGCTCGTTGGCGTGGCCGTCTCCGGCATGGCCGAAGCCGGTGCCGTGATCCACGCTGGCGCGGATGATGGGCAGCCCCAGCGTCACATTGACGCCGGCCACGGCGTCCCAGTGTCCCTCGGCCCTGTTGTACACAAAGCCCTTGACCTTCAGGGGAATGTGGCCCTGGTCGTGATACATGACCACCACGATATCGTACCAGCCGCCGATGGCCTTGGAGAACACCGTGTCCGGCGGCGTGGGCTTCTTCTCGGGAATGTTGATGCCCTCTGCCAGCGCGGCGTCGATGGCGGGCTGGATCTCCTGGATCTCCTCGGTGCCGAACATGCCGTTTTCGCCGCAGTGGGGGTTCAGACCGGCCACGCCGATCTTGGGATGCTTGATGCCGATGGCCTTGCACCCGGCGTCAGCGATGCGGATCACATCCAGCACCCGCTCCTTCTTCACCAGGTCGCAGGCCTGGCGCAGGGAGACGTGGGTGGAGACGTGGACCACACGCAGATCCTCGTGGGCCAGCATCATGGTGTACTTGGAGGTGTGGGTGTAGTCGGCGTAGATCTCCGTGTGGCCGCTGTAGTGATGGCCGGCCATGTTGATGGCCTCCTTGCTCAGCGCGTTGGTGATGGTGGCGTCGATCTGACCCTCCATGGCCAGCTGGATGACCGTCCTGACATACTGGAAGGCCGCCTCGCCGCCCAGCGCCGTCGCACCGAGCCCGAAGGGAGCGGGGTGTGCGGGATCGCCGGGGATATCCTGGGGCTTCACAAGCCCCAGATCGTATACGTCGATGGTGCCGTAGGCAAAGGCCGCCTCGCTGACCGAGGTGATTCGGCGTACCTTCATGTCGATGCCGGAAGCGGCCTTCGCCGCCTGTGCGGCGTACTCCATGCAGCTGACGTCGCCGACCACCAGCGGGCGGCAGCGGTCATAGACCGCCCGGTCAGCCAGAGCCTTTACTGTGATCTCCGGGCCGTTTCCGAAGGGGTCGCCCATGGAAATGCCCAAAATCGGAAGCTGATTCATCGCCGTACCCTCCTTAGCACATGCCCTTGTCCTTGTTTTCCTGCAGTACCTTCTCCAGAGCCTCCAGACCCTCCTGGGGCAGCTGGTTGAAGGGGGCGCGGCACTTGCCTACGTTGTAGCCCAGCATGGCCGCCGTCTTGACCACGGTGTTGGGGTTGCCGTACTTGAATACGGCGCGGAAGCTGGCGATGGAGTCCTGCGCGGCCTGGGCCTCGTCCAGCTTGCCCTCCTGGAACAGCTCATAGATGCTGGAGAGGACCATGGGATACACGTTGGAGCATCCGGCGATGCCGCCCACGCCGCCCTCCTTCAGGGCGGGCAGGATCAGCGAGTCGTTGCCGGACAGCACGGAGAAGTCCACATCCTTGGCCAGCCGGCACACGGTCTCCGGCAGCAGCTTGTTGCCGGTACGCGCCGGGATGTTGTACAGCACGATGGGGGTGTCCACATGAGCGGCGACCGCGCAGTAGTGGTCATACAGCTCCTGCTGGGAGGCCACGGCAAAGCTGGGGGTAATGATGGACAGGATGTCCGCGCCCAGGCGCTCCGCCTCACGGCTGAGGGTGATGGTGTGACGCAGCCGGTGCCGGCGTAAACGGGGACCCGGCCCTTCACCTGGTCGATGGTGGCCTCCAGCACGCTGATCTTCTCCTCCATGCTGAGGATGTAGCCCTCGCCGTTGGTGCCAAAGGGGAAGATGCCGTGCACGCCCCCGGCGATGAGCCGCTCGATCTGGCGGCGCAGCTCGTCCAGGTTCACGCTCTCATCGGCGTTCATCGGGGTCAGGATCGGCGTAATAATGCCCTTGATCGGTACACATTTCATAATCATATCCTCCATCGCAGTATCATTCAGTTTCAGTGATTTACATGATCTCCAAATAGATATTTCTGGCGTCCTCCGGCGTTACCGTCCGCATGTTGTTCACCAGCAGACGCTGCACCTGCATACCGGCCTTTACCAGCCCGTCCAGATCCTCTCGGGGAACATTAAACTCGGAAAGACTGGTGGGGATATCCAGGTGCCGGACGATCTGTCCCATGCGCTCCACCACCCAGGCGCTCTTTTCCGCCTCGGTCGTGCAGGTCTTTTCACCGTGTACGATGCGGTCATAGGCCACGGCCAGCTTGCCGCGGATCACCGGCTCGTTGAACTTCATGACCAGCACCAGCAAGATGGCGTTGGAAACGCCGTGGGCGATGTGATACTTGCCGCCCAGCGGATAGCTCAGGGCGTGTACGGCGGTGGTGCCGGAGCAGGTGATGGCGACACCGGCGTAGAACGCGGCGATCTGCATCCGGTTCTTTGCCTCCATGGCGTCCGGATCGTCGCAGGCCGTCTCGATGTTGTTCATGATCAGATCGAACGCCTCCAGGGCGAAGATGTCGCTGAAGGGATTGGCCTTGTTGCTGGTGAAACACTCGATGGCGTGGGCCATGGCGTCAATGCCGGTGGCCGCGGCGATCTTGCGGGGCAGCTTACGGATCATCTCCGCGTCCAGCACCACATAATCCGGCACCATGCTGCTGTTGACGATGCCGATCTTCAGCTCCTGCTCGGGGACGGCCACGATGGCGTTGGGGGTCGCCTCGGAGCCGGTCCCGGCGGTGGTGGGGATCAGGCAGGTTTTCACCGTCTTGACCGCCAGCGTGGGATCGTCCAGCAGATCCTTCACCGTATAGCGCTCCGTAGCCAGCAGGCTCGCCAGCTTGGCGGTATCCATAGCGCTGCCGCCGCCCACCGCCACGATGAAGTCCGCGCCGGACGCCTTGAACTCATCCACCAGCTTCTGCACCTGCATATAGGTGGGCTCCGGCGGCAGATCGGAGATAACGATCGTCTCCTTGCCGGCCTCCTGCAGCTTTGCCAGCGGCAGATCCACCAGACCGGTGCTCAGGATCCTGCGGTCCGTGAAGATGGCCACCTTCTTGGCGTCCTTCACGATGGTTTTCAGATTTTCCAGTGCGACCATGCCGCTGTAAACGGTGCGCGGCATGGTCATGCTGTATTTTTCCAGTGACATATCAAAATACCTCCCGAAGCATAAATTGTATCGTTCCAGCAGCGCCCGGCTGCTTTTGCCAACAGAGCGTTTTACAGGGTCAGCAGCAGCTTGTCGCTGCCGAAGCCGCCGGATTTTGTGATGACCTGATAGGTGCCGCCGTCCTTCTCCAGGGCGGAGAGCACCATGCCGTCGGCCAGCTCCCGCTGCGGCATCAGCTCCGTGCAGTGGATGGCCGTCATGAAGCCCAGCAGCGTGTCGCCGCCGATGATCATCAGGCGCTTGTCCCTGTTTTCCGCCAGCAGCGCCCGAAGCAGCTGTCCCAGCCGAATGGCGAGCCGCTGCACAGCCCGCCTGTGTTTTTTTGTCAAACATCTTCTCTTTTTGCTTGCCCTTATTGTACAATTTTTACCCCGGTTGTCGAAAGATGCGAAACACGACAGTGCGTTTCAAAATAAAACATTTTACAATTCGATGTGTTTCAATTTAATACAGCTGTGAAATGAGACCGTCTGTTTTTGTGCAAAATAGACAAGTGAAAAAATGATGTTAAAAAGCCGTATAGACCATAAAATATGGTCTATACGGCTTTTTTGATCATAAATTGTTCAGTCCTTCAGAAGGCGCCACACGGTGCTGCGGCTGATGCCCAGATGCCTGGCGGTGTGGGATTGGTTCATATTTTCCGAGAGATAGACGGTGCGCACCACCTGGCGGATGATCTCGTCAAGGGGACGGTTCAGGTCGATGCTGTAAGTTTCCAGTGCCGGATGTGCCGTTTCCTCCATATTCAGCAGCCGATGCACCGCCTCATTGGAAATATAAGAGGATTCCGAGCTGATGACCAGATTCTGCACGAATTGAACCAGCTGATCCACATTGCGGGGCCAGGTCTGATTCTGCAGTGTCAGCATGGCGTCCTTCGTCAGGCCGATCACCCGGGTGCCGAACTGCACATTAAAGGCGTTGATGTACAGCGCCGTCAGAAACGGAATGTCCTGCGGCCGTGCGGTGATCGGCAGCGTGCGCAGCTGCATGCAATGCATTTCCTCCGTAAGGAAGTAGTACAGCTCGTTGTTCAGCACCTCGCTGCTTCCGGTGTTATAGGAAAACAACAGGCGGCTGGTCTTTGCCGCATGGGAGTTGCGCAGATACAGCAGCTGCTGCCGGGCCTGCTCCTGCTGCAGATGGTGGAGATTCTTGAAATAGATGGTCACGCCCACGTCCGTCAGAGGGGAGTGCTCGTTATTCAGCAGAAAATCCCAGCCCTTTTTTGTCAACTCTACGGCGTTGATGATGACGAAGGAGCTGTGCTTCCACTTGCTGCGGGTATAGATATAGTGCGCGAAGCGATCCTTGCCGGTGCCGGGCGGGCCGCCCAGCAGAAACGGCTTCCCGCTTCCGGCATAGCGCTCGCAGATGCCCCGCAGCTCCTGTGCATAGAGGCTGTTGCCCAGATAATACTCCAGGGGATAGCTGTTGGGCATATCCGACCCCGGCGCCAGATAGCGGATCCGGTACTTGTCCGGCGCGGCGCTGGTGGACTGCTGCACGAAGTAGACGCAGAACTCGTCGCCGTCGGAGTGCAGCGTGCGGCCCTGGATGGTGTAATACTCGCCGCCGAACCGCTGGCTGACCTTGATGACCTTCTGCGTCAGCACATGGGGCACCTGCTCACGCAGATACTTGTGCAGAGAGGCGGGCAGCTTTTCCCCGCTGTCATATACCGGATGCCCTTCCGGATCGTATATCATCACCTGCAGCTCGCTGCTGTGCAGCACGTCCGACAGCAGCATGGCCCGCCGGGAGATGCCGGCATAATAGCGATGCATCTCCACGGCGCTGTTGATGGCGCTCTCCACGCTCTCGATGCCGGAGACGATCAAAAGCCCTCTCATTCCGTATTTTTTGCAGCAATCCACGGCAATGGTGTCCCCGACGATGATCCGGATTCCGTCGTCCTTCAGCTGCTGAAGGCTCCGGTTGCACTCCTCCTCGCTGTGAATGGTGATGACCTGACAGTCGTACTGCAGGATCTCGCAGAGCATCCGGGTCGGTTCGGATATGGAGGGGAAGCCGATCACGGCGAACCGCTCGCTCATGCCCTGGGCCAGCCGGATGGTGCGCAGGATGTCGTAGGCGGACGGGGTGATGTCGCATACCGGAATACTGCAGGAGCGGCGGATCACCTCTGTGGTGCCGCCGCGGGAGATGATGGCGTTGATGCGCTTGTCGCGGTTGTCCAGGATCGCCTGCAGGCCCTCCTCCAGATTGCCGATGTGGATCATCAGCTCCACATTGCTGCGCTGGGCCGCAATATTGGTCAGCAGGTTGTACATCCCCTCATAGGGCGATATACATAAGAGCCGTGTTTTTCCATCCCGTTACCCCCATGGAAAGCATGTTGCTTGCACAAAGCGCTGTTGAGAAAAGTATAGCAAGCACGCAGCCGAAAGGCAACGAAAACTTTTCTGCGCAAACGAAAGCCATCGGAAGCCCTACGGCTTCCGATGGCTTTTGCGTCCGTATATACGGCGTATCAAAACGCGCTTATTGCAGCAGCAGAAGGCTGAACACCAGCGTGAACAGGGCCACCGTTTCGATAATACCGATGACGATGAAGTAGTTGGCGGTACCCTTTCCGGTCTCGCCCAGCGCGTCGGCAGAGGCGGCGGCCACCTTGCCCTGGA
>OLPR01003533.1_pt1 | contig 10321 bp, 8 predicted proteins | sample 1672761 | NCBI WGS metagenome assembly OLPR01 (sample SAMEA3136721, study PRJEB25190) | human gut metagenome | biome: human gut; feature: human-associated habitat; material: faeces | place: Austria | collected 2013
TGTCGATAACCTCGCGGGACGGGAAGATATCCTCATCCTGCTGAACCTCGGGATCAAGCTCATTGTAGAGAGCCTGGTTCGGAGTCGAATAATAGATATACTCGAAGTTCTTCTTCGCCGCTTCAACTCCGCAGAGGTAGTTGATGAACGCCTCGGCGTCAGCCTTGTTTGAGCTGTAGGTCGGGACGACCCACGAATCGATCCAGAAGTTCGTGCCCTCCTCGGGAATTGTGAACTTCAGATCGGGGTTGCCGCTGATGTTCTGCTCCTCGTCGCCCTCGATAGCGAGATAAGCTTCGCCGTTATAGACGAGAGCCATCGCAGCCTCGCCGCTTATCATCGCGTCGCGAGCCTCGGTCTCGACAAGATACGCCTTGAGCATCGGCTTCTGCTTGATAAGCAGCTGCTTTGCCTCGTCTATCTGAGCCTTGTCGGTGGTGTTGAGCGAATAGCCGAGAGCCTCAAGCGCGACAAGGAAGGAGTCGCGGATGCTGTTGGACATGATTATCTTTCCGGAATACTTCTCGTTGAAGAACATCTTCCAGCTCTTCGCATCCTCTTCGGAAACCATCTTGGTGTTGTAGATAACGCCGACTGTGCCCCAGAAATGCGGGACGGAATACTTGTTCTCGGGGTCGAAAGATTTTGACTTCTCGAGATAAACTTCGCCGATATTCTTGATATTCGGAATGTTGTCGAAGTTGAGCTCGGAGAGTCTGTTCTCCTTGATAAAACGCTCGATTATATAATCCGAGGTGCAGATGAGGTCATACGACTGGTCGCCGTTGACCGCTTTGTTATAAAGCTCCTCGGGAGTGTCGCACTCATCGACATTGACTTTGATGCCGTTCTCTTTTTTGAAGTTCGAGATAACATCGAGGTCGATATACTGGCCGTAGACGAGCACATTTATGCTGCGGGTCTTGGTGCAGCCCGCGAGCGCGCCCATGGAGCAGAGACAGAGCACAATTGCCATAACTGCCGCCGCAATTCTTGCAAAAACAGATTTTTTCATTTTTCGTCCCCCATCAATAGTTTTTTCCCTTTGCCGCGCTTTTCTCCTTATTGATGCTGATTCGGTTGACGGCGAACAGCACGATAAGCACGATGAGGAAGATTATAGTTGACAGAGCATAGAGCTCAGGCTGGTTGCCGAGCTTGCGCTCGGTATAGATTATTATCGAGAGCGTCTTTATTCCCGCGCCCTTGGTGAAATAAGTGATGGTGAAATCATCGAGCGACATGGTGAACGCCATAAGGAAGCCCGAGAGGATGCCCGGGAAAATATCCGGGACTATCACCTTGAAAAACGCCTGAACCGGCGTTGCGCCGAGGTCGACCGCCGCCTCATATGTGTTCCTGTCGCGCTGACGGAGCTTCGGCAGGACATTGAGGACGACATAGGGAATATTGAAGCTGATATGCGCTATAAGCATGGTCGTGAAATTGAGATTGCCGAACATGCGCACGAAGAGCAGCATCAGCGCGATGCCCGTTACGATATCGGCATTGAGAAGCGGGATGCTGTTGACGCTCATTATTGCGGACTGACTGCGCTTTCTCATATAGAGAATACCCACGCACGCGAGAGTGCCGACCGCCGTTGCTATCAGCGCCGAGAGCAGAGCGAGCAGAAGAGTGTTGCGCAGAGCCTCCATAATAGGTCCGCTCGTGAACAGGTCTTCGTACCACCTGAGGGTGAAGCCGCCCCATTTCATATAGCGCGAATTGTTGAACGACATGACTGTCAGAACGGCTATCGGCAAATAGAGCAGGACGAAGATTATCGCCACATAAAACTTTTCGAGGAAGTGCCTGAACTTTACCACAGCGACGCCTCCTCTCCCGAGCCTTTCATCTCGCCGATCATCATGCTCACGAAGATAAATATCATGAGCACTATCGAGATGCCGGAGCCGAGATGCCAGTTATTGCCCTGGTTGAACTCCTGTTCGATGATATTGCCTATGAGCAGAACTTTTCCGCCGCCGAGAATATCGGCGATAACGAACTCCGAGATGCTCGGCACGAACACCATAGTGATGCCGCTTATAACGCCGGGCACGGAGAGCGGAAAGATTATCTTGCGGAAAGTCCTCGCCGGGGTCGCGCCGAGGTCGCCCGCGGCGTCGAGAAGGTTGCGATCAATTTTTATAAGGGCATTGTAAATCGGCAGAACCATGAACGGGAAATAATCATAGACCATACCGATAACTATCGCCGCCGGGGTATACATGATACTGAAATTCGGCAGATTCAGCGCCGAGAGGATATAATTGAGAATACCGTTATCCGAGAGCAGCATCCTTATAGCTATTATCCTGAGCAGGAAGTTTATCCACATGGGCAGGATGAAAATGAATATAACGAAGCTGCGGTTTTTCGCGGCGCTTTTGCTGAGTATCAACGCGAGCGGATAAGCGAACAGCAGGCACACCGCCGTTGTTATCACTGCGAGCAGCAGGGACAGCCCGAGCGCCTGAATATGAATCTTTTCAAAAATCGCTGTTATGTTTGAAAAAGTGAACGTGCCGTCCGAAGAAGTGAAGCCGTAATAAAAAACGAACAGCAGCGGCACTATCGTAAAGACCAGCATCCACAGAAGATACGGCCCTGCCATAAGTTTTTTACGCATCGGCGTTGAACACCTCCTCGTCCTCGGACTCGGGTTTGTTCATAATCTGGATGTTCGAGGGTTCAACGCTGAGGCCCACCTCCGCTCCGATGGGAGTGGAGACGGTGCTGTGGACGAGCCACTCGTATCCGTTCACCATAACGTGCATCTCATAGTGCACGCCCTTGAATATTATATCGGTGACAACGCCCTTGAGCTCACCCTGCGAAGGCGGAGTCAGGACGACATCCTCGGGTCTTATGACGACATCGACGGGCATATTCTCGCCGAAGCCCTCATCGACACAGACGAACTCCGCGCCGAGGATACGCACGAGGCGGTCTCTTATCATAACGCCGTCTATGATATTGCTCTCGCCTATGAAATCGGCGACGAAAGCGTTCGTGGGCTCGTTATAAATGTCAACGGGAGTGCCGATCTGCTGGATATAGCCCTGATTGAGCACGACGACGGTATCCGACATCGTGAGAGCCTCCTCCTGATCGTGGGTGACATATATAAATGTTATGCCCATCTGCTGCTGAATCTTCTTGAGCTCGACCTGCATCTCGCGTCTCAATTTGAGATCGAGCGCGCCGAGAGGCTCATCGAGCAGAAGCACACGCGGCTTGACCGCAAGGGCGCGGGCTATCGCCACCCTCTGCTGCTGACCGCCCGAGAGTGAATTTATGTTGCGCTTTTCAAAGCCGCTGAGGTTGACGATAGACAGCATTTCGCTGACCGTCTTTTCAATCTCATTCTCCGGCGTTTTCTTTATGCGCAGACCGAACGCCACATTTTCATAGACGTTCAGGTGCGGGAAAAGCGCGTACTTTTGGAAAATCGTATTGACGGCGCGCTTATGCGGCGGCACATTGTTGATCTTCTCGTCACCAAAAAAGACATCGCCGCTATCCGGTGTGACGAAGCCGCCGATGGTGCGCAAAACCGTGGTTTTGCCGCAGCCGGAGGGTCCGAGCAGTGTTACGAACTCGCCGTCACCGATGGTGAGGTTGAAGTTCTTTAAGACCTGCTCGCCGTCAAACGATACTGCAATGTCTTTGAGCGTGATGATTGGTTTTAACATGGAAAGCATCCCCTTTGCGGTTTGGTGGGACCCTTGTCCCCCGAAAGTTGCGCAGTCTTAGTGAATCACACACCCCGGCTGCATGATGCGTACTGCTTCCGCAAAGGATTTTTCACGGCCGCAGGCTTTCGCCCGCGATCCGGCCGCGGCAGGAACACTTTTCCGAACAGGATAAAAGCAACACAACGCTTTGTGTGTTGCCCGTTTTAGCGACCTTTCCGGAACAGCCGATTTTATTTGGTTTTAGATGCAAACGCAATAAGTTCAGTTTACGGAAAAAGTCAGGATTTGTCAACCGCTTTTGCGTAAAATATGAATAAAGTTTGACGATGAATTTGTGTGCATTTTTAAAAATGGGATTTTCAGGAATGTCAAAACAGGATTTATGCGGGTTTGCGAAAAAAAAGAGCGCCGCCCGAGAACCGAGCGGCGCCGAAAAGAGAGGAAAAGTATGTTTTTCCTTATGATCGGATTTATAAAGCGGAATGTGCGCGGCTTTGAAACGCAGTGTCATTCAGAGTGCGGTCACGCATGGGGCGATAAGCACGGGCCGAATGCACACGACGGCGGCGCATGGGGCGCACGGCAAGCGAAAGACCTAAAAATGCCAACAGCACAACGGCCAAAAACGGCAGAATGCCCTTTGCAGACCACTTGGTGCCTGCCTGCACGGAGGCGTTGACGACGACAGCCTTCGGCTCTGCGGCCTCGGGCGCAGCCGCGGCGGAAACGGCGCTTTCGGCGTCATCGGTATCGACCGAAGTCCCCGTGAGGCTGTGCAGGGCAGTGCTGAGCATTTTATCTGCCATATCTCTGCCCTCTGCGCGCGCGACGGCTTCCAGCTGCGCGGCGACGGCGGTGTAATCGTCCCGGAGGTCTTCCGTCGGTTCGGCGGAAACGGTTTCGGTATCCGTTATCGCTTCATCGGTCTCATCCGCCAAAACGGGTGCGGCGGCGAGCAAAGCGATAAGCAAGGCCAAGAGTACCGGCACGGCATGACGCAGTGTGCGAAGAATGGCGCTTGCTGCCTCAACACTGTTTTCGGTTTTTATCTGCATTTCTGCCGCCTGCATGCGCTTCTCACCTGACATTCAAAAATTACAAAGCAATAACATTTGTTACACTTCTGTTACATTTTAGCATACAGAGCGCTGAAAAGTCAAGAGGAAATGATTTGAAAAGTGCATAAAAAAGCCCCGTTTTTCTTGAAAACGGAGCTTTCGTTACAAAAGTTACAAGTTATGCCATAACAATGACGCTGAGCACGATATAGACGGCGTAGGCGGCGAGCATTAAAACGCCCTGCCAGCGCGAGAATTTCTTCGTGATGAGCGTGGGCACGACAGACAGAATGCCGATGATGAGACATGCCGGGATATCGACCATGGCAACGGTGGGCGACGCGGGGAGCTTGCTGCCGTAGATGAGCGCACATACGGGCAGAATCAAGGTCAGATCGATGATATTTGCGCCGATGATGTTGCCTGCGGAGAGCGAGCCCTGCTTTTTCGCGATGGCGGTAAGCGTGGTAACAAGCTCCGGCAGAGACGTGCCGATGGCGATGATGGTGACGGAGATGACGCGATCCGAAACGCCGCACATGGAAGCAAGCGCGGAGCCGTTATCGACAAGGAGCTGTGCGCCGGCGACCGTGCCGACCGCGCCGATGAGGAACTTGACAACATTGGTAATGACGGCTTTTTTCGTGACGGGCTCATCGAGCTGCTGACCCTTTGCCCCGCCCTTGACGGCGACGACGGCCTCGTGGATGTTGTCGTACATGGCAATGACGAAAATAATGATGAGCAAAATGCTGGCAACCATGCCGACGCCGTTATCAAACAGTGAGAAACATACGGCGACAGCGGCAGCCACGAGCATGAGGATCATTTTGAGCATGTAATCTTTGCGGCGGATCGCCATAGGAATGGCGACAAGCGCGATGCCCATGATGAGACCGAGGTTCGCCGTGACGCTGCCGATGGCGTTGCCGATGGACATATCCACCATGCCGATGCCGCTGCCGGGCGAAAGTGCCTCTGCGGCACGTGCGTCGAGCGCCGCGAAGATGGAGACGAGCAGCTCCGGCAAAGTGGTCGCGAAGCTGACGACCGTTGCGCCGACAATAAGCTTCGGAATGCCGGAGGCTTCCGCCATCCACGATGCGGCATCCACAAAGAAATCGCCGCCCTTGATGATGAGCACAAGACCCACGATGAGCAGCAAGACTGTAATTGCAATTTCCATTTGCAAATTCCCCTTTTTTTACGCTTTCAGAGCGTTTTCGTTTTCTTCTTCCGCAAGATTATGCGGAGAAAGACATTATTTCTATTATAGCGGGGAACCGCGGGAAAATCCAGTCTTATTTGCCTGTTTTGTCAAATTTTACGGTTTTATGCGTCGGATCCAAGGCTGCGGACGAGCTCTTCGAGCTTTTCGGGTCGTTCTTTAGGAGAAGTAGCCGCGACCTTTGCGGGTTTAGCCGCGCATTTCGAGGTACTCGTCGTAGGTGGTAACGCGGTCGAACGTGCCGCCCTCGGGCAGAATTTCGATGATGCGGTTCGCGACGGTCTGGGTGAACTCGTGGTCATGCGATGCAAACAGCACGACACCCTTGAAATCGATGAGGCCGTTGTTGACGGCAGTGATGGACTCGAGGTCGAGGTGGTTGGTGGGCTGGTCGAGCAGCAAGACGTTGCTGCCGAACATCATCATGCGCGAGAGCATGCAGCGCACCTTTTCGCCGCCGGAAAGCACCTGCACGGGCTTATAGACGTCTTCGCCGGAGAACAGCATTTTGCCGAGGAAACCGCGCAGATACGTTTCGGTGGTGTCTTTGGAATATTGCTCGAGCCAGCGGATGATGGAATCTTCCGTATCGGTGAAATAGGCGGAATTATCCTGCGGGAAATAGGACTGACTCGTCGAAACGCCCCACTTGAATGTGCCGGCATCCGGCTCCAGCTCGCCCATTAAGATTTTGAAAAGCGTCGGCACGGCGAACTCGTTTGATGCGGTGAACGCGATTTTATCCGTGCGGCCGACGGTGAACGTGACGTTATCAAGCACCTTTACGCCGTCTACGGTCTTTGTAAGGCCCGAGACGGTGAGGACGTCTTTGCCGAGCTCTCTGTCCATCGTGAAGCCGACATACGGGTAGCGGCGGGAGGACGCGGGCATTTCTTCGACGGTGATCTTATCGAGCAGTTTCTTTCTGGACGTCGCCTGACGGGACTTCGACTTATTTGCGGAGAAGCGCTGGATGAAGTTCTGGAGCTCCTTGATTTTTTCCTCCGCCTTGCGGTTCTGGTCGCGCATCATGCGCTGCATGAGCTGGCTCGACTCATACCAGAAGTCGTAGTTGCCGACGTACATTTTGATCTTGCCGTAATCGACATCGACAATATGGGTGCAGACGTTATTTAAAAAGTGGCGGTCATGGGAGACAACGATGACGGTGCCCTCGTACTCAATGAGAAAATCTTCTAACCATGTGATAGCTTTGGCGTCGAGGCCGTTCGTCGGTTCGTCAAGGAGAATCATATCCGGCTGGCCGAACAGCGCGCGGGCCAAGAGCACTTTAACCTTTTCGGTCTGGTTCAGAGTGCTCATGGTGTTATACATATCGTTGCTGTCGAGACCGAGGCCCTGCATGAGCTTTGCGGCTTCGGTCTCGGCGTCCCAACCGTTGAGCTCGGAGAATTCGGCTTCAAGCTCGGCGGCGCGGTTGCCGTCTTCTTCATCAAAATCGGGCTTTGCGTACAGCGCGTCTTTTTCCTGTGCGATCTCATACAGCCTTGCATTGCCCTGCATGATGGTATCAAAAATGGTTTGGTCTTCGTAAGCAAAGTGGTCCTGTTTCAGAACGGACATTCTGTATTTGGGGTCAAACGTGACCTCGCCCTTACTGGGCTCTAAATCGCCGGACAAAATACGCAGGAAGGTGGATTTACCCGCGCCGTTTGCGCCGATAATGCCGTAGCAGTTGCCCGGCAAAAACTGGAGATTGACGTTTGAAAAGAGGTTCTGACCATCAAAATTGATGGCGACCCCGTTGACATTCAGCATAGTTTGGTTCCTTTCAAATGGTGCTTTTATATTTTTCTTTTTATCTCAGTGCAAACCGCTCCACGGCTTCCGCGAAGCCGTCTTCGATACACGGTGCGACGACGGCGTCGGCAATCGCTTTCGCTTCCTCTATGCCGTTGCCGACGACGGCGGCGAAGCCTGCGGCTTTCAGCATGCCGAGGTCGTTGCCGTTATCGCCCGCCGCCATGGTGTTTTTGGGATCAATGCCGAGGACCTTGCAGAGCGAATACAGTGCGGTGCCCTTATCGCAGCCCTTTTTATTGATCTCGATGTTATCGACGTTCGAGAATGTAAGCTCGATGCCGCCTAACTTTTGCAGGCGGGCCAAAATTTCCGGGCGGACGCTTTCCGGGATGAACATCATCATCGGAGACGTGGACAGGCCGCTGGTCATCAAGGTGGCGTCGATCTCCTCAGCCAGGATCCAGGTCTACTTCATTGACAACGAGGACTACTTCAGACGCAAGCAGATCTCGTACGACACGGACGGGAAATTCTTCGAGGACAACGGCCAGAGAGCAATCTTCTTCGCCAGAGGCGTTCTTGAGACTGTGAAGAAACTGCGCTGGGCGCCGGATGTCATCCACTGCCAGGGCTGGATCTCACACCTTGTCCCGCTTTATCTGAAAAAGGCCTACAACGGCGACCCGATCTTCAGCGGAAGCAGGATCGTCACCTCGCTCTACAACGAGGCGGCGGAAGAAAAGCTGTCTCCATCACTGAAAGACAACGTGCTTTTCGGAGGAATCAAGCCTGCGGATGTCTCCCTCCTGGAGGAGCCGACTGGCATAAATCTTGCGAAAACAGCAGCCTTGTATTCGGACGGCATAATCTTAGGCGACAAGGATGTCGCCCCGGAACTTGTCAAGTTCTGCGAGGAGAGGAGCATGCCGATCCTTCCTTTCAGCGAGGACTCGATCAGCAGCGGTCGCTACATCGAGGAATACGATGGTTTTTATCAACAATTGTAGCAAATGAGAAAGCTCACGGCAGCAGCCATAATTCTGATAGCCGGCCTTGTGTCCTGCGTCGGAACAGACGAGAACCTTGGCGGTGATTTTATACCTACCGACCAGAGGTACGATTTCCACACGGCGGAATTCGACCTTGACGAGATCTGGATGAAGTCCATCGACAGCCTGACGGCTTATTCATCAAGAAGAATAACCATCGGCTCCATCCGGGACGAGACTTTCGGCCTGTTCAGCAGGGGCAGCGTCGTGACGCTCGTGCCGGTGCTGGACACTGTGGATTTCGGCAAGAACCCCGTGTTCAAGAAATTCAAGTTCAAGGCGGCGGTCGATTCCGTCTCCGTCGCTGACGAAAGCCAGAGCAACATCCTTCAGAACGTCAATGTCTACGCCCTTTCCGAGCCACTCGGCTCGAAGGACTACTTCTCAAGGGCCGAGATCAAACACGGTAACAAACGGATCACCAAAGGCGTGCCTGTGGCGAACGGACAGGACTCCCTGGCGTTCGAGTTCACCGAGGAATATGGAAAACAGTACCTGGGCATCACGCAGGACGACCTTAAGGATCTGGACACCTACAGGAAGAAGTTCCCGGGCATCTACATCTGCACCGATGACCCGAGCGGCTACGGCGGCAGGTTCGACATGTACAAGTTTGACATTCTGGAGAGCGTCAAAAGCACAAGCGGAACGTATCTCGCCAGGACTGACAACTATGCCATCCTCTATTTCAACGGAGAGTTCAAAGGAGAGAGGAGGGATTCGAGCGTGATGTTCTACTTCAGCCCTGTCAAGATGCAGAATCTTGACTCGCTGATCAACGTCAGGACACTTCCTTCACAGTACGTGTTCAATGTGGACCGCCACGAGACCGACCACCTGATCGGCAAGGCCGGGGACAAGATCTACATCGAGGGAGGCAGCGGGATCAAGCCGGTCATCCCGGCCTCGGAGATCCAAAGCCTTGTCAACAGCGCGATAATCAAGCAGGGAGGCAATCCTGCGACAGCGCTCATCTCCAAGGCGACGATAGAGGTGCCTTTTGACTTCCCGGATGACTACACGACCATGTTCCGCTACCCTAAGGTTCTCAGCCCGACAATCAAGATAAGCACTGACACGACCGTGACCTTCGCCGGGCTTACCGACGCAAGCGCGTCCGATGAGAACCAGGGCGACATCAACAGGTCATTGTGCAACTACTCGCCGGACATCACGCACCACGTGCAGCAGATCATCAGGAAAAAAGCCGATGACAGCAAGCTGTCCAGCTATGACATCTGGCTTCTCATAATGTGGTACGAGAAAACCACTACAACCGACGCGTCGGCTGAGCAGACAGCCCAGTTCTACCAGCAGCTGGCCTACTACTCGTACATGAACCAGCTTTACGGCGGCGGCTACGGAGGCTACGGAGGTTATGGCAGCTATGGATATGGTGGCTACGGAGGCTACGGGTACTACAACAACTACTACAACTATCAGACAATGGCCCAATACGCATATTCTTCGGCCACCAAAACGACTTCCAGCACAGAGTTGGACAAGGATCGTTATTAC
>OLPR01003534.1_pt1 | contig 10318 bp, 7 predicted proteins | sample 1672761 | NCBI WGS metagenome assembly OLPR01 (sample SAMEA3136721, study PRJEB25190) | human gut metagenome | biome: human gut; feature: human-associated habitat; material: faeces | place: Austria | collected 2013
ACAGCACGTCTTGTGCGGCAGGATCGTCGACATGACAGAAGATCAGAAGATCACGCATCGGCTTTCCCTCCAAGCGCATTGACGATCCAGCGAACGCCTTCGTCCGCGTCCGTCGTACGACGCGCTTTTTTTCGCGGCGGCTCGACGGTTTTTGTCCGAAGCACGCGCGTGGGCGAGGCGGCAAGCCCGCAGCCTTCCAATTGAAGAATGTCGTTGCTTAAAATCGTGATCGGCTTTTTCGCCGCGCGGCGCATTCCCAAAATCGAAGCGGGACGCAGCGGCGGTGCGCCTTCGCAGACGCTGACGACGCAGGGCAGAGGCACGCTGCATTCGCGCGCGGATTCTTCGTCCTGCGACGACACGAACAGCGTGCTGCCTTCCAATCGCAGCGCCATTGCGTCGGGGACAAACGGCAGCTTCCGCATGGCGGAAAGCTCCGGCCCGACCTGGCCGGTTTCGCCGTCGACCGCTCTTCGGCCGCATAAGATCAAATCAAATTCACCCAATTGATCGATCGCGCGGGAAAGCGTCCGCGCCGTTTGATAGGTGTCGCTTCCGGCAAAGGCGCGGTCACAGATCAGCACGAGATGGGAAACAGGATATGCCGCAGCGGTGCGCAGCAGCGACTGCGCCGCCGCAGGGCCCATCGTGACGACGGTGATCTCGGCGTCGGGAAGCGCGCGTTCGTCCGCCGGATTGACGAGCGTTTCGCCGTTTCGAATGAGGCTGCCCGTTTCGGGATCGACGCCGAGCGTCGCCGACGCGGGAACCTGTTTCATGAGAACCAGTACGCGGATCATTTGCAAAGCGCGTGATACACGGGCGCGAGCGCGTCGTGAATGGCACGATAGGTTTGGAAGCCTTTTTCGTAGACGGCATGATTCTTTTCGTTTGGCTGAACGAGAAATGCGACTTTCGTGCAGCGCGCGACACAGTCTTCATATCCGTCGAACGCGCCGTAGGCGATGCCGCCGAGCATGGCGGACCCGAGCGACGAATCGTCGCGCTCCATTTTCTTTAATTCGATGCCGAGCATATCCGAGACGATCTGCCGCCAAAGCGCGCTCTTCGCGCCGCCGCCGATGATGCTGGCGGAGTTCATGGCGATGCCCATGTCCTGCAAAACGTGATAGCATTCCTTGAGCGAATAGGCCACGCCTTCCAAAACCGCGCGATTGAAATGCGCCTTGGTGTGGAACGAGGACATGCCCGTGAAGCTGCCGCGAAGGTCGTTGTCAAGATACGGCGTGATCTCGCCCTGTAAATACGGGTGAAAGAACAGATTGTCGCTTCCGGCGGGCACTTCGGCCGCCGCCGCGTCCATCTGCGCATAGGCGTCCAGCCCGAGCGAGGACTCCCGCGCCGTTTCGAAAGCGCCGAACGTGTCGCGATACCAGCGGAACGAGGCAGCGCACTGTTTTGTTGCCGTTCCGGGATACCAAAGCCCCGGCACGAGATGGCGATAGGTGACAAGAAGCGGATGCACATACGCGCGGTCGGTGATCGGACAGATGCGTCCCGCGGTAGCGAGCTTGATCGTCGACTGCCCCACGGCAATGCTGCCGGAGGCGAAGACTTCCATGACCGTGTCCGTCGCGCCGGCAATAACCGCCGTCTTCGCCGTCAGCCCCGTGTCCGCCTGCGCCTGCGCCGTCAGCGGGCTTAAATGGGTCGTGGGCTCCACGATGGGGGGCATGAGCCGCACGTCCAGCCCAGCCATGGCGCACAGCGTCTCCGACCACTGATTCTTCCGCGCGTCCAGCAGCAAAAAGCCCATGGCCTCGATGGTATCGGTGACGTAATCGCCGGTCATGCGGTAACGGACATAATCCTTTACCGCCAGCACCTTGCGGGTTTTGCGCAGGGTCTCCGGCTCGTGCTTTTTCAGCCACATCAGCTGCGGCAGCGTCCAAAGGCTGGATACGCTGTTGTAGCATTCTTCCATCAGCGCCGGGCCCATTTCGCGCTTCAGCTGCGCCGCTTCGGCCGAAGCCCGGGTGTCCGTCCAGTAAATGGCCCGGCGTACCGGCCTGTCGTCCTCGCCCAGCAAAACGGCGGTGTGGGTGGCCGCGTCCAGCGCCAGCGCCGCCACATCTTCCGGGGCGACGCCGGTCTTTTCCAGCAGCTCGCGGATGTTTGCGCAGGCGGCGTTGTAGCTGTCCTCCGCGTCCTGCTCCGCCCAGCCGTTTTCCGGGTAATAAGTGGGATATTCCCGGCTGGCGGTCGCGGCGACCACACCGTCCTCCCGCAATAGAGTGGCCTTGGAGGACGATCCGCCAAAGTCTACGCCCAACAGGTATTTCATTGGTTTCACCTCGTTTGTTTTGCCTTGGGGCATCCTGCCCGCCCAAAAGGACGGGCAGGCCGGGAGGGGCGCTGACCTTCAGATTACTGAAAAAGTGGAGGTGCAGGAGGCACTGCCTCCTGCCGGGGTTCTAGGGGCAGAGCCCCTAATCCTTGTGCCGCAGCACTTTCCCCGCAAACCAGCTTAAGGGTGCGAAGCACCGAGGACGAGGACAGCCCGAATGGCTACCGCAGTCCGAAGCCCGCCACGCTGCGCGTGGCGAGCCGCAAAGCGCTGTTTGCGGGCGACAACGGCCAACTCGAGGGTTTTTTCAACATTCTGAGGCCCCCGCCCTGCCGATTATTTGTAGCTGGACTCCAGGCCGGAAACGTCCACCTTGCCCAGATACTTTTCGGAATCCATGCCCAGATAGTTCGCCATGTCCGCCATTTCGGCCACCGTGTTGATGTTCACGTCGATGCCGTTCTTCATGCGGTCTTCATAGGCGAGGATTTCCTTCTCGCCGTGGGTGTAGATGCGAGTCTGGCCGTCGGCCTTGGGCGCGTCGCGCAGCTCCTGCAGATAGGCGGAGAAATGCTCCTTGATGGCCGCAGGATCGCCGAAGACAGCGGGATCCACCGCCATAAAACCGTGACAGGTGCCGCTCTTGCTGCCCACGTTTACGTGACTGGAAGGCGTACCCTGAGAAAATACGGAGCAGAAAATTTCACACAGCATCCCGTAGCCGTAGCCCTTGTGGCTGCCCAGCGTTTCCGTGTTACCGCCCAAAGGCATGATGCCGCCGCCGTTCTTGGCGACGATGTTCTTCAGCACGTCTTTCGCATCGGTGGAAGGATGTCCGTCCTTGTCCAGCGCCCAGCCCTCCGGCAGGGGCTTGCCCATCTTGTTGTACACTTCCAGCTTGCCGCGGGTGACCACAGTGGTGGACGCGTCAAAGAAAAAGGGATAGGGCTCGGCGGGCACCGCCAGCGCGATGGGGTTGGAGCCGATCATGGCCATACGGGCATAAGTGGGCACCATAATGGCCTCGCTGTTGGTCATCGCCATGCCGACCAAGCCCTGATCGCAGGCCATTTTGGCATAGTAACCGGCAATGCCGAAATGATTGGAATTACGAACGGACACGATCGCCATGCCGACTTTTTTCGCCTTTGCGATGGCCAGCTCCATGGCCTGATGGCTCACCAGCTGACCCATGGCGTCGTGCGCGTCGATGACGGCGGAAACAGGCGTTTCGTGGACGATTTCGGGCTTGGCGTGAACGTCGATCATGCCCTTTTCAATGCCCTTGTGATAGCGCACCAAGCGCTGCATGCCGTGGCTCTCGATGCCGTACAGGTCAGACAGTAGCAGCACGTCGCTGATGATCCGGGCTTCGCTTTCGCTGAAACCGAACTTCTGGAACGCATCCATGCAGAAGGTGTTCAGCTGGTCATAGGTATAGTGCAGGTATTTGGCAGCCATGGGAATCCTCTCCTTTTGTTCTGTTCTTGAAGGAACGTCATGTGAAAAGGGCGCGGAAACGTGCACCCTTCTGTGCAGAAGATTCGAAAAACAGAACGGCTTTTCCTGCCCATGCGGGACTCAAAGACCTGCAAAGGAAAAATCTTGTCCCTTTTCTCCGCTTCTGAACGCAGAAAGGGTCCTTTCCGCGCCTTGGATCAATTACAGACGCTCGGCCAGCATCACGAACAGGTCCTTGTACTCATAGCCCTCGGGCACAGTGGCGCTGAGCGCTTCGGTGGACTGGGGGCAGGCGGCGACCATGATCTTTGCGTCGGTGCGGGTAATGTCGTTCCAGCGGCCCGCAGCCACCTTGGCCCGCAGTTCGGGCAGGTAACGGCCTACAACGGCGCTGCCGCAGCACTTGGCCAGACGGCGGTTCTGCCACATCTCGTGAATGTCGCAGCCCATGGCGGTCAGGATGTCGCGAGCGGGCTGATGCTCGTCCAGATCCCGGGCCAGACGGCTGCCGTCGTGGTAGGAAACCACCATGGCTTCCTTCTTCGGGGCCAGCTTGCCGGCCTTGATGAGTTCATCCACAAAGGCAGTGGCGGTGACGATTTCCGGCAGTTCGATGCCCCAATCCTTGTACTCATGACGGAACAGCGCCGCATCATAGCTGTCCAGCACGACGACCTTCTTCGCGCCGGAGGCCTTGATGGCTTCGGCGGCCTTCTTGGCCTGAGCGCGCACGTCTTCCACAAAGCCCATCAGATCGCCCAGCGCGGAGCCGGAGGAAGGCTCGTTCTTCAGCACGGCGTACTTCACACCGGCCTTGTCCAGGATCTTCAGCAGGGCCTCGGCCACCTCGGGGGTGGAATAACGGGCCGTTTCGCCCAGCCATACCAGCAGATCGCCGGTTTCGGGCGCGTCGGTCCTGACCTTGCTCTCAGACGCGCCGTACATGCTGCCGGTCTTCTCGATCACATCGATGAGATCCATCACATACTTAGGCGCAACGCCCGCCACCACGGACTCGGTGCGGCCTTCCCGGATGAACAGCGGGGGCTCGAATCCGGTAACGCAGTCGTTGGTGCAGGCTCCGCACAGCATACATTCGTACATGGTCTCGGCGGTATCGGCTTCCAGCTTCATGCCGCGGGTAATCATGCTCACCAGCAGGCCCTTGGCCCGGGGCGTGTTGGTCTCCTTGCCGGTCACCAGCTGCACGGGGCAGAGGTGGCGGCACATCCAGCAAAAGCGGCACGCGTCCGCGTGTTTCTTGGATTTCTCGCTAAACATTGTTTCTCTCTCCTTATCGGTTGCCACTAGAATCATGCAAAGAATAGAACGGCAAACGGAACTGTCTGACTACGAATCAAGCTGCTTTCACTTGGCTCGTTTGTCTTCGGCGCGAGCCGTGGCACCCTTCGTGCCACGGCGGCCTTTCCGGCAAAAGCGTCGGAAACACGAGGCCTTCCGCCGAGTGTTTCCAAAGCGCCCCTCTTTTCCACTCAAGTCCCGCGCCCTATGGGCGCGGTGTGGGGTGCAGGGCGGCGAGAGGAAGCGGGTGTCCAGTGGACACAACCGCCGCAGGCGGTTAGCGACCGGCAGCCGTCAACCGAAACGAGGATTTGACACGGCAGTGTCAAAGACGACGATTGAGGTTGCGGGACACTGCCCCTGCCCGCGAGGCCCGTTGCCGAGCGGCGGTAACTTCGCAGCCAAGCTGCATGTCATTCTAGTACCCTGCGCGCATAGCGCGCAGACCGGGGTGCAGGGGCACTGCCCCTGCCTGCCAGGAGGTTTTTTCTGTGGATGGGAATTTGATTCAGGGAATCATTATGGTCGTTCTGCTGGTGATGTCTGCGTTTTTCTCGGCGACGGAAACGTCGTTTTCCGCGCTGAATCGGACGCGGCTGAAAAATATGGCCGAAAAGGGCAATAAGCGGGCCGAGGCCGCGCTGAAGCTGGCTGAAAATTACGATAGTCTGCTGTCCTCCATTCTGGTGGGCAATAATATCGTCAATATTTCGATGGCCTCTATCGGCACGGTGCTGTTCGTGAATTTACTGGGTTCGTCTTCGGGCCCGACTGTTTCAACGATCGTGTGCACGGTGGTGGTGCTGATCTTCGGCGAGATCACGCCCAAGAGCGTCGCCAAGGAAATGCCGGAAAATTTCGCCATGGCCGTAACGCCGGTCATGCGGGTGCTGCTGGTGGTGCTCAAGCCCATAAACGCGGTGTTTTCCGGGTGGAAAAAGCTGCTGTGCCGCATGTTCCATTTCGAAAACGACCGTACCTTCTCGCAGGACGAGCTGCTGACGCTGGTGGACGAGGTGCAGCAGGAGGGCGGCATGAACGAAGACGAGGGCGACCTGCTGAAAAACAGCATCGAGCTGTTTGACGACCGCAGCCTGACGGATATCCTCACGCCCCGGGTCAAGGTGGAAGGCGTGCCGCTGGACGCCACGCAGGAGGAAGTGGTGGCGATTTTGCAGGAAAGCAAGCATTCCCGCCTGCCGGTGTATGAGGAATCGCTGGATCATATCGTGGGCATTTTGCACCAGAAGGACTATTTCCACCGGCTGCAGAAGGGCCCCTGCTCCCTGCAGGAGCTGATGAAGAAGCCCCTGTTCGTGCCGGAAACGGCGCAGGTCAGCACGACGCTCAAGCTGATGCAGCGCACCCGCAGCCAGATGGCCGTGGTGGCGGACGAGTACGGCGGCACCGCCGGTATCGTCACCATGGAGGATATTCTGGAGGAACTGGTGGGCGAAATTTGGGACGAGCACGATCAGGTGCAGGTCAATATCCGACACGGCAAGGACGGCTCTCTGCTGATCCTTGGCGATACGCCGCTGGACGAGCTGGAGGACGCGCTGGATCAGGAGATCGGAGACGCGGACGCCAGCACCGTGGGCGGCTGGGTGATGGAGCAGACCGAGAATATCCCCAAACCGGGGGATTCCTTCCAGTGGGAAAAGTGGCGGTTTGACGTGCTGAAGACCGACGGCCGCCACGTGATGGAGGTTCAGGCCACCGCGCTGCCTGCGGCCGAGGCCTGACGCGTTCCTGAAAGGAGGTTCGACTTTGGAGCGGAGAATCCTGATTCTGAGCTGCTTTACGGGCGAGGGGCACAACAGCGCCGCCAAAGCCATGCATAGCGCCTTCGACGCGCTGGAGGTGCCGTCCCGGATCATGGATCCGGTTTCCTTTCAGGGAAAACACGCCCAGCATTTCATATCTTCTTTCTATAACGGCATGATCCGCCGCAGCCCGGGAGCCTTTGGCGCACTGTATAAGGCGGGCGCATTGTACGACGCTACGGGCTGGGTGTCGCCGGTGTATCTGGCCAACGCGGCCTATGCCGAGCGGCTGAACCGCTTTTTGGAGGCGCAGCATTACACGGACGTGGTCTGTACGCATCTGTACGGCATGGAGGCCATGACCGCCTTGAAAAAACGGGGCAAAAACAGCGTTCCCGCCTATGGGATTATGACCGACTATACCTGCATTCCCTTTCTGGCGGAGACGGAGCTGGACGGTTATTTTACGCCCCACGAAAGCCTGTCGGATGACCTGATTCGACGGGGAATGCCCGCTGAAAAGCTGTACCCCTTGGGAATCCCCGTCTCCCCGGCGTTTGATACGCCTCTGCCCCGGCAGGAGGCGCGGGCCAGACTGGGAATCCCCGAAGAAAAGAAGCTGTTCCTCATCATGACCGGCGGCGTGGGCTGCGAAAGCCTGCTGGGGCTGTGCGACGCCTTTCTGGCGGCGGCAGACGAGACCATGCTGGCGCAGATTCTGGTGGGTCATAACGAAAGCCTGGGTGAGACGATTCGGGAGCGCTACGGCGCGGAGGGGCAGATTCGGCCCGTTCCCTTTACCGATCAGGTGCCGGTATACATGCGGGCCGCCGACGTGATGCTTTCCAAGCCCGGCGGGCTGACCAGCACGGAGGCCGCCGCGGCCAACGTGCCCTTTGTGGCGGTGAAGGCCATTCCCGGCTGCGAGACCTGCAACGCGGCGTTTTTCCAGCAGCACGGCATGGCGCTGAGCGCCCGGGACGACGCGGAGGCCGTGGCCTTCGCCATACAGCTCGCCATCGATCCGGAGCGGGCGGAAAGGATGCGCAGGGCGCAGCGGGAGACGCTCCCGGCTCACGCGGCCCGCCACATTGCGCAGTTTGTGCTGAACCAATGATGATCCGCTACCTGCAGACGCAGGATCCCATGGTCGTATGGACGCTGCATATCGTCGCCGGGTATCTGCTGGGCAGCATCATGTTCTGCCGGTGGATCCCCAAGCTGGTACTGCACAAGGACGTGTGCGCCCTCAGCGACGACCATAACCCCGGTGCGGCCAACGTGTTTCAGCACTGCGGCGTGCCCGCGGGGCTGCTGTGCCTGTTCTTCGATCTGTCCAAGGGCTTCCTGCCGGTGCGTCTGGCCGCGCGCACGGCGGACGTGGGAATGCTGCCCTTTGCCGCCGTCATGATGGCCCCGGTGCTGGGCCACGCCACCGCCCCCTTCGACCATTTCAGCGGCGGCAAGTGCATCGCCACCGCCTTTGGGGTGCTGCTGGCGCTGGTGCCCATGCCCACGGTGCTGTTTCTGGCCGTGCCCTATATCTTCTTCTCTGTGGTCTGGGTCATTAAGCCCAACCGCGTTCGCAGCATTGTGGCCTTTGCGGTCTTTGCTGCGGCGGCCTGTACGTATTATACCGTGACAGGGCTGCGGAGCGTGGGCATGGGCTGCGGCCTGATCGCCGGCGTTGCCATCGTCCGCCATCTGGATCGGGAAAAATTCCGCCGGGTGAAGGAAAGCGCGGCAGAATAAAACAGGGGAAAGCGGGGAAAAACGCTTTTGAAAAAGTCACCAAAGACCCTTCGGACGGGCGCTGCCGCGCTGGCAGCGCTTTTGATGACCCTCGCTGCCGGGCTGGAGATGACGGTCGCCCGGAAGCTGAACCCGGACGCGGTGGACGCGGGAGGCTTTCTGTATCAGCTGATCGGGCGCACGTCCCGTTCGTTCACTCTGGAGCCGCTGGCCGCGGCCTGCGTGCTGCTGCTGGCTTTCTGGCTGGCCCGGCGGTATCTGCTTCGCCGGGCGGAGGGCGCAAAGGCGGGCGAGTACCTGCTGAGCGCTTTTCTGGGCGGCATAGCGCTGCTGTGCGCCGCTATGCGGGCCGGGGAGACCGTTCGTCTGATCTGGCAGAACAGCTTCCAGCTGTTCAAAAGCCTGCTGATCTTTGCGGGCATGTCCCTGTGGTTTCTGTATGCCGTTCGGGTGCTGGCGGAGGGGCTGAGCCGTCCCCGGAAAGAAGGCCGCTTCTGCGCTTTCTGGGACAGGCATCCCTTCGGTTTTCCCTTTCTGGTGCTGCTGGCCGCTTACGGCTGGCAGATCGCGATCAAGTATCCGGGCGTGATCCATCTGGATGTGGTCATGCCCATTCGGATGGTTCTCGGCCTTTCACCGAAGAACAACACCTTTCCGCCCACGGGAACGCTTCTGTACGGCGGTGCGTTCCTGCTGGGCGAAAAGCTGGGCAATGTGAACTGGGCATACTTTGCAATCATGCTGTTCCAGTCTGGAAGCCTGATGCTGACATTGAGCTATGCCCTGTGGCTGATGCACACCCGAAAAGCGCCGCGCTGGGTGCAGCTTCTGGCGCTGACGCTGTTCGCAGTCAATCCTATTTATATCGGCTGGATCACCACGCTGGGCAAGGACGCGCAGTACATGGTGTGGATGCTGCTGATGGGCGTGCTTCTGACGGAATTTCTGGCGGAGCCGGAGGCTTTCTGCCGGAAGAAATCTCGCTGGGTGCTGCTGACGGCGGACTGCCTGCTGGCGGTGCTGACCCGCTACAACGGCGTGTCCGTGGCGGTTCCCTGCCTTGCGGCGATACTGATCGTCCTTTGCCGCCGCCCGGCGCTGCGGCGCAACATCCCCTGTCTGCTGGTGTGCAGCGCGCTGGCCTTCGGCCTGAGCGCGGGAGCCAACGCTGCCGCGACGCGATTTTTGGGGCTGGAAGAGGTCAGGTTCTATGACTATCTGTCCATCCCGTTCCAGCAGACGGCCCGAGTGGCCAAGTTTTACGGCGGCGAGGGCGTAACGGATGAGGAAAAAGCCGCCGTCGATACGATGATCGCTTACGATCAGCTGGCGGAGCGGTACGACCCGGCCCACGCGGACGGGGTCAAGACCACCGTGGATGTGCTGGAACGCGGGAAAAATTCCCCGAAGGCCTATCTGCGGTTCTGGTGGAAGCAGCTCCGTCAGTATCCCGTGGATTATCTGGACGCGATGCTGAATGTGAACTACTGGATGTTCGACCTGCAGCAGAACGTGCCCACCTACCACAGCTACGCGGACATTCAGCAGTACACCTATCCCTATGCCTTCCACGAGACGCAGTTCTTCAATCTGGAAGAGATTCGTCCCCTGATGAGCTGGCAGCGGGCGCTGACGGAATGGTACTTCCAGTTCGACCGGCTGCCCCTGATCGGGAATTTCGCCAGCATGGGCTTCTGCGTCAACGGCATGATCCTGCTGGCCTATGTTT
>OLPR01003535.1_pt1 | contig 10312 bp, 8 predicted proteins | sample 1672761 | NCBI WGS metagenome assembly OLPR01 (sample SAMEA3136721, study PRJEB25190) | human gut metagenome | biome: human gut; feature: human-associated habitat; material: faeces | place: Austria | collected 2013
GGATTTGGCACGGCAGTGCCAAAGACGACGATTGAGGTTGCGGATCACTACCCCTTACTTAGTCGGCGTTGGCCTGCCAGACGGCGTTGTACTCGTCGAAAGCCTTCAGATAGGAACCGTCGGCCACTACCTTATCGATCACCTTGTTGACCACTTCCATGAAGTCGTCGTTGCCCTTGGCGATGACGGCAGCCTTGCCGAAAGCGGCTTCTTCAGCGGAGAAGGCAAACTCAGCGGCTTCCAGATTGTCGTTCTGGGAGATCATGCCTTCGCCCACAGCCTTGTCGCAGACGAAGCCCACGATGTTGCCGTTGATGACTTCCATGGCCAGATTGGGATAGGTGTCCAGTTCGAACAGTTCGCTGTCCGGCAGAGCGGAGGTGATCAGCTCGGACTGAATGGTGCCCATCTGCGCGCCGACCTTCTTGCCGGCCAGAGATTCCTTGGTGGCGTAGGTAGCGCCGTCGCCCTTCTTGACCACCAGCAGCTGCTCGCTGAGCTCGTACTGATGGGTGAAGTCGATCACCTCAGCGCGCTCGGGGGTCACGGTGAAGGCCGCAATGCCGATGTCCACATCGCCGATCATGACGGAGTTGATGATGCCGTCAAAGGCCATGTCCTGAATCTTCAGCTCCACGCCCAGCTCGTCGGCGATCTGCTGAGCCAGCCAGATGTCGCAGCCAATGGGGTTGGCGTTGTCATCCAAAAATTCGTAGGGGCCGTAGGTGGCTTCGGTGCCTACCACCAGCACACCGGCGTTCTTGATCTTTTCCAGTACGCCCTCTGCAGAGGCGGACACGGCGCAAATGATCAGACACAGGGCCAACGCGATCGCGAAAATTTTCTTCATCATGGTTTCGTCCCTCCAAAATCGTTAGAATGTTTATTCACCTTACGTGAATGATTATACATCCGTTTTGCATATTGTCAAGAGGAAAAATGAAAAAAGTTTCACTTTTTTTGCGTGGAGTTTTTAGCCGGTCAGAAGCAGGCGCTCAAGTCCTTCAGGCGCTCCATGGCTTCCCGAAGCTTTTCATCCGAAACGGTGCAGGCAATGCGGAAATGTCCCTGCCCTGCCTTGCCGAATACGCTTCCGGGCACGGCCAGAATATGGGCCTTTTCCAAAAGGAACTGACAGAATTGGCCGTCGGTCATGCCGGTCTTGGCAATGCCGGGGAACAGATAAAACGTGCCCCGGGGCCGCAGCAGGGTCATGTAGGGCAGCTTTTCTATGCATTCGGATGCATAAAATACTCGATCCCGATATTTGCATATGTACTCCTCGGCGATCTGGTGCCGCAGGGCCAGCGCCCGGATGGCCGCCCGCTGGGAAATGGAGGGAGCAGTGTACGTCAGCGCATTGCTGATAAACTGAAACACCGAAATCAGCTCCGCCGGGGCGATGACCACGCCGACCCGCCAGCCGGTCATCAGGAAATTCTTGGAGAAGCTGTTCAGCGTCACCGTGCGCTCCGCCATACCGGGCAGGGTGCGCATGGGAATGAACTCGCCCTCGTACAGATACCGGGTGTAGATTTCATCCGCCAGCACCAGCAGGTCGAACTCCTTGGCTATGCCGGCCAGCATTTCCAGCGTGTCCCGGTCGTAGGCCGCGCCAGTGGGATTGCAGGGTGTGTTGATAATAATGGCCCGGGTACGGGACGTAATGGCCCGGCGCAGCTCCTGCTCGTCGGGGCGGTAGGCGTTTTCCTCATAGGTGGGCACTTCCACCACCACGCCGCCCGCCAGTTCGATCTGTTGGGCGTAGCTGGCAAAGTACGGGGCCAGCACGATCACTTCATCGCCGGGGTTCACGATGCCCAGCAGCGCCTGCGCCATGCCAATGCTGCTGGAGGTGGTCACCAGCACTTCCTCCCGGGGAATGTCCTGCCCGAAGTCCTCTTTCCACGCCTGAATGACCGCATCCACCAGCTCCGGGTCTCCCTTGGGGTCGCCGTAGTGGGTGTAGCCGTTCAGCGCGTCGGCATAGGCCGCGTCGATGATGCGCTTGTCGGTGGTAAAGTCCGTGTCGCCGATGCTCAGGTCGATCACGTCCGCATAACGGGCCAACGCCTCGGTGTCAAGGCTCAGCCCTGCCGGGCGGGTTTCAAAACGTTTGGCAACAAAGGAACGCATCTTTTCCTCTCCCCTTTTACTTCTTTTCTTTCACGTAGGGCACCACGGTGCTGCCGTTGGGAATAACGTACAGGCTCTTGCCCTCCAGATGAGCGGCCTTCATCAGCTCGTCCACGTCGGAGAAGGCCTTCAGCCCCATGGGGGCCACTGTCTCCTGCGGCACAGAGGTCAGCATGAGGAGGTTGTAGCGGTGCGCCTGTTCGCAGTTCAGCAGGAAGATATAGCCGGGCACGGTGAAATGCTCCCGCAGACGCTTTTCCATCGTGCCTCCCAGCAGATCGTCGATCCATCCGAAATACTCGGCGGGGCCGCCGCCGTCCCGGGCCTCGATGAGCAAAATCAGCGTGCCGCCGGGCTTCAGGCCGGTTTCCACGTTGTCGATGGTCTTGGTGCCCTGATACAGGGACATATCCTTGGGGAAACCGCCGCAGCTGGCAATGATCGCGTCGGCCTTCTCCGGCACTTCCACCCGATAGATGCGATCCACTGCCTCGCAGGCCTTCTGCCATGAGGTCAGGTAGTGACCGGCATAAATTTCTGCCAGCTGCATTTCCGCGTTCATCACCAGATTCACCATATACAGCTGGGGAACCATGGCCGCGGCCTCGCACATATCGTCATTGAGGGGATTGTCCTTCACCTTGCCGTTGCCGATGCGGGGATTGCTCATCAGGCAGGCCGGGTCCAGCGAATAGGCATGGTTGTGGCAGATGGTCTCCATGCCGCTGATGCCGGGCAGGATGCTCTTGCGTCCGCCGCCGAAGCCCGCCATGACGTGGTGGGTGCAGGCGCCCAGACAGATCACCCGGTCGGCGTGAGCGGCCTCCGCGTTGATCCACACCGGGGTGTCGTGGGCCGTGGTGCCCAGATACACCAGATCCTTCGCCAGACAGTCGTGGTTCACCACCCGCACCCGGTCGTATACGCCGTCCGTCACCAGCGTGCGCAGCTCTTTTTCATCGCCGCCGTCGTGAGTGCCGTTGGCCACGATGATGGTCACGTGATCCTCCGGGATGCCGCACTCGTCCCGCAGATAATCCACCAGCGGCGGGATCACCTTATCCTGCCGCATCCAGAACCGGGACATATCGCTGATGACCAGCGCCACCCGTTCGCCGGGTTTCGTCCACTGCCGGAGGGGCGGCAGGCCGATGGGATTTTCCAGCGCGGCCCGCAGGGTATCGGGAATGGAGGCGGCTGCGGGCACATGATTCCCGTGCAGTTCCCCCAACACCTGACCTTCGTCCAGAGGAATGACGACCTCCCCGTCGCCGTAGCGGAACCGGTACTCTTTCATGCCCATGCGCCTCCATGAATCCATTCATATCTATGCATCGAAATGCATATGCGAAATTTTATCACGGGCGGCGGGTTTTGTCGAGGAAAAACAGGAAGAGTACAATTTTCATTTTCTTTCGGGAAAATCCCCCACAATGTCCCTTTACACGCCCGCTTCAGCTGGATTATAATGAAAGTACCCGTCAGAGCGGGTGATCGGCTTTCATCAACTAAAATTGGATATGGAGGATATGCCTATGGATCGCAAACTGCATATCGGTATTATCGGCTGCGGCGGCATTGCCAACGGCAAGCATATGCCCTCGCTGAAAAAGATCGACACGGTGGAGATGGTCGCTTTCTGCGACATTGTGAGGGAACGGGCGGAAAAGGCCGCCAAGGAATACGGCACCCCGGACGCCCGGGTGTATACCGACTACAAAGAGCTGCTGAAGGAAGATGACATCGACGTGGTGCATGTGCTGACCCCCAACAAGCAGCATTCCTTCATCACGGTGGACGCGCTGGAAGCGGGCAAACACGTTATGTGCGAAAAGCCCATGGCCATCAACTCCGCCGAGGCCAAGAAGATGCTGGACGCGGCCAAGCGCACCGGCAAGAAGCTGACCATCGGCTATCAGAGCCGCTTCCGTCAGGACAGCATGTACCTGAAAAAGGTCTGTGAAAACGGCGAACTGGGCGATATTTACTACGCCCGGGCGCAGGCCATCCGCCGCCGGGCCGTGCCCACGTGGGGCGTGTTCCTGGATGCGGAAAATCAGGGCGGCGGCCCCCTGATCGACATTGGCACTCACGCGCTGGACCTGACCCTGTGGGAAATGAACAACTACGAGCCCGCCATGGTGACCGGCTCCACCTTCCGCAAGCTGGCGGATCACGAAAACTCCGCCAATGCGTGGGGCCCCTGGGATCCCAAAAAGTTCACGGTGGAGGATTCCGCCTTCGGCTTCATTAAGATGAAAAACGGCGCGACCATCTATCTGGAAGCCAGCTGGGCGCTGAACACGCTGGATGTGAACGAGGCCAAGACCATCCTCTGCGGCGACAAGGGCGGCGCGGATATGCTGGGCAAGGACGGCGGCCTGCGCATCAACGGCGAAAAGTACTCCAAGACCTTCGTCACCGAGCCTGACCTGAAAGCGGGCGGCGTAGCCTTCTACGACGGCACCACCGGCGGCGACCCGGCGGAGCTGGAAGCCCGCGCATGGATCGCTCACGTGCTGGACGATTCCAAGCCTCTGGTCACCAAGCCCGAGCAGGCCTACGTGGTCACGCAGATCCTGGAAGCCATCTACCGTTCCGCCGAGACCAACCGTCCCGTCTACTTTGAGAACGGCGAACTGAAGCTGGACTGAACCCCACAAAACCATACGCAAGGGGAACCATTATGGAACAGATCAAAATCGGTACCTGTATTCCCGGACAGCAGGCGGAGCAGTGGCTCCCCGGCATGAAGGATAAGGGCTTTGAGTGCTTTGCCATCAACTTCCACATGACCTACAGCGGCATCGACCTGAAGGAACTGGCCCCCAAGGTGATGGGAATGCTGGAAGGCACGGGCACCTATGTTTCCACGGTCGGCTACTACTGCAACGCCCTGCAGAACGAATCCCAGCTGCACGACCTGGAATACGCCATCGACAATGCTCATCTCTTCGGGGCCAAGACCGTGGCGACCTTCGCGGGCGCGCTGGAAGGCCAGAGCATCGACGCGGCCATTCCGCGGTTCAAGGAAGTCTTTTCCGAGCTGGCCAAGCGCGCCGAAGACCGTGGCGTGAAGCTGGCCATTGAAAACTGCCCCATGCACGGCGACTGGCGGCACGCCACCTGCAATATCGGCATCAACCCCGACGCATGGGAGCTGATGTTCGACGCGGTTCCCTCCGACGCACTGGGTCTGGAATGGGAGCCTGCCCATCAGCTGATCCAGCTGATCGACCCCATCGCCCAGCTGCGGGTGTGGGCCAAGAAGATCGTCCATCTCCACGGCAAGGACACCTCTGTGGACTGGGATGCGGTCAGCCACCACGGCATCTTCGCCGCCAAGGATTTCGCCCCCGAGCGCACGCCCGGCTTCGGCGACACCAACTGGCGGGACGTTTTCTCCATTCTGCATGAAAACGGCTACGAGGGCGACGTCTGCATCGAAGGGTACCACGACCCGGTATATGCCGGCGATTGGGAAATGACCAGCCAGATGCACGCGCTGAAGTACCTGAAATTCTGCCGCGGCGGCGACTTCGTGCCCAACCCCTGGGATGTGAAGTAATTTCAGACAGGCGAAAGCCGTCCGGGAAACCCCGGGCGGCTTTTGTATTTTCATTTTTATCAAAAAAGGAGGAGCTTTCGCTCCTCCTTTTTGAATTTGCCCTATGGCTTATTCGTAGATGATGGTCACGTTTTCCAGACCAGCGTTCACGACTTCGTCGTTGTTCAGCGCGGCGTTGTCGATCACAACGGTGCCGTCCTTGATGGAGGCCAGCAGCGCTTCGTACTCTTCCACGGTGAACTTGGTCAGGGACCAGGTCTCGGTGGGCAGGCCCACAGCGTCGTTGTTGGCGCCCAGGGTGGTAGCCACATCGCCGACTTCGGCCCAGCTGTCAGAGTAGAACTTGTCGATAGCCCATTCGGTGGCGGAAACCAGGCCCTTCAGGGCGGAGGTCACGACGGTGTCGCTCTCGTAGCTCTGGTCAACGTCAACGCCGATCACGCTGGCATCGTTGGCGGAAGCCGCAGCAACGATGGAGGCGAACATGGAGCCGCCGCAGGCGAAGATGATCTCGGTGCCGTTCTCGTACCAGCCGCTGGCCATGGTCTGCAGTTCAGCAGAGGCCTGGAAGGAAGCACCGTACTGCCAGGAGTACTTCAGCTCCACGGTGACGCCCATTTCCTTAGCGGCAGCGCTCACGCCCTGAGCGAAGCCGTAGCCGTAACGGCAGCAGGCAGGATTGGTGCCGCCGCCGCCGCCCATGAAGCCCAGCTTGGTGTAGCCTTCCTTCACAGCGGCATAGCCGGCCAGATAACCGGACTGCTCTTCAGCGAAAGCGATAGGAGCGACGTTCTCCAGACCCAGCTGCCAGCCATCGATGAAGACGAACTTCACATCGGTGAACTCAGCGGCAGCCTTGGCCAGAGCGGTGCCCTGCATGAAGCCGGCGCACACGACTACCTTGGCGCCGCCCTCGGCAGCGGCCTTCATGGCGTCGTAACGGTCGTCATCAGTGGCCTGATCGCCGTTGGCGGGCTGATAGTACTTGTAGGACAGGCCGTGAGCGGCAGCATAGCCCTTCACGCCGTTCCAGGTGCCCTGGTTGAAGGACTTGTCCTTCAGCTGGCCCACGTCGGTGACGAAAGCGATTTCGTACTTGTTATCCGCGGAGGTCATGTTGTCTTCGATGTCGTCAGGATTGACGGCTTCGGCGACAGCGCTGACCGCGATCAGGGACAGAACCATGGTCAGAGTCAAAAGCAGAGCCAGAAACTTTTTCATGGGATTTGTTCCTCCTTCACGAATTGCGTCCTTATACCAGGACCCTCGGCGTTAGTATAGCATGACCGGAACGGTTTTTCAAGCGGAGAGACGGAATGTTCGTATTTTTTCTGTTGTAAAAATAGGCGATTTTTATGAGGATGTTTTATTCGTAATAAAGCAGATCTGATTTGCCATCATCAGTCGTACATTCCGTTTCTTCAAGTGAAAAAAGCGTCGAAAAAACGGCTTTGTAAAAGCCTCCCCGGTACCAAAAGCGAAAATTTGTCAGCGCAGCCGGGGAACATTCCCGCCCGTCGGTTCGTCCTTTCAGTGGAACCCAAAACGGAAAGGAGTTACTTTTATGATGATGAAACACAAACGGATCGCCGCGCTGCTGCTGGCCCTGACCGCCGCCTTTTGCCTGACGGGAGCCGCGAACGCCGCGGACGAGAGCCCTGTGGTATGGGAAGGAACCCTTACGGAAGTGCTGGAGGACGGCTTCGTGATGCAGGAGGCCGACGGCCGGGAAATTCTTTTCAACGTGGACGAGCAGACCGCGCTGGACGGCTTTGAAACGCTGGAAGATCTGGACGTCGGCATGTATGTTATCGTGGAGAGTGATGGCCGCCTGACCAAGAGCATCCCCCCGCAGGCTCACGCCGACCGCGTTACCTGCTACTGGCTGGCCGGTCAGGTGGAAAGCGTAGACGAGGAGGAAAACACCTTCCTGATGCAGACGGAGCTGGGCGAGGTGATCGTCCATCAGGGCGACCTGACCACCCCCGTTTACGCGGGCATGACCGTGACCGTTTACTTTGACGGCGTCATGGCAATGAGCCTGCCCGGGCAGATCGCCGCCCGGAAGATCGTGGCGCCGGAGCTGCAGGGCACGGTGCTGGAAATGACGGAGACCGGCTTCGTGCTGCGGACGGACGATGAAATGGAGTACGACGTGACCCTGACGGACGAAACGGTTTTCGGCGTGCTGCTGTCTGCCGACGAGGGGACGGAGAACGAAGCCGAAGAAGCCGTGGAAGGCGAAGTTTCTGAAGAAAACAAAGAAGAAGGCGCCGTTGAGGACAAGGGCGAAGAAAAGGCCTCCGCTGAAGACGAAGCCGAAAACGAGCCGGCCGAAACGGCCGATGAACAGGAAGACTCCGCCGAGTCTGCGACCCGCCCCGCCATGGGCGACCGGGTCACGGTCTATTTCAGCGGCGAATACACCGACGAGGACGGCCACGAGCTGACGGCGCTGGAAGTGCTGACGGAAAAGGCGGGGGAATAAGACCTCCTGCTTGACTTCCCCCGCCGGGCGTGCTATGCTGGACGGGCAATGGGGCGGCCAGGCGATCGCGTGGGATACCATGAGGAAAGTCCGAGCATCACAGAGCAGGGTGCCAGCTAACGGCTGGTGGAGGCGACTCCAAGGAGAGTGCAACAGAGATATACCGCCCGGGCTTTTGCCCGGGTAAGGCTGGAAAGGCGAGGTAAGAGCTCACCCGGGCCGTGGCGACACGGTTCCGCTGTAAACCCCACCCGATGCAAGATCCGACCAGAAGCGATACGGCTGCTCGTCGTGCTTCTAAAGAGATCGCTAGAGCCTCGCGGCGACGCGGGGAGTAGATAGATGATCGTCCAACGACAGAACTCGGCTTACGACCGCGCCCGTTGCCCTGCGGCCCCGAGGAGAGGAAAACCATGGGTTTTCTTCCCTTCGGGGCCGCTTTTGCCCCTGCTTTTCCAGCGGGATTTTCCGGATTGACTTCCTTCTTTTGTTGTGCTATGCTACCTTCCGTTAAAAGGGAGTAGTTGTCAAGGCATGGCCAACATCTCCCGGCCCCCGCCGGTGGCCATGCGCCTGATTGACAGGTAATGAGACTTTTAGCACATCACATAGGATGATCGTGCGGAAAGTCTCTTTTTTTGCATGATTTCATCCCAAAGAGGAGCTTGTTATGAGCCTGAATTTCACCGGCAGTACCCCGCTTTGGATCGTCCTTCTGTTTGCGGCGGGGCTTGTATGCATCATCAAGGGCGGCGACCTGTTCGTGGACGCGGCCGGATGGATCGCCGAAGCGTCCGGCATTCCCAAATTCATCATCGGCGCGACCATCGTCAGCTTCGCCACCACCCTGCCGGAAATGCTGGTGTCCGTCTTTGCGGCGCTGGAGGGCAACGCGGATATTGCCGTGGGCAACGCGGTGGGCTCGGTAACGGCCAATACGGGGCTGATTATGTGCCTGTCGCTGGTGTGCATGACGTGTCTGATGGAGCGCAGGCAGTTCGGCGTGAAGGCCTGCCTGCTGCTGGCGGCTATTCTGTCGCTGTTCGGCTTCACCCGGGACGGCCGGCTTTCCGTTGCCGAGGGCCTGCTGGTTCTGGTGATCTTCGCGGGCTTTCTGGCGGAGAGCCTGATCTCCGCCCGCCGGGAGCAGGGCACGGAATTGAAGGAGGACGAGGAGCGTCCCGCTGTCAGCGGCAAAACCGTGGCGGGCAACATCGTCAAATTCGTACTGGGCGCTGCGGGCATCGTGCTGGGCGCATCGGACATTCCCTCCAAGCGCGAGATGGTGCATGTCTTTGACGTGCTCACCGAGATGGCCGAGATGGCGATCTTCTTTTTGATTGGCCTTTTGGTGACCCCCGCCCGCCTGCCGCAGGCCATTCTGCCGGCGCTGGGCCTCGTTCTCTTTATGCTCTTTATTGGCAGGCCGGTAGCGGTGTGCGCGATCATGCCGCCGCGCCGGGGACGCCTGGGGCAGATTGGTCTGGTGTCCTGGGCGGGCCTGCGCGGTGCCGCCTCGGTGGTCTTTGTGCTGTTCACCGTGGTGTCTGGCGTGCCGGGCAGTCGCGATCTTTTTGACCTGGTGTTTATGGTCGCCATCATCTCCATCGTGATGCAGGGCTCGCTTTTGCCCGCCGTGGCCAAACGTCTAAAGATGATTGACGAGGCAGGCGACGTAGGCCGCACCTTTAACGATTATCAGGAGGAGACCGACCTTTCGTTTATCAAGCTCAAGGTAGACGCCGGGCACCCCTTTGCCGGACGCAGCCTGGCACAGATTGGCGAGGCGGCAAGCATGCTCGTCGTCTTGATATTGAGGCATGGCGCCGAGCCCGTTATCCCCAACGGCGATACCGTGATCGAGACGGGCGATCTGCTTGTACTTGCCGCGCCCACCTTTGAGGAACGCGCCGGGGTCTCGCTGCGCGAGCATCACATTGGCGAGCATCACCACTGGGCTGGGTGCGCCCTGCACGAGCTTCCACACGGGGGACGACGCTTTATCGTTGTGCTGCTCAAACGCGAGGGCGAGACGATCATTCCCAACGGCGATACGCAATTGCTGCCGGGAGACGACGTAGTCATAGCCACTCTGGGATAGAAAGACGGGGCGGCGGGCG
>OLPR01003536.1_pt1 | contig 10311 bp, 10 predicted proteins | sample 1672761 | NCBI WGS metagenome assembly OLPR01 (sample SAMEA3136721, study PRJEB25190) | human gut metagenome | biome: human gut; feature: human-associated habitat; material: faeces | place: Austria | collected 2013
TCCGCTTTCGCCGTATCCCGGCTTTCATTTCCGTTATCGGTAGTTTTTGTTCCCTTACCAATGTGGCGCATCCCGATTGTCGTGGCGCATATAGGCTTATCGCACAGCAGAAGCAGTGCCGGCAACAGGAATATGACGCACAGCATACTCACCAGAGCGCCGCGTGCCATCAGCATACACATGGAGCTGATGATATCAATGTCCGAATAGACAGCCACACCGAAGGTGGCGGCGAACAGTCCCAGTCCCGAAACAATGATAGACGGGATGGAGGCTGTCAGAGCCGTGACCACGCTGTCATGCTTGCTGTTGCCCCGGATGCGTTCCGCCTTGTAGCGGGTTGTCATCAGGATGGCGTAGTCCACCGTGGCACCCAGCTGAATCGTGCTGATGCAGATGGGGGCGATGAAGGGCAGCGACTGCCCGAGATAGTGCGGCAGACCGAGGTTGATGAAGATAGCCAGCTCGATGACAGCAATCAGGATGAAGGGGAGCAGTGCGCTCTGCTCCACCAGCGCGATGATGACGAAGATGGCAACGATGGATACGGCATTGACCACCTGGAAGTCACGGTCGGTGGTGTCTATCATATCCTTCATGCAGGGTGCCTCGCCGATCAGCATACCGGTGGAATCATACTTCTTCAGGATGCTGTTCAGGCTGGTGATCTGCTGATTGACCGCGTCGCTGGCGACCTTGTACTCGGAGTTGATCAGCAACAGCTCCCAGCGGTCGCTCTTGAGGATGCTCCGGATGCTGTCCGGCAGGATCTCCTCCGGCACCCGCGTGCCGATGACGGATTCCAGTCCGAGGACGTACTTGACGCCGTCCACCTGCTCCATCTCGTCCATCATGGCGCGGACATCGCGGGCAGGCATCTTTGCATTCACCAGCACCATGTGCGTGGAGGCAATGTCGAACTCCTCCGACAGCTTGGAGTTGGCGATGACGTATTCCATATCCTCCGGCAGGCACTGCCCCATGTCGTAGTAGACCTCATCCGTGGTCTTGTTGTACCCGTACAGGGCGGGCGGGATCAGGATGGCGAAGATGACAAGGAACACGGGGAACACTCTGGCGACACCGCCGGCGAATTTCTTCATGTCCGGGATCAGGGAACGGTGGCGCGTCGCCTGCAACGGCTTATCCAGCACAAGGATCAGCGCGGGCAGAACCGTAACGCAGCCGACGACGCCGAGCAGGACGCCCTTCGCCATGACGATACCCAAATCGCGGCCGAGCGTGAAGGTCATAAAGCAAAGCGCCGCGAAACCCGCGACGGTCGTGATCGAGCTGCCGACGACGGACGTCAGCGTCTCGGAGATCGCAAGCGCCATCGCCTCTTTGTGATCGGCCGTCGAGACAAGCTTTTCGTTGTAGCTGTGCCACAGGAAGATGGAATAGTCCATCGTGACGGCAAGCTGCAAAACCGCCGAAAGCGCCTTTGTGATGTAGGAGATCTCGCCGAGGAAGTAGTTCGTGCCGAGGTTTAAAAGGATCATCATGCCGATCGAAGCCAGGAACACGAACGGCGTCAGCCAGTTGTCCAGCAAAAGGAGCATCGCCGCGCACGCGCAGGCGACGGCCAGCGCGACGTAGATCGGCTCTTCCCGCTCGCACAGGTCCTTTAGATCCGTGACAAGCGCCGACATGCCGGAGACGAAGCACTGCTTCCCGGCAATCGCGCGAATCTCGCGGATCGCGTCCATCGTCACGTCCGCGCTCGTGGCGGAATCGAAGAAGACCGCCATCATCGTCGCGTCGCCGGTGTTGAATTCGTTGTAAATCTTATCGGGCAGCAGCTGCATCGGAACAGACAGATCGAGAATCGAATCATACCAGATGACCGAATCCACGTGTTCGACCTGTTCAATCTTTTCCTTCAGCGCGGCAACGTCTTTTTCCGGCATATCCTCAATCACCAGCATCGAGAACGCGCCCTTGCCGAAATCCTCCATCAGCTCGTTCTGACCGATCACCGTGTCCATCGTGTCGGGCAGATAATCGAGCATATCGTAGTTGATGCGCGTGTTGATCATTCCGATCGTTGCCGGAATCATCAGAAGAATCGCAATGATCACGATCGGTACGCGCCATTTTACGACCGCTTTGGAAAACCGCATAATCCGTTGTCCTCCCTTTAATCAATCTCGATTTCGTCCTTGCGCTGATCGCGAATGATTTTCACCGCGCACAGCGTTACGCTCAGGGTCAGCAAGCCTTCCGCCAGCAGTGACGCGCCGAGCAACATCATCAGCACCTTTGTTCCCTCCACCGGATGGAACGCGGCGGCAAGTCCGGCGATTCCGGCGATTACGCCGAGAATCAGAATCAGCCACCATGTGGACAGCCCGAACCTTTTCGCGTCCAGCGACATCTGGACTTTGAAAAATCCGTCCGATGCCACCGCGATGCCGAGAATCAGACACATGAAATCCATCGCGCGCCCCGGCTTTGTCAAGAGCATCAGCCCCAGCGCTACCAGAAGAATGCCGATCGCCAGATCATACTGAAATGCCAGCCGGTAAAGGTCTCTGGAAAAATAGCCGGTCAGCTTAATCAAGCCGAACACAATCAGCATCGCGGCGATAAGAACGCCGATCAGCGAAGCGGAAAGCTCCGGCATGAACAACAGCAGCGCGCCAAGCGCGCAGAACAGCACCGACATCACAATGCAGCCCGTTTTGGCTACCTGCATAGGTCGTACGGATCGCATAACGATTGCCTCCTTCTCATTTTGACAAAAGAGAGTATAGCAGATCGGCTGGAAAAATAAAACAGACATCTCGTGCGGCATGCATCAAAAACAGACAAACGGAGCCGATTGTCCATTTTTTGAACAATCGACCCCGTTTGTATAGTTTTTGCCTTATTTTGCTTCGCAGCGATCAAACATTTCCTCAATCATACCGTGGCGCAGCTCACACATGCGATGCAGCATCGGCTGAATATCTTCCTTCAGCCCGTCGTTCAGCCAGTCGATGAACAGACCAAAGCAATGGCATTTGTAGGAACGTACCAATACTGCGCGATCAAAATCGCTGATGTTTCGATCGCTGAACGCCGTTTTTACGAACGTTTCCACCACGTATTGGCACAGCTGCATCAGATATCGCTCGAAAATATCGTGGTTCGCGGAATTGTACATATGCAGCGTCGCGCGGCGATTCTTCAGAATGAATTCAACCGCAATGTCCAGACATTCTTCATAAGAAGCGACCTCCGCGTATTTCGCAATGATCGCGTCGCTTTCTTCCTTCACAATCGCCTCAATCAGATCAGGAACATCCTGAAAATGATAATAAAAAGTATTGCGGTTGATGCCGCACGCCTCGACGATGTCCTTGATCGTAATCTTGTTCAGCGGCTTTTCATTCAGCAACGTAACGAACGATTCCATGATCGCCTTGCGCGTAAAGGACGCCATAATTTCTCCTCCGTATTTGCAGAGTTCTATTCAAATTATAGCACGAATTTTGACCATATACAAGATAAATCAAGTACTCTGAAAATGACTTTCTAAGTAAAATCTAGGCCCAAACGCATCTCTGGCATATGGGAATACGCGCTCCATCAAAAAACACAGGGCGCAAGCCGTCACCACGACGGCGCAGCGACCGAAAATTGGGAAGAAAGTATTGCTTCGAATTAAGAAAGGTTTTGAATCGCTTCCCGATTCAAAATCGCCGCGACCAAACGCGGCAGCAAGGGTTAGCGGGCACCGCCCGCCGTCACCACGACGGCACAGCGACCGAAAAATTGGGAAGAAAGTATCGCTTCGAATTAAGAAAGGTTTTGAATCGCTTCCCGATTCAAAACCGACGCGACCAAGCGCGGCAGCAAGGGTTAGCGGGCACCGCCCGCCGCTTCCCGATTCAAAATCGACGCGACCAAGCGCGGCAGCAAGCGCCTGCGGGCACCGCCCGCCACTTTCTGATTCAAAATCGTCGCGACCAAGCGCGGCAGCAAGGGTTAGCGGGCACAGCCCGCCTTGATGGGGAGAAGGGGAGGTGGTATACTGAAATAAAAAACAGGAGGACGTTATGTGGACTTATCCTGACGACCATACACAGCCGGTGATTACAGCGAGAGAACATGTATCCGCATCACATTCTGGCAATGCCGAAGCACTGAAGCTTCCCGAAACTGCGTTTCTGTTCTATATGCACGGCGCGCTGGAACATATCCTGAATACGCGCCCGTGCAGTACCATTACCGAAAAATTGCCCAGATTCCTCTACGGCTGCCCAACCTATGCCTACCATACCGCCTGCTTCCTCGACGGGGGAAGGGGCGCACCTCAGGCGGCGGATACCCTCGAAACCCTTTGCGCGCTGGGGGTAAAAAATGTCATCTCCGTCGGAATGTGCGGCTCATTTGCCGAGGACGTCCCCGCCGGAACAATCATCGTCCCCAACCGCGCCTATGTCGAGGAGGGCACTTCGCTCCATTATTATGAATCCATAGAATTCTCCGAACCGGATCCTGCGCTTGCAAAAGCGCTGATGCAAATCCCAAATGCAATCTCTAAACCAATCGTCACAACCGACGCTGTCTACCGCCAAACGCTCTATAAGGAGCAACTCTGGCGCGAAAAAGGCGCAGTCGGCGTCGATATGGAAACATCCGCATTGTTTTCCGTCGGGAGAAAGCTGAATATGCGCGTCGCCGCCGTGCTTATGGTTTCTGATTGCCACCCGACCAGCATAAACGCTCCAAAATGGAAATGGAAAATGACCGGAGAAATGCGCGCCGAGCTCGCGGATTCCGTGCTTAAAATCATGAATATATAGATGAAGAAATCCGTCCGCAATCAGTTGCGAACGGATTCTCTTTATAGAACCTTTTGAAGAAAGCTGATCAAACGCGGGCTCTCCGGATGGTTGAACAGCTCCTTCGACGACTTGTCCTCTTCGATTTTGCCGCCGTCAAGGAACAGCGTGCGGCTGCTGACCTCGCGCGCAAAGCGCATCTCGTGCGTGACCACGATCATTGTCATGCCGTCCTCCGCCAGCGTTTTCATTACGCCAAGTACCTCGCCAATCATCTCCGGATCAAGCGCGCTCGTCGGTTCGTCGAACAGCATGACCTCCGGATTCATCATCAGCGCGCGCACAATCGCAATACGCTGCTTCTGCCCGCCGGAAAGCTGGCTGGGGTAGGCGAGGAGCTTGTCGTAAAGTCCGACGCGCTTCAGAAGCTGCGCCGCCTTTTCATCCGCTTCGTCCTTCGGCATTTTCAGAATCCGCATCGGCGCGACGGTCAGATTGCGCAGAACATTCATGTTTTCAAACAGATTGAACTGCTGAAAAACCATGCCCATCTTCTGACGGAGCTTGTCCACGTCCGCGCGCTTGTCGCAAATGTCTGCGCCGTCCACCAGAATCTGCCCTGCCGTCGGCGTTTCCAGAAGATTCAGACACCGCAGGAACGTGCTTTTGCCGCCGCCGGACGGTCCGATTACGCTCACGACTTCCTTCGCCGCGAACGACGTGCTGATGTCGTTGAGCACGGTCAGCTTTCCGAACTGCTTCGTCAGATGCCGAACCTCGATCAGATTATTTCTTTCTGCCATAGGACATTCTCCTCTCCATCAGAGCAATCAGCCGACCGCCCAGGAAGGTCAGCAGGAAGTAAATGATTGCGACAATCGCGAGGCATTCAAGGCTGGAATAGGTTTTTGCAATGATGCCCTTTGCGCGGAACATCAGATCGGCGATACTGATGACCGATACGATTGACGATTCCTTGATGATCGTTACGAATTCATTGCCCAGCGCAGGCAGAATATTGCGAATCGCCTGCGGAAGGATTACCAGCGTCATCGCTTCGCGATGGTGGAAGCCGAGACTGCGCGCCGCTTCCATCTGCCCGACGTCGACCGCCTGAATCCCCGAACGAATGATTTCGGCAACGTACGCGCAGCTGTTCAGGCTCATTGCCACGACGCCCGCCGCAAAGCGATCGAAATCCGGAATGAAGCTCACCTTCGGAAACGTTACGCCGATCATCGGAAGCCCGTAAAAGATGAACATCAGCTGCACCATCAGCGGCGTTCCGCGGAAGAATTCGATGTATGCTGTCGCCAGCCATTTCAGGGGTTTGATCTTGCTCATGCGCGCCGTCGCCATCAGCACACCCAGAATCGTTCCGAACAGAACCGTGAATATGGCGATGATCAGCGTATTGCCGACGCCCTCCAGAAAGAATTTGTAATAGCGGACGACCAAGTCCTTCATCGTGATTAAAAACTGCATGAAATTCTCCTTTGAAGCAGGTTTGCGTGGGAACGCCGCTTACGCGTGGGAAACCGGAAAGCCATATTGCCGGCTTTCCGGTCGAGATTCAGTTTTCGCTGCGATTAGTCGGCAACCTCGCCGTTCCAGATCGCGTTGTACTCGTTGAACTTCTCAAGATAGGAGCCGTCTTCAACGACCTTATCGATCACCTTGTTCACGACCTCAAGGAAGTCCTCGTTGCCCTGCGCTACGACGCACGCCTTGCCGAAGGAAGCTTCTTCGGAAGTGAAGGTGAAGTTTGCAACTTCGAGCTTATCGTTGCTGGCGACCATGCCCATGCCGACCGCGTAGTCACAGACGAAACCGGCGATGTTGCCGTTGACCAGCTCGAGTGCGAGAGACGGATAGGTGTCCAGCTCGAACAGCTCGGAATCCGGAAGCGCAGTTTCAATCAGCTGGGACTGAATCGTGCCCATCTGCGCGCCGACCTTCTGACCCGCCAGGGATTCAACGGTGGTGTAGGTATCCGCGTCGCCCTTCTTGACGATCAGCAGCTGCTGGCTCTTTTCATATTCGTGGGAGAAATCGATGACCTTCGCGCGCTCCTCGTTGACCGTGAACGCCGCGATGCCGATGTCCACCATGCCGGTCTTGACCGCGTCGATGATGCCGTCGAAGGCCATGTCCGTCACCTGAAGCTCCACGCCCAGCTCCGCGGCGATCTGCTCCACGCGGCGCTTGCTCCGCTCGCTCACGCCGGGGCGGTTGTTCAGCGCCCGATCCACCGTTCCGATGGACACGCCGGCGCGTTCGGCGATTTCCTTCAGCGTCACCCGGCTGGATTCCATCCGAAGCGCCTCCTTTCCGTGAAAAAGATGAACGTTCACGCTCTGTATGAAAACAGTATAAACCGCATGAAACGGATTGGCAATAGCGAAGGATGAGAAAATTGTATTGAAATATTGTGAGATGAGCATAAAATCACGCGCGGATGCATCTGAAGGAAGCGCTTTTTGAACGGGATTATCGTGAACGTTCACGAAAAATGGCTTTGCCGCGTGAATTTCTGATTTTTCGCTCTTGCAATGCGGGAAAAACGAGGTTATAATTGAAAAAAACAGGAAGCGAAGGGGGAAGAAAAATGTACATGCCTAGGCTTTACGCCTTCGCCGACGAGGCGAGCGCGGCGGTGGACGGGCAGATTGCGGCCATGCGCCGAAACGGCCTGAACGGACTGGAAATTCGCAACGCGGACGGAATTAACGTCTCCGACCTGACGCTGGCCGCGGCGCGGGAAATTCGCAGAAAGCTGGACGGCGCGGGTCTGACCACATGGGCCATCGGCTCGCCCCTCGGAAAAATCGGAATCGACGAGGATTTCGCGCCCCATCTGGAGAAGCTCCGGCACACGCTGGAGGTCGCCGACGCGCTGGGCGCGCGGAACATCCGCCTGTTTTCCTTCTATATTCCCAAAGGCCGCGACCCGGAGGAATTCCGGGAGGCGGTGATCGATCGGCTGGGACAGTTCCTCCGCGCCGCCGAGGGCACGGGAATCGACCTCTGCCACGAGAACGAGAAGGGCATCTACGGCGACGCGGCCCCGCGATGCGCAGAGCTTCACCGGGCGCTGCCGGCGCTGAAGGCCGTGTTCGACCCGGCCAACTTCATTCAGTGCGGGCAGGAGACGCTCTCCGCGTGGAGACTGCTCAGGCCGTGGGTGAAGTACATGCACGTCAAGGACTGCCGAAGCGACGGTACGGTGGTTCCCGCGGGCAGGGGAATCGGAAATCTTCCCGAGATTCTGAACGACTATCTGTCCGCGCCGGATCGGGCGCTGACGCTGGAGCCGCATCTGAAGGTGTTCGACGGTCTGAAGGCGCTGGAACGCGCCTATGACCGCAGCGCCGTGGACGATTATGAATACGGGAGCAACGACGCGGCGTTCGACGCGGCCTGCGCGGCGCTCAGGGAAATTCTGAAGGAGGCGTGAGCCATGGAAATCGGAGCACAGCTTTACACGGTTCGGGATTACTGCAAAAACCTTACCGACTTTGCCGAGACGCTGAAGAAGGTGGCTGACATCGGCTATCGCACGGTGCAGGTCTCGGGCGCCTGCGCCTTTGAGCCGGACTGGCTGGACGGCGAGCTGAAGAAGAACGGCCTGCGCTGCGTGCTGACCCACACGCCGGGCGACAGAATCGCCGCCGATCCCGCGCAGGTGGCGAAGGATCACGACCGCTTCGGCTGCGAGTACGTCGGTCTGGGCTGGTACGGCTTCGACCCGGAGAAGCCCGACGGAACCTTCGAGCATTTTGTGGAGGTCTACGGCGCGGCGGCGAAGGCGCTGCGCGAGCATGGCAAGTACTTCATGTACCACAACCATGACCAGGAGTTCAGGAAGTACGGCGGAAAGCGGATTCTCGAAAAGCTGGCCGAGGCCATTCCCGCCGAGGACATGGGCTTCACGCTGGACACCTTCTGGGTGCAGGCGGGCGGCGGCGATCCGGCCCAGTGGCTGGAGAAGCTGGCCGGGCGCATTCCGTGCATCCATCTGAAGGATTTCGCCTATGGCCGCAAAATGGCCGTCGTCGGCGAGGGCAACATCAACTTCGACCGCGTGTTTGAAAAGGCCGAGGCCGGCGGAACGAAGTACATGCTGGTGGAGCAGGACGACTGCTATGGCGAGAGCCCGTTCGACTGTCTGAAGCGCAGCTATCAGTATCTGACCGCCTGCGGCTTCCATTGAGGAGGAGAAGAAGATGAGCGAGAAAATCCGTCTTGGAATCATCGGCGTGGGCAACATGGGCAGCGCCCACGGAACCAACATCGTCGGCGGCAGGTGCCCGGACTTCGAGCTTCGCGCGGTGGCGGATGTGAATCCCGCGCGGCTGGAGTGGGCGAGGGAGCATCTCGGCGCGGTGGAGTGCTTTGACAACGCCATCGCCATGCTGGACAGCGGCAAAATCGACGCGTGCATGGTCTGCGTTCCCCATTACGACCACGCGAAATACGCCATGGAGTGCATGAAGCGCGGCATCCACGTGATGGTGGAGAAGCCCGCGGGCGTGTACACGAAGCAGGTTCGCGAGATGAACGCCGAGGCCGACCGCCACCCGGACGTGGTGTTCGGCATGATGTTCAACCAGCGTACCAACTGCGTCTACCGCAAAATGCGCGAGCTGGTGCAGTCGGGCAGGTACGGCCGCATCCGCCGCACCAACTGGATCATCACCGACTGGTATCGCCCGCAGGCCTATTACGATTCCGGCGACTGGCGCGCCACGTGGTCGGGCGAGGGCGGCGGCGTGCTGCTCAATCAGTGCCCGCACCAGCTGGATCTGTGGCAGTGGATCTGCGGCATGCCCGTGGCGGTGCAGTCCAACATGCGCTTCGGCCAGTGGCACGACATTGAGGTCGAGGACGACGTGACGACCTATGTGGAATACGAAAACGGCGCGACGGGCGTGTTCGTGACCACCACCGGCGACGCGTGCGGCACCAATCGCTTTGAAATTCAGATGGACGGCGCGAAGCTGGTGGTCGAAAACGACAAGCTGACCGTGATCGAATTCGACATGCCCGAGCCTGAATTCTCCCGGACGAACACCGTGCCCTTCGGCTTCGTGGGCCGGCACGAGGCGCCCGTGGAGACGGATGGCCTGAACGAGCAGCATGTGGGCGTGGTGAACGCCTGGGGCGGCGCGATCCTCCGCGGAACGCCGCTGGTGGCCGACGGCCGCGAGGGCATCAACGGCCTGACGCTGTCCAACGCCATGCATCTGTCCGCTTTCACCGGCCAAAAGGTGGCGCTGCCGCTGGACGAGGAGCTCTACTACGACGAGCTGATGAAGCGCGTGGCGACCTCCCGGCGCAAGAAGGGCGGCGCGGCGGTGTTTGCCGACACGTCGAATACCTACGGCGGAGCGAAATAAAAGGAGAATGAACATGAGCGAAATTCGCGTGGGCGTGATCGGCATCGGCAACATGGGCACGGCGCACGCCGCCTGCCTGCACGAGGGCCGAATCGACGGAATGCGCCTGACCGCGGTGTGCGATCTGCGCGCCGAGCGGC
>OLPR01003538.1_pt1 | contig 10309 bp, 8 predicted proteins | sample 1672761 | NCBI WGS metagenome assembly OLPR01 (sample SAMEA3136721, study PRJEB25190) | human gut metagenome | biome: human gut; feature: human-associated habitat; material: faeces | place: Austria | collected 2013
GACTTTCTAAAATCATTTGAAATTATAGATGTTTATAAATCACGAGAAGTTGACGTTCTAATTGATGTAGCTGTTCTTGAACAGATAATTCAACGGTTCTATAATCCTCTTTTTTATTTTGAGATATTTGGCTACCAATCATAAAAATCCGATTCTGATCAAATGAAATATCTGCTTCTTCAAAGCCTAATTTATGAACTTGGCGCATAAATTTTTCATCACCATTCTTTTTTAAAGCATCCAAATGATACAGCTTATCCCATAATGTAATTTCATTATATCTTTTTATTAATCCTTTATTTTTAAAAACTTCTTTTCCATATTTGTTAAATAAATTCCATCCAGCTTTGGCATTATCAATAGCCCAGCTTAAATAATCCTGATAACTATTCCAATACACCTTTTCCTCTGCACCCATATGTTTTACGGCCATGTATTGTAGATTGATATCTGATAAAGCTCTTTGGTATTGTTGAATCTGTGTTTCAAAAATATTCATATTCTGTTCCACATCATACTCATGTCCCATATAATTTGGTACTTGCACCATGTTCAATACCAATAAAATGAAAAAGATAACAGCACTCACTTTGTTCTTTAATACACTTTTTATTTCTAAACCCATAAACTTAACCCAAATCCAATCTTTCTAAATAGAGACATGAAATGAACTGTATGCATATTGCGCCTATAAAAAACAAAGATGTATAGGCCCATAAAGTTTCAATATGCAAATATGTATACATAAAAACAAATAATAACCCCGTCAACATTAGACTCATTCCTTTATTTTTCGTCAACAAAGATAAACATTGTATACATGAAGCACTAAACAAAACCCATCCAAGTACAGAAAGAATATGATGAAACAAGTAAATAATCACTGGTGTTGTTCCAATCAATAACTCTATGCCACTTCCACAATTTATATATCCAATCAAATACAATACAACGAAAAATAGTATACTAAAAAAAACAGTGATAAAAATATGTAACAACGTGCGAAGTATATATACATATTTACGACTTTTCCCTATTGTAAATAAATATCGAAATGTATTGTTTTCTAAATCTTTAGACCATATATCCACATTCCACACTAGAATCAAAATCATGAATAAATAAAAGAAAAGATTGTTTCCTTTTAAAAATTGCACCATCAAATAACAACCCGTCGGTTTATTTTGATATACAAAGTCATAATATTCATTTTCAATATATGTTTTTTCCATTTGAATTCGTTTTTTTAAGTCTTGTTTATTATTTTGAAGAATCGATTTAAAATTGGATAAATCCATACCTGAATCAATATATTTTAAAATATTTTGATCCCTATCATACATATCTTTTGCAATAATTTTTGCATCCTCGTCATTTTTCCAATCACTTAATAACTTTTGACAATAAATACTATCCTCTCTAAAGAACTCATTCAGTTTTTCTTTTGGAAGAATATTGATTCTTTGGTTTTCTTCATTTAACGTTTCATAATAATACATGATTTGATTGGATGCATATTGTTCATATTCAGTATTGTATTTAAAAAAATACACGGATAAAACGCTAATTAAAACAAGGATCAATGCTAAAATATTTCTTTTTGAAAAAAGAAATCTTAATTCATTTTTTAATAACATACGCTTAACCCTTATATAGTTCCTTATAATATGTTTCCAAATCCTGATACACTTCAGCTAAGGAATAAACCAAAACATCATTTTGAATCAGTATTTGCAAGGATTTAGAAAATTCTTCTTTGGAATCACATTGCATATAAAGAACATGCTCTTTAATAAAAGAATTTTTTAAAAGAAGCAATACATTTTTCGGATTAGAAACTTCTAATTGATAAATCGAATGATTTTGAAGAAGTTCGTCCATATTCTTCTCTTTGATCAATTTTCCACTTTTAATAAATAAAGCTCGATCAGCTAATTTATCGAGTTCACTTAGCTGATGAGAAGATAATAAAATACTTGTTCCTTCATTTCGTATAGTTAAAAGCTTATTTCTTAAATCAAATATAGCTTGTGGATCTAAACCATTCGTAGGCTCATCAATAATAAGCAATTTAGGTTTAGCCATCATAGCCAAAGCCAATACTAATCTTTGTTTCATTCCCATCGAATAATGTTCTGTGGCTCGATATAAGCCATCCTTTAAATCACTGAATTGCTCCATTTCCTCAATTCTTTTAGAATCTAAATGCTTCCAATTTGCCATGATTTTAAAATGTTCATGTCCAGATAACTCTGGATATAAAGATGGATATTCAATACTTACACCTATATTTTTTAACGCATTGGATGAATCACTCTTTAAATCATGTCCACAGATAGTAATTTTCCCTTCACTCATATGATATAGTCCTGTAATACATTTCATGATTGTACTTTTTCCAGCACCATTCGGTCCAATCAATCCTACAATTTCATTTTCAAAAATTGAAAAACTAATATTATCTAAAATCTTATGATTTTTAATCTGCTTTGAAACACCTTCAACTTTAAGTATTTCCATATATATTCCCCCATATTCCTTCCCTATATAATAAGGGATAACAAAATGTTATCTCTTAAATACTTATAGCTTAAATCCATAATTCGGTTTACACTTTATTTATCCCATGGATACTATATTTCCACTAGACTTGGTTTAGCCAGTGCATTAGTTCTTGCATTGAATATGATTCTCTATAGTCTAAAAATCGGGTGCTGAGGGACAGAAATACTTCGTCCAGCCGACAAATATGCTTTAAATAAAGTGGTTTTAGTGAAGTTAAAACAATGAAACTTTCCGAATAAATAACTTCTATTTTGGCTTTATATAAAGGCGTAAAGAGACATTTTTTAAAAGTCGGCACCCGTTATTTATACTATAGAAAATATGATTATATTGTCACCATTTTAAAAAAAAGTATTATATAGTGATTGTTTCATTGCAATTGCAAATATCCAATAAAAAAAACACTTTCTGATTTCAGAATAAATTAATTGTAATAAAAAAGCAATATCAACTTTTTAATTAAGTTTTTCATAATACGTAATAGAATCATTAAAAGAATTTCGAATAAATAAGACAAATCAAAAAAAGTATCCAAGCTTCCGTTGTTTTAAGACGGAGAAGGATACCATTTTGAATACATACATAAGCAGTATACTTATGTCAATTCCAATTATAATATAGTATATTTGACGTCACTTCATGAGCTAAACCTTGAGAATGATACCCTAAAGCCAGCTAACAAAATATGAACTATAATATATTTCATTACAATTCAATTGATTAAAATGCTCTTTCTGATTTCAATATAAAGTAATTGTAATAAAAAAACAATATCAATTTTTTAATTAAGTTTTAGCTCTATATCTTCAATTATTTGATTCGCATATGACATCTTGTAGAAATTTTCTTGTAATTCTTTCACTTTTTTTAATTTATTTTGTAACCCACAATCGAGGTATAACTCATTTAGTAGCTTTAAATCTAACATAGCTCTGTCAACTTCGCCTGCAGTCAAAGCTAAATTATAGCAACTTTCTATACGTTCAATAGCTTTTATAAATTTATTATCCATTAGATACTTTATTCCTTGAAAAAAATTTTTGTAATAACTCGATATACTAGTGTTACCTAAAGCCTTACGTATATGGTTTTTTGTAGAAATATAATCATTACTAAAAAAATAAAGCATAATCTGATAAAGAATCAAATCATAATCATCATTTAAATATTTCTGATCAATCATTTCGAGATATTTGAATCCAAGTTTAAAATCTTTTTGCATCAACGAAGACAATGTTAAATTGGCTAAAACACAAAATTCCAAAATCGCATTATTTCTCTTTTTTGATTCCTCCAATAATTTAAGGTTCAACACAATAGATTCGTTATATTGTGATGTATTCAGATATAGTACTCCTTGATTTAATATCAAATAACATAATCGTTCAAAAGAAACCTCTTTAACCGCAATATCAATACATTTAATGATATATTGTTGAGCTAAAGTATAGTATCCTAAATTCAAATATATACTACAATAATGATAATGATTCATTAAAGATTCATTATCATATAATCTTGACTTATCTAGGTATTCTAAAGCTTTTATATTATCATTCAAATACATCATTTCTAAAGCTTGTATATCATAGTATATAGATAATTCTTTTACAGAAAATGTACTTTTTCCTATTTCAAGAATTTTTTTTAAAAATTGTACATCTTCATTTTTCTGATTGATAATCACATCCATATATAGTATTAGATAATATTCAAATCGCGCGTAAGAACATTGTATAGAAATACTGCTTTTAATTTTTCCTATTGTTAAATTAAGTTTTTCCTTTTCCAAATTAGTATATTGTGTGTATATTAGTTGAACTAAACCAATTATCTCTTCTCTGTCTATTTCATAATCAAATGAATAACCACATATCTGACTAATTGCAGTTATCTTCTCTTTGGCAGGCTTATTCTTACCTGTTTCAATCTGAGAAATAGTAGATTCACTAACCTTTAAGGCTGATGAAATTCGTTTGATTGGAATATCCTTTTCAACTCGTATACTCTTTAAAATGTTACCAATCAAAAATTTATTAGTATTTTCAAGCATTATTTTTCACCCTTTTTTCCAGAATATAATGCAATACCAGAATCATCCTTAGTTTCTTTATCTTTATTATCAGTATTTGTGTTTGAATCTTCTGTAGAATTTTCTTCTGCATACATTGTAATAGGCTGAGATCCAAATACACATAACAAAGCCAATAAACTTGTAATTAATTTTTTCATTTCCAAAACCTCCTTCTGGTATTGATTTTAATTAATTTTTAATTTCATTCAATATGGAATAATTAATTAAAATATCCCCCCATTTCAAAATAATGGATCAAATTTACTTTCTTTTATAATTTTTTATACTAAAACTATCTTGTATTTTTCCTTTTTCTGGATCAAAAAGAACAAATTGGTAATCATAATTTAATTTTTCAGTCACTATTGTTTTATATTTATTAAATAATTGTACCTCTAAATTTATTTTAGAATTAAATACCAGATGATATCCTTTGTATTTTATATCTTGAGAACAAAGAATATATCCAAGAGTACTGCCAAAAATTTCAATCATTTGAGCCGTTGTAATATATGTACCAGAAATATAACTTTCTATAGAATTAATCATTATCTTTTTATCTGACTCTCTTTTTTTAGATACTGTAGCCGTTATTCTTCGGATTGCACCCTCATTGATTCTATAAAGTTGCACACCAGAATCAAAATTCCAACCATTCAAAACTAAATATGCACAATATCTATAGGAAATATTACCCCCTACTTGTTCTTTCCAATTGTGCATTGTTGAATAATCATTTGAATCAAATAATATGTATGTCATAACAGTTAATGGATCTAGTGATAATAAATCGCAAAATGCGGATAAGACCCGATTACTAGGCATATGAATAATGTCTGCTTCAAATTGTCTTACTGCACTCCGATTTACCCCTAATCGATTCGCTAATTCTTGTTGTGTTAATCCCAAATTTTTCCGTATGTTCCTTGTAAATACGCTGAATGCCATATCGTATCACCCTGTACATATTATACTAAACAAAAGAGAAAATTGTTAGTGAAAATCATATTTTAATATTGCATTCACTGTTCATTCGTTGTATATTGTAGTTGTGAATAGTAATTTAATATATTTTTATTATATTTTACTATCATATGTACATATTTAGATTATCATTTATATTCTTTGACTATTTGAAAAGAAACAAAAAAAGGATTCATTAGATTCAGTTTGGTCGCTACATCTAATAAATCCCACTCAGAAAGAACTATTTTTATAATGCACTTTCATTAGAGATTATAACAAATTTTTCTTTCTTCACAAAGTTTAAAAAGAAGGAAAACAACATGGAAGAAAAAAGAATTTATTTACAGACTCCAGAATTTACTGGAAGAAATGTTCCAATTCGTGAACTTGCAAAAGCCATTGGAAAGGATGCTCAGTATATTCGTATTGGACTTCAAAAAGGTATACTACATTTTGGATTTGCATTGAAAAAAGAAAATTCCAGTGAATACAACTACTACTGTCCATATTTAGGCAATATGAAATAAGCATACAATTATCAAACAAACTCACCTCCCCTAAACAAAAAAATATCTTTATGAGCTGAAAATCCTTTAACAATCCGTGTCGAGAAAATATTCCATATTCTGTATTATTCAAATAAAAGTGTATAATACAAATGAAGGTAGAAACACAAAATCAGTTCGACATACCGCCATAAGCGTAGGGCGTTAAAGTGTGGAAGGATATCCTTCCTTTTATTTTTCCTACGGGAAAGAGGCCAGCAATGCCGGTGTTAATACACACCGAACCGTACTTTGCAATTTTCCTTTCCACTTGCTTGTTGAGTGCAGTTCTCCAAAGCCTCTTTGAACACAGAATTTCATTCTGTGGCTACACGTTTAGCGAACGCTTTTGACCAGAACCAGCTTATCGCTGACTGTGGCCTTTTTATTTTAATTTAACTTGATTATTCGTTTTCATATTCAAATAATTTGGCAATCAACACTTTGAGTTCACCCAAAGCAGCTGGCGTTCCAACAATGACTTCCAAACATTCATTTCCAGTACGATAAACAACAACCTGTATAGGAGTGGCGTTCAATTGACAACGATGATCAGCTAATGACTTTGGTAACCAGTGACACAAGAGAAATAAACGAATTATAGTCATTGGAAAACAAATTCGTTTGCTTCTTTAGAATCATTGACATAGTTATAATAGCTAAAAACATACTATTCACTTTCAAAAATTTAAAAATTTTTATTTTTTGAAAGTGGCATATTGCACACAAAGATTATAATCGGATATAATACAAGTAAAGATGACTTTCGAAAGTTTAAAAAAATTCATTTTTTGAAAGTGAGGCAACAAAAGAGTGGATTTTAGAGAATTTTTACGACAAGGATTTGTGGTATTAGACGGCGCAACCGGTTCAAATTTGCAGCAGGCCGGTATGGAAAGCGGAGACTGTCCGGAGCAGTGGATTGCAGAACACCCGGAAGTGTTTATTGACTTACAGTGCCGATATATTGAGGCAGGTTCGGATGTCCTTTATACTCCGACATTTACCTGTAATCGAATTAAATTAGATGAATATGGTCTTGCGTCTAAGCAGGAAGAACTTACGAAAACCTTGGTGGGTCTTACAAAAGAAGCGATTCGCAGAAGTAAAGCAGACCGCAAAATTTATGTTGCCGGGGATATTTCCATGACCGGGCAGCAGTTAGAGCCAATTGGAAGTATGCCGTTCGAAGAACTGGTAGATGTTTATAAACAGCAGGTTCGTTTGTTGGCGAAAGAGGGCGTCGATTTATTTGCGATTGAGACGATGATGAGTTTGCAGGAATGCCGTGCTGCCTTGCTGGCGGTAAAAGAAACTTGTGACATACCGGCGCTTGTGACGCTTACGTACCAAGAGGATGGACGGACGTTGTATGGAACGAGCCCTGAGACAGCATTGGTTGTTTTGCAGTCGATGGGGGCAGATGCCATCGGAATTAACTGTTCGACAGGACCTGACAAGATGGTAGATGCGGTAAAAGCAATGGCGGAGTATGCTTGTGTTCCACTTGTTGTAAAACCGAATGCCGGACTGCCGTTTTTGCAGGATGGTGTGACGTGTTACGATATGGATGCTGAGAGTTTTTCAGAGGCAATGATGCCGCTTGTGGATGTTGGGGCAACTGTGCTTGGCGGATGCTGTGGAACAACGCCGCAGCATATTCAGAAACTTGTCAGCCGGTTAAAAGAGAAAAAAGCAAGAGAAATTCCGGAGAGGAAAAGTATCCGTGCCTTGACAACAGAGCGCAACATTACACCGATTTCATTAGATGGAAGATTTCGAATTGTCGGCGAGAGAATCAATCCTACCGGGAAAAAAGAACTGCAGGAAAAACTGCGTGCGGGTGATTTGAGTCTTGTTATGGATATGGCAGAAGAACAGGAAAAATTAGGTGCATCAATTCTGGATGTCAATATGGGAATGAACGGAATTGACGAAAAAGAGATGATGTTACGTGCGGTTAATGAGTTGACGATGACAGTGGATTTGCCGCTTAGCATTGATTCGAGTTATGTTGACGTTGTGGAAAGTGCCCTTCGTATTTATCCGGGACGAGCTTTGATTAACTCGATTTCTCTGGAACCGGAAAAGTTTGAAAAATTAATACCAATAGCAAAAAAATACGGAGCTATGTTTATTCTGCTTCCTTTGTCGGATGCCGGACTTCCAAAAGATTTGGATGAGAAAAAAACGATTATCCATACAATATTAGACGAGGCAAAACGCCATGGAATGGCAGAAGAAGACATTGTTGTGGATGGTCTGGTGGCTACGATAGGGGCAAATAAAAATGCCGCACTGGAAGTGTTGGAGACGATACGCTATTGTAAAAATGATTTGGGCGTGGCTACGATTTGCGGTCTTTCCAATATATCCTTTGGACTGCCGGAACGTGTTTTTGTTAATACAGCATTTTTAACACTTGCGATTGGACAGGGACTTACGATGGCAATTGCGAATCCGTCACAGACATTGCTTGTCAATGCCGCACTTGCTTCGGATTTGCTTTTGAATAAAGAAGAAGCGGATTTGCATTATATTAATGGTGTGGCGGGAGCTGTGGTTACGCAGAGCCAGCCAAAGAATGAAGTTGCAGAGGAAGACGGACATCCTTTGTATTTAGCGGTTGTCAAAGGAAAGAGTGGACACGTGCTTGAACTTGTGGAGGAAGAACTGAAAAAAGGAACGGAGCCGTCTGAGATTATTGATAAGTATTTGATTGCGGCAATTAATTATGTCGGCGAATTATTTGAGCAGAAGAAATATTTTCTCCCTCAGCTTATTGCCAGTGCCGAAACGATGGAAAAGGCGATTAACCGTTTAGAGCCGCTTTTGGAGGCGGCAAGAGGGAATGAAAAACTGGCAACTATCGTGGTGGCAACCGTAAAGGGCGATATTCACGATATTGGGAAAAATCTGGTGGCGCTGATGCTGAAAAACTATGGGTATCATGTCATTGATTTAGGAAAAGATGTGGAAACACAGACAATTTTAGATACTGCGAAAGCTGAGAATGCTTCGATTATTGGTCTGTCTGCCCTTATGACAACGACGATGATGGAGATGAAAGAAGTTGTGGATGAGGCAAAGAAGCAGGGCGTAAAAGCCAAGATTATTATTGGAGGCGCAGTAGTGACAGAAAGTTTTGCTGAAGAAATTGGAGCAGATGGCTATTCGGCAGATGCCAGAGAGGCGGTTAAAGTAGTGAATCGTCTGCTTGAGAAGTAAGAAGAGAGGATTTTGATGGTGGTTGATGTAATTATTCCGGTATACCGTCCGGAGAGAGAAAAATTGACAAAACTAATTGACTGGCTGAACAAACAGACTGTAAAACCTTCACATGTATTTTTTATGCAGACGTTAGTTGAGGAAAAAGAAGATGAAGAAGTTTTACAGATGTTACAAAAGGCGGAAAATGTGGAGATTGTTCCGATTGAGAAAAAGGATTTTGACCATGGCGGCACCAGAAATAAAGGGGCGGCCTTGTCAAAGGCAGATTATATGCTCTTTATGACGCAGGATGCAGTTCCGGTTGATGCTTATCTCATTGAGAATTTGGTACAGGCAATGGAAGAGGAAGAAGCCGCAACAGCCTATGGAAGACAGTTGCCGGATGATACGGTTGGTGTGATTGAACATTATACAAGAGAGTTTAATTATCCGGCAAAGAGTTATGTGAAATCCCAAAAGGATTTGGAAACAATGGGTATTAAAACGTATTTCTGCTCAAATGTCTGCGCAATGTACCGTAAAGATGTATATGAAAAAATGGGCGGCTTTGTGCTTCATACCATTTTCAATGAAGATATGATTATGGCATCGAAAGTGATACAGGCAGGATATAAAATTGCTTATGTGGCAGAGGCGATGGTTATCCATGCTCATAAATACACTTACAGGCAGCAGTTTACGAGAAATTTTGATTTGGCAGTTTCCCAGCGCCAGTATCATGAAATTTTTGATGCGGTGAAATCGGAATCCGAGGGAATGCGGTTAGTGAAAAACACGATGAAATATTTGTTCCGTCATGGAAAATGGTATCTTGTGCCGGATTTGATTTTCCAAAGCGGCTTTAAGTTTTTGGGATACCGGTTTGGTAAGAAGTATGATAAACTTCCGCTCTGGCTGGTAAAGAAATTATCGATGAATCCATCGTACT
>OLPR01003546.1_pt1 | contig 10295 bp, 9 predicted proteins | sample 1672761 | NCBI WGS metagenome assembly OLPR01 (sample SAMEA3136721, study PRJEB25190) | human gut metagenome | biome: human gut; feature: human-associated habitat; material: faeces | place: Austria | collected 2013
ATGGCGGCGGAGCATATCCAGACACTCCGCCTCCCGTTCCGGCTGCCGGTCGCAGATCCCGATCAGCGTCAGGACGGGCGCGACATACTGCATCGCCAGAGCATCCGGGTCTTCCGCCTGAAGCTCACCGGCTGCGATAAGAGCGCGGAAGATCCCGGCGTGGTAGGCGAGCAGCCGGTCAACGTACCGACGGGAATACAGCGCCGCCAGCTCCGGTGAACGGAACTGCTCAATGGTCATCATGCGCCGAAAGCGGCTGATCGGCGCATTGTGCAGAGAGTATTCAAAAATCTGCCGCACCTTTTCAAACAGCGCTTCTGCTGTGATCTCCGTAAAGACCGGAATGTCCTGCGACACGTTCTGTACATGAATGTCGATTTTTCCGGTGTCCGCCTCATACTGTGCCGCCGTGGATTCCACGATCGCGTCAAAAATGGCCCGCTTGCTGGGAAAGTGGTTATAAAGAGAGGGCGCCTTGATGCCGACCGCCCGCGCGATCTCGCCCACGCTGACAGAATCATATCCCTTCTCGGAAAACAGCTCCAGCGCCTGTTCCAGAATCCTCTCCCGAGTATCCTCCTGCTTCATCACTTCACCAGCTAACTAATATTCGTTAGCTTCAATATAAAGGATTTTCCCGGAAAAGTCAAGCCCCAAAAAAGGCTCCCCTTTGTGCAAAGGGAAGCCTTTGGATTGTATAAATTTACAGCGTTGCGGCCATGACGGCTTTGATGGTGTGCATACGGTTTTCGGCCTCGTCGAACACCAGCGACTGCGGGCTTTCGAAAACCTCGTCGGTCACCTCCATGGCGTCGCGGTTGAATTTTTCGCCCATTTCGCGGCCGATGGTGGTCTTGTGATCGTGGAAGGCGGGCAGGCAGTGCATAAAAACGCACGCTGCGCCGGCTGCGTCCATCAGCGCGCGGTTGACCTGATAGGGGTGAAGATCGGCGATGCGCTCCGCCCAGATTTCGAGCGGCTCGCCCATGGACACCCACACGTCGGTGTAGATCACATCGGCGTTCTTGACGGCGGTCATGGGGTCAGTGGAGAGCGTGACGCTCGCGCCGGTTTTTTCGGCAATGTCCTGGCAGGTTCTAACCAGCGCGGGATCGGGGAAGTATTTCTCCGGCGCGCAGGCGGTGAAGTTCAGGCCCATTTTGGCGCAGCCCACCATCAGCGAATTGCCCATGTTGTAGCGCGCGTCGCCCATATAGACGAAGTTAATGCCCTTCAGGCGGCCGAAATGCTCGCGGATGGTGAGAAAATCGGCGAGAATCTGCGTCGGATGGAACTCGTTGGTCAGGCCGTTCCAGACCGGCACGCCCGCATACCGCGCCAGCTCCTCGACGATCTCCTGACCGTAGCCGCGGTATTCTATGCCGTCGAACATGCGCCCCAGCACGCGCGCCGTGTCGGCGATGCTCTCCTTTTTGCCGATCTGCGAGCCGGACGGATCGAGATAGGTCACGCCCATGCCCAGATCGTGCGCCGCCACCTCGAAGGCGCAGCGGGTGCGCGTGCTGGTCTTTTCAAAGATCAGCGCGATGTTCTTGCCGCGGTGCATATCGTGCGCGACGCCCTGCTTCTTGCGCGCCTTCAGATCGGCGGCCAGATCGATCAGATACTGAATTTCCTCCGGCGTGAAATCCAGCAGCTTCAAATAGCTCCTGCCCTTGAGATTCATGACGGCCCCTCCCGTTTGATAGCATTGAATGGTATTATTATACGCCTGATTGAGTATATATGCAAGGATGCGGCGCGTATTTTTCTGGTTGATTTATGTAAAGAAAAAGAGTATAATGGAGAGCAGCGAGGGAGGGTATCATTATGAAAATTGGATGATCGACGAATGGCACGCCAACAACTATCCGGCGTGGATTGAGCTGGCCTGCGAGAAGCTGGGCGTGGCGGCGGAGATCGCCTATGTCTGGGCGGAGGAGCCTGCGCCCGAGGGAAAGCTGAGTACGGCGCAGTGGTGCGCGCATTTCAGCGGCGAGGCGTGCGATACGCTGGAGGACGTGTGCGAGAAGAGCGACGTGATCATGATTCTCGCGCCGAGCAATCCCGAAAAGCACCTGCCCTATGCCGAGCGCGCCCTGAAATTCGGCAAGCCGACCTATATCGACAAGACCTTTGCGCCCGACGCGGCGTCCGCCCGGCGTATGTTCGAGTTGAGCCACAAATACGGCGCGCCGATGTTCAGCACGTCCGCGCTGCGCTATGCCGAGGAACTGAATGGCTTTGAGCGCGTCAACGCGGTCACGACGACCGGCGGCGGCGGCTCGCTGGACGAATATTGCATCCATCAGATCGAGATGATCGTCCGGCTGATGGGCACGGAGGCCAAGAGCGTGGTCTGCGGCGGCAGCGAGAAGCACGCCACCTGCCTGATCGACTTCGGCCATGGCCGCACGGCGGCGCTCAATTACGGCGCGGGGATGCCCTTCACGCTGGATATTCAGCGCGCGGCGGGCGAGGACAGCGTTTATCTGCCGGTCAAGTCGGCGTTCTTCCCGACGCTGCTGGAGAAGATCATCGGCTTCTACGCCGGCTCTCCCGTGCCGGTGAGCGAGGAGCAGACCATCGCCTGCATGACGCTGCGCGAGGCCGTCTTGAAGGCCGCGAAGGAGCCGGGCCGCCGCATCGCCGTGTGACGAAACATTTACTTGACAAGCGCGGAAAGATTGCGTATACTAACCTTTGTTCTGAGGGAGTAATTGGCGCGTGAGCTTTTTCGCGCGCGGCAAGTCAACATACTGGCCGAACGGCCTGGCTTGCCTGACGGCGGGGCGTTCGTCCCGGTCGGATAATGAGACTCATGTACGGCATCGAAGCGTTGTTGTGCATGGTCTGATCCCGAAAGCGAGTTTTGAGGAGCGGACAGACGTGCCGCTCCTTTTTTATGTTCCGGTGATGAGGGAAACGGCGCGCGCGTACAACAGAAGAAAACAGAGCTATGGGAGGTTGACTCAATGGGACTGGGGGAGCTTTTGCTGCTGGCCGTGGGGCTGTCGATGGACGCGTTCGCCGTGGCAATCTGCAAGGGGCTGGCCATGCGCAAAATTCGCTGGCGCGATATGCTGATCGTGGGCGCGTGGTTTGGCGTGTTTCAGGGGATTATGCCGTTTACGGGCTATGTGCTGGGCATACAGTTCGAGCGCTTTATCAACGCCATCGCGCCCTGGTGCGCGTTTGTGCTGCTGGGGCTGATCGGCGGCAACATGATCCACGAGTCGCTCGGGCCGGACGACGAGGAAGAGACGGCCACGCTGCACTTTAAGGAAATGCTCATGCTGGCCGTCGCCACCAGCATCGACGCGCTGGCCGTCGGCATTACGTTTGCCTGCGTGCCGATTCGACTGGGGCTGGGCAGCGCGCTGGCCAACACGGGCCTGTCATGTCTTATCATCGCCTGCACGACCTGCCTGATCTCTATGGCGGGCGTGAAGGTGGGCAATGTGTTCGGCGTGCGCTATAAGAAAAAGGCCGAGAGTGTCGGCGGCGTGATCCTCATTCTGCTGGGCGTGAAGATCCTGCTCGAGGGACTGGGCGTGCTGTAAGCGTGCGTCTGCGTCGGAAGGCCGTATACAAAAAAAGTCCGGCCCACGGCGGTATGCGCGCAGGCCGGGCTGTGGGCGGATTTAGTAAATCATCGCGAAGATCGACGCGGCGACGACGGTCATCAGTCCGGCCACGGCGATGGACAGGCTGCTCATGGCCTCCTGCGTCTTGCCCAGCTCGCGCGCGCGGGCGGCGCCCACGGCGTGGGAGGACGTGCCGATGGCCAGCCCTATGGCGATGGGATCGGTCACGCGGCACAGCTTCAAAAAGCCGGACGCGACGAGATTGCCGAATATGCCGGTCAGTATGATGCAGGCCACGGTGACGTTGGCCATGCCGCCCAGTGTATCCGACAGATCCATGCCGATGGCCGTGGTGATCGACTTGGGCAGCAGCGTGATATACTGCTCGCGCGTGAGCGAGAACAGCTTGCTCATGAGGAAGATTGTGCCAACGCTGGCCAGCACGCCCGCGCCGATGCCCAGCAGGATCGCCAGCGGCTGCTTTTTCAGCTCGCCGATCTTTTCATAGAGCGGAATGGCCAGACAGGCGGTGGTGGGGGTGAGCAGGTTTTGCAGCATGGTCGCGCCGGTGTTGTTCTTGCCGTGGCTGAACGTGGAAAAGTCGATCTTGAACACGGCCAGAAACACCATGCACAGCACGATCGAGATCAGCAGCGGATTGAGCAGCGCCGATTTGAAGCGGCGGTTGAGAAACACGCCGATCAGATAGCTGCCGATGCTCAGAAACACGCCGAAATAGGCGATGTTCGCGAAGAATTCGTTCATCGTCCCGCCTCCCTTTTCGCTGAGCCGCGGCGGATGATCGCCTGAGAGACGCGGCCCGTAACCGCCATGACCACCAGCGTCGAGACAAGGCAGATGATCAGCAGCGGCGCGAGAATGTCCTTATACGCGTCAAAGTCGGTCATCAGGCCGACAGAGGGGGAGATGAACATGAGCGGCATGAGACTGATGAGGAAATCGCCGGCGGCGCGCACCTTTTCCAGCTTCACGGCGCGGGTGAGCAGCAGAAGCAGCATGATCACCAGCGCGTATATGCTGCCCGGCACGGGAAGGGGCAGCACCGCGCCCAGGAGATCGCCGGCGAAGGAAACGCCCATGATGATCGCGATGGCTCCGAGACAGGCCATAATCGTCGCATCCTTTGCAATAAAATAGTCAGCCTGTTTATTGTACCCCGCCTGCGCGCCCCAACGCAAGCGAAAAACGGTAAACAGGCGCAAAAATATATTTGCAGCCGGGCGCGAAAGCTGGTATAATAAATAAAAACATCAATCGGCGATTCGGGAGGATGCAGGCAATGAAGCTGGCTCAGATAGAACAGGGCGGACAGACCATTTTATGCGCCAGGACGGCGGAGGGACTGATTCCGCTGAACGGCGTGGGCTACCATACGATGATGGACGCGATCGAGCGGATCGACGAGCTGCCGCGCGCGCTGGAAATGGCCGAGGCGAAGGAAACGCCCCTCGCGCCCGAAGACGCGCGTTTTCTGCCGGTTGTGAGCCGGCCGGGCAAGATTGTGTGCGTGGGCGTGAATTATGGCCGCCATGTGAAGGAGTGCGGTCAGAGCCTGCCGGACGCGCCGGTGCTGTTCAGCAAGTTCGCCACGGCGCTCTCGGCGCATAAGGACAGCGTGGCCATTCCGCGCGGCGTGGAGCGGCTGGACTACGAGGCAGAGCTGGTCATGGTGATCGGCCGGCGCGCGCATTGCGTTTCGGCGGACGAGGCGATGGACTATGTGTTCGGCTGCACCTGCGGCAACGATCTTTCCGCGCGCGACTGGCAGAGCCGGTCGAGCCAGTGGCTGGCGGGCAAAACGCCGGATGGCTTCGCGCCGGTCGGGCCGTGGATCACGACCATCGACGCGATGCACGAAATCCAGGATCTCGAGATCGCCTGCGCGCTGAACGGCCAGCTGCGCCAGTATGCCAGCACGGGCGACATGATCTTCAGCTGCGCGGAGATCGTGAGTTATGTGTCGAGCGTCATGACGCTCGAGCCGGGCGATCTGATCTTTACCGGAACGCCGGACGGCGTGATTCTCGGCCTGCCGGAGGAGCAGCGCCGGTGGCTGAAGCCGGGCGACGTGCTGGAGGTGTCCATCGAGAACATCGGTACGCTGCGCACGGTGATCGGGCCGCGCGAATAGAAAGCGAACCGCCGCGGGAGGCATGAAGCCCTTCCGCGGCGGTTATATAATATGTGCTTTTGCGCTCTCTCATCAGCGGATGGGGGAGCGCTTTTGCATTGCCCCTGCGAGGCCCGGCGAGGGCGTGCGCATGAAAGCGCTACATCTCCATCAGCACGGCGATCAGCCAGAGTATGGCGGCGCAGATCAGCGCGAAGAGCGTTATGAGCAGCCAGCGCACCGTCTTGAGCACGACGCGGCGGCGGCGATGGCGGCCGCTCAATTCCGTCTCGAAATTGTGCAGCAGATAGGACACGTCGATTTGATCGGCGGCTTCGTGGTTCATCAGCCGCCGGACGGCGCGCATGGCCAGCTTGTCGAACGGGTGCGAGGGCAGCTTTTCGTTGTTCAGGATGCGCTCCATGTGGAGACGGCTCCGGCTGAGCGTGTCCTGAACCTGACCGGGGTCAAGGCCCATGAGCGTGCCGATTTCGCGGATGGTCAGCGCGCAGCCGTAGCGCAGCACGATCATGCGCTGCGTTTCGAGCGGCTCGCGCAGCACAAGCTCGGCCAGCCGGTCGCCGCTTTGGGGCTGAGTGAGCAGGCCGTCCCATTCGTTTTCGCCCGGCTCGGTTTTGAGCTGAACGAGCGCCTTCTCGCGGATGACGGCGAGTATGCTGTCGCGGAAGCCGAGGTTCCCCGCCGGCGCCGTGCCGCGCAGATAGGAATCGACCAGCGCGCTGCCCAGCACGTACTCGGCCATCTGCCGGTCGGCGGTCACGGCGTAGGCGGCGCGGTAAAAATAGCGGATCGAGGGCTGGATCCGCTTGATGAAATTCTGAATGTCCCGTTCTTCTCTGCTCATGGAAATGTCCTTTTTTGCGATCAGAGCGCGTTTTTGGCGCGCCGCGTCGCGATCGATTACAGTTTGCGCCCGCGAGGGGGCGCTCTTATTATATATCAAATCGCGGCGGTTGACAAGGGCGGGCGGAAAGCAGAAGAGCGTAAAAGGACTCGGGATCAGGGCGGCCGGAACGATGGAATCGCTTTGCAGCGGTTGCCGGGCGCGCCCGTTTGCACTGATTGCGTTTTCAAATGAGCATATTTGGGTTAAAAAAGACATGAATCGATAGATATTACCATTGAAACGGCAGGAGCGGTTGTGGATAATATAACCATGCGAGGATTACCAACCGACGAATGGAGGAAACAGCGATGCAGGAAAGAAAGAGGAGTCTGCCGCGCGTCCTATGGAAGCAGAGGACGCTGTGCCTGATGATTCTTCCGGCGATCATTCTTCTTTTTATGTTCAACTATCTGCCGCTCTATGGATTGACGATCGCCTTCAGGGACTTTAACTACAGGGACGGTATTTGGAACAGCCCATGGATCGGGCTTAAAAATTTCAGGATCCTTCTCGTTTCCGGCAAGACGATGCTCCGTCTGGTGAAAAACACATTCATGTACTATGCCGTTTTCACGGCGCTCGGAACGATATGCAATATTGCGCTGGCGATCATGCTCAATGAGTGTCATGGCAAGCATTTTGCACGCTATTCGCACACCGTCATGATTTTGCCGACGTTTCTCTCGTGGGTCGCCGTGACGTATATTGCCAAGGCGTTTCTGGGCACGAGCGACGGCCTGATCAACACTCAGCGGCGCATGATCGTCTATATCGAGGCCATACTGCTGCTGGCCAGTCTGTTTATGACCTATACGGCCTGGCGGTATATCGCCGTGCAGCGGGATGCCCGCGCGGGCGCGGTGCGGGATATTGCCGGCATGCACACCGACAGGATCCGGAGCATCCTGTCAAAGACGGAGATTGTCAATTCGATGATCGGCTCGTCGAACAGCACCTATATCGATATGGCGATGGCGTATTCGGGCGATCGGATTCAGGATTACAAGGCGTATGGGCAGATTGTGAGCCGGCTGAATTCGGATCTGGAGAGCGTGCTTTCCGGGACGGCGGAGGATTATTCCGTCCTCTGGCTGATGGACGACCGGCTGCCCCTGACGCGTATGTTCGCCTTTCCGGCGATAACGCCGCGGGAGATCAGCCTGACGCAGACGCCGGGGCGCAGTCTCTATCTGGCCCGGCTGTCAAATTTCAGCGGCGAGGGCTTTGTAAGGGCGGCTCTGGAGAGCGACGCGCCGGTCTATACGGCGCTTGGAAAGGGCTTTCTGTGCATCGCGCGCCATAACGGCGGCAAGCGCTTTGATAAAAGCGCGGGCGCGGTCAGGGAATATGATCTGGGCGTGCTGGCGATTTCGTTTGATCTGTCGGGCTGCTTTGATGAGATGAAGCGCGCCGAGGGCATGCAGAATGCGCACTGCTGTCTGCTTGACGGCGCGGGGAATGTGCTCATAGCGGACTGTGGCCGTTCGGACTGCCCGGCGGCGGGCGAAGGCCGGGGGGATTATATGGCGCTGGCGGAGGAGCTGAACAGCGGGCTGCGCATCAGCGTCATCGTGCCCTGGCGGGACATTGATCAGACGGCGGCGACAATTTTCATAAGCCTTGCGGTTCTGGCGGCGCTTTTGATCCTTGCCGGGCTGATTACGGCGCAGACCGTCTCAAGCTCCTTTATAAAGCCCATCGAACAGTTTACGGCGCTCATATCGCGGGGGGCGGTTGAAGAGATCGACGCGGGCGTCTACGCAGGCTACAAGAGCAATATCCAGTCGCTCTTTGAGCGCTATAACGCCCAGATCCGGCGGATCCGGCAGCTGATCGAAAACGTCAAGGAGCAGGAAAAGCGGGAATATGACGTTCGGATGCAGCTGCTTCAGGCGCAGATCAATCCGCACTTTATCTATAATACGTTTAACGCCATCAGCTATCGCGAATTGATGCGTGGCGAGGACGATGTGGCGAATATTCTGGACGACATGAGCGCGATCATGCGCTACAGCATCAAGGAGGCTGATCAGCTTGTTCCCTTTGCGCGCGAGCTGGACATTCTGGAAAAGTATATCCGCATAGAGCGGGAGTGCTCCGCCATTCCCATTCTCTGCGAGCAGGGAGATGTGAGCGCCTGCCTTGATTTTCCGGTTCCCAAGATGATATTGCAGCCGCTGGCCGAAAACGCGCTGCTGCATGGCCGCAATACGGACGATAAGGCCGTCAGGCTGAAGCTGGAGACGGAAATCCGATCGGATGAATGGCTGATCCGGCTCAGAGATTCCGGACGTAACAAGGACATAGCGGCTCTGAACGCCCGTCTTGAAGCGGATCTGCCGTCTCCCGGCGGGCGCGGGATCGGTATGCTGAACGTCCATCTGAGGATAAAAAGAAGATTCGGAGCGCCGTGCGGTCTTCATTTCGAGCAAACGCCGGAAAAGAACACCGTAGCCGTGCTCCGAATCCGCCGCGTGGCGCGGCCTTTTCGTGAAAATCAGTCCTGACGGCCGAAAACGTCGCGGACGGCCTCGAGATAGCCGTAGCCGTAAAGATCGTCCGGCTCCAGATAGCTGCCCTCCGTCCATTCGTTCCAGCTGTTGACGGTAATCAGCGGCGTTTCGTTGTGTCGGTCGGAATCCTCCTTTGCCAGGCGCAGCGCCGCGCGGAAGTTTTCGGGGGTGTTTTCCGTCATGATATGCGGCTGGAGCGGAATGAAGCGCGGGTTGTTGTCCCAGCCGATTGAAACGTGCGGGAAAAAGGGCAGGCGGGTTTCCTGCCGGACGGCGTTCCACTCGCGCAGGGCTTCCTGGACGGCGGCGGGATAGGGCTGATTGACGTTTGCGAAGGAGGCAAACTGATAGTGCGTGCAGGAATCGACGCCCAGCGCGTGCAGCCGCGCGGCGCTCGTGCCGACAACGCCGTCGTCAAAGCCGGATTCGCTCTTTTCAATGTAGCGCATATGCTGCACCTGAATATGCACGCCGGGGAGTCCGGCGCGGACGGCGCGCTCCCGCAGATAATCCAGACAGCGCACGGCTGAATCCAGGCCGCCCACGCCCTCGACGAAATTGTGCAGATAGTAGATCATAAAGACGGGCTTTCCGTCGATCCGATAATAGGAGGGATGCGTGAAATAGCGCTCGATCCACAATTCGCACAGAGCCTCGAACTGCGCCTTCGTGACGCGGCCGCTCCAGAGATCGGCCCAGGGCTTGTGGGCGTTGCGCTTATCCCAGCCGTGGCTCACGTCATGATTGGCCCACATGATGTAGAACTTCATTTTGTCGCAGTTGGCGGCCTTGAGAAAGCCGTTTTCCAGACATTGGGCGAGGAAGGGCCGGTTGTCATACCAATACCAATCGTAGATAAAGACGTTGACGCCGTGTCTGAGCGCCATATTGATTTCCATTTCCATGACGCCGGGATCGGCCTCGTTGACATAGCCCCAGCGGGGGCGGCGCGGCCAGTGATGGCCCTCGAACTTGGCCCGCGCGCTGTGCACCGTTTCCCATTCTCCGTATTCCTCGGGCCAGAACAGGCGGCTGCGCGGCTCGTCGCCCGTGTAGGCCGGCCAGACATAGGCGGCGACGTCGTATTTTCGATCCATGCGCTCTCCTCCTGAATCAGGTCTTCCACGTCGATTTCGCCGTCGATGGTGGTCAGCTCC
>OLPR01003547.1_pt1 | contig 10294 bp, 8 predicted proteins | sample 1672761 | NCBI WGS metagenome assembly OLPR01 (sample SAMEA3136721, study PRJEB25190) | human gut metagenome | biome: human gut; feature: human-associated habitat; material: faeces | place: Austria | collected 2013
GTACCGCCGCCTGTCATAACTATTTTCTTCATATATATGTATCCTTTCTTGCATTCCTGTTTGTCTCATATTTATATTATACTCAACACAATAAAAGTCAATACCAAGTTACCGGTGAAAGTTTGCTCTGCAATGCCAAATAAATGTCGAAACTTGCGACCGATAGGAACTGTTAAGTTCAAGTGAATTGGTTATAATAATCAATAGTACATCATCCTGCGTTATAGGTTAAGTTAAATTTTGAATGATGTATCGGAAAAAGAATAGTAGGGAGGACACATTAATATGGAATTATCAATGGACAATATGGACATCGTGGCAGGAGGCATACTTGCGATAATGCTTGCACTTTTCATGCTGACAGTCATTGTGACCTTGTTCGCACTCTCACACAGGATAAGACTTTTGAGCAACGAGATTTATAAAATAGAAAAACAGGTGAGCGACTACATAGACGAGCTGTCGAGAAGCGAAAGCGACAAGCTGGAGATAGAGCATAAGGTACATCAGGATGGGGTGATTTCATCGGTGCTTCAGGAGATTTTTCCATGAAATTTGACAAAATGCTATTACTGTGATATTATACCGATTGTAACAAAGTTGTAACAAATGCAACATAGGTGTAATAAACTTAACAAAAACAACATATACTACACCATATGGAGGATTATATGAAGCTAAACAAAAAAGTAATCGAGAGCATTACGGTCTGTGGATTGTGCGCTATGCTGACGGTTACCGCGGTTACTAACAGCGGACGCTCTGAGGTCAAAGCAGAGGATAAGGTGCTAGCAAACACTGGTTTAGAGCATACTGGTTATAATAGTTATGCCGGCGTAGCAGCGACTCTTTTTGATTATGAGAAGAGCCTCACAGCAGAGAATGCTGTTACAGTAGAAAAAGAAAATGTTGAGATGGTGGCAGCAGCACAGGATGCACAGCCGGAGGCGCAGCCACAGCTCACACAGGAGCAGCAGGAATGGCAGACAAAGCTTATGCCAAACGTTGAAGAATCACTCAACGTAAGAGCACAGGCCAATGAACAGTCAGATATTGTTGGAAAATTATATAAAGGAAGTGTGGCAGACATCGTAGAAAACGATGGCACATGGGCTCACATCAAGTCAGGAAATGTAGACGGATACGTTAATGTTTCTTACTGTGTGACCGGAACTGACGCACTAAGCTATGCTTACGACACATGCGGAGAAATCGCCACAGTAAATACAGACGGACTTCGTGTGAGAGAGGCAGCAGATACAAACAGCAAGGCCTTAGAGGTAGCTGACCAGGGCAAGACCTATCAGGTGGACCGCGCAGCACAGGCACAGGATGGCTGGATCGCAGTAGTAAGCGATTCACAGACAGGATATATCGCAGCAGATTATGCGACACGTTCCCTCAACACAAGAGTGGGTATCACAATTGAAGAGGAACAGGCTCAGATAGCTGCACAGAAAGAGGCAGAGAGAAAGGCCGCAGAAGAAAAGGCAGCCGCAGAGGCAGCCAAAGCAGCACAGAAAAATACATCAGAAAATACTTCATCAAAGAAGGCTGAGACCACACAGGGCGAGGCGGTAAGTGCAGGAGCAGATGACCTGACACTGCTTGCAGCAATCATCGAGTGCGAGGCAGGCGGAGAGAGCTATGAATGTCAGCTTGCAGTAGGAGCGGCAGTCATCAACAGAGTAAAGAGCAGCTCATATCCAAACAGCATCTCAGGTGTTATTTACCAGAAAGGCCAGTTTGGACCGGCATCATCAGGAAAGCTCGCAAGAAAGCTTAGCGGAAGCATTTCTTCTTCATGCTACAGTGCAGCACAGGAGGCAATGTCCGGAGTGGACAACACAGGAGGATGCACATCCTTCAATGACCACGGCTCAGGAATATCAATCGGAAATATGAAGTTCAGATAATATACAGCCGATATAAAGAAATAACAAAGAGGCTGCAAATCAACAAAGCTTGTTGGTTTGCAGCCTCTTTAATTATTTGTACGGCGTAGTTTTACAGTCAGAGCGTCAATGCTTCAAACCTCTTGCAACATACCACAAAATAGAGTAAAATGACATCATTATAGCAACCTACAGATATAAATTATAGCAACCTGCATCTATAAACGATGCAAATAAAACCCAGGAGGCAAGAGCAATGCAGTTAAAGGGACGAAACTTTTTAAAACTTATGGATTACACTCCGGAAGAGATTACTTATCTGATTGACCTCTCACAGGAGCTGAAGGAAAAGAAGAAAAAAGGCATCAGACATGATGACCTCACAGGCAAGAATATAGCGCTGATTTTTGAAAAGACCAGTACCAGAACTCGCTGCTCTTTTGAGGTAGCGGCACATGACCTTGGAATGCATGTCACATACCTTGACCCGAGCGGTTCACAGATAGGCAAAAAGGAGAGCATCGCCGATACAGCGCGCGTGCTCGGCAGAATGTTTGACGGAATCGAGTACCGTGGATACGGACAGGAAATCGTGGAGGAGCTGGCTAAATACGCAGGCGTACCGGTATGGAACGGCCTGACAAATGAGTTCCACCCGACACAGATGATAGCAGATATGCTTACAATCCGTGAGCACCTCGGCAGACTCAAGGGCGTGAAATTTGTATACATGGGCGATGCAAGATACAACATGGGCAATTCACTCATGGTCACATGTGCAAAGCTTGGCATGGACTTCGTGGCATGCACAAACAAGAAATATTTCCCAAATGATGAGCTTGTAAAATACTGTAAGGACGTTGCAGAAACAACCGGCGCATCAATCACACTCACAGAGGATGTGGCAGAGGGCACAAAGGACGCAGATGTCATCTACACAGATGTGTGGGTATCAATGGGCGAGCCGGAAGAGGTATGGGCAGAGCGAATTAACGACTTAAAGCCATATCAGGTAAATGCAAAAGCATTTGAAAATGCAAAGGATAGCGCAATCTTTATGCACTGTCTGCCTGCCTTCCACGACCGCAATACGACCATCGGCCAGGAAATCGCCGAGAAATACGGTCTGGGCGAGATGGAGGTCACCGACGAGGTCTTTGAGAGCGCCCAGTCTATCGTCTTTGACGAGGCGGAGAACCGGATGCATACCATCAAGGCCGTCATGTACACGTTTATGAAGTGACGCGCCATGCAGATGAGGACAGAGCATGATTCCATGGGCCAGGTCCAGGTACCGGCCCAGCACCTCTGGGGTGCGCAGACCCAGCGGAGCCTGAATAACTTCTCCATCGGCCAGGAGCGTATGCCGGCGGAGATCATCCGGGCGCTGACGCTTTTGAAAAAAGCCTGCGCCCTGGCCAATGCGAACTTCGGCAAGCTGACAGACCAGCAGGCTGGGGCCGTTGCTGCCGCCTGCGACGCGATCCTGGCTGGGGAGTATCCGGCGGAGTTTCCGCTGCATGTCTGGCAAACCGGCAGCGGCACCCAGACCAATATGAACGTCAATGAGGTCATCGCCCATATCGCAGCCCAGGGCGGCGTGACACTCCACCCCAACGACCATGTCAATTGCTCCCAGAGCAGCAACGACGTCTTCCCCACGGCGCTGCATATGGCGGCGATGGATGGTCTGCAGAACCGCTTGCTGCCCCGCCTGGCCGCCCTGCGGGATGCCTTTGCCCGGCTGGAGACTAGATGCCGGGGCGTGCGGAAGATCGGCAGAACCCATCTGCAGGATGCTGTCCCCCTGGATTTTGCGGATGAGGTCAGCGCCTGGCGCTACATGCTGGAGGAGAACGAGGCTATGCTGCGGGATTGCCTGCCGTATCTTGCCCAGCTGGCCATTGGCGGCACCGCCGTCGGCTCCGGGCTCAATGCACCAGCGGGCTTTGACGAAGCTGTCTGTGCCCTGCTGTGTGACGAGACGGGCATCGCCTACCGGCCGGATGCGAATAAGTACCACGCCCTGTCCTCCAAGGACGCCGTGGCGTTTGCCCACGGGGCGCTGAAGGCGCTGGCGTGCAATCTGATGAAGATCGCCAACGATGTTCGCTGGTTGGCCAGCGGCCCCCGCTGCGGCATCGGAGAGATTACGATCCCGGCCAATGAGCCGGGCAGCTCCATTATGCCCGGTAAGGTCAATCCGACGCAGTGCGAGGCCATCACGATGATCGCCGTCCAGGTCATGGGCAACGATGCGGCCATCGGCTTTGCCGCCTCCCAGGGCAATTTCCAGCTCAATGTTTTTATGCCGGTTATTGCCTATAATCTGCTGCAGTCGCTGCAGCTGCTGACCGACGGCATGGGCAGCTTCGCAGAAAAATGCGTCGACGGCATCGCGCCGAACGCCCGCGCAATGCGGCAGAACCTGGAAAACTCTCTGATGCTCGTTACCTGCCTGACCCCGGCCATCGGCTACGAGGCTGCGGCCAAAATCGCAAAGCAGGCCCATGAGACTGGCACGACATTGCGAGAGCAGACCATCGCCAGTGGCCTTTTGACCGCCGAAGAATTCGACAAGCTCATCGCCCCGCAATTGGGAAAATAAGTGCAAAAACCGCCCCGAAGCGGAACAGTTTTTTCGCGTTGCGACAAAAACAGCGGCCAGGCAAATGCGCCTGACCGCTGCTTTTATATTTTTTCTATCATAAGCGGCCCGCCGGGGTATTGTGGCGGGCCGCTGTGTGGAGTCGAGATTCTGGAGAGTTTTGCGCGATCACACCTGCGCGCGATACAAGAAGGAAACGATCTGAGCGCGGGTGCAGGTGCCGTCCGGGGCGAAGAGGCCGTCGCCGATGCCGCTGGTGATACGGTTCATCGTCGCCCAGGCCACAGCCCGGGTGTAGTACGCGTCTGCCGGGACATCGTTAAACGTATCCAGCATCAGCCCGGGGGGAGAGCCGAAATAGCGCCACAGGAAGCAGACGCTCTGGGCCCGGGTGCAGGGGGCGTTGGGGCTGAACGTTGTGGCCGTCGTCCCGGCGGTGATGCCCTGGCCGACTGCCCAGGCCACGGCCTGTGCATAGTAGGCGTTCCGGTCCACATCTACAAAGGGCGTGCTGCCGGATACCGTTGGCTTCCCGGCGGCGCGCCACAGGAAGGTCACGATCTGGGCGCGGGTACAGGGCGCATCGGGGCTGAAGGTCGTGGCCGATGTCCCGGCGACGACATTATGATAGTAGGCCCAGAGGACCGGCTGGTAGTAATACTGGGTGGCAGCCACATCCGCGAACGGGTTGGGCCGCGTGTCCTCTTCACTCTCCGGGACGGAGACGGTGACAATCAAGTTTTTATTCTCTGTCGGCGCTTTGGTATCGTAATGATACGAAAAAGAGCTGAGATGATTCTGGAAGGTCATCACACCCGTCTTGAGATCCAGCGTTGCGCCGGAGCCAAGGATGATCCGATTATAGTCAAACGAAGTGCTGAGCAGCGCCATATCATAGCTATAAGTACCGTCCAGATGCGGTGTCAGCGGCGCATCGCTGCGGATAGTCTGATACCCAAGTATGACTTCTTCCAGGGCTGTATTTTGGGAAAGGTCCAGCATTCGCAATGCGTTCAGGTCACAGTTGAATTTACGCAGTGCCGGGCAGCCGCTCACGTCCAGCTGTTCCAGCTCGCCATTCAAGCAATTGAGCTCTTCTAAATCGGGGCAGCTCCGCAGGTCCAGACTTTTGATATGCGTTATGCCACATTTCAAATAGCGTAGTGCGCGGTTATTCTGCAGGTTCAGTTCACACAACTCGCTGGCAGAGCAAATGAGCGTTTCTAGCTTTGTATTCGTTGAAAGGTCCAGCTGCGATAGGCGGGTATTGCTGCAATTCAGCTCCTGCAGCTCCGTTAACCCGGTTATATCCAACTTCTCAAGCCGAGAATTGCGGCAGTCCAGCTTTTGCAGCTTTGTATTCGCGCGTAAGTCCAGCCAAATAGCCATATATTTCTGATCAATCGTCAGCTCAGTTAAGCCTGTCAGCAATTCAAGACCGGTGTAATCCCAGATATCCTGGAGTGACAGCGACGTGGCAGCCCGCAGTGCGGCCAGGTGGGCGTCGGTCAATTCCGTCTCGTCCTCTGCGGTGAGTCCGGCTGGCGTCAAGACTGCGTCGTTCAGCTGCTGGCGGAAATTCTCACTCGGGAAAGCCGCCGCAAAGGTCACCGGGGCGGCAAAGGCAGGCACAGGCAGCAGGGAAAGGCACAGCACCAGCGCCAGCAGCAGGGCAGAGATCCTCATACGTTGCTTCATAAGATGTCTCCTCACAATTTGAATTTCCGCAAAAGCTGCGGTTACACCTAGAATATAGGATTTTGATCAAAATTGCAATGATTTTTTATAAAAAATTTAGATTTGCAGCACAAATTCTAGTCACGTATCTCACTACGTTGCGCCTGGGGCGGTGCAGCGGCGATTTTTTCCTCTGTCCAGCGGTCGATCTCCGCCTTGAGGGCCCGGAGATAGGGCGAGAATTCGACTGCCTCCTGGCCGTAGGTCCGCTGCAGGTCATATTCCAGGGGCAGCCAGGAATCCAGGCTGGCCTCATTATGCTGGATGACCGCCTCCAGCTTATCCAGCGCTTTATAGAGCTTGGCCTCCGGCGTCGCAAGGGCGGTCATCTCTGCCAGCAGTGCCTGGAACTGGGCACGGTTGGCGGGCGGGAACTGGGCGATCCAATCTTCATACAGCGCCTGCTCCCGCCCCTCGTCCTGGGCCGACTTGGAAAAGGCGGGGATATCCCCCGTGAAGGCCTCCCCCAGGTCGTGGATCAGGCACATCCGGAGGACCCGGTCTGTATCAAGCGACCGAAACTCCGGCTCCTGCTCCAGCAGCATGGCAAACAGGCAGAGCCGCCAGCTGTGCTCTGCCACGCTCTCCCGCCGCCCGGTGGAGGTATCGCAATGGCGGGTATTGCACTTGAGCCGCTCGGCGACATGTAAAATTTCCAATACTTCCTGTGGCGTCATCTTGCTCCTCCTTGTAAAACGCATGAAAACGCACGGCGCACAGCGCACGTGCAAGAAAAGGGACCTGCCGCGCGCTGTCTGCGCTGGGCAGGGCCCTGCCGCCCGGCCTGCGCAGCAGGGTAGGGCGATGGGATGCTTTATTCCGGTGTGCCCGGCTGCTCCGGTCCGGTGTCCTGTTCCGGCCATTCCGAATTTTCCGAAATCTCCGGCTGTTCCGGTTCTTTCGGCTGGGTGGCTGCCGTCTCATGGAGGAAGGACTGGAAGAGCCCCTCTTCCTCTTCGGGGATGGGCTGGCCCGCCATGCAGGCTTCAAACTGGGTCCGGCTCATGCGCTCATGGGCCAGCAGGAAATCTGCCACGGCCAGCAGCTGTTCGCTGTGGGCCGTCAGAATGCCGGTACACTGGGCATAGGCCCGGTCAATCGTCGCCTTGACCTCTTCGTCAATGACGCTGGCCGTCTGGTCTGAGTAGGCCAGGGTCTTCTCATAGTCCCGGCCGACGAAAATTTCCCCATCGTCGTCATAGACGACGGCGCCCAGGCGCTCGCTCATGCCGTAGCGGGCGACCATCTGACGGGCAATGCTGCTGGCCCGCTGCAGGTCGCTGGAGGCGCCGGTGGAGATATCGTCCATCTGCAGGTGCTCTGCGATCCGGCCGCCCAGCAGGGAGACGATAAATTCAAACATCTCATTGCGGGAGGGGCAGTGGGTGTCGTCCTCCGGTAGGTAGACGGTCATGCCGCCTGCCGCGCCCCGGGGCACGATGGTGATTTGCTGCACCGGGTCATGGGTCGGCAGATAGTAGGCTGCCACAGCGTGGCCCGCCTCATGGATGGCCGTCAGCTTCCGCTCGTGTGCGGAGACGACCTGACTCTTTTTTTCCGGCCCGGCCATGACCTTCATAATGGATTCCTCCATATCCGGCATGGTGATGCATGGGCGGCACTTGCGGGCTGCCAGCAGTGCCGCTTCGTTGAGCAGGTTGCTCAGGTCTGCACCCGTCATGCCGGAGGTCGCCCGGGCAATGACCTTGAGATCAACGTTATCCGCCAGCGGCTTATCCTTGGCATGGACCTTCAAGATCGCCTCGCGGCCCCGGACATCCGGCGCGTCGACGTAGATCTGCCGGTCAAACCGGCCCGGCCGCAGCAGGGCGGGGTCGAGAATATCCTTCCGGTTCGTCGCTGCCATGACGATGACGCCTTCGTTTTTGCTGAAGCCGTCCATCTCCACCAGCAGCTGGTTCAGGGTCTGCTCTCTCTCATCGTTGCCGCCGATATTGCCGTCACGCTTTTTACCGATTGTATCAATCTCATCGATAAATACGATACACGGTGCTTTTTCGTTCGCCTGTTTGAACAGGTCACGCACTTTTGCGGCACCCATACCTACGAACATCTCCACGAACTCAGATCCGGAGATGGAGAAAAACGGTACGTTTGCCTCACCGGCTACTGCTTTTGCAAGCAGGGTTTTACCGGTTCCGGGAGGGCCTACCAGCAGCGCTCCTTTCGGCATCTGTGCACCGATATCCTGATAGCGTTCCGGATGGTGCAGATAATCTACGATCTCTGTCAGCAGCTCTTTCGCTTCATCCTCACCTGCCACATCAGAGAACTTGATACCGGTAGATGATTTTACATAAATCTTGGCGTTGCTCTTTCCGAACATCATACTGCCCGGACCTCCGCCCATGCTCTTTGCCATTTTCTTGGACAGCCAGTTACCGATCAGGACAAAGATCAGGATCGGGATCACCCAGCTGAAGATCAGGGTTCCCAGCACCGACTGTTTCTGTGGGATCACAGAACCGAATTTCACATTTGCCTGATTCAGACGATCCACCAGCTCCGGATCATTCATCGTTCCGGTCTTGCAGATCTGCTCTTTGCCATTTACCTTAACCTTATAATAGATGACGGAGTTCTGCTCCTGTACTTCTACTTCTGTTACATTACCCGCACTGACCTGGTTTAAAAATTCGTTATAGCCTGTCTCTGCTACACTCCGCTCGCTCATCCACGGCACCAGAATAAAATTCAGTGCCAGCAGGACGATCAGCGCGATCGCATAATAAAAGATCACCGGCCGTTTGGGCGAATTATTCTTGATTTCATTCATATCCATCTTCGTCTCCTTTCTCATGTGCTTTATTTTATACCTTGGGAAATACTTCCTGCAAGAAAACTATCAGAAAATTTTTATAAATTTCTCATAAAATATGGCTGGAAATTCTTTTCTTTCTGGCATATACTCTTTTATAGAATATTTACGACAGGAGGGATCTCATGACAGGCAGCGAACGCCGACAGGAATTATTACAACTTTTATCCGGAACGCAGACACCGCTTTCCGGGACTGCACTTGCAAAACATTTTGACGTCAGCCGTCAGGTGATCGTGCAGGACATGGCTCTGCTTCGCGCGCAGGGACATGAAGTGCTTTCCACCAACCGCGGCTATCTGATCCAGGCACCGCTTCGTGTCTCCCGTATTTTCAAAGTTTTTCACACCAGCGAGCAGATCGCCGATGAGTTATGCACCATCGTGGATCTTGGCGGTACTGCGGAGGATGTCTTTGTCCACCATAAAATCTACGGACAGATCCAGGCACCCCTGCATATCTCTTCCCGCAGAGATGTACAGATCTTTCTGGAAGAATTAAAAAGCGGCAAATCTACCCCGTTAAAAGATGTCACCTCCGGATACCATTATCACACCGTCTCCGCAGATTCCAATGAGACACTCGATCTGATCGGGCAGGAGTTAGAAAAGAAAGGATATCTCTGCCAGTAATTTTCTGGCTGTGATATCCTTTTTCTTTATACCTGTTTTTCTCCTGACGCAACCTGATACATATACAGCTCATGCAGCGCCCTCGTCGCGCAGATATATTTCGCCTGCCGGATCAGTGCGTCCTCCGGCTGCCGTCCCCAGACGGTAAATACCTGATCAAATTCCAGGCCTTTGGCCAGATAGAAGGTGGTAACCGTCAGACCTTTGCGGAAAGTACTGCTGTTTCTGTCCAGATAAGACAGCTTATTTTCCACATCAAAATCCTTTCCTTCCAGAACCTCCTTTAAGATCACCCACATTTGCTCTGCTTCTTTCTCTGTCCGAAGGATAACAGCTGCTGTTTCATATTGATCTTCCCCGATTTTCAACATAGCTGCTATATATTCTGCTGTCTTTTCCACATTTGAAAATGTTTTTTCCTCAACAGGCATTCCATGTCTCTGAAAAAGCTCCATATCTGTAATTCCTGCCATGCTGTTGGCATAGGAGGCAATCTCCACAGTATTCCGATAGCTTTTATTCATCACAATCCTGCGGATATCCCTTCCAAAGATCCCAGGCAGGAAAGTAAACACATCCTGTT
>OLPR01003549.1_pt1 | contig 10289 bp, 7 predicted proteins | sample 1672761 | NCBI WGS metagenome assembly OLPR01 (sample SAMEA3136721, study PRJEB25190) | human gut metagenome | biome: human gut; feature: human-associated habitat; material: faeces | place: Austria | collected 2013
CTCTTTCTGGTAGAAATCACAGAACAGGGTCTCTGAAGTAGGTCTGACACAGAGTCTCTCAGGAAGCTCATTCAATCCTCCCTGGGTAACCCATGCTACTTCGGGTGCGAAACCTTCTACATGATCCTTCTCCTTATCCAACAGGGACTCAGGAATGAACATGGGAAGATATACATTCTGTACTCCTACTGCTTTGAATCGTGCATCCAGCTCCTTCTGGATCAGCTCCCAGATCGCATAGCCTGCGGGCTTAATTACCATACATCCTTTTACGCTGGTGTAATCACACAGCTCTGCTTTCTTCACTACATCGGTATACCACTGGGCGAAATCTTCTTCCATGGAAGTGATCGCTTCTACCATTTTCTTGTCTGCCATTTTCTCTCTCCTTTTCTTTTTCTGAAAATAAACTGCTCATACGATCTACGGAAACGAAAAACGCCGGGTCATCGCTCCCGAAAAAGGGACCGATCACTCGGCGGTACCACCCTGATTGATACAAATATGTATCCTGCTCTGTCACCGTTAACGCCGGTTCTACGCTGTGCTTCGCCGCTTCCAGGTACATTGCGTCTCGCACAGGACTCCAAGGGAGGTTTCCGATCCTCTGTCATAAGGGGTTCCCAGCCGCACGTCACCGTGTCCTTCCCCTCTCTCTGGGATGCTTTCCGATCGTACTGATCCTTTTCATCGTCATTGTCGTATGCAAGTAATTGTAGTGCATGCTTCCGTGATTTGTCAAGGTCTATCTGCTAATAAGAAGATACCTGCCGGAGCTGCATAAAATAAAAGCAGATAATAACGCACCAGGGATATGGGGCCCAGAAAGACCGTAAGGCACAGTGCCAGAACCAGCAGCCAGCTGTTCCATATCTCTGCCCTCCGCCGCCGGATGCCGTAGAAAAACAGGATCACTGCCAGCCAGAAATAGGTGCCGATTGCAAACAACGCACGGATCACCGGAATTTTCTGGTAATAATATTCCAGCGATATCTTACGATAAAATTCTGTCAGCCGGGAACTGATCGTCTTCATTTCCAGTACATTTCTTCCCTCGAAATCAAAGTAATAAATATCACCGTCCGGATCCTCCACAACCGATGTCCCCGGATACCAGGCCTGATACGTATTATCCAGAAAGGCTCTCAGATAACATCCCGGATACTGCCATCCTTTTCGGAACCATAGTCTCAGATACTCCCACTTATTTTGAAGAAGTTCTTCATTATTCACATAATTTTTGATCCGGTCTGCCAGAAACGGATTATATTGTGACCACTGTTCTCTGTCCATGATCTGATCCAGCAGCTGCAATTCCTCACTGTCAAACGCCGCTTCTCCCTTATCTGTATATACCCTTGCAATCTGCTGAAGCGGTACACACAGAGCCTCTACCGCGGAACCTTTTTCCGCATGGAGCAGAGTTTCCATTCCCACAGACAATAGCATGGTCAGCAGAATCGTTCCCGCAAACAGTGAAATGATCTTTCTTTTCTGCTTTTTACAGAAAACCGCGCACAACACCAGATAAAGAAAAACCGCATAAATTACATTTTTCCGATACAGCGCTCCCACGATCAGGCTGCACGATAATGCTGCGATTTTCTCTTTCTTCCGAAAAAATCCCTCCGTATTCTCATACAATTCATACAACAGGTGAAATGCAATAAAAAGTGCCAGAGAGCATACCACATCCTTGGTCGTACTGACGGAAAACAAGGCAATCGTCGGCAGAAAAGCATAAAAACAAAATCCGACTCCCAACAGCCATTTTCTATTCAATCGCCGATACCAGAAATCCAGACTGTAGGAAAAGGCCGCCGCACAAAGTGTCATCTGGAAGCAGGAGTGCAGAAATACTGCCTTCTCCATCGTCCCGAAGATCCGGTATCCTATCGTGATAACGCCTCCCATGACCAACGTGCTGAGTAACGAATGGTGTGTATTATACGGTACCTCCGGATACATCACCTGAGGCACCTGCCCGTAAATATCATAATTATAAAATCCGGGATCATTGGAAAGAAGCACCGGCAGCCAGGCTATCAACAATCCTGCAAAAATCAAAAATATTCTCTTTCCGATACCTTTCCCGATACCGTCCTCCTGAACTGCCTTATCTCTCCCTGCATGTACAAACAGCCATCGCAGCATCTGTCCAAAAAGTAATGTCTCTGCTATCCACCACAAAATCCAACCTGCTATAGGAACCTGTTCCAGCCAAGACTGCATCGTTCTATGTACGGAAGTATGGTATTCTATACTGATCCGGCATCCCACTGTCTGACAGGTTGCCAGTAATATCGCAGGTATTCCTACAGCAAATCTGTCAGTCCAGTCCAAGTCTTTCCCGGATGCTGTCCGCTGCAATATTCCAGTCACCCATTTCTTCATATGCGGCATCCATCTTCTCCTTTTCTCTGGCAGCTCGCTCCGTATCTCCGGTCTGAAGAAATGCCTTATACATGGACGCCGCCTCAAAATATCTCGCCACACCATAGCATTCCTTTTTCGTTCCGGACAGCAAGCCGCCGTACACCATATCCTCATGATAATTTACTACTAAATAAGCATAGTTTTCACTCTGTACATTATTCTCCATCCAGTTGGTCTTCGCAGGACGGGAAAAGGCGTCATTTAATTGCCGGAACATATGAATGGTTCCCCAAAACAATATCAGGCACAGGGCTATGATCACAAGATTCATCACAAGCAGCGCGCCTCTCTGCTTCTGTGCCTGTTCCAGCTTACTCTTCAGATTTACCATAACCCATCACCTCGCCTTTTTCTTCCAGGAATAAGATTTTTTGTGCATTTGACATCGTACCGAAATTCTCTGCCTCTTCCGGGGTCATGCCAAAATAGGTCTGCAGCAGTGCCTTCTCATTCTCTTCCATCCGGAGAATGGCTTCCTTCTGCTCCTCCGGCAGTTCCCGATATTGTTTTGCCCTATAATCATTATCCACAGGATGCAGAATCCTTTCCAGCTGCTCGTAATAATCCGAAATATCTTCATACAGACCGGGAAGTATGGATACATTGCCGGAGTTGATAGTAACTGCCTTCATCAGACTTTCATAAAAGTAACGATACGCTCCGCTGGCTTCCATGAGCAGCTGATATTTTTCATAATTATTATTACTGCTATAAGGCCGGATGTAATGCCTGTCGCAAAAAGCTGATAAACCTATGTAATCCTCATCTTCCAGATATTGTTCCATCTGTTTCATATAGCTGCTCTGCCGGATCCCTGCATCAAACTGCAGCAAGCCTCTGTGGATGCTCCAGCTACGTGCAGATACTACAAACACCACCACACACAGGATCACCAGCACTGTGATGATTATCATATGTGACATGATCTCCGTATTTTTCTCCGCCACTTCATAGACATCACTTTTGGTATCCTCAAAGTTGCTCTTGTAATGCTCCATGTCTTTGACATGCTGTGCGGCTTCTTCATTCGGTCTTCCGCAATGCGGACAATATGCCTGCTCCAATGTCAGATTGCCCCCGCAATATTTACATTTCATCATTGCTTTTATGATCCTTTCCTATTCGTTATGCTTCTTAATGTATTCCTCGCAATCCTCATATCTGGGATAACCGTAATTATTTCGCAGACTATCCTCGAATTTTTTCTCTTCTTCTGCGGTAAACGTATAACGGTCTGCCAGACTGTTCAGGGTTGCTTCCACATAAGGACGGATATACTCCCTGTCTTTCTCCGTCAGAATGACCTCGCTGTAGTCCAGTCCCCGCATCATCCAATAATCATCCAGCAGCAATGCCTGCTGATACTCATTCAAAGTCTCTCCACTCTGCTCCAGTGCCAGATATTCCCTCGCATCCCGACAGCTCATGAGCCAGCGGAAAATACCACTGTGTTCCCATCGGTCTATGGTTCTGTTCTCTTCGACAGCCTGCTCATAAAAATCCATCAGTGCTTCCAGATCCTTCTCCTGATAGAGACGGTCCAGTATCGGAAAGTTCTCTTTTTCCCACAGATAATCCGCTCTGGCATCCCTGGGTTCTATATACTGCACCCGGAACACAATTACCGCAAGTATCGCTGCCAATGCCGCCAATAAGATCAGAAGCTTAATCACAAATTTCTGTTTCTTTTTCAGTTTTTTCTTCAGTTCCTTCTCCGGTACCTGCTCCAACTGCTGCATATCCTGCCGCATGCTTTCCAGCTTCCCCAGATATTCCGCTTCGGCGCCCTTGTAATTCAGGCTTCCGCAATAGGGACACTTCGGAAGGGTATCCTCAAATTCTGCCCCACAGGAACTGCAGATGATCTTTTTAACTGTGGTATCTGCCATACAAATCCTCATATCTTTCCACAACCTGCACACTTTGGACTGCCGGCACAAAGCTGCTTATTGTTCACAATCATTATTAATATACAACACAAAAATGACACGTGCAATGCAGAATCACTTTTTGCACACATCTTGAGGTTTTTGTCTCTTTCCTGTAAAATAAACTCAGTCGAAAAACCTGCCCGCAGTTCAAAATTGCGGGTTGCTGAAAGGAATGACGATCGATATGTATGAGAACAATTTTCTGGATCCGGCCTATATCACACCGGAGGAACAACAGATTTTAGACGGTAATATTGCCGTTCAGAAGAATCTCTACACCAGCAAACAGGATTTTGTAGTAGAGAGTGATAAATTTTTGGAACACTCCGAAGATGATATTACTCTGCGTCGCCACACCCGCTTTGTGGATTTTCCAAAGCATAAACATGATTACGTGGAGATCTTTTATTGTCTCTCCGGTTCTGTCACACATGTCATAAATGAAGAAGAGATCTGTCTCCGCCCCGGGGAACTTCTATTTATGAACCAACATATCGAACATGCGGTAATAGCCTGCGGCCAGGAAGATCTGGGCATTAACATCATCATCCGCCCCGCCTATTTCCAGAATATCCTGACTTTGATCAACAAGGATAATATTCTGGCGGATTTTATCATCAATGCGCTGGAAGGTGACAGTTGTGTCGGTCAGTATCTGTACTTTACCGTCTCCGACAATCCCTGCATCCAGAACCTCATCCACAATGCGGTCTTCCTTCTGTTACAGCAGCCTCAGAACTGGCATAAGCTCTCGGAACACACCTTTGCCCTGCTGTTCATGCATATCTTAAGCAATGCGGAAAATATTTTATTAGACCAGAAAGATGAGCAGAGCAATGTCCTGATGGTGGTGGTACGCAGATACCTGGCGGAGCATTATGATATCGGAACTCTTCACGAACTGGCTGCACAGATCGGGTACACCCCCTCTTCCCTGAGCCGTATGATCAAAAAATATTCCGGCACTACCTTTAAGGAAATACAAACACGGCAGCGTATGCGAGTCGCTATGAATCAGCTGTCCCACACCGCGCTGCCGGTGTCTGAGATTGCCCTGTCTGTAGGCTATGAGAATCAGAACTTCTTCTACAAACAGTTCAAAAAAATGTATGATATGACACCTAACGAGGCGCGTTTAAAATCGCGCCGATAACGTCAGGCATTCAAGATATAACGGTTCGAGGCTCCTTCGTGTGTCCCTCGGATCGTTATTTTTCATATAAGAACTCTTCCGGAAGGGTCACACCGAAGTCCTTTGCCAGATGGCGAAAATCATCGGGGGTAATGGTCTGTCTCTTATTCGGCTGCATGGACAACATCTTCACCAGAATTTCTGCGGATTTTTCTACGGTATGCATCAGACCGAAGGTCAGGTCGAAGTCTTTGCCTGCGGCAAAGGTTCCATGATGTGCCCAGATGGCCAGATCGTATTTCTTCATCAGTTCGGAGGTAGCTACTGCGATCTCTCTGCCGCCCGGTACCATCCAGGGCACTACGCCCACACCATCCGGGAATACTACGGGGCACTCGGTTGCCATCTCCCACAGTTCTCTGGTGAATACCTTATCCTCCAGAGGAAGCACGAAGGTCAGCGCAATGATATTGGTGGTATGTGCATGATATACCACACGGTAGTCGGGATCCTGCAGCTTCTTCACTTCCAGATTCATCAGGTGGCTGGGGAGCTCGGAGGTAGGTCTGCCCCCGTTTACCAGACCCCATACGATACGGTAATTCTCACCCTTGTCGTCAAGTTCGATCATGCAGATAGAATCTTCCGGCTTAATGCTGACATTACGAAAATATTTGCCACTGCCGGTCACCAGGAAATACTCTCCTGCCAGTGCGGGAACTGTGGTGCCGATGGGCTGGAACTCCTTCGGCTCAAAGTTCTCCTTTACCAGTTCTACCTCTTCCGGCTTCACACGGTAAGACAGGTTGCCGCCGTTACGTTCATGCCAGCCTTGCTGCCAACCGTCATCTGCCATTCTGATAAATCCCTGTACAAATTCTGCATCTAAAAATTTCATGATAATACCTAACCTTTCTATCGTCTGCAACCTCCCGGCCGCAGACATAATTTTCAAAATTATAAGCATTTTCTACACAAATGCTATTATCTGGTAATGATATCTACCGGCACATTTAATATTTTAGCAACCTTCAGGATCGTGTCAATATGTCTGCCGGCAGCTGCTGCCATATGATGGGTAGGGCCTGCCTCGCTCCAACGGTTCACGAACTCTCTGCAGGGGATTGAGAATTTGGTACGCATATTGGTGTCACCGAAAGTGAAGATCGGGCCGGGCTGATTCTCGCCTTCTGCCACAACGAACTTGAAGTTGCCGTCCTTATCCTGCGTGATAGCCAGATAGGTCACAGGGCCTACGGGAGGATAGAACTGAGTCAGATATCCGCCGCCTACCTTGCCGTGGAATACCTTAACGATCTTCATGGTGGGCTTATGTGCCAGAGAGATATCCGCATCGCCGGATCCGGAATGACCGATGATGCAGATATCCTCGTTGAAATCAATAGAGTACATCTCGGACAACTGTCCCATACCGGAGATCGTCTTCAGAATGGACATTGCCATGGCAACTTTCATATCACCTTCTACGGCACATGCGGTACCTTGCTTGATCAGCATGGAAAATGCAGGGATCAGCATGGAATCCAGTTTACCGGCTACTCCCTGTGCCTTACCGGCATAATGGGAGGCGATCATGCTTAAGTCTTCATCCTTCGCCCACTGCTCGAAAGCAAGCACATGCTTTGCCATATCCAGAATATCTTCGTCATCTGCGGTAGCGCCACCCTCTACTTCGAAGGTATCGATGATGTCCTGTGCCTTCGCCTTAATAGCTTCGGTATCGGTAATATCATCTGCAATAGCCCACATATCTTCCCAGTCAAACTGCTTGGTATACAGGCCCATTCTGTTGTAAAGGTTGGTCTCATCGATATAGAGATCCATCATTCCGGGATAAGGGCGGCCGATCTGGGCAATATTGGTCTGACGGAAACGTCTGCGGACCTGAGCTGCCTTACACCAATCTTCGATCTGAGCTGCCACCTCGGGGTCGCCGCCTTCTACCACGCCAGTGATTACAGCATGTCTCTTGCCTGCACGCTCCAGGTCTGCCACAGCCTCACCTACGGCACCACAGGCATACAGGTCACCCAGCCAGATGGGAATATCGGTATTGGCATAGTCCGGCGCCAGCTTCTTCTGCACATTGATACATACTACAGGCACATCCAGATCACGGATCGCGGGAAGTACGTTATAGGAAGTTGCATAGGTCAGCAACTGCAGGAATACCAGATCTACGTCTGCAGCACGGAATTTATCACCTGCTGCCATAGCCTGTTCCTTGGTGGTCACCATGCCACCATCAACGATATCTACAATATCGGGAATCGTCTTCTTGAAATCCTCATACTGTGCCTCGAAATTAGGCACCAGCTGGGGGAACTGGGGCAGATATGCTCCCAGAGCGATGGAAAATACACCGATCTTTGCCTTTGTGTTTACTAACATTTATAATTTCCTCCTTTTCTTAAGGTCACGTTTTAAGTAACCGCTTTGCCTGCGCATTCGCAAGCCGCTTTTTATTACTTTGCCGGAGCAAATGTCTTAATTTCAAAAGACTCCCGGACACATTTTCTGGCACTCTTCAGATCTGCAAGATCTCCTGCATGGATCATCTGCGCCAATAGGTTGCCGATAGCGGTTGCCTCACCGGGACCCGCATATACGGTCTTGCCCGTAGCATCCGCTGTCAACTGATTCAGATATGCTGCATTGGAACCGCCCCCGATGATATGGATGCTGTCATAGGTCTTCCCGGCGATCTTCTCCAGACCTCTTACGGTCTCTCCGTAGGACTGTGCGAGACTGCGGTATACTACGGAAGTCAGCTCTCCCACGGACTCCGGTACCGGTTGTCCTGTCTTATGACAGTACTGTCTGATGGCTTCCACCATGCTGTCCGGAGAGAGAAAACTCTGGTCATTCACATCCACTCTGGAAGGGAACTCCTTGCTTTCCTCCGCCATATTGCACAGCTGTGCAAAAGAGTATGCATCGTTATATTCGTGTCTTACGGACTGGATCATCCACAGTCCCATAATATTTTTCAGGAAACGGAACCGGTGATCGTAACCGCCCTCGTTGGTAAAGTTGGCCGCTGCGGCATCCTCTGTAATGACCGGTTTCAGGGATTCGATTCCCATGAGAGACCAGGTTCCCGAGCTGATATAAATGCCGTCTCCTTCTGTCTGAGGAACTGCCATTACGGCTGATGCGGTGTCATGGCTTCCGCACAGTACCACTTCCAGATCGAATCCTACTTCCTTCTGAATCTCCGGAAGCAGCTGGCCCACTTTCGTTCCGGGCATCTGCAGCGGCAGGAAAATATCCTCCGGGTAACCCAGCTTACGGATCAGCTCCTTATCCCACTGGAAGGTATCGGGATTCACCAGCTGTGTCGTGGAACCGTTCGTGTACTCCGACAATTTATTGCCCGTCAGACGGAAACCGAAGTAATCCGGCAGCATGAGAAGTGTCTTTGCCTGTTTCATAATCTCCGGGGTCTTCTTTTCCACTGCCATAAGCTGATAAATCGTATTAAAAATCTGCTTCTGAATACCGGTTCTTGTGTAAAGCTCTGTCTCCGATACAAACGGATACACGGCTTTGTCGATGTCCTTTGTTCTGTCATCCCTGTAGGCAACCGCATCTCCAAGCATTTTGTCGTTTTCATCCAGCAGGACAAAATCCACAGCCCATGTGTCAATTCCCATACTGTAAGGAATTTTCCCCATTTCCAGACACTTTTTCATGCCTGTAAGTATTTCCTCAAAAAGCGTGTCCACATCCCACACCTTATGGCCTGCTTTTTCTGTCATGCCGTTTGGAAAGCGGTAGATTTCCTCAAGCACCATCTTTCCATTTTCCATGTGTGAAAGCATATGTCTGCCGCTTGAAGCACCAATGTCAACAGCAAGATAATATCTTGTATCCATATGTGAGTTCCTTTCTTTTTTTATTCTCAACAGGTCTGAACAGTTACCCTTTTTCTATACTCAATATAGCAAAAATAAGGACAGTTTTTTAGAACCTCATTCGTTCAAAAAACTGTCCTTATTTTCCATTTTATCGTTTTTTATCTTTTCTGTTTTCTTTTCGATATTTGTGCGGTGTCATTCCGTAACGCTTCTTAAATTGCCTGAAAAAATAGCTTTGATTTTCATACCCGACATCAAGAGCTATTTCTTCAATCGAAAGCTTTGTATCGCACAGCAGATGAACCGCCATCTGAAATCTTTTTCTTTGCAAAAGCTCCTGAAAATTGTATCCGGTCTTTTGCTTTATCAGTTTACTTAAGGCGGTCATGGACTGATGCGTATCCTCTGCGATTCTCGTCAGACTGGCATTTTTACAATCGCTGTTTATATATCCGAGCACCGCCTGGACTACTGTCTCTTTATAATCCATAGAAGAGTTGTGGCTCAGATTTTCCAGATGATTCAGAAGATGCAAAAATACAATTCCCATGGAATATTGGTTTATGATATCTTCGTTCGCATATCCGTGCAGCATGGATTCCACCATGTTTTCCATAAGGTTTTCCACCTGCTCATTTTCCTGCAGGCGAAACAGAAGGTAATGCGAAACCGGATCCTTTTGTCTGAATACGCTTGTCACAAACCGGGCAAGAACATTCTCCTCACCAAGCATAGATAAAGGTACCTCAAAAAATTCAGGCAGTGCGATAAAATTGATACCTATATCCTGATAATCCGCTCTTTTTATCGAATGCACAACCTGCTGGTTCAGCATCAGAACATCACCCTTATGAAGCACTAATTCCTTTCCCTCTATGCAATGCGTAATGCTGCCCTGTGCCGCATACA
>OLPR01003554.1_pt1 | contig 10281 bp, 7 predicted proteins | sample 1672761 | NCBI WGS metagenome assembly OLPR01 (sample SAMEA3136721, study PRJEB25190) | human gut metagenome | biome: human gut; feature: human-associated habitat; material: faeces | place: Austria | collected 2013
CGCCGCGCTGGTCGGTCGTCGCCAGCCTTTGGTGCCGCCAGCAAGAAGCATCAGCAAGCGCTGTCAGCCGGCCGCATGCCGAAATCCTTGTGCCGAAGGCTTTGCAGCGATCCTTTATTCCATGACCGCGCCTTTGCAGGATGCGGAAACGTTGCGCTGGTATCTTGCCAGCCAGCCGCTGGTTGCCTTGGATGGCGGAGCCACGTGATCCTTGCGTCGTGCATCGAATTCCTCGTCAGAAACCTGAGCGTTGATCTTGGAGTTCGGGATGTCGATCTCGATGATGTCGCCTTCCTGCAGCAATCCGATGTTGCCGCCGGCAGCAGCTTCCGGACAAACGTGTCCGATGGAGGCACCGCGACTTGCACCGCTGAATCTGCCGTCAGTGATGAGGGCGACCGTTTTGTCTAGCTTCATGCCGGCGAGGGCACTGGTCGGGTTGAGCATTTCACGCATTCCCGGACCGCCCTTAGGACCTTCATAGCGGATGACAACAACGTCGCCGTCCACGATTTTACCGGTATAGATGGCTTCGATGGCGTCTTCTTCGCTGTCAAATACTCTGGCCGGACCGGTATGGGAAAGCATTTCCGGAGCGACTGCACTTCTCTTTACTACGCAGCCGTCCTGTGCGATGTTGCCCCACATAACGGCAATCCCGCCGGTTTCGCTGTATGGTTTGTCGATCGGACGAATGATATCGTAGTCTTTTACGTGTGCTCCTGCAAAGTTTTCGCCTACGGTTTTTCCAGTTGCTGTGATGAGACTCTTGTCGATGAGCCCTTTTTTGTCCAGTTCACTGAATACTGCCATCAGACCGCCTGCGCGGTTCAGATCGTGCATGTGAGTGCTGCCGGCAGGAGCCAGGTGGCAGAGGTTTGGAACTTTGGCACTGAATTCGTTGAAGATGTTCAGGTCAAGATGTACGCCTGCTTCGTTGGCGATGGCCAGCAGGTGGAGTACACTGTTGGATGAACAGCCCAGAGCCATATCGCAGGCCAGAGCATTGCGCAGGGACTTTTCATTGATGATATCCCGTGCCTTGATGTCCTTTTCCACCAGGTTCATGATAGCCATTCCGGCGTGTTTTGCCAGACGGATCCGCCCGCTGTCCACTGCCGGGATCGTGCCGTTTCCAGGAAGTGCGATGCCGACCGCTTCGGAGAGGCAGTTCATGCTGTTTGCCGTATACATACCGGAGCATGATCCGCAGCCAGGGCATACATTCTGTTCGAATTCCAGAAGATCATCATCATCGATGATATCGGCTTTTCTTGCGCCGACTGCTTCAAACATCTTAGAAAGGCTGGTTTCTTCGCCTTTTACAAGACCGGACATCATCGGACCTCCGGAGCAGACAATGGCAGGGATATTCATGCGAACAGCTGCCATGATCATGCCGGGTACGATCTTATCGCAGTTTGGAACCAATACGAGACCATCGAATGCGTGAGCCATGGTCATGGTTTCCACGCTGTCTGCGATCAGCTCTCTGCTTGGCAGACTGTATTTCATGCCTACATGTCCCATGGCTATCCCATCGCAGACGCCAATGGATGGCACTTCGATCGGTGTGCCGCCTGCCATGCGGACGCCGGCCTTTACGGCCTCGGCTACCTTGTCCAGGTGCATATGACCTGGAACGATTTCGCTTTTGGCGGAAACAACACCGATCAGTGGACGTTCCAGTTCTTCTTTCGTATATCCCATTGCATAGAACAAACTCCGCATAGGAGCGCGTTCTATGCCCTTGGTTACTTTATCACTTCTCATTTCCATTTTCCTTTCCGTTCCGGGGATTCCCCCGAGACGCTGTATTTCGTGTTAATACGAAAAAAGCGGCGGCGGAAACGCCGCCGCCACTTTCCATCATTTAAGTTTATTGAGCCTCGAGCGATACTAATATCACCCTGAAATAAGCTTTTGCTTTGGTTGCGTGTTTCAAAGCTTTAACAAAGGATTGTTCTCTATAACGCGGCCTCATTGTCCGGCTGGCTCACGCAGGAAACCTCCGCAGAAATTCCCACAGGATGTGTCCACCAGGGAATTTCGAGGACCAGTTTCCGGAGAGAGGCAGCTAGATTGCTGAGAGCCTGTCGTTAGAGAACCGCATACTCTTGCATAAACCTTTGCAGAACTCTTTGCAGAAACCCCTTATTTCTTCAACCAGCTCATCATCTTTCTCAGTTCAGCACCAACGGAGCAAAGCAGATGGGAAGCTTCCATCTTTCTCGTGGCCAGGAACTTAGCCTTACCGCCGGCATTGAATTCCTGAATGAATTCGCTTGCGAACGTACCATCCTGGATTTCAGTCAGAACCTGCTTCATTTCTTTTCTTGTATCTTCTGTGATCAGTCTCTTGCCTGTTCTGTAGTCACCGTATTCAGCAGTGTTGGAGATGGAGTATCTCATCTTGTCGAAACCGCCTTCGTTGATCAGGTCTACGATCAGCTTCATTTCGTGGATACATTCGAAGTAAGCCATTTCCGGAGCATAACCAGCTTCTACCAGAGTATCGAAACCAGCCTTCATCAGTTCTGTTACGCCGCCGCAGAGAACAGCCTGTTCACCAAAGAGGTCTGTTTCTGTTTCTTCTTTGAATGTAGTTTCCAGGATTCCTGCACGACCTGCGCCGATTCCGGAAGCATATGCCAGAGCGTAATCCTTAGCTTTGCCGGAAGCATCCTGATAAACTGCGATCAGGCTTGGAACACCTTTGCCTTCAACGTACTGGCTTCTTACAGTGTGACCAGGACCCTTAGGAGCGATCATGATAACGTCCAGGTAATCTGCCGGCTGGATCTGATTAAAGTGGATATTGAAACCGTGTGCGAAAGCCAGGACATTGCCTTCCTTCATGTGCTTTTCGATCTGGTTCTTGTAGATGGAAGCCTGCAGTTCATCCGGTGTCAGGATCATAACGATATCGCCAGCTTCAGCAGCTTCTTCGATGCCTACGACTTTCAGGCCGGCAGCTTCAGCTTTCTTAGTATGAGCGGAACCCGGTCTCAGACCAACAACTACGTCAACTCCGCTTTCATGCAGGTTCATAGCATGAGCGTGACCCTGGCTTCCGAAACCGATGATAGCAACTGTTTTACCGTCTAACATACCTAAATTACAATCCTGATCATAATACTTCTTTATCATTGTTCTCTCTCCTTTAACTATTAAATTCCCTTTGAAATAAGTTTTGCAAAAATACTATATTACGAAGAACCTTCGTCCTTCTGCAAAGGAATCTCCGATTCCCCTGTATACATATTAAAGTTTACGGCTAGTCGTCCACTTCGTCCCAGCCGGGACCTCTGCCGATGCCTGTGATACCTGTCCGGCAAACCTCGGCGATGTCATAGCAGCTCATCATATCCATGAAGCCGTCGATCTTGTCGGAATGTCCCGTCAGCTCGATGATAAGGCTCTCTTTTGAAAGGTCGACGATGTTTCCGCGGTAGATCTCTACGATCTCCTTGATCGCAGAACGTTCTGTCTTGTCGGCGTGGACTTTCAGCAGCAGCAGCTCTCTGTAGATGCTGTGTGCGGAATCCAGCGTGAAGATTTTGCGGACTACTTCCAGCTTGGCTGTCTGAGAAATGATCTGGTGGAGTGCCTGTTCCGTTCCCGTGAATACTACGGTGATCCTGGAAAGCTTCGGATCATTGGTCGTCGATACCGTCAGGGAGTCGATATTGAAACCTCGTCTTCCAAAGAGGCTGATGACTCTCGTCAGAACGTTGGCCTGGTTATCTACCAGAATGCTGATAACTTCTTTTTTTATCTGGTTGTCCATTGATCCTGCCTCCTATCCTATGATCATGTCTTCGATGGTTCCGCCACCCGGGATCATCGGAAGAACTCGTTCTTCTCGTGAAATAGCACAGTCGATCCAGACCGGACCTTTTTCCTGCAGTGCCTTTTTAAACACTTCTTCGAACTCGGCAGGATTGGAAGCGGAGAAACCTTTAGCTCCGAATGCTTCTGCCAGCTTCGGGAAGTTGGTTTTACGCTCCGGTGTTGTAGCGGCATAACGCTTGCCGTAGAAAGAAGTCTGCCACTGATAAACCATGCCCAGTACGCGGTTGTTCATAATAACGGTGATGATCGGAAGATCCTGACTTACTGCCGTGCAGGCTTCGTTCAGGTTCATGTGGAAGGAGCCGTCTCCTGTGAAATGGATGACTCTCTTTTCCGGACATCCGATCTGTGCGCCGATGGCGGCGCCGTAACCGAATCCCATGGTTCCCAGACCGCCGCTTGTAATGAAGTCTTCTGTCTTCTCGTGCTTGAGGTACTGAGCGGCCCACATCTGATGCTGACCAACGTCGGTTACATAGATCGTTTCTTTATCTGTCATATCGCAGATGCTCTGAATGATTTCACTTGGGTGAAGTTCTGCATCCTGACTCTTGACATCGCCTGTTTTCTTCTTCCATTCTGTGGACTGAGAAACCCAGTCTGCATGATCGTTTTTCTTGATTAGTGGAAGAAGTGCTGTTAAGAATTCCTTGATATCTGCACTGATGCCCACATCTACGAGGACGTTCTTGTTGATTTCGCTTGTATCGATATCCACCTGGATCTTGTGTGCTTTCTTGCCGAATTTTTCGGGGTTCAGTGCAACTCTGTCGCTGAATCTCGCTCCCAGCGCGATGATCAGATCGGCACGATCGACTGCTCTGTTGGCAGCGATGCTTCCATGCATACCGATCAGTCCCAGGTTTCTCTTGTTATCATATCCCAGGATCCCGGCAGCCATCAGTGTATATGTGGCCGGGATGTCCGCAGTTTCCAGCAGCTGTCTCAGCTCGGGACCTGCCTTGGATGCTGCGACTCCGCCGCCGAAGTAGACGATCGGACGTTCTGACGCATTGATCATAGCTGCCACTTCCTGTACGGATTCCTTGTTGAATACCGGTGGTGGATTGAGCGGCATCGGCTTGGCCGGTTTATAGTCGATCTTAGCTGCTGTAACATCTTTCGTGATATCGATAAGAACCGGACCCTTACGACCGCTGTTGGCGATCCGGAATGCGTTTCTCATGGCATCGGCCAGATCTTCGATCTTGTTTACGAAGAATGTATGCTTGGTGATCGGCATCGTAACGCCAGTGATGCAGATTTCCTGGAATGCATCACGACCGATCAGACTGTCCGGTACGTTAGCTGTAATGGCGATCATAGGAATACTGTCCATAAACGCTGTGGCGATTCCCGTTACAAGGTTTGTTGCTCCGGGGCCGCTGGTAGCAAAGACGACGCCGGTTTTCCCCGTTGCTCTGGAATATCCGTCAGCAGCGTGGGCGGCACCCTGTTCGTGAGCCGTCAGTATGTGCCGGATCTTATCGCGGTATTCATACAGCGTGTCGTATAAGTTGAGGGCTGTTCCGCCCGGATAGCCGAACACTGTATCAACACCATGCTCGAGTAAGATCTCAGCAACCAGTTGTGATCCTGTCAGTTTCATTTCCTATTTGCCTCCTTGAATCTTATGCTTAAGTGGTTTGTTTTTTCTTGTTTTTTTCTTTGCACCACCTATTATATACACATTAAAAAGAAATGCAACCTCTTTTTTGAGGAAATTGTGGCAAAAACCAAAAAAAATCAAAAACAATAGTTTTGACTTACAAAATTGCACGAAAAAGAGTACAAGATGGGCTCCTAAACGGATCTTTTGCGGTTTTATGTAAACCTGATGGCGCGGGCGGTGTTTTTTCTGTGACTTTCTGCAAAGGCTCCTGTTCGGCTTTTGCAAAAAGTATAATATGGATACTTGAAAAGGAGCGGATACCTGTGGTAAAATAATACCCGTTAAGTCCTCATAGTTAAATGGATATAATAAGCCCCTCCGAAGGGCTCGTTGCAGGTTCGATCCCTGCTGGGGACGCCACGAGATCCAGAAGAGCCGGAAACCCTGCCAGAGGATTTCCGGTTTTGCTTTTGGGAAGGCGGCGAGAAAAAACAGAATAAGCCTCTATAGTTAAATGGATATAACAAACCCCTCCTAAGGGTTAGTTGCAGGTTCGATTCCTGCTAGGGGTGCCAGGTGCAATGAAAAAAGAACCACGTCTGAGAGAAGATGTGGTTCTTTTTTGTGCAGCTGGAAGCGGATCGTTATCTCCGGGTGTCCGGCACGTTTTTATGATATTTGCTTTGATATTTCGGGAATAATCATAGAATGTAGGAAATCTTGAGTGGGTATTAGCAAAGTTCCGAGGTGCTGTGCTGCGATTATGTAATGATCTCATTACATAATCGCAGAGAAACCACGAGATACACCTCATCAAGAGCAACTTAGCATGTCGTTTTTCCATGATTTTGATCTTTGCAGAATAAAAATTTTCCCAAACTATGATTTGAGCAGAGAAATATAAGCAATAAGTAGAATGGGAATTCATGGTGACTAATCGCAGAAATTCTCATCAACATTTAACATATATCGGATTGCGGATTTAACCTGCCTTCTCTAATATCAAAACATAGTACTGATTACTTCAGTTTTATTTCAGGAGGATTTATATGAAAAAGACGGCAAAGATTCTGTGCGCTTTTCTGACGGTGACTATGCTGCTGCCTTCACAAGTGCTGGCGGCAGATATAGTGTCAGGATCGCAGACACAGCTGCAAATGCACCGGGAACAGGCGATGAAAGCCCGGTTGGAGTATGGGCAGGTCTTCTGATTTTGTCTGCCGGTACGTTAGTTGCGGTTTTGATCCTGCAGCGAAGAAAACACATACGCTAAGCCTTTCCAGATCTCATTGATTACAACCACTGACCCTGCTGTCAGCAGCATCTTTCCCCACATTGCCGCTGACAGTGGGGTCGTTTCAAATACAGCCGTTCCCACCTGAGTGATCAGGAACTGCAGTACCAGCACGATGAGGAACACGCCCAGCATCAGCTTGTTGTTGAGCAGGTTTTTAAACATGGGTGTATCGTCCAGCTCTCTGCAGTTAAACGCGTTGAACAGCTGGAACAGCACGAACAGAGTAAACAGCGCCGTTGCTTCCTCCGTTTGCGTAGCGCCCAGGAAATTGGTGAAATGCTGCAGCATGAACACAATGGAAATGAAGATCCCGTTGGCGAATATCCGAATCAGCATTTTCCGGGAAATTATATTCGCGTTTCGCTTCGTTGGCGAATGTTTCAGCAGGTCTTCTCGGATCGGTTCCAGCCCAAGGCTCAGCGCCGGAGGACCATCCATGATGATGTTGATCCACAAGAGCTCAAGAGCTGTAAAAGGTGCCGGGAATCCCGCCAGGATCGAGGCGATCACGACCACGACAGAGGAAACATTGACTGTCAGCTGAAACTGGATGAACCGCTTGAAATTCTCGTAGATCCCGCGCCCCCACTGAACAGCTTTGATAATAGTCGAGAAAGAATCGTCTAGCAGCACCATATCGCTGGCTTCTTTCGTTACTTCCGTTCCTGCGATCCCCATAGCGATGCCGACATCGGCATTTTTGATGGCGGGAGCATCGTTGATCCCGTCTCCCGTAACGGCAACAACATTCTTTTCTTCCTTTAATAACTTTACGACGCGCATTTTTATCAGTGGAGTGCTTCGTGCGATGACGCTGATTTTTGGCAGTGCTTTTTTAAGCTCTTCATCAGACATGGACTCGATCTCGGCGGCTTCCACCGCCAGGTGTCCGTCCTGCAGCATGTGGAGTTCCTCCGCGATGGCACGGGCTGTCCGGATATTGTCTCCGGTCAGCATTTTCACTTCGATGCCGGCACGGCGGCAGTCGCGGATGGAGTCATATACGTCCGGGCTTAGTGGGTCGGAAATCACAACGAACCCGTCATAATGCAGATCTTGTTCCAGCTCCTGCTGCGTCTCTCCGTTGAAACAAGCAAGTTCTTTGTGTGCAAAGGTCAGCAGGCGGCCGGCTTTATCCTGGAACTTTTCCATCAGCTTCTGGATATGAGCAGTCTCTTCGGCAGATACGTTGCTGCAAAGGGAGAGGATCTTTTCCGGATTTCCCTTGGTGTAGAGCATCAGCCTTCCGTCTTCGTTCACGATCGTGCTCATGTCTTTGTTCTGTGACGAGAACGGAAAAATGCGAACGATATCGGACTCTTTTCGAAGCTGCTGATAATCTGAACCGGCTTTGCGGGCAGCTGCTAAAAGGGCGCATTCCGTCGGATTTCCGATGAAGGTCCAGCTGCCGTCTTCCCAGGTGATATCTGCGTTGCTATTGATGCAGAAGTTGCGCAGCAGCGCCTGCGCTGTTTTCTGGTCAATGGCAGAAGGCGCGTCTGCCGGAGCGGAGGCGATCTGGGAATCCGGAGAATTCAGGGATTCCAAAGCAGCCGGGGAATCCGAAGCCGCAGCGACAGCAACCGAAGTGTCGGCCTCTCGCGCCGTCCTCGCTTCCTTCGGCTGCAAAGAAGCCTCCGCAGGCGTTTTTGCAGGAAAGGCAAGGTCTTCTGGATCCAGGAGGCTGCCACCGGCGTAGATTTTCTGGACGGTCATTTTGTTCTCGGTGAGGGTACCGGTCTTGTCGGAACAGATGATGTTGACGCAGCCGATGGTTTCGCAGGCGATCATCTTTTTGACCAGAGCGTTTTCGCGGGACATTTTGATGATGTTGAGTGCGAGGGAGACGGCGACGATGGTGGGCAGGCCTTCCGGCACGGCGGCCACGATGAGGACGATGCTGGTGATGAAGGCTTCTGACACGGTGTCCAGACTGATGGTGTGGTTCATGGCGAACTGGATGATCTGGATCAGGAACACGATGGCGGCGGCGGAGGAACCGAGGATGGTGATGCCTTTGCCGAGACGGTCCAGCTTTTCCTGAAGCGGAGTGGTGGTTTTTTCGATGGAGGAAAGTTCTTGAGCGATCTGGCCGAATTCGGTATCGTTGCCGACGCCGGTGACCAGCATCGTGCCTGAGCCGCCGGAGACGAAACAGCCGGAGTAGAGCATGCAGGCCCGCTCTGCGACAGGGGTGTTTTCCTGGCAGGTGAATGTTGCGTCTTTTTTGACCGGGAGGCTTTCGCTCGTCTGCGGAGAGGTCATTGCCGGAAATGAGCCTGCCGTCTGCTACGATCTTGTCTCCTGTTTCAATGAGAAGGATATCCCCGATCACGATGTCTTTCTGAGGGATCAGCTGGGGCTCACCATCGCGCAGAACTTTGATCAGGGTGTCTTCGTTGATCTTGCTGAGGGCTTCGAATGCTTTGGCGCTTTTGCCTTCCGTGACGATGGTGATGGCTACCGACAGGAAGATGGCTGCAAAGATGCCGGCGCATTCGAGAAAGTTGTACTCACCGCCGGTAAAGTAGCGGGTGATGTTGACTGCCAGAGTGATGATGGCAGCGAAGATGAGCATGAGAAGCATGGGTTCTGTCGATGCGTCCCAGATCCTTTTTAGCATGGATTCGGTGCCGGTGCGGACGAAGGTGTTGGCTCCGTATTTTTGCCGGGACGCCTGAACTTGTGATTCGCTGAGACCGTGCTCCGGGTCGGCCCCGGCAGCCTGCAGAAGTTCCTCCCGGGACATGTAAAATGCATTGTTCATAAAGTGTTCCTCCGTAATAAAAAAAGAGACCTCCTGCACAGTAAAAAACCGTACATGAGTCTCGTTGATTAAGGCAAGCCAGACGATGGTCCCGGCGGGACATATCTGTATTTCGCAGATACTGCCGGTCGTCAGTATGTTGACTTGCCACGCATGGGTATGCGCCACTACTCCCCCACGAACTTGTTGTAAAGTTTGTAAAACCGTTTTTGCCGATTTTTGTCTATTTTGTCGGTTCTGACTATAGCATGGGATATGTGGGTTAGTCAACGATAACAGGGTGTGACGGGGGATTTTCAGGACGTTTAGAGGGTGTCCAAGCATACTGGATGAAAAAAGTCTGGAAATAATCCTTAATGTCTTTGGATTCACCCTTGACTTTTGCCTGGGAGACTCGTATAATAAAATACGTAACACCCATATATTGTGGTTAAAACGAGAAAAGACAACAAAATATTCGATATATTGGAAGAAAATGCAAAGGCTGAGGATGCATAGAAGGACTGGAATTTCTGGATCTTTGCGTGTTTCCGGGGCTTTTTTGTTTGCTCTGAAACAGGATTTTGCATGAGAAAGCGAAGTGTCAGAGCTCAGTATGTAGTAGTAAATCACAGTGAAGATCAGAGGGCTGCGTGAGGCTGGCAGCCCTCTGATCGAAAAGAGGAAAGGAGACCCCTATGGAGACAGATGTAAAAGTAAATGTAATCAAACGAAATGGTGAGGAGGTCTCTTTTGATCTGCTTAAAATCG
>OLPR01003557.1_pt1 | contig 10273 bp, 10 predicted proteins | sample 1672761 | NCBI WGS metagenome assembly OLPR01 (sample SAMEA3136721, study PRJEB25190) | human gut metagenome | biome: human gut; feature: human-associated habitat; material: faeces | place: Austria | collected 2013
CCAACGGGCGGAGCGTATGCCTTACAGAGCTGAAAGGATATCAGGCCGCTGTCGGCGAGCCAATCATCCAGCCCCGTCGTCCAAACAGCCGTTTGGATAAGGTGCGCCATATGTTCAGTAAGATTCCTTGATACGCCACAGCAAGGATGGTTATTGCATTTCCCTGCCTTTCGTGGTAAAATGTAGTTGTAAACCACCAGAGAAAACAACAACCCTGCTACCCCCCGTTATCACCACCGATAACAATTTGATAACAGCCCATCGTATAGGGCTGGATAATATGGACACATCAAATAATCAAAAAAATGAGGTATCAAATTTATGAAGCAAAATCCGTTAAATATGATGCCCAACAACGAGTGGGAATAATCCACAGAAACGGAAAAGTGCTGTAATACCAATGGTTTTCGGCACCCCAAAGCCGTTTTTGCGGACAAAATGAGGACAAAACTCCTCTATGCATGAATAATGCCAAAGCATCTCATCGCTCTCAAATCTAACTTTTCCGGTTAGATTTGAGAGCTTTTGAGCTTGAACATCTGGCGTGCGCCTACCGACAACGACCGGAAGCAGAAGTTGGAATGGATGGCAGCTCACTATGACAAGGCCATTACCCGCTCTTATATGACCCGTACTTTGGCCGCAGACAGTGAAGTTCGTATCCACTCCGATGTATCCATTGCCGCTATCGCTGTCCAGAGATTTATGGTCATTGAAGTAGACTGGACTGTTTCTGTATCCGGTGCAGTTACTGCCAACATTCTGGCAAAGCGCAATATGGAGTTCCCGGAGCTGCCCCGTTTTGGTTTGCGACTGTTCGTTCCCAACTCTCTGGAGCAGGTTACTTACTACGGCCTTGGCCCCACTGAAAATTATCCCGATAAGCGTCATGCAACATCCCACGGCATTTACAACACCACAGTAGAGGGTCTGTATGAGGACTATATCCGTCCCCAGGAACACGGTGCCCACGGCGGCTGCAACTATGTGATTCTGGAAGACGAAAAACTGCGGCTCACCGCTGTGAGCCTGGAAGCATTCAGCTTTAACGCTTCCCACTACACCCAGGAAGAGATGACCGCCAAGGGTCATAACTACGAGCTGGAAGAGTGCGGCAGCACCGTCCTATGCCTGGACTACCGGCACAACGGCATTGGCTCCGCAAGCTGCGGACCGGTTCTGCGCCGGGAATACGCACTCACCGACGAAACCATCGACTTTGAAATCCGCATCATCCCCGAACTGAAATAATCAATCCGACGACATGATGTAAAGGAGAATTGTCATGCAAGAAAAGAAGTATTTGAAGTGGTATCACAAGATCGGCTACGGCTCCGGCGATATTGCAGGCAACTGTGTCTACGCACTGCTGACCGCATTTATGATGATCTATCTGACCGATACCATCGGTCTGAGCATGGGCGTTGTCAGTACCCTAATCGCGCTTTCCAAAGTTTTTGACGGTGTTTCCGACTTCTTCTTCGGAAGAATGATCGATAAGACCAAAACCAAGATGGGCAAAGCCCGTCCCTGGATGCTCTGGGCCTATATCGGCTGTGCAATCACTCTGGTTGCTTGCTTCTCCATTCCCACCAGCTGGGGCCAGACCGCACAGTACATTTTCTTCTTCCTGTCCTACACTCTGCTGAATGCAGTCTTCTTCACCGCAAACAACATCGCATACGCATCCCTGACCGCACTGATCACCAAGAACACCAGCGAGCGTGTTCAGATCGGTTCCTTCCGCTTCATCTTTGCCTTTGCAACCAAGATCGTCATTGAAGCCGTTACCATCTTCGCAGTGGGCTGGCTCGGTGGCGGTGTGGTTGGCTGGAGAATGATCGCTATTATCTACGCAATCGTCGGTTTGATTACCAACACCTGCTCCGTATTTTCCGTCAAAGAGCTGCCTGAAGCAGATGAGGAAATGGGCGAAGAAAGAGAAGAAGAGCATAAGCTGACCTTCCTGAAGTCCTTCAAGCTTCTGCTGAAGAACAAGTACTATGTCATCATCTGCTGCAGCTACATTCTGACTCAGCTCTACGCATCTGTTATCGGTATGGGCACCTACTATACCAAGTACATCATGGGCAATGAAGAGATCTTCAGCACCATTTCCCTGGCAATCAACATCACCATGGTTGTCGCCCTTACGATTCTTCCCTATGTGATCAAGAAGATGGGAGGTATGTATAAGCTGAACATCTTTGGCTACATCATTGCCGCTCTGGGCAGAGTCGGTGTTATGGTCGGCGGCTACATGGGTAATCTGCCTCTGATGCTTGCCTTCACTGCAGTATCCACCATCGGTATCGCACCTCTGCAGGGCGACCTGAACGCACTGATTGCCTGCTGCTCTGAGCATACTACACTCACCACCGGTCACAGACTGGAAGGCATGATGTATTCCTGCTCCTCCCTGGGCATCAAGCTGGGCGGTGCACTGGGTACCGCAATCTGTGGCTGGATGTTGGACGCAGCCGGATATATTGAGAACGCTGCTGTTCAGACCGCTTCTACCGTAAGCATGATGCAATTCCTGTACCTGTGGATGCCCATCATCCTCAACGCAGCCGTCGGCTTCCTGCTGGTGTTCCTGCGTGTGGAAAAGGCAAATGAGAAGCTGATTGCAGAAAAGGCAAAGTAATATGAATAAGCACTATCGTTTCTCCGCTCCCGGCAGAACGGAAATCGGGGGCAACCATACAGATCACCAGCACGGCTGCGTTCTCGCAGCCGCGGTGAATCTGGAAACTGTAGCAGATGTTACACTGAACAATGCAAATCACATTTGTCTTCAAATTCTAAATGAGTAATCCGATTTTCTCCCCGCCAATCCGGCGAAAAGTGAGGACAAATCGTGAGGTCAATTTGATGCCAAATACGCTGAGACCAGTGAGATGAGAGAGAAAAACGGATGATTTCGTGGGGAAATAAGCTGAATTAGTACCTAAAACGCCCAAAAGAGACACCGGATAAAAGTTTTCGAAGCGAGTGGGAATAAGCGCAGCCTGAGTACATACACAGCAAAAGAGCCGTCTGATTTCGATCAGGCGGCTCTTTGTTGCCCTGCTGTTCGCCGGATATGCGGCTTCAGCTCTTCCGGCTATTTGAAGTGATTGCTGAAGAACGGTTCGTTCTTCAGCAGTTGGGGGAGATACTCAGCTAGAATATCAAGCAGCTTTTTCGCGTATTCCTGATTGGTTTTGCACTTTTCTACAGTATCTATAGAACCCCACATACCGCAATTGCGCTCAGCTTCAATTCCCAACGCAGACAGTTTTTCCATCATTGCAGCATATGACCAACTGCCATTCTGGGAGACAAAGACGATTTCGAGTTGCTCTTTCAGTTCTACAATAATGCCCGGCGTAGACAAATTGGTATACTGAATCAGAGGCTCGAGGTCTGTCAGCTTTTCCGGAACATCCCCCTCAATATGATCGCCGAGAATATGGATGTAATAGACCACTGCGCTGAACGCTTCACACTGCTCACTCGGGCTATACAGCGCGTCAGAAAGCCCGGGCACCCATGAAAAGGCCGCTTTGTCATTAAAGAGCGTCCAATTTACAGTATGCAAAAGCACCTGCTTGCGCAGTTTCCAAAATTTCTCGTTGGGATAGTTCTTGTAATTCCAGCCGAGATGTGTATACTTCCGATGGGTGTTGGGTGCAATATTTTTTCCGTCCGGTGCTACAGTGCGGTTCAGATCAAGATCGTCAAAGCAAATGCTTATCTTTGGAAGTCCCAGATTATCCAGATCCTCTTGCAGCTCTTTGTAAACTTTCTCCTTTTTCCGTTCCGTTTCATTCAACGAAAACTGATCAATCGTCAATGCCGCAGCATTTGCAATCGCATTGAATATGAGCTTTTCATCGCCGCTCAACACTTTTTCTCGCGAGCCAAACAGCGCATATTTCAAATCCTTATCATGTTTGCCTTGGTCGTCATGGGCAAACGCCGGAGCGCCGCCCATGACAAACATCACCGCCGCGAGCAATAGCGCGATAACCCTCTTCTTCACTTACTTCACCTGCTCGAACACAACGCTGTTTTCCCAGACCTTGGCGTAGTCGTACCAGTTGTTCTTATGGCCCTCCCAGACCTTCATGTAGTCGTACCACGCCTTCTTGGTGCCCTCTGTGGTGTACTCGAAATGATACGCCGCAATATCGGCATCCGCCTTGGGCTGAATATCCAGCTGTATCGCCGCGCCCGGCCGCCATTCATGGCGGCGCGCTTCCTCGCTGGTATAGACCACGCGATAGGTGGATACGTCGTCCTCCGTCACGCGCTTCACGGCATCCACCTTCCAGTCCGTCAGAACGACCGGCTCGGCGGCGTCCGCCTCCTGAACGGTCACTGTGATGAGCGCGTCATTCGTGCAGCACGCGGCGGGCAGTGTGATCTTCGTTCCGCTGAACTCAATGTCGACGTCCTCGCCCTCCGGCGCCGAATCGTGCAAAAACCAGTACGCGTCGTCCAGCGCCTCCGTCAGGAAGATCGGCGCGCCCTTGAGGTGCAGTATGCCGTCGATCTTCTGGCGCTCGCTCTCCGAAATCTCCAGCTCGTCCGCCAGCGCAAACAGCAGATCGCAGTTCAGCCGCAGCGGCTCACACACCGGCGGCAGCTCCGTCTTGCGCGTCTCTTCGAGCGCCTTGTTGGCGTTTTCAATCTGCTTTTTCACGTTCTTCGTCGCATCCTTGGGCACGGCGGCCTTCTGAACGGGCGCGATATAGGCCGCGTTCAGGCTCTGCTGCTCGCCGACCAGATAGTTGACGTTGTCCAGCACGATGCCATAGGCCGTTTTCAGATAGGCGCGGTCATTCGTCTGGGCGGCGAGGTCGATATACACCTGCGCGGCGTAATACCGGAGCGCCCAGTCGTCGTGATCGGTGTTGTCGAGCAGCGTCTGCACATAGGCTGCGGCGACGCTTTCGTACTTTCTGCCGCTGTAAAGCTGCTCCGCGGCGGAAATGGCCGACGGGAGCACATTGGCCAGCTCGTAATCCTTGCGGAAGATGCGGTTGTTCATGTCCCCGTAGGCGCGCACCGCGTCCAGGCACTTTTCATAATCGCCGTTGTCGTAATAGCTCTGCGCCAGCAGCAGCCAGTATCCGCCATAGGACTGATAGGCCGCCTGATTGGATTCCAGAAACTGAATGCGGCCGACGACGTTTTCGTTGTTCTTCCACTTGACAAACTCCTCGACGCTGCTCTCCGTCAGCGTCAGATCGCCGGGCAGCTCGTATTCGTCGACCATGTTGATCATATACGCGAACGTGTTCCTGCGGCTCTCGTGAAGCGCGGAGGCCTCTTCATCGTCGAGCGCCCAGCCGGCCATGAGGTATTGCAGGTCGGCCTCCGCCGTATACGCCGTGTAGCTGGTGATCGAATCGACCGCCATATAGACGATGGCCGCGGCGATCTTGCTCGGGCGAAAAGATTGAACAGCACTGATCATGCTCAACGGATTCGGCACGGCTGCGCGGATCGCCTGCGCCTGATTCTGCTCATAGATGTACTCGAGCCGTTCGCGCTGAAGCGCGGCCATTCTATACCGTTCCATCGTGTCCAGCAGGCCGGTCAGCTGGCTCAGCGTGCGGCTGTCCACCGCGTTGGGATAGGTGTTGTTGATCAGCGAGGAATAGGCCTGCTCCATGTACAGGCGGCTGTTCTTCGAGGCGTTGACGTCCTGCGTCAGCACCGTGATATAGTTCAGCATGGCGATGGCGTTCGCCTGCTCGTCGGTCAGCGCCGTGGGCTTTGCATAGGCCTCAGCGCCGAGAAACAGCCCCGCCAAGAGTACGAACGCCAGAATCTTCTTCAAGAACAAACCCCGCCGCATGGTAAAATTCCTCCTGCCGTTTAATGTGTTTTATGTTGTTATTCGGCAAGGGAATCTGTATCTCCTGCTATTTATTGGCAGAAATTTCTCCTTCCAGCATAAAAAGGCAGGCCGCCCCGATCAGGGCAGTCCGCCTTTTTATAAAGAGCTTTGCTTTTCCCTATCTTTGCTCCCGCAGATACGCGCCGGCGGCCAGCAGAATAACGCCCGCAAGCGCCGCGATCAGGCTGGCGAGCATCGGCCCCGTCGCGCCGTAGCCCGCAATCAGGCCGATCAGCCCGACACAACCGTTCAGCGTCACGTCGTTGAGCGTGGCCAGCGCCATGATCGCAATCGCGAACACAGCCCCCAGCACGGCCAGCGCCAGCCCCGCAAGCAGAAACCAGAGGACATTTCCCAGAATCCGCATCGGCGCTTACGCGTTCGCCTCCAGATAATCGACCACATCGCGCACGGTCAGCAGACCGGGCAGGTCGGCGTCCTTAAACACGATGTCGAACTTCTCCTCGCAGAGCACGACAAGGTCGGCCAGCTCGAGCGAGTTGAAGCCGAGGTCGCCGATGAGCTCGGCGTCCGGCTTGATGTCGTCGGGGTTGATGCTCATTTCCTCTACAAGCACCTGCTTGAGCTTCTCGTACATAAAAATCCGTTCCTTCTTTCGTTATATTCTTTCGCCGGTTCAGACCTTATAGCGAATGATTTTTTTCGACGTGGTTTTTTCAAACTCGTTTTTCTTGATTTCAATGTTGCGGATCTGCTTGAACACCGGCAGATGCTTATTGACGGCCATAATCTCGGCCTTGATCGTCTCCTTGATCTGCTCGGCATCCGCGCCCTCGAAGCGTGTATACTCGGGATAGACGACCGCCGTCAGCAGCGTTTCGCCGCCGACCTCGCGCGCGACCACGACGCACTCGTTGATGACGTCGAGCTTATACAGATACTCCTCCAGCTCCTCGGGGTATATGTTCTTGCCGTTGGCGAGGATGATGACGTTTTTCTTCCGGCCGGTGATGAATATGTAGCCCTCGTCGTCCACATAGCCGAGGTCGCCGGTACGGAAATAGCCGTCGTCGGTGAAAACCTCCTTCGTGGCTTCGGGATTGTTGTAGTAGCCGAGCATCACCTGCGGGCCCTTGACGCAGATTTCGCCGATGCTGCCCGTTTCGGCCTCGCTTTCGGCGCCGTCGCCGTTCTCCTTCAAGATTTTGATGCTGCTGCCCCGAATCGGAACGCCGACCGAGCCGTACTTCAGCGCGGTATACGGGTTGACCGACACCAGCGGCGCGCATTCGGTAATGCCGTAGCCCTGCGCGATCTGGATGCCCAGCTCGTCGAATCGGTCGACAAGATCGGGGTCCAGCGCCGCGCCGCCGCAGATGATTTTGCTCAGCCGGCCGCCCAGCCCTCTGCGCACCTCCGCAAAGACGGGCTTGCGCAGGTCGATGCCGACCTTCCGCGCCAGCTTGGTCGCCGCGATGCCGCGGGCGAGCAGCTTCTCCTTCCCCTTTTTGCGCACCTCGTCGCAAATCTTCTTATAGATGGTCGAAACGAAAAGCGGCACCAAAATCATACCGGTCGGGCGGAAGATGTTCATATTGCGCACGACGTATTTCAGGCTGTTGTTGATGCAGACCGTCGCCCCGAGGCAGATCGGCGTGAGCATCCCGCAGCAGGTCTCATAGGTGTGGTGCAGCGGCAGCACGGAGAGCAGGACGTCCCGGCTGCTGAAATTGACCATATTCGCGGACGCCCGGACGCATTCGAGCAGGTTGTCGTGCGAAAGCATAACGCCCTTGCTGGTGCCGGTCGTGCCGGAGGTAAAGATGATCGCGCTCATCGCATACACGTCCACATGGGCGGAGGTGTACGCGTCGTTGCCGTTCTCATACATTTCCTGTCCGTCCTCCGCCATCCGGCGGTAGACGAACAGGCGGTCCGCAAGCTCGGCCGGCCACGGCTCAGCCGGCTCGTCGAAGGCGATAAACGCGCGCACGCCGGGCAGCTCGGGCGCCATTTCCAGCAGCGCCTTCTCATACGGCGCGGAGAAGAAAATCGCGTTCGCCTCGGATAGGTTGAGAAAATTGCGGATCTGTTCGGTTTGCAGCTCACGGTCCAGCGGGATCGTCACCCCGCCGCCGCCGATGGTGGCCACATAGCCGACCATCCACTCCGGCCGGCTTTCGGAAAGGATCGCAATCCGCTTGCCGAGCAGGCCGTAGGCGGCCAGTGCGGTGCCTATGGCTTTCGTCTCGTTGCCGAACGTACAGTAGGACATCTCCCGGATCTGTCCGTCCGCGTCAAAATATTTGTAAAGCGGTTTATCGCCGAACCGCATCGCGCTGGCGGATACAAGCTCCTGCAAATTTGCGTATTTACCGTATTTTTCTGTCGGATATATCTTTTTCAATCTCACCATTCCCTCTGTTTCATTCCTGCCTAAACAGTTCAATTATATACACGAACAGGCGGCAAAGTCAAGTGCTTTGGTATAAATTTTGACCGATTGCAAAGAATATATTTACATTAAATGTGAGGTTGCGGAATTTTATGAATAAAAAAGACTATCTCGACTATGTTTCGGAGCGAAGCAAAAAGAGCCGCTGTCTGTTCAACTCGGTTAAAGCCTTTTTCGTCGGCGGTCTGATCTGTACGCTGGGACAGGCGTTCTCCGACCTGTACGCCGGTCTCGGCGCGGAGAAGAGCGTCGCGTCGGCGCTGGCGTCGGTCTCGCTGATCTTTCTGGCCGGCCTGCTGACCGGCATCGGCTGGTTCGACGTGCTGGCGAAATTCGCCGGCGCGGGCACGCTTGTCCCGATCACGGGCTTTGCGAACGCGGTCTGCTCCATCGCCATCGAAAGCCGCAGCGAGGGCTATGTGACGGGCGTATGCGCGGACATGTTCAAAATCGCAGGCCCGGTGATCGTGTTCGGCACCTCGCTCTCGGTCATCTACGGCGTAATCTACTATTTCTGCATTTGAGCGGGAAAAAGGGAGAAAGACAATTATGGCCATACTTCAATATCAGGGCTGCTACATTTCGCACACGGCCTCGACGGTCGGAAGAATCGAGGCGGAGGGGCCGCTCGGCGCCTGCTTTGACTTAATCGAGCGCGACCCCTATTTCGGCGAAGAGAGCTGGGAAAAGGCCGAAAGCGAGATGGTGCACCGCACGCTGAACGTGCTGCTGAAAAAGGCGGCGAAAAAGCCGGAGGAGATCGACCTCATTCTCGGCGGCGACCTGCTCAACCAATGCACCGCATCGACGTTTGCCGTCAGCGAGCTGAAAATCCCCTTTCTCGGCCTGTACGGGGCCTGCTCGACGGCCGCGGAATCGCTGCTGATCGGCAGCCGCTTCTGCTGCGGCGGCCAGACCAAGCGCGCCATCGCGTTTGCCGGCTCGCACTTCTGCTCGTCGGAGCGGCAGTTCCGCTTTCCGCTCGAATACGGCAACCAGAAAACCCCGACGGCGCAGTGCACGGTCACGGGCGCAGGCGCCTTTCTCATCGACACGGAGGACGACCGCGGCGTGGAGGTCTGCGAGGGGCTTATCGGCCGCATTGTGGACAACGGCGTCAAGGACGCCAACAATATGGGCGCGGCGATGGCCACGGCGGCGGTCGACACCATCCTACGCTATTTCAACGAGAGCGGCCGCAACGCCGAGGACTTCGACTGCATCGTCACCGGCGACCTCGGCGCGGAGGGCAAGGAGATTGCGGAGGTGCTGCTGAAGAAATGCGGCTTCGACCCCAAAGGACGGCTGACCGACTGCGGTATGCTCATTTTCGACCGCGAGAAGCAGGACGTCAATTCGGGCGGCTCGGGCTGCGGCTGCTCGGCGACGGTGACCGCCTCGCACTTTTACCCCCGCCTGCGCAGCGGCGAGCTCCACGATATGCTGCTCATCGGCACGGGCGCGCTGCTGTCGCCCAAAACCGTGCTGCAAAAGGAATCGATTCCGTCCGTGGCGCATCTTGTACACCTGAGGAGGACACAAAAATGACGTATGTTTATTCGTTTCTTGTCGGCGGACTGCTCTGCGTTGTGGCGCAGGTGCTCATCGATAAGACCAAAATCACCCCCGCCTATATTTTGGTCGGCTACGTCTGCGCGGGCGTGCTGCTGAGCGCGGTAGGGCTGTACGAGCCGTTCAAGGAATTCGCCGCGGCGGGCGCGACGGTGCCACTGACCGGGTTCGGCAATCTGCTGGCGACCGGCGTGCGTGAGGCCGTTGCGGAAAAAGGACTGTTCGGCGCGCTGACCGGCGGACTGACGGCGACGGCGGCCGGAATCACGGCCACGGTCTGCTTTGCGTTTCTGTTTTCGATGCTGTTTAAGAGCAAGCAGAACTGACTGCTTGCCAGACTATAAAAAGGAGGGACGTTTCCGGACCGTCCCTCCCCTTGTTTCAGCGCCGTC
>OLPR01003564.1_pt1 | contig 10255 bp, 10 predicted proteins | sample 1672761 | NCBI WGS metagenome assembly OLPR01 (sample SAMEA3136721, study PRJEB25190) | human gut metagenome | biome: human gut; feature: human-associated habitat; material: faeces | place: Austria | collected 2013
AATGCTCCGCCGCCGTCAGCTTTTCCCTGCTTTTGCTTCTTTGCGGCTTTTCTCCTTGCAGCTTCTCTATCACGGTCTGTATTTCGTCCCTGTCCAGCGCCTTCTGTTCCTTATTCACATACCCTGCATTGAACTTCTTCAAATCAATTCCAACACCTGGTACATAGCACACCTTGCCAGCTTTGAACGTCTTTGCTCGCTCATAGTCTTCCTTATTGATTGTGATAAGAACATCAGTATATCGGGAAAGCCACTTCTCAACCGGATAATACAGAATCCAGTTGATTACTGGTGCACCTTTATAGAAATGGAAACCGTGTGCGGTATAGAACACTTTCGTTCCCTGTTTGCGTGCTTGTTTCGCTGCCAGACGGGTCAGCATAGCACCAACCGGAGTATGGCAGTGGATGATATCATACTCGCCTTCGTCAATTATATGCTTCAGTTCTTTATATGCCTTCAGATTGCCTGGTTTCAGCGGGTTGCGCTCAAAAGGAACGTTATAGTAGGTATCACAATAAGGGATTACACAATCAGCCGGATTCTCATAATCGTTCCGTGCTGCGACCGCAGTCTCCCAGCCCATTTCTTTGAACATTTTGAGATATGGAATGTGAAACTCCATAATGTGCGTCTTTACAACGGTCGCAACAAATAACACCTTTTTCATCTACATTCCTCTCTCCGCATATCAAAGATTACAGCCCAGACTCATCTCAAAGAGTCTGAGCCGTTTATTCCTTATAAAGCTCTACTAATCGTCCTCAGCAGTGTTAGCCCACACTGCTGCTATGTCTTCCAGCGCTGGGTGGTTTGTATTTGACGCAGTTTATCATCAGCGAGAAATCGAATTCTTCCAGTCTGCCCGTCGTTTCCAGTAGGCCTATCATCTCCTCTGCACGGTAGACTGTCAGCGGGTTCTCCGAGGTAGCAGCAGTGTTCTGCAAAGACGGAATGTATTCTCAGAAACCTTTTGATATTTCCCTCTACTTTTTGATTTTTCTCATAAGGAGGTGCAAAGCAAAAATCAGCAGTGCACCTTCGATAAAACAGAAAAATCCGAGCATTAAGGACTTTTGCGCCCCCATACTCGGAAAAACGCTTGATATAAGGACTTCTTCGACAGAAAAAAAGTGGGTAGCCCATTGTATCATGGACTACCGCACTTGTTGTCTCTCCTGACATTATTTGGGCCATCCACCAAAAACCAAATTTACAACCGGTTTTTGGGTGATTTCAATTATTCTGAGGCACCATGAAAAGGGGCCGCTATGATGCAAGCTCGGTGATATATGCGTCGCGGTCCGTCCACGGAACAGCTTTGAGATCATAATTCTGAATTGCGTTGAACAATTCGTTATTAGGTTTCTTCTTCTTGTCGTTCAAGATGATATAGCCCTGGCTGCCATTGCCACCTTTGCGCGTCTTTGCCACGTCGTTCCATGCGAACAGAGCAGCCTCAACAGTCTGCTTGGAAGGCGAATTAATGGTCGTAATGACCCGCTCAGGCATTTTGCGTGACGCGGGAATGACGAAGTCAAATTGATGCGACAGACCGGAATGCCCCATCAACATGATGGAAGGAGTGTTCCGAATATCATGTGCATCGAAGAAATCCTGCACTTCTTCCATGAACAAGCCTTTCACGCGGGAAGAGGTCGTCAAGAACATATCGGAAATCTTGAGCATAGCCTGGATCATGATATGTTGTTTCCTTGCTATATCACCTTCGTTCGCCTCGACAACAATGCAGTTGTTCTTGATTATTACGCCAATGGATTCAGCAATCTGGGCAAGCATTTGCTTCCGCTTTTTTGAATTCACGTCGCAACCGCACATCTCCAAGTCGTTGATGACATAGCCATCGTCAGTAAGCATATCACACCTGGCCAAGAATTCTGTCGGAGAATGCCGACAATCCAGAGAAATATCTCGCGAAAAAAACACGCTCCTATATGGAGGCTGACGCCTACTACCATTAAGGGAGCGATGTAAATGCAGTACAACCACTTCATTACCGGGCGGATCATCCGGGAGCTTCGGGAACAACGGGGACTGACACAGGAGGTGCTATCCGGCCTCGCGGCGGTATCCCGAAGCCACCTGGCCGAGATCGAAACCGGCCACACGAATGCCAATGTCGAGACGCTGTGGAAGATTTCCGAAGCGCTGGGCATAAAGATGAGCGACCTGATCCAAATGGTGGAGCAAGTAATAGAGCAGGAGGGAGGGGTATGAGTACGGAGAATGATTGCAATTGTGGTTCCAGACAAGGAATTGACAGGCCGTGGGAAAAATGACTTTTAACATAGAGAGTAGCAGGAAAGATGCACCATTCATTGAACTATATCAACCACTCGATGCTGAAGGAGGCACGCTTCATGAGCAATTATAACCGAAGACTGCGTAATAGCGGAATCCACTGGCCGTGCTCGATTAGCGTAGTAGCGCGAGAAGTATATGATACAACATGGCCGATCCTTAAGAGAATATTAAGAGATCAAGGGAGATTCTATGGCCGGGGGAACACTTTCATCACGACAGACGAGTACAGGCAATACGAACACTGCACAAATGATGGACGTGGAGAAAAATACGATCTTGAATTCTTTGACGGCCTCATCGTAACACAGGAGAGAATTGAAGCAGCCACAGAAGAGATGCGGGCTGACCGGGCTTATGAGGCTGAGGAAAAATCGCGTCGCGCAAGGCAGGTAGAACAAGACTATATCAATAGCCGCGCCAGGACAAACAGCAGGCCGTCTGGATCGGAGAAATCGGATGGGCTCTTGTCGAGCCTCATGCGATTGTTCGGGAAGCGGTAAGAAGCGAAGCCATAGAACACGACCAGGGGTCGATTGAACCGTGGCGCAATCGACCCCTGGTTGCTTGTGGTTTATGGGGACGTGTACAGTATAGTGTCATATCCGTACACGGATTACACGAATTACACGGATTACACGCTGTACACGCGGTACACGGCAAATCCGGGAAATTCCACGGGAAACTGATTCCCGGCGTGGCTGATCCGAAAGATTTACAAACGAACCCGGCCCATGATGCAGGCCCAACCGTGTATTCCTGCGGAATACGGGGGATGAGGGCGGCAACGGGCCGGGATTTGCATAAAGAAAAGCGAACTCATCATTTCTGACGAGCTCGCTTGCAGCACCTATTGTCAGTGCTGATGGTGCGGTCGACGGGACTTGAACCCGTACGGTTGCCCACACGCCCCTCAAACGTGCGCGTATGCCAATTCCGCCACGACCGCGCGAACAATAGAGATTATACACTACACGTGGTGTTTTGTCAACACCAAAGTTGTAAATTCTGCTTGAATGCACTCTATTTCTCTGGGAATGGTCGCATACGCTCTCGCGCATTGGAGAATTTGCGCTCATTATGTATTTCAGGGCAGTCGTTTATCGATGGTGGGCAAGGGGTTTCTTCCATCGCCGCCTCTGAAATTGACAAAATCAGTCTCCCATCGGACTCCGGAACGCGCCGCACGGCAAAAACAAGGATTGCAAAAGCTGGCGCAGACGCTCGTCGCTTTGCAATCCCCATTGACGCGGCAAGCGAAATTTCGATCTTTCAAGAAATTTCGCGGCGGCGGGGGGATTTTTTTCCCCCCCCAACCGCCTTTTGCAGCCCCTCGGCGCGTCATACGCGCTCGATCTTCGGCTTTCTCCCCTGCCGCCCTTTATTTCACAGCCCCAGCACTCTTTCCAGATTGCCGGCGAAGACCTTTTTCTTCGTTTCCTCGGGCAGATCCATATTGGCAAAATGCTCGATCGCCGCGCGAATTTCGGGCGTCTGGTTGTACGGGAAGTCCAGGCCGAAAATCTCTGCGTCGTCGCCGACCTGCCAGAACAGATCGCGAATCTTATCGTCCGACAGGTTCCACGCGCGGTTCATGTCCGGGTCGAACACGCTGGTGAGCCCCGCGTACACGCGCGGCTCGTCGCGGTGATTCATATTGTTCAGCATCACTGCGAGCCCCTCGTTGAAGAAGCAATAGCCGCCGAGATGCTCCATGCTGAAGCGCAGTCGCTTGAAATTATAGGCAACTTCGTCGAATTTCCAGACCTGATAATCGCGAATCCTGTGCCAGTGCACGCCGGTATGGAAGCTCAGGAACAGATTCAGTTCCTCCGCGCGCGCATAGACCTCGAACGCCCGCTCGCCGTCGATCGCGAATTTCTGAAACGCCGGATGCAGCTTGATCCCGCGAAAGCCCAGATCGGCGATTCGATCGACCTGACCGCGCAGATCGCCCTTTTCAAAATCGATCACGCCGAAGCCGTGCAGCCTGTCCTCACCGCGAATGCGCTTGGCGAGCCACGCGTTCGTCTCCTCGTTCTCTGCCTTCAGCTGGCTCGGAAACGTCGCGAAGCACACCGCGCGCGCAATGCCGCATTCGTCCATCGTCCTAAGGAGCGCGTCCACAGTGCCGTCGGGTCGAACGTTCTCGGGAAACACGTGCGCGTGATGCGCAAAGATCTCATAGCTCATTTTTTCCTTCCTCCTTGCCGGATTCTCCCGCCTTGTAGCGTCTGGGCGAAACGCCGACGTACTTGCGGAACATGGTCGCGAAATATTTGGGATCCGAAAACCCCGTTGCGAGGGAAACCTCGTAGACCATCATGTCCGTTGCGCGCAAAAGCTGCATCGAGCGGCGAATGCGCACGTAATTCAGGTATTCGCTGAACGACGTGTTCAGCTCCCGCCGGAACTGCTTGCTCAAATAGCTTTCCGAAATGAACAGCGCCTTCGCGACGCTTGCGGCAGAAATTTCCTCGGCATAATGCGCGTCGACATACTGAACGGCGGCTTCGAGATAGCCACCCGCCGTTTTGGGCGGCTCTGCGCCGCGCTTCTGCTCGATTCTCTCCGCCATTTTGCGAATCGCCGCATAGAATTCCTCGTCGTCGAACGGCTTTACGAAATAATCGGCGGTGTTCAATTTAATCGCCTTCAGCGCGTATTCGAATCTTGAATACGCGCTGATCAATATAAATTCCATTCCGTCCAGATCGCCGAGCCGCTCGATCAGCTCCAGACCGCTGCGTTCGGGCATGGAAATATCCGTAATCACCAGATCGGGTCGCGAATCGCGAATTTCGCGCTCCGCGTCGAAGGCGTTGACCGCGCTGCCGACCACGCGGCAGCCCAGCTCCGCCCACGGCACAGTGAGCGTCAGCTCGTTTACGAACAGTTTCGAATCGTCCACGATGTATACGCCAACCATGCCCTTTCCCCCTTTACTTCACACCCGAAGAGATGAAGCTGCTGATAAACTGCTTCTGGAAGATCAAAAACAAAATCATCAGCGGCGCGAGCACCACGAGCGTCGCCGCGCACGCATAGGACCACTGCGGTCCCGCATCGCCGCTGATCTTCGTAAGCAATGCAAGTCCGATCGGCAACGTGCGCTTGGACTGACTGTTCAAAATGACGTTCGGCCAAAGGAAATTGTTCCAGTGGAAATTGATTGACACGATCGCAAACGACAGATACGCCGTCTTGCAGCACGGAAGGTATACGTGCAGAAGCGATTGCCACAGATTGCAGCCGTCGATCACCGACGCCTCCTCCAGCGCCTTCGGAATCGTCTTGTAGCACTGCCTGAGCAGCATAATGCCCATGGACGATCCGAAATAGATCACCATCACGCCCATTCGCGTGTCCGTAAGGCGCAGGCTCTTGATCGTTAAGTAATTGCTCATCAGAAGCACGCCCGACGGAATCACCAGATGCGCCATCAGAATCACCATGAACAGCTTTTTGCCGGCGAAATCAATTCGCGAAACCGCATATGCCGCAAGCGTAACCGTCACCAGCTGCACCGCGAGCGTGCCTATCACGATCAGCAGCGAGTTGCGCAGATACGTCGAAAAATCCCAAAGCTCGAACACATATTTGAAATTCTCGATCGTAAGATTCAGATCGAAATTGAACTTCGTAACCATGCTTGCCGGGCGAATTGCCGCCCAGAGCGCCCACAAAAGCGGCACCGCCCACACCAGCGACACGATCAGAAGCACGACAAAGCGAATGAACGTAAACAAACGCGTTTTCATATCGTCTCCTCCTTAGCTTTCGTAATGCGTGCGCTTGTCCAGGCAGAAGTTTTGAATGCAGATCACGGTCAGCAAAACGACCAGGAGAATAACGCTGTAAGTCGAAGCCATGCCGTAATCGAAATCCGTAAACGCCTTTTTGTAGATGTAATACATCACCATAGAGCTCGCGTTATTCGGGCCGCCGTTGGTCAAAATCGCGATCGGATCCACGACCTGCACCGCGTTCGTGATCGAAAGCGTCACGGCGAACACCGTCGTCGGCATCAGGAGCGGAAACGTGATGGCTTTGAACTTCTGCCATTCGTTCGCACCATCGAGCGTTGCAGCCTCGTAATAGGATTCGTCGATTCCTTGAAGCCCCGAGAGGTAGAACAGCATCATGTATCCCGCCTCGCGCCAGATGTAAATCGCGCCGATCGAATACAGCACCGTCTTTGAATCGCCCAGCCAGTTGTTGCCCTGAACGCCGATAAGCCTGAGAATTGCATTGATATACCCGATATCCGGCGCCATCAGATACATCCAAACCAGATAAAACCCGACCATCGGAGCGATATTCGGATAGAAGATCATCGCTCGGAACGCCGTTCTGCCGGGCGTGCGCTTATTGAGCAGATACGCAAATACCAGCCCCAGAATCAGACAGGTCGGGATCACGAGCGCGCAGAACGACAGCGTATTCGTCACCGACCGCGAAAACCCGGGATCGTTAAATGCGCGCACGTAGTTCTGAACCCCGTTGAACACCGCCGAACGGCTCGAGAGCTTCTTTTTGTAAAAGCTCAGAACGAACGTCTTCACGAACGGGTAAAAGGTAAACATCGTCATAAACAGAATCGACGGTGAAAGCAGCGCCCACGCCTTGATCGTGTTCCGCCTGCGCCGAATCTTTCTCTGAATGCGGACTTTTTCCATGCCAGCCTCCGTTTCAGCTCCGCGCCGCCCAGCTCAAGCAGGGCCGGACGGCGCGAAAGGAATTCAGATTGTGCATTGGACGATTCACGCCCGGGCTGCGCAATTTACCTGTATTCCTCCAGAATGTAATCCGCTTCGCTCTGGGCGTACGCCATCGCGTCATCGATCGTGCTCTCGCCGAGGGCGACGGACGTGAACATATTCACAAACAGATCGCCGATTTCGGAGGACGCGAACACGCTGGTCTGACGATAGGCATTGTTCAGGATGTCGTACATCACCGCCGCCTGCGGAACCTCGGCGAAGTAATTCTTCATAACCTCGGTGTCCTTCGCGGAAACGCGGGAAGCGATATAGCCCGTACCGACGCTCCAGCGCGCCTGCTGTTCGGGATCGCTCATGAAGCGCATGAAGCGCCACGTCGCGTCATACTGCGCCTGAGTGGTGGAATCGCACTTGATCATGTACATATCTCCGCCGCCGCCGATCGACGCGCCTGCATCCGTGCCGTCCGCAGGCATTACGCACACGCCGTAATTGAAATCAACGCTGTTATTGATGTTGGTCAGGTTGCCGGAGGAAACCGCAATAATCGAAACCGCGCCTTCGATGAAACTGGACGGCATGATTCCCTCGTCGATCACGCCTTCGGGCGACGCGCCGACGTCTCTGAGTTCCAGCATAAACTCAAGCGCACGCTTGACCGCGGGCGTGTTGAAATACACCTCCGTGCCGTTGGGATTGAAAACATTGCTGCCGTCGGTGGAAGCGGTGATGCACATGGATTGCTGCGCCCATCCGGACTTGTTCGAAATCATCACGCCCCAGCGAACGGCATTGCCCGCATCGTCCTTCTTCGTCAGCTTCGCACCCATTTCGGCGAGCTCCGTCCAGGTGCGCGGCGGCGCTTCGGGATCGAGCCCCACCTCGGTGAAGTGATCCTTATTGTAATACATCGCCAAAACGCTTCTCTGGAACGGCAGCGCGTAGTGTGCTCCCTCGTAAATGCCGGATTCGAGATATGCCGGATAGAAATCGTTCAGCAGCTCGTCGCCGCCGTCCGCCTGAATGTAATCGTCCAGGCAGACCACCGCGTCCATCGAAATCAGCGTCAGCAGGCGCTGGTCGAGAATGCACAGCTGCGGCGCCTGATTGCCCTCAAGCGCGAGCGTCAGCTTGGTCATCGTGTCGGCATAGTTGCCGCAGAAAATCGCGTCCACGGTAATATCGGGATTCTGCTGTTCGAATTCGCCGACGAACTGTTCGATCATGTTCGCCGCCGCACCGCCGAGCTGTACCGGGAAGTAGAACTGAATGACCGTCTTGTCCGCCTCCGCAAACGCGCAGACGCCGCTCAATACCAGAGCGAGGATGAGAAGAACCGAGAGAACCTTGCGACTCATGTTGATAACCTCCATAATATTTTAGTTCCTATATGAAAGTATATCACTTTATTCTTTGTCAATAGGTCAAATTATCGGCATAAAAGGTTTGTTATTCAGCACTTTTGGGAATTCGCATTGCAATCACCGTCCAGCCGTCCTGCGTTCGCAGCGTGCGCAGATAGCCTTCGTCGCCGTAATACGTTTTCAGCCGCTCCGAAACGTTCGCCAGTCCTATGCCTTTATGATACGCAATGCCGTCCATCGGCTTTAGGCGCTCGGATTCGCAGAAGCCCCTGCCGTTATCGCATACGCGCAGCGAAATCGCGCTCCCATGATCGCTGATTTCGATCCGGATTTTCGGCTCCGCCACGCCCGGCAGCCCGTGCGCGAATGCGTTTTCCACCAGCGGCTGAAGAATCAGGCGCGGAACCTCAAATCCGAGCAGCGCCTCGTCCACATCCGATTCATAATCCACAGCCACCGCGCCGCGAAGGTTCTGAAGCCGCACATATTTGCTCACCAGATCCATTTCCTCTGCAACGGTGTAAAACTCCTCCTCGGTGCTCAGGCTCGAGCGCATCAGCGCGCTGAAGCTCACCACAAGATCCACAATCTCGCGCGTCCGGTTCAGCTTCGCCATCGCCTTGATGTCATTTAGAACATTATAGATGAAATGCGGTCGCATCTGCGCTTTCAGTACGTTCAGTTCCGCATTGGCAAGCAATCGCTGCTTCGCGCCGATATTCTCAATCAGCTCGCGCGTCTGAACGTTCATCTCGTTGAATCGCTCGCCCAGTGTCACGATTTCGCCAAAATCGCCGTTTTCGCGCTCGTACCGCGCGGTAAATCCGCTCGCCGGCGCGTCCAAACTTACGTCGATCAGCCGATCCAGCTGTCTGGACACGCGCTTTGAAAGCGTCTTGCCCGCGCATCCGGCAACAATCATCGCGAACACCGCAATGCAGCCCAGCCCGATAAACAGCCGCATCAGCAGCGGCCGCATGAAATTCGCGCGCACCTTTACCAGCATTTTCAGCGCGCCGCCGTCCGGATAGGCGACATAGCCGTCCGCTTTGCCGTCCAGTATTTCCAGCGCCCATTTCTCCTTCAGCGTTACGCCCTCGCGCGCGCCGCCGCTGCGTGAATACGCCACCGTTCCGCCCTGTCCGATCAAGATTACGTCCTCCACGCGCGCGAAATTATACGCCGAAAGCATCGAGGCAAGCCGGTCGCGCGTCACATCCAGAATCACATATCCAATCGGCGCACCCTCGGAATCAAACACGCATCTGCCCACGCTGAGCGCGATGGTTTTGCCGTTGTACGCGGTATAATGCGTCGCGCGGACGCACGCGCCGTCCTCCTGAAGCGCGCGGAAAATGCCGGTTCCCGAATATGCCGGCAGCTTATAGAGATTGGGAATCGATCCCGTCGAATATCGAAACACGCCGTTTTCTGAAAGAATATGCAGCTGAAAGCCGTCGTTGCGCCCGAAAAGCAGTGCTGTAACCACCGCCCTGCCCTTTTCATCCAGCGTTCGCCGCGAAGCGACCTGCGTCTGAATCTCCGGATCGCGCGCGCAGGCGGAAACGAGCGCGTCCATGTCCATCAGCCATTGCCCAATCTCCCTGCCCGCGTTGCGCGCGCTGGTTTCCATCTCGCGCCGGTTTTCCTTTTCATACGATCCCATGACCGCGAAAATGCAGATCAGCGAAGCCAGCAGCATAGGAACGACGGAAAACAGCATAAACGACCGGAGAATCGCGCTCCCCAGCCGACCGTTTTCGCGTTTTTTCTTCATACTGCCACCCTCCGTTTCAAAATTAAGGTAACACCGCACAAATGAGGTGGTCGGCTGGCGAATGGATT
>OLPR01003570.1_pt1 | contig 10246 bp, 5 predicted proteins | sample 1672761 | NCBI WGS metagenome assembly OLPR01 (sample SAMEA3136721, study PRJEB25190) | human gut metagenome | biome: human gut; feature: human-associated habitat; material: faeces | place: Austria | collected 2013
GATATTTGCGAATAACGCGCAGCGGGGCGGGCCGCCTCTGGAGTCGCCGTGCCGCCTGCTTTCTTTGGTCCTTTCTTTCGCTTCGAAAGAAAGGACTTCTCCCCTCGGGGGCGGCAGCCCCACCACCCGCGCCGGAGTCGGCGCGTCAGCCCCCGCTGGGGACTGCCTCCAGCAAAGTGGACGTACATCGGTACAAGCATGAGGCTTTCCTCAGGACAGCCATCACGTGATTCACACTACCGTGCCTGTTCGCCCAAACTCCGAGTCTCCCCTATCACCCCCCGTTCCCACATCAGAGAACATGTCGATCCTCCATGATGCAAAAAACGCTCCCGTAAAACGGTATGCGTCACCCATGCCGTTCACCCGCCATGGGTCTCCGTTGCCCCCAGCTACTTCCAAAATAAAGAAACGCCGCCTTTTCACGGAAGGCAGCGTTCCTTTGAGCCTATAGTTCTTTACAATGCTTTCTTCGGACAGGCCTTGGCGCATTCAAAACACAGAATGCACTCTGTACCGTTTTTCCGCTTGCGGGAATTGTCTGTCATATCCACGTCCATGGGACATACCTTTTTGCACTTTCCGCAGGAAACGCACTTGCTGTGGTCGCACTGAACCCGAATCAGGGAAAAATAGCTCATGGGCTTCAGGAAGACCGTCACAGGGCATAAGTACTTGCAGAAAGCCCGGTCGTCCTGAAACAGAAAGGCCAACCCGATGCCCAGCGCATAGTACAGCAGATTTCCCACGATAAAGGCCCAGAACATCACGTTTTCCTTATCGGGAACCTGAAACAGGAACAGCCCGCCCACAAAGGCCAGCGAGGCCGCAAAGAAAACGTACCGAAGCCAGCCGATTTTCTTTCTCGGTTGACGGGGAACCTTGTAGGGCAGGAAATCCAGCACCATGGTCGTCCAGCAGGCATAACCGCACCAGCCCCGGCCAAACAGCAGCGGCCCGAAAATTTTCGCAACGACATAGTGAATGGTGGCCGCCTCGAATACGCCTGTGAACAGATAATACCAGAATCCCTCGATCTGCATGTTTTCCCGGTCGATCAGACCCAGATAGACCAGCATGTACAGCCCCACCAGCAGCTGTGTCACCCGGCGCGCGTGCTTGTACTGCCGAATAAACAATACCAGCCCCAGTGCAAGAGAAATGCCGATATAGCTGAAATTGAACAGATAAAACAGATTGTGCTTCGTCAGGGTCAGGGTGACGGCGACCGTTTCAAACACGGCCAGAACCACCGCCGGAAACCAATACTTCTTCATGGGGTCTCCCCTCCCTTGCCAAATGAAAAAACATGATCCACCGCTCGACCGGAGGATCATGTTTTGCATTGAAACGCCCACCCGGCGTAAACGTATGATAACGTGTGTCAGTCATGAGGGCAGATTGTCGCTCTGCCACTGCTTCATTGAGCCTTGATGGATGGCCAGCCGCGAGGCCTGTCGCCGGGCGCCAACTGGCGGGAAATCACACCAGACCCGCGAGCCGTGGCACCTGTCGTGCCAAGGCGGTAACTCCGCAGCCAACCGCCTTTCCCTCAAGCGGCCCCGCGCCCATAGGGCGCGGTGTGGGGTGCAGGGCGGCGAGAGGAAGCGTGCATCCTGTGGATGCAACCGCCGCAGGCGGTTAGCGACCGGCAGCCGTCAACCGAAACGAGGATTTGGCATGGCAGTGCCAAAGACGACGATTGAGGTTGCGGATCACTGCCCCTTGCGCGAACCGCGAGGCCCGTCATCGAGCGGCGACCTTGGGGCTAACCCCAAACAACTCTGTCCAACCCCCCGCGCCCTATGGGCGCGGTGTGGGGTGCAGGGGCACTGCCCCTGCTAGATGTCGGTGTCGCCGTCTTGGGTGCCGTCCATGACCGTGGAATCGTCCGAGGTCAGAGCGTCCAGCGCCTGCTCGTAGGCTTCGTCGGAAATTTCGGTGGTCTCGGCGGTCTCGTCTTCCTCCGGCTCCTGCTCCGCACGGGCTACGGCGACGATCTTCGTGCCCTCCGCAATGCGCATCAGACGCACGCCCTGCGTGGCGCGGCCCGTCTCCCGAATGTCGGAAACCGCCATGCGGATGATGGTGCCGTCGTCGGTGATGAGCAGAATGTCCTCGTCCAGATCCACCGCCAGATGACAGGCCAACAGACCCGTCTTGTCGGTCAGATTCATGGCCTTGATGCCCATGCCGTTGCGGCCCTGCTCCCGGTACTGCTCCGGGTCGGTGCGCTTGCCGTAGCCGTTCTCGGTGATGGCCAGCACCTGCTGCCCGGGCAGCAGCATGGACATGTCGATCAGCTCGTCGTTCTCCTGCAGCTTCATGGCCTTCACGCCCATACCGGTGCGGCCAATGACGCGAATGGCGCTCTCCTGGAAGCGCAGCGCCCGTCCGTGGCGGCTGGCAATAATCAGGCTCATGCTGCCGTCGGTCAGGTTGACGGAGACCAGCTCATCGTCCTCCCGCAGCGTCAGGGCAATCAGACCCGTCTTGCGCAGGTTGGCGAACTCGCTGTAGGGCGTGCGCTTGATCATGCCCTTGCGGGTCATCATGACCAGATAATGATCCTGCATGTCCTTGGGCACGGGAATCATAGCCGTGACCTTCTCGTCGCTGGAAACCTGCAGCAGGTTTACAATGGCCATGCCGCGGGCCGTGCGTCCCGCTTCGGGGATCTGGTAGCACTTCAGGGTGTACACCCGGCCCCGGTTGGTGAAGAACATGATGTCCTCGTGGGTGTTGACGATGATCAGCCGCTCCACAAAATCCTCGTCCCGGGTGGTCATGCCGCTGACGCCCTTGCCGCCCCGGTGCTGAGCCCGGTAGGTGCTCTTGGGCAGACGCTTCACATAGCCGAAGTGGGTCATGGTGACCACCATGTCGTCGGACTGGATCAGGTCTTCAATGTCGATCTCGCCTTCCAGATGGGTCAGCTCGGTGCGGCGCTCATCGGCGAATTTGTCGCGGATGTCGCCCATTTCCTGCTTGATGACGCCCATGAGCAGGGTCTCGTCGTTCAGCAGGCTTTGCAGATAGGCGATGGTCTTTTCCAGCTCCTGATATTCCTCCAGCAGCCGCTCCCGTTCCAGACCGGTCAGGCGGGCCAGACGCATGTCCAGAATGGCCTGTGCCTGCTTGTCGCTGAAGGCGAAGGTCTCCATCAAGCGCGTCCGGGCCGTGTTGGAATCCGGGCTCTTCTTGATGATCTCCACGATCTCGTCGATGTGATCCAGCGCCTTCAGCAGGCCCTCCAAAATGTGGGCCCGGGCCAGCGCCTTGTTCAGGTCGTACTGGGTGCGGCGGGTCACGACTTCCTTCTGATGGCGGATGTAGTGATAGATCATCTCCCGCAGGTTCAGCACCTTGGGCTCGCCGTCCACCAGCGCCAGCATGTTGGCACCGAAGGTCTCCTGCATGGAGGTGTGCTTGTAGAGGTAATTGAGGATGATCTGCGGATGAACGTCCTTCTTCAGCTCAATGACGATGCGCATCCCGTTGCGGTCGCTCTCGTCGCGGATGTCGGAAATGCCGTCCAGCCGCTTCTCATGCACCAGCTCGGCAATGCGCTCCACCAGCTTGGCCTTGTTGACCATGTAGGGGATCTCCGTCACCACGATGCGGCTGCGGTTTTGGCTCATGGCCTCGATCTCCGTCTTAGCCCGCACCAGAATGCGGCCGCGGCCGGTGTGATAGGCGGCGCGCACGCCGCTCATGCCCAGGATGATGCCACCGGTGGGGAAGTCCGGCCCCTTGATGAACTGCATCAGGTCGTCCACCGTGCAGTCCGGGTGATCGATCATGTAAATGCAGGCGTCCACCGTCTCCCGCAGGTTGTGGGGCGGGATGTTGGTGGCCATGCCCACAGCAATGCCGTTGGAGCCGTTCACCAGCAGGTTGGGGTAACGGCAGGGCAAAACGCTGGGCTGCAAAAGCGTCTCGTCAAAGTTGGGATAGAAGTCTACCGTATCCTTGTCGATCTCTCCCAGCAGGGACAGAGTCAGCTTGGACATGCGGGCCTCGGTGTAACGCATGGCGGCCGCGCCGTCGCCGTCCACGGAGCCGAAGTTGCCCTGACCGTCCACCAGCGGATAGCGGATGTTGAAATCCTGCGCCAGACGCACCATGGCGTCGTATACGCTGCTGTCGCCGTGGGGATGGTATTTGCCCAGCACGTCGCCGACGATACGGGCGCTCTTGCGGTAGGGCTTGTCCGGGGTCATGCCCAGCTCGTTCATGGCGTACAGAATGCGCCGGTGAACGGGCTTCAGGCCGTCCCGCACGTCGGGCAGCGCACGGCTGATGATGACGGCCATGGCATAGCTGATAAAGGATTTCTTGAGCTCATGCTCAAGATCGGTGGGGATCAGTTTGTCGCTAATCGTAGATGCCATTTGTTTCCCTCACTTGTAAACCTTTGGTTTCCGCGCTTCGGTGAAAAGCAAAGGCGTCGTTGTGCTATGAAGAAAAAGGTTTCGGGCGGGTCAAACGCCCGCGTAACGACTTCGCAGGAAGTACGCTCTCAACGGCAGAAGGCTTCTTCTTTCGGCCGTTTGGCTTTTTACCTGTATTCCCATGTTTCGGAAACACAGCGCCTGATGTGAGCAATGATCCTGTCGAGCGGCGTCTTTTCCGGCCAACCCGCATTCGAAACACCAGAGTCGCGAGCCGCGAGGCCCGTTGCCGAGCGGCGGTAACTCCGAAGCCAAGCCGCATATCCCCCTGCTCCCCTGCGCGTCCCGCACGCAGAGATGAGTGCAGGGCATTGCCCTGCCAGACCAGCGAGCCGTGGCACCTGTCGTGCCACGGCGGTAAAACCCCGGCCAAGCCGCATGTCCCTCTACGCCCCTGCGCGCCACCGGCGCGCAGTCCGGGGTCAAGGGGCACTGCCCCTTGGCTTAGAAGTCCAGGTCGGTGACCAGCTTGGCGTTCTGCTCGATGAATTCCTTGCGGGGGTCTACCTTCTCGCCCATGAGCAGAGACATGGTCTCGTCCGCCGCCATGGCGTCCTCCACCGTGATCTGCATCATGGTGCGGGTCTCCGGGTTCATGGTGGTCTGCCAGAGCTGCTCGGAGCTCATTTCGCCTAAGCCCTTGTAGCGCTGAATGTCCGGCTTGGGGTCCCGGCCGATGTCGTTCATCAGCTTTTCCAGCTCGTTGTCGTCGTAGACGTAGTATTCCTTCTTCCCCTTCGTCACCTTGTACAGGGGCGGCATGGCCGCGTAAACGTAGCCCTTTTCGATCAGGGGCCTCATGTAGCGGTAGAAGAAGGTCAGCAGCAGAATGCGGATGTGCGCGCCGTCTACATCGGCATCGGTCATGCAGACGATGCGGTGATAGCGCAGCTTGTCGATGTTGAACTCGTCGCCGTAGCCGCAGCCGAAGGCCGTGATCATGGCCTTGATTTCCGCATTGGAGAGGGCCCGGTCGATGCGTACCTTTTCCACGTTCAGGATCTTGCCCCGCAGGGGCAGAATCGCCTGGAACATGCGGTCGCGGCCCGTCTTGGCGCTGCCGCCGGCGCTGTCGCCCTCGACGATGAAGATCTCGCACTTCTCCGGGTCACGCTCGGAGCAGTCCGCCAGTTTGCCGGGCATGGAGGCCGTCTCCAACACGGACTTGCGCCGAGTCAGCTCGCGGGCCTTGCGAGCGGCTTCACGGGCCCTCGCAGCGCCTACGCAGCGCTCCAGAATGATTCGGGCAATGGCGGGATTCTCACCCAAATAGATGGAGAGCTTGTCGTATACCAGACTGTCTACAATGCCGCGTACCTCGCTGTTGCCCAGCTTGGACTTGGTCTGGCCCTCAAACTGCGGCTCCACCAGCTTGACGCTGATAACCGCCGCGATGCTCTCCCGCACGTCCTCGCTCTTGAGATTCGCGTCTGCCGCCTTCAGAAAACCGAATTGACGGCCATATTCGTTGATGGCACGGGTCAGGGCAGTGGAAAAGCCCGTCAGATGGGTGCCGCCCTCGGGGGTGTGGATGTTGTTGGCGAAGGTGTAGATATTTTCCTGATAAGAATCGTTGTACTGGAAGGCCACTTCTACGGAGGTGCCCTTCACGATGCCCTCAATGTAGATCGGCTCTTCAAAAAGGACTTCCTTGTTCTTGTTCAGGTACTTGACAAACTCGATGATGCCGCCCTCGTAATGGAAAACCCGCTCCGTGACGGGATCGGTGCGCTCATCGGTAAAGGTGATGCGGATGCCCTTGTTCAGGAAGGCCATTTCCCGCAGACGCGCCTTGAGGATGTTGTACTGGAAATCGCCGGTTTCAAACACGCCGTCGGGATTGCTCTCGTCCCGGCTGTCCGGCCAGAACTGAATGGTGGTGCCGGTGCGGTCGGTCTCGCCGATGACCTTCAGATCATACAACACCTTGCCCCGGGCGTATTCCTGCTGGTAGATTTTGCCGTCCTGATAGACGGTCACTTTCAGGTGCTTGGACAGCGCGTTTACTACGGACGCGCCCACGCCGTGCAGGCCGCCGGAAACCTTGTAGCCTTCGCCGCCGAACTTGCCGCCGGCATGCAGCACGGTCAGGCAGACCTCCACGGCAGGACGATGCAGCTTGGGATGAATGCCCACCGGGAAGCCCCGGCCATTGTCCCGGACCTCGCAGGAGCCGTCCTTGTGCAGGATGACCTCGATATGGGTGCAGTAGCCCGCCAGCGCTTCGTCAATGGCATTATCCACGATCTCATAAACGCAGTGATGCAGCCCGCGGTAATCCGTGGAGCCGATGTACATGCCGGGGCGCTTGCGAACAGCTTCCAGGCCTTCCAGCACCTGAATCTGGTTTTCATCGTATTTTTCGGTCACGGCCGTAGCTGACGTGGCGATTCCCTCCACGACCTCTACAGGAATATCGGTAATTTTATTTTCTTCTGGGGTCAAATCGGCCAAAATACACACTTCCTTTTCTTGGCGAATCGGTTGTCTTTCGGCTGAAATGGCCAGGCAAATCTGCGCCCGGAAGCCGAAACTTCATTAATATGAGAACTCAAGTATTATACCATTTTTTCGTAGATTTGAAAAGGGTTTTAGGGCTATTTGGCGCGCTGGCGAGGGAACGATTTTCTCAGGAAAAATCCCGTTTTTCCAAAGCCATAATATAAATCTGGCAAGGGTTCCATTCGTCCCATAATGTGGGGAAGACTTCCAGTTCCTGAAAGCCCAGGGAAAGGTAAAACCGGTTGGTGCGGTCGTAGCTCTCATACTTGCCCATCTGCACGGTTTTGACCTGCAAAAAGGAATATCCGAGACGTATCGCTTCTTTTTTCGCCTGTTCAAAAAGGCTTCTTCCAATCCCCTGACGATGGTGCTTTTCCTGTACGCCCATCACGGCCAGCTCCATGGTATCCTTGCCGGTTTCCTTCAGATACAAAAAGCCGACAGGTTCTCCCGCCTCATACGCACAGAAAAACGGTTTCCCCCGACTGGCCTCGATGTATTCTTCTCTTGCTTCCGGGATCCCGAACCAGTCCGGAAGCCCCTCCAGAATGGTTCGGGTGATGCGCTTTCGTTCGTCGTCGTTGGTAATCCTTTGAATCGTCATGCCAATCACCTCTCAGTCGTTCTCTTCGCTGAAAAAATCGGTGTCAATCTTCTTGATCGTGTAGACGCTTTCCACCGACACGCCCAAATTGTATTCGATCATCAGTTTCGTCAATTTTTCCCCATCGACCAGAACCACCTTGGTGGCAAGCTGCTTTTCCACATAAGAACGAGCCTCTTTGGTAAAAGTGCCGGTCGTAATAAAGAGCCCTTTCTGCGCTCCCTGACCGGCCAGTGCGCCCACAAACTTCTGTATTTCCGGTCGACCGATCGGTTTCTCTTCTGCCCAGCGTTTTGCCTGAATATAAATGCTGCTGAAGCCGAGCTTATCCTCCCGAATGATCCCGTCGATCCCTTCATCACCGGAGTACCCCGTAACGATTCCGTCTTCCAAGGCGCTTCCGTAGCCCATTTTCAGCAGAAGATGAACCACCATTCTTTCAAAAAAGGCCGGAGACCGGTCCATGATTTCCGAAAGCAGATTGGCGGACAATTCCTTGTTAATCTGTTCAAAGGATGCGTTCAGATTATCCTGAGGCGTCCCTTCCTGCGCGTTTTCGGAGCCGTTCGTTCCTGCAGCCGGGTTATCTGCCCCCTGAAATTCTCTAAAGCTTTCGAACTGATTCAAATAACTCAAATCAACGTGTTCTTTTCTATCCTGTAATGCCTGAAGGCCTCTCGGGGTAATTTTGTATTTACCTCTGGCGACTCTTTCAATCAGTTCGGCCTTGCGCAAATACGTAATGGCCCAATTCACTCGATTATCCGATACACGCTGGGTTTTGCTGGGCAGCAATTCCCTTCTGTCTTCTTCCGCTACCTTCAAGGCGTCCAGGGCGTATTCCCGTATTTCTTTCACGTGTTTGGTTTTTCCGTCCTCCAATGCATACAATACCGAGGAAAAGAACTCATAATATTTAGGAACCGCCACTCAAAACACCTCATTTCATCAAAGAACACCAGACACATCGTATTCTCCGCGGCGATAACTATGCAACACCGGTAAACAACTGGGTTCGTATCATGTGGACCGGAACCGGATTCCACGGTGCCCCTTGGCAGCCATGGAGCCGCTGGAGTAAAACACTTTATAAAAGCCGTGGTTCACACGGATGCTTAAACTTATCTCCATCGGATTCGAAAAAGATTTATGACTTAACAAAGTACCGTGAGATGGTGTTTATACATTATTAATATAGGTTGTTAGAAATAAAAAAGGGAAAGCGGGATATTTGCTTCGCAAATATAGCTTTCCTTTTTTATTTTAACAACCGGCGATAGGGCTGCAAGTTATACTAACTCTCGCCAAAATGCTGGCTGCTGTGTTTCGACTTAAGCCGAAGTGGCTTTCTAACTTTTTTAGTCATATATGAAATTAGAAAACTTACTCCGCTTTATAATCATACCGCAATACTACGACCGACAACGGTGGAACATACAGTTCCAGTTCGTAATATTTCTTTCCCGGCTCGATTTTTTCGCCCGGTCTTGGTACTACCGGTGCCTTACATGGTTTTGCCTGAATCGGCTTTTTATTCACACGGCCTTCACCGCCAAATCGCTCTTCGTCGGAATTTAGTATCTCCGTAAAGGTTCCGGCACAAGGTGCATTGACCTGATAATCTTCCAATGCCATCGGTGTGAAGTTTGCAATAAACATCAACTGGTCTTTTACTGAGCTGCCACGGCGCACAAACGCTACTGTACTTAATTCCGGACGCCAGCAGTCCATCCACTCAAAGCCCATAACATTAAAATCGTGATAATACAAGGCATCGTACTTTTGGTACAAGTAATTTAATTCACGTACGTAATCCTGCATTTTCTTATGTCTGTCATCTTCTTCCAATAAAAACCAGTCCAGACTTCGAAACTCTGCCCATTCTCGTTTCTGAGCAAATTCCTGCCCCATAAACAAAAGCTTTTTGCCCGGATGACCATACATAAATCCAAACGCGGCACGAAGAGAAGCAAACTTATCTCCTTCCAACCCGGACATCTTGTTTAACAGAGAACATTTTCCATGAACCACCTCATCATGCGATAAAACCAAAATGTATTTCTCACTGGTGTAATAATCAATACTAAAACACAACTGCCTCTGATGGTCTTTTCTGAAATATGGATCTAATTTCATGTACTCCAAAAAGTCATTCATCCAACCCATATTCCATTTGTAAGAAAAGCCAAGTCCGCCATCTGCTACCGGCGCCGTAACGCCCGGCCATGCCGTCGACTCTTCCGCAATGATATAAGCTCCCGGATGCTCCTTTTCCACCTCGGAATTTAAATGCTGCAGGAAATGAATTGCCTCGTAATGCTCATTTCCGCCATCTTTGTTCGGAAGCCACTCGCCATCGCTTTTTCCATAATCCAGATACAGCATAGATGCAACGGCATCCACACGAAGTCCGTCAATATGGAACTTCTCTATCCAGAACAGTGCATTGGCAACGAGGAAGTTTTTCACTTCCATTCTTCCGTAATCAAAAATATATGTTCCCCAGTCCGGGTGTTCGCCACGTCTGCTGTCCGGATGTTCATACAACGGCTGTCCGTCAAAACGTCCAAGGCAGTGAGCATCTTTTGGAAAATGCGCCGGTACCCAGTCTAAAATTACCTGAATCCCCCGCTTGTGCATTTCATCCACAAAATACATAAAATCTTTTGGCTCACCATAACGGCTC
>OLPR01003571.1_pt1 | contig 10242 bp, 8 predicted proteins | sample 1672761 | NCBI WGS metagenome assembly OLPR01 (sample SAMEA3136721, study PRJEB25190) | human gut metagenome | biome: human gut; feature: human-associated habitat; material: faeces | place: Austria | collected 2013
CAGACATCTTTCACTATAATATGCCCATCCAAGAATTGTTGTAAATGCAAAGAATACCAGACACATCATTAATACAAATGCTGATGCTTTTGCAGGGAATGGAAGTCCTAATGCAAATGCCTTTGTTGTGACTGCAACTCCTTCAAGTCCCATATCCCATGCACCTGTCATAACGATTGCAAGTCCTGTCATTGTACATACGATAATTGTGTCAATAAATGTTCCTGTCATAGAAACAAGACCCTGACGTACTGGTTCATTTGTCTGTGCTGCTGCCGCTGCGATCGGTGCTGATCCAAGTCCTGCTTCATTAGAGAAGATTCCTCGTGCAATACCTTTCTGCATTGCAACTGTCATAGCTCCGATTGCTCCACCTGCAACTGCTTTTAGTCCAAATGCTGACTGTACGATCTCAGCAAATGCTGCTGGTACCTGTGGTAAATGTGTGAATACAATGATCAGACAGACACCAATATATGTCACTGCCATAAATGGCACGATAACCTCTGATACCTTAGAGATTCTCTTGATTCCTCCAATGATAACAAGTCCTGCACAGATTGTTACGATAATTCCCGCTACAACAACGCTAATAGAATAATTCATTCCAAATAAGCTGATCGTATGTACATTGGATGGGTCAAAGAAGTTATTCACTGCTGATGTGATTCCATTTACCTGTGTAAACGTTCCGATTCCAAACAAACCTACCATTGTTCCAAATACACAGAACAATTTTGCAAGCCATTTAAAATTCTTACCCATTCCTTTTTCAATGTAATAGAATGGTCCGCCAAGTGCGTGACCATCTTCTGCGATCACTCTATACTTAACCGCTAACATTCCTTCAGCATATTTTGTTGCCATTCCAAAAAAGGCTGCAAGCCACATCCAGAATAATGCTCCTGGTCCACCTGCAACGATTGCTGTCGCACATCCTACGATATTACCAGTTCCGATCGTTGCTGAAAGTGCCGTACATAATGCACCAAAACTTGTAACTTCTCCTTCTCCATCATCTTCATTATGAAATACATAATGTAGTGCCTTTCCAAGATGTCTGATCTGTAGTCCTCGAAGCCTGACTGTCAATAAGATTCCTGTAAAAAGGATCAAGATGATGAGGGGCATCCCCCAAATAAAATTGTCGACGTTGTTTAGTACATCGTTTAGCGTGTTTAACATTTTTCATTCCTCCAAAAATAGATCTTTGCGAATGTAACCTTGAACAGCTTGATTTTTGCATATCTGAGTATACAAAAAAGAGCTGATTAAATCAGCTCTAAAGAGTATCGAATACATTGCTTATAAAGCTCTGTCCTTTTGCCTGAGAGATTAGTTTCCTAATAGAAACTGTACACCTTCGGCGCTCACTTATGAGACTCTCCAGAGTTCATTTCTTTTTGTTCATCAGAAAGAAATGCCTATGTTTATTTTTCTTATCCGCAATATTTACTTTATATGATGATTCTGATATTTGCAAGTATTTTTTTTAATAATCAGTCACTTTCAGCACACTATACAAAAACACTTGTCTTTCTATGGCATACATATGTAATATTTTCCATACAATATTTTTATCAGTTTCTTTGCTTTTTTCCTGCTGCTGTGTTAAACTGATTCAGATACGCTCAATGCGTATGGAAACATTAGTTAAAGGAGACAACTTATAATGAAGAAACACAAAAGAAGCACTTTCTCTGGAAAGCTTGGCTTTGTATTATCAGCTGCTGGTGCTTCCGTAGGGCTTGGAAACATCTGGAGATTTCCATATCTCGCTGCTAAATATGGCGGTGGAATCTTTTTACTTGTTTATATCATACTTGCACTGACCTTCGGTTACACCTTGATCATGGCGGAGACTTCTCTTGGACGCATGACAAGAAAAAGCCCTGTTGGAGCATTTGAAAGCTTTGGAAACTCACATTTTATATCTATTGGTGGTTGGATCAATGCAATCATTCCGATCCTCATCGTTCCTTATTATTCTGTGATCGGTGGATGGGTGATCAAATACCTGATCGAATATTTTGCCGGACATAGTAAAACTTTAGCTGGCGATGCTTATTTTACGACATTTATTTCCAATGGGTGGTCTACAGAAATCTGTTTTATCATTTTTACATTATTTACACTTGGTATCATTTACGCCGGTGTACGAAATGGAATTGAGCGTGTATCAAGATTTATGATGCCGATCCTGATCGTTTTATCACTGATCATCGCTGTGTATTCTGTAACCAGACCAGGTGCTATTGAAGGGGTAAAATACTTTCTTGTGCCAAACTTTGATCATTTTTCATGGATGACCGTTGTATCTGCAATGGGACAGATGTTTTATTCTTTATCCATTGCAATGGGAATATTGATCACATTTGGTTCTTATATGAAGAAAGATACTTCCATTGAAAAATCTACAGAGAATGTTGAGATTTTTGATACTGCGATCGCGATCATGGCTGGACTTATGATCATTCCTGCTGTTTTTGCTTTCTCTGGCGGTAATGCCGAAACATTAAAGTCTGGACCTGCCTTAATGTTTATCACAATCCCGAAAGTTTTTGCAAACATGGGATTTGGAACTGCGATCGGTATTGTATTTTTCTTATTAGTACTGTTTGCAGCTGTGACAAGTTCGATCGCACTGACAGAAAGTGCTGTTTCGACGTTCGAAGATGAACTACACTGGAGCCGTAAAAAATCAACTGTGTTCATGGGAATGGTTATGTTACTGCTTGGAACGCTTTCCTGCCTTGGGTATGGACCTCTTGCGAATTTTAAGATTCTTGGAATGCAATTTCTTGATTTCTTCGATTTCATAACAAACTCTGTGATGATGCCGATTGCCGCGATCGCAACCTGCCTTCTGGTGTCAAAAGTTGTTGGAGTTGATAAAATAGAAGAAGAGATCAAAAAAGACGGACAGGCATTTCGCCGCAAGAAGATTTTCTGTTTTATGATCAAATATCTGTGCCCGCTTTTTGCAGCGATCATTTTGATCAGCTCAGTTGCAAATGCTTTTGGAATTATCACAATGTAATTTCATATATGTGTACTACTACAAAAAGGATGGCTGATTTCTCAGCCATCCTTTTTATATGATCATCCTTTAAAGATTATGCTTCATCAATTGCTTTTCCGATGTCATTTCTCTTATATTTGTTTGCAAAATCAATCCATTCTGTTGCTTTGTAAGCATTTGCTCTTGCAGCCTTTAGATCTTCTCCTTTTGCTACAACACCTAAGACACGTCCTCCATTTGTCACGATCTTATCACCATCAAACTTTGTTCCAGCGTGGAATACATAATATCCATCTTTGTCTTTGAATGTATCTAATCCTTTGATTTCGAATCCTTTATCGTATTTCTCTGGATATCCGTCAGATGCTAAAACAACGCATACTGCTGCATTATCTTCGAATTCCAATTCTACATCAGATAATTTTCCATCAATGCAGGCTTCCATCACGTCGATGATATCATTCTTCATTCTTGGAAGAACAACCTGTGCTTCTGGATCTCCAAAACGTGCATTGTATTCTAAGACTTTTGGTCCATCTTCTGTGATCATCAATCCTGTAAATAAGATTCCTGTAAATGGTCTTCCCTCAGAAGCCATCGCATCAATCGTTGACTGATAGACATATTTTTCACAGAATGCTTCTACTTCATCATTGTAGAATGGACTTGGAGAGAATGTTCCCATTCCTCCTGTGTTAAGTCCCTGATCTCCATCTTTAGCACGTTTATGGTCCTGTGCGGATGTCATACATTTGATCGTTTTTCCATCACAGAATGCCAGAACAGATACTTCTCTTCCTGTCATAAACTCTTCAATAACGATTTCATTACCAGCATCGCCAAACTGTTTGTCAAGCATTAATGTCTTAACACCTTCTTTAGCTTCTTCTAATGTGTTACAGATCAATACACCTTTTCCAAGTGCTAATCCATCCGCTTTTAATACGATTGGCATCTTAGCTGTTTCTAAATATTTGATAGCTTCATCTGGATCTGTAAAATTCTCATATGCAGCTGTTGGAATCTTATATTTCTTCATCAGATCTTTAGAAAATGCTTTGGAACCTTCGATGATCGCTGCATTCTTTCTTGGTCCAAAAACACGCAGTCCTTCTGATTCAAATGCATCGACAACACCACCAACTAATGGATCATCCATTCCAATGATCGTAAGATCAATTGCATTTTCTTTCGCAAATGCAACCAGTTTATCGAATTCCATTGCTTTGATATTTACACATTCCGCAAATTCAGCAATTCCTGCATTTCCTGGTGCACAATAAATCTTGTCTACTTTTGGGCTTTTAGCGACAGACCATGCGATCGCGTGTTCTCTTCCACCGCTTCCTACGATTAAAACTTTCATCTTTCATTTCCTTTCTTTCGTGATCTGAATGATTTATAGATAAATGACTTTTCCTTCTTCGACTTTGATCCTTCCATTAGCAATGTCATCAATGGCTTTCGGCATAATAACCCATTCTGCCTGCTCCATGATTCTTCGCTGAAGAACTTCTGGAGTATCTCCCTGTTTGATCTCTACTGCCTTCTGGGCAATGATCGGACCTGTATCCGTTCCTTCATCGACAAAATGAACGGTTGCTCCAGAAACTTTAACTCCCCTTGCCAAGGCTTTCTCATGAACCTTCAATCCATAATAGCCTGTTCCGCAAAATGATGGGATCAATGATGGGTGAATATTGATGATCCTGTTTTCAAATTCATGAATGATCTTCTCCGGAATCACAACCAAGCATCCCGCAAGAACGATCAGATCAATCTTACGGTCTACAAGCTCGTTATACAATGCTTCGTTAAATAAATCTCTTGTCTCAAAATCTTTGGGAGAAAGTGCAACTGCTTCGATATCATGTTTCTTCGCACGCTCAAGTGCATATGCATTCTTATTATTGCTGATCACAACATCAATCTTCGCATTTGTAATGCTTCCATTCTCGATTCCATCGATAATGGCCTGAAGGTTTGTTCCTCCTCCAGAAACAAGTACTGCCACTTTTAGCATAAAGTAACTCCTTTTTCTCCAGCTTCCATATGCCCTACGATATATGGTGTATCTCCTGCTGCTTTGATCGCTTCCATTGTTTTGTCAACATCTTCTTTATCAACCGCAACAACCATTCCAAGTCCCATATTGAATGTGTTGTACATCATCTCTTCTGCGATATCTCCTTCTTTGGCAAGAAGTTTAAAGATTGCTGGTACTTCATAGCTGTCTTTCTTCACAACTGCTTTCATTCCTTCTGGAAGCATACGTGGGATATTCTCATAGAATCCACCACCTGTGATATGACTGCATGCTTTAACTGTAACTCCTGCATCTTTCACACTCTTTAATGCTTTTACGTAGATTCTTGTCGGAGCAAGTAATGCTTCTCCTAATGTTTTTCCTAATTCATCATAATATGTATTTAAAGATTCTTTACTCATATCAAATACTTTTCTTACTAAAGAGAATCCATTGCTGTGAACTCCTGTAGATGCCATACCGATCAAGACATCTCCATCTTTTAAGTTTTCTCCTGTGATCAGGTCTTTTCTGTCACATACACCAACTGCAAATCCTGCAAGGTCATAGTCTTCTTCTGGCATAAGTCCTGGATGTTCTGCTGTCTCTCCACCGATCAAGGCTGCATCTGACTGTACACATCCTTCTGCTACACCGCTTACGATCTCAGCGATCTTTTCAGGATAGTTTTTACCGCAGGCAATATAGTCTAAGAAGAACAGAGGTTCTCCTCCTGCACATGCAATATCATTTACACACATAGCAACTGCATCGATACCGATCGTATCATGTTTATCAAGGATCATTGCAAGTTTTACTTTTGTTCCACATCCATCAGTTCCTGAAAGTAAGACTGGATCATCCATATCTTTGATCTTCTTTAAAGAAAATGCTCCGGAAAATCCTCCTAATCCACCAAGTACCTCTTCTCTCATGGTTCTCTTTACGTGTTCTTTCATCAGTTCTACAGATTTGTATCCTGCTTCAATATCCACGCCTGCTTTCTTGTAATCCATTGTTACTTCTCCTCCTGATTATTTAAAATATTGATCAATACCATTTGCAATTCCGTCTACCATCTTCTTCTGTGTCTGCTTCTTCTGCATCTGTTTATCTTCGGTCTTATTTGTCATAAATCCTATCTCTATCAGTGCCACTGGAATCTTACTCCAGTTTGTTCCTGTAAGATCGTCACGTTTTGATAAACCACGTTTCTTGAATTTGGTTGACTTACAATAACTGTCCAGTATATTCTTTGAGAGTTTTTTACTCTTCTTGCTTAATTTTGCTACATAAGGATTCTGCTGTGATGGGTATAGCACAGAAACACCACGAACATTCGCTGATGCTGCATCCGCATGCAGTCTGATACAGATATCAGCACCACTTTTATTTGCACGGATCGCTCTTTGCTTATTGCTAATGTTTACATTCTGTTTTCTTCTTATCATATACACATCATAACCGCGTTTCTTTAACTCTTTCTCAAGCTTTAATGCAATCTGCAGAGTTAATTTGGATTCTGGTACTTTCGTTTTGACTCCCTGCGTTCCGTATGCTACTTTGGGTTTACGCATCTTCGCGCCCGGTCCGATAGGTTCTGTCTTACTGTTTCCCTTTCCCTGGTGTCCTGCATCAATTGCAATCTTGTATGTCTTCTTTGTTTTTGCTGCACTTACTGGAAAACTTCCTGTAACTACAACCATACATACGCATAAAAACGCTGCAAGAATCTTCTTATTCATAATCTTTGTATCCAACTTTGTCAAGTTTCTCTGCTTTCTCTACAACTGACTGTTTCATCTCTTCGCTGTAAGCTTCTAATTTCTCAAGTAATTTCTCGTCTGATGTTGCAAGGATCTTCGCTGCAAGGATTCCTGCATTAAGTCCTCCATTGATCGCTACAGTCGCTACTGGTATTCCAGATGGCATCTGTACGATAGAATATAAAGAATCAACACCACCGAGATCGGAAGTCTTCATCGGAATACCGATAACTGGCATTGGGAATAAAGCTGCACACATACCTGGAAGATGTGCTGCCTTTCCAGCACCTGCAATGATCACTTTCACTCCACGGTCCTTCGCACCTTTTGCCCACTCAAAGAAAATATCTGGTTCTCTGTGTGCGGAAATGATCGTCATCTCAAAATCGATCCCCATCTGATCTAAAAACTCTGCTGCTTTTTTCATGATAGGCATATCAGAATCGCTGCCCATTACAATTGCTACTTTTGCCATGTTCTTTCTCCTTATCTTATGAAATTAACAAAAACTTCCCTTTCAGGATTTTATCTTTCTTATCATTGTACTGATTTAACCGATTTCCGTCAATGGTTCATTTAATGTTTCTGTACCAGAAAGTACAAATTTACCATCTTTGATCAGTAAAATCTCATCTCCGCCAAGGGTGATCGCACAAATAGAATCCAGTTCTTCATATGGAATCGTAATATCTGTGTGACACTGGAAATACTCGCCTTCTTTGGAGCATTCATTATATTTTGCAACGATTTCTTTGCCATCTGGATTGTGAACTTCAGTTTCTTCACAATGACTGTAGCAAGTATCTCCCACTGCAAAATGAGGTCCCATCTTCTCAACGATCAGGATCGGAAGCTGATATAAGATATCATATGTCTTCGCCATCACATATGCTGTTGTGTTTGTTCCGATCGCAAACTCGCCCATTGGGAGCGTATCTCTGTTATATAAGAGATTCTCTTTGATAAATGCCTTATTTTCTTCCTCTGTTTTAAAGTTTTTGCATGTATATTCAGAAATCATTCCATCTTTAAAAGTAATTTCAAGATCAATGAATTTCAGATCATTTAAATAGGCTTCTCCAACATGCAGTACTCCATTGGTCCCTGTTAATTTTGGTGAGGTAAACACTTCTCCAACTGGAATATTGACATCTGCAAGACAGTTTTCAAAATTCGTTTCTTTGGATGGATCATCCATCTCATGCATCGCTACGTATAGGTCGGTCTTATTCTTTCCTTTTCCTTTGATATGAACTTCCACTGCCTGATTCAGGGCATCGATCAAATGCTGCTGAATCTGTCTGTATTTGTCTTTATCCAATGTATTAACTTTCACGACTTCTTTAAAAATCTCTTCAAAGTTATCCCCGATCTCAGGAATTGGATATGAAATGATCGTAAAGCTCCTCTGCTCTGGTTTGATATATTGATTCATAATCTCTGAGGCTTTCATCTGAAATTCCACAGAAAGCTCCTGCTGCTTCTTGCTTAATTTTAAATTCTCTTCTTTATTCTCTGGTAAAAAAGGTATTTCCCCAAATGTTTCCATGCAAGCTGGTCCAGCAAACACATACGCTTCATCTTTATAATGTTCATATGCATTATGATAACATTCTAATTTATGTTTCATAAAACGATTATCAAAGAATATCGCCTGATCATATCTGTGGTCATATTCATACTGTGGGTTTGGAGAAGATGAAACATAACCAATCTTATGAAGTCCTCGTGTTAAAACAGATACGCCACTTCTATAGATGATCGGTGCAAGCCCAATTTCTGAGAATAAACGAACTGCCTCTCTGACAACTGGTTCAAATCCGATCGTATAACGGATATTAACACTTCGTTTTGGACTCATATCAATGTTATTGATGATAAATCCTTCATGAAATCCATCAACATATGTTTTGGCCATTGCTGTGATCTCTTCTTGTGGCAATTTATTTAAAAACTTTAAAGTATCAATTTCATTTTCGGAAATATATTCTCCATATTGATACAAAATATCTGGATCACTGAGATCAGATTCCATCACGATCTTTGTTGCAAAATCAAGTTCTGGGTCTAACTGTTCTCTGATTCTGTACTCAAAAACATCCTCGCTGTAATCTCTCATATGATCAAAAACAATATGCTTGATCTTCTGCGGATGTTCTTCTCCTGACAAAAATAAATTGCTGATTTCCAAGAACAATTCATTGTTGATCACAAGGTCAAACAGTCTTCCTTCGATCGCATAGATAAATCCACTGCGCATCTCTGCATATAAAAATGCGAAGATCTGACCATACTCTTTTCCAAACTTTTCTGTACAAAATTTTGGATTCCCAAAACTATGTGCATATTGTTCCTGGCTGATCTCTTCATACCATATTCTATTCCACTGTTTTAACTGTTCTAATGTCCTCTCTTTGGTATCGTAAATCTCATTTACATATAATAAAAGATCTGCCATTTTAGAAAAATATGAAGAAAATTCTCTTGTTTCTTCTACATCTTTCTTTAATTCTAACAGTGCGATCTTATTTAATTCATGTCTTTCTGATAACATTGTATTCAAGTCATCTCTTCCTTTCTTTACTTAGATCATTGCAATTATTCCAATCACAAAAATGATCACAGATACTGCCAGCACAATTCCGTTGCAAGTACATCCAATGATCTTCCATTTCATCACTGCTGCAGTATCTTTCATACTTTGTATTCCAAAATATAATCCTATAGCTGATACTACCAGCAAGATCCATCCTCCAGCTCCACTTAATGGACTACTTGTTCCTCCTGTCTTTATGGAACCGAAAAGCAGCAGGTAATATCCAATGATCCCTGCTGCTCCTAAAATCACAGAAACAATTGATTCCCGTGAAATAATCTTGTCAGATGGACGATATGCAAATGTTTTTCTTTTGTTTCTCTTCATTTTGCCGCCCTCTTTCTGTTATATAAATCATATACTGCTACTACGACCCTGTATATCATATACCCGATCAATCCACCAACCGTATTCATCAGAAGATCATCTACATCAAATACCCCTACTTTCATGATCAATTGACTTGTCTCAATCACTAAACTAAAAAAGGAAGTTGCAAACACTGCACGAAAAAATGCCTTTTTCTTATTGATCACGATCGGGATCATAAAACCAAATGGACTGAATGCAAAAATATTTCCAAACAGATTTGTGACCACTGCTTCGGTGGACAAAAGATGTCTGTACGTCCAGAACCTGTTGATTTCTTTGAATAAAACTAAGTTCACATGGGAGGTATCATATCCTGTATCCCTCCCATATCGTTCACTCAATAATACAAAATAAAATATACCTATGATATAAAGATAAAATATAACTTTTATTCCTCGTCTGGCTAACTTCTTTTTCTCAACCGTCACAAGAACCATCCTTAATGTTTTGCACCATACTG
>OLPR01003572.1_pt1 | contig 10240 bp, 6 predicted proteins | sample 1672761 | NCBI WGS metagenome assembly OLPR01 (sample SAMEA3136721, study PRJEB25190) | human gut metagenome | biome: human gut; feature: human-associated habitat; material: faeces | place: Austria | collected 2013
GTGTGAAGATCACCTATAACGGCCGGAAATATTCCAATGGCTATCCAGCCGGAGGTGACAACGCCCTTGTGGACGGCCTTCGCGGAGGCTGGTTCTACAAGGACAGCCGCTGGCAGGGATTCCTTTGTGATGTCGATGTCACCATCGACCTCGGCTCTGTCAAGGACATCCACTACGTAGGCGCGACCTTCCTCTCCCACACCTCCGCCGAGGTAGGTTTCCCGGTCAGGACGGAGGTCCGCTTCTCCGAAGACGGTGTCACCTTCACCGATCCCGTAGTCTGCCTGCTGCAGGTCCCGGACACCGACTCCTGCGCCCTTCTGAACACCCTAGGCACAGCAGTCAACGCCAAGGCCCGCTACATCAAGTACAAAGCCGTCCGCGACGACGTGACCAAGAACCGCAACCACGCCTTCATCTTCATCGACGAGATAGTGGTCAACTAGCGCGGAAGAAACAGTTCCGTTTTTTTGTCTCTATTCTCGTCAATCCGGATAGTGGTCAACTAACGCGGAAGTAACAGCGGAAAACATACGGCTAATCGAAAAACATGTCACTTAATGACACCTTTTTCGATTAGCTTCAGGATGCCTAAAAAACACGTTTTACAGAGTTACTCCATAAGAACGTGGTTTACAGGGTGACTCCGACTGAACACGGTTTGCAAGGTGACTTCATAAGAGCACGTTTTGCAGGGTGACTCCATTCCCGACTTTTACGAAACACGTTCAGCCGAAGAGGGCATAGAAGGCCGCCAATTGATGAATATGATGAAAAACTATCACAGTTCCCTTCGACTTTTTCAGCATATTCATCAATCCACCGGCGCCAGAGGCCTCTTCGGCTGAACGTGTTTCGTAAAAACTCCGCGCCGGCGTTCACCAGGTAGTAGCGTAAGAATTTTTTCCGAATATGTATGCAAGATTTCGGGGCGGCGGGATTCGGTAATACGTAGCCCCGCTGCTTGATTTATTCTTAAACTAGTCTTTGCAGAGCATTATCTGCTGGATGAGGTGATCGGTTGACTGCATTCCGGCGGAGCCGATCCTGCCGAGATTCCGGATAGTCTTCTCGATGTCCTTGTCGATGATGCCGTCGGTCTCCTTGATGCAGATTCCTCTGAGGGCGAGGACACAGGACTGGACGGCACAGGCCACGCCGGAGGCGACTTTCATGGCACATCCGACCTTGGCTCCGTCACACACCATACCGGTGATGTTGCCGATCATGTTCTTGATCGCCGAGCAGACTTGCTCGTAGCTGCCTCCACGCAGGTAGACAATGCCGCAGGAGGAGCCGGTGGACGCGATCACGCATCCGCACAGGGCCGAAAGCTTGCCGAGATAGCCTTTGATGTGGATGGCCACAAGGTTGCTCAGGATCAATGCCCTGGCCAGTTTCTCATCATCAACGTCGTACTTCAGGGCGTATGCTATCACCGGCATGCTGACCGTGATGCCCTGGTTGCCGCTGCCTGAATTGCTCATCGCCGGGAGTTTGCACCCTGCCATTCTGGCGTCGGACGCGGCGGCTGTCAATCCCATCGCGAAGCTCAGAAAATCATCGCCGAAGACCTCCTGCTGGTTCTCCCTGATGGACTTGCCGACCTCAAGACCGTACTTGCCTTTCAGGCCTTCCTTCGCGAGCGCTAGGTTCAAGTCCCTGTCTTCCAGGATGAAACGGATGTCCTCGAAGGCGGCGCCGAGGGCGAATGAGTATATTTCCTCAACTGTCAGGTTGTAGTCCAATGCCCCTTTGACCGGAGAGGACTTGCCGCTCCCTCCCTTCCTGAAGTCCGAGACGGAGCCGTCAATTCCTGTCTCGACAATCCTGTCGTGGTCATCCTCGATCACCGTCCAGGCGTTGTGTTCCGGAGTAGTCACCGTCACCTTGACATAGAGGATTTTGGGACTGTCAGCGACCTTGATCTTCACCTTGCCGTCCTTGACAAGGGCTTTGGCGGAGTTGACATCCTCGTCTGTCAGGTCTTTCAGCACTTCCAGGCCGTAGGAGCTATTCCCGCAGACCGCGCCAAGGGCGGCGGCAATGTGGAGACCCACCATGCCTGTCCCCGGGATTCCCACCCCCATTCCGTTCTTGAGGATGTTGCCGCTGACCTCGACACTGATCTCATAGTCAGCGACCGTCCTGGCCTTGCTTTTGAGCGTTTCCATGGTTCTCGCGGCTGCCAGAGCGACCGCGATCGGTTCCGTGCATCCTAATGCCGGCTTGACTTCCTTGTGAAGAAGTTCAATGATTTCGGATTCTCTTGGAGTCATAACTGGTTATTTGTCAAGAAATTTCATTATGTCATCAATTAGTGTTCCCATCTGTCCGCGGTCTTTGATGACCTCTATCGGGAAGCCGATGCAGACGGTTCTGTAGCCGTTGCCCTCGTAGCAGGTGCCGGCAGAGATGTTTGTGTCCGTGTAGCGCATGAATGATTGCGCGCGGTCGCTGGCAGGGACGATGCCGTCAGGGGTCTCCACATTGTAGATCAGTGGATTGCGATCCTTGTGGAAGGAGATTTGATCAGCATTCAACTTAAGGAGTCCGTTGCTCTTGGCGGCCACCGTGGCGTGGCGGCTGGCGAAGTTCGTCATCCACTTGTAGCCCAGCGTCATCTCCACGAAGGCTTTGGTCGTGGCCCTGTAGGTGCTGTCTATTCTGATCGGGTAGATCCCGTCCCAGACATCCGTGCCGATGTTCGCACCGGAGACCAGCACATTGCCACCGTTGGCGGTGAAGCGCGTGACGGCTTTCTGTAGTCCGAGCGGGAAGACCGAGAATCTGTCGGCCACCTTGCCCGTTCCCACGACCGTGGTGATCTGCTTTCCGCAGATGATGTCCAGCGCGAGGTCGGAGTCCGCCATAGTGTCGTCTGCCGAGAAAGCCGAAACGCTTGCCGAGTGGAACGCGTAGCCGGCGTCCATAAGTGCCTTTCCGTGGATTCCGCAGTAGTCGAAGGTGTTGCCGGCGAAGACCTTGCCGGCCTCGTCGGTCCAGCATGCGCCGAATCCCGGATTGTCATCGTCCTGCCAAGGCAGCGAGCGGCGGAACTGGTACTGCGGGCCGATGAAATTGATCTCTCTGACGTAAGGCACACCTGCGTCGAGGTCGGCGTTGAATCCGGCATATTCAGGAGTGTCGAACCACGCAGGGGCGGAGACTCTGGTGAAGTTGTTGACCACGAGGACGCTCTTGCCGCTGCCGTGTCCGGGAACCCCCACGCTGAGCGTCTCGGACGGGAAACTCTTGCCTCCGTCGTTGTAGGCCACAATCCTGTAGCTGTAGATGTGACCGGGGGCTATGGAAAGTGTTGTGGAGATCACGTCTCCTGTGGTTTTGAACTCCTCCAGGATCCTGCCCTGGTCGAACACGCCGTCGTCGATCCTTGTCTGGAGGATGTAGCCCTTCGGTGCGGCGGTCGCCTCCAGGGTGTCAGCCGTGGCCTTCCAGCTGAGCCTTACGGTGGCGTTGGAACATGTTTCGGGAGTGTCCGTGAAAGCTGTGGCGAATGAGTTGACAGGCAGAGGCTGTACGGCGTAGGCGCAGCCGTAGCGGGCGCTGAGGTACTTCAACATGCCTTTGTAGATGGCTCTGCTGACCGTGAAACGGAACGTAGGATCGAGTCCGAACTTCATGTCGGCGAAGTTCTGGTGGGAAAGAAGCTCCAGAAGCATCGCAGGGACTGTCGGCGTGCGGGATTCGCTGTAGGAACGGTCCCAAAGCCCTCTTCTGCTCCAGTCCGCGTTGAAGGTCTTGCGAACATCGTCCACGATCCCTGTCTGCACGAAGTCGGCGAGCATCCTCTGCTGAAGCCTTGACTCTCCGTTGGCGAACTTGTCGCTTCCGTCGTTAAGCAGGGTGTAGATCGACAGGGTGCCGACTATGGAGTCGTCCGGCGTGGTCCCGGCGTCTGTGTGGAAGGCGAACGCCATGTCTATCGGAATGTTCAGTCCCTCCGCTTTCGGGTTCGTCCTTGAGCCTCCGGTCATCCAGCCAACCCACGCGCCTCGGTCTCCGTAGTCGGAGGTGTAGTCATCGGCGTATCTGTTGAGTATGGTGGAATCCGCGCCGGCCCACTGCATCCAGTAGAAGGCTCCCTCCGTGAAGGACGGCATGCCTGAGGTGGCATATTCATTGACAGGCTGATCCTTAAGTCCTCTGGCGATCTTGCCCATGCCGCCGCCGAAGCGAACCGCGTCCGCTGTTATGACGGCGTTGCCCGGCACATCGTAGCCCTTAGGGACGCTGTTGTCGAGGATGACGCAGCCGTCCGTGCCTTTGTCGAACTCGAACGTGCCGAGGTAGATCCAGGTTCCGCCTCCCATCCTCTGGTTGACGATGAACTCGCTCTCGCCGCCAAGGTGCCTGACCGTGTAGCGGGCGCACGGTGTGCTGTGCGGAAGCGTCTTGTAGGACACATAGACCGCATACTCTCCTCTTTCGGGGAAGTCCGGTGTCCAGCATGCCCGGGCGGCCTTTCCCCTCTGTCGGACGCGGCAGTCCGCCTGGCGCGCCGTACCCATCCGGAACGGATTGTCAAGACCTGAATATGTTGCCCGCGCGTCTGCGAAGCCCACACCGGCATCTGACCAAGAACCTGTCTCTGAATATCTTCCCTCAATCCTCACGCCTTCCCCGCGACCTTCCTCGAATGCCGGATCATTGTCCGCGACCACTTCTATCGTCTGCGGATCCCTTTCGCGCGGTGTCATCACATAGGCTCCGGCGTTCTCCAGCATCGGGATCAGGAACGGAAGCACGTAGCTTTGCGTGTACATGTCCTCCACGGTGTGGAGCATCGGGGCGCGCTGCCATTCCCAGCGGTCCGTCTTCTCCTCGAAGTACCGCCCGTGGCTCTGCCATAGCGCTATGTTCCGTCCGGTAAGCCCCTTGGCGAACGCCTGCCCGTCGGTCCTTGTGACGAACGGATGGACGTTGCGCAAGTCCGTGGTCCTGAACCTGTCGCTGATCGGTTTCCCGTTGTTGCCAAGGGATGGCATGACGTAGGACTCAAGCGATCTCTTTCCGATGAGAAGTTTCCCTACGCCGTACTTCGCGCAGGATTCGGGCAGAATGCTCTTGAGCGTCCGTCTCAGCCACTCGACATCCTCTGTTCTCCATGGAAAGTCGCCCATCGAGGGGGTGAAATAGAAATCCAGATCGTAGCCTCTTCTGACTACCTTGTTGGCCTTTACCTGGGCGGAAACCCTTGTCCTTTCCACCATCAGGGTCTGGAGAGAGTCCACCGCGTCCTTGAACTCCTTGACAGTCTGCGCGTCCAGACTTGTCGTCAGCAGGCAGGCGACGGCAGTGGCGGTTATGATTCTTTTGAGCATTTCGGTTTATTGTGTGTTTTTATTATCCGCAAATCAATGATTATCACGATGATGGAGGAAATGGCCAGTGCAAGCGTGTCCGCCACGAAATCCAGCGCGTCTCCGCTTCTGTAGCTCGTGAATGACTGCCCGATCTCCGTCCCGGCGGCGATCAGGCAACCGGCCAGAAAGACCAGGCCGACGGCCAGGACGGTGTGCCGCGGCCTGCCTGTCATCCCGGAGAACGCGAGGTAGCAGAGGATAGGGAAGGGAAAGAACATCAGGAAATGCACCACCTTGTCCATAGGAATCCCGAACAGATTGTCCTGGCCGATGTCAGGCAAGTCGCTGAAATGCCCGAAACAGCACCAGCCGACCATTCCGAGGTAGACGACCAGCAGCGCCAATGTCAGAATATTCCTTTTCCTCATCATAAGAATCCTATTTTAGAATAATCTCCCCGAAGTACTCCGGTCTGTGGAAATCCGGTTTCGTGGTCTTGATCGGGTTCCAGCTCAGGAAGTGCGGATGGGCGGTGAGATCCCCGCATTTGTAGAAGTTGCCCCTGAGGCTGACCGGGAGGTTGTCCCTGTCTATTCCAATCAGTTCGAAAGGAATCAGCATGGCCACCGTCCAGCTGAAGATCCTGTCGGAGATAGTGACCGCTTTCCTTTCCAGGGAACTGTGCCTGATGACGCTCCGGAGCAGTTCCGGTGCGATCAGGGTCTTGTCGATCCTGCTTGTCCTCTTGGAGGCCAGCAGGGAACCGATGCAGGTGAGCTCGAAGTTGTAGTAGGTGCCGTCGTACGGATCCGTCACGAAAAACTCGCAGCAGCTGTCCTCCCAGCTGTTTCCGTTGTCCTCAATGGCGGTGGCGCGCAGGTCAAGCCCCCTGACGTGGAACATGACAGCGAGGTGACTCTCGGTGCGGGCTATCGACCCGTTGCAGTCAGGGGCGTAGGGCGCGTCCTTCGGCCAGTTACGCTCGCAGACCGCGAACTTCGAGGCTCCTTTCTCCATCGCAAGATCCAGCTCCTGCATATTCATTCTTTCAAGTCCCTCGATGAACGGGACCCTGATTTGTCTGGCGACGTTTTTCATCTTCTTCCGTGAATATATCCATGAAGGCTAAAGCGCCTGCATGTCGTTGAGTTTCTTGTAGTAGCCTTCCTGGGCAAGCAGCTCCTCGTGCCTGCCGCGCTCCACGATCCGGCCCTCGTCCATCACGATGATCTCGTCGGCGTTCCTGATGGTCGAAAGCCTGTGGGCGATCGCGATGGTGGTTCTTGTGGACATCAGGCGGTCGAGAGCCTCCTGCACGATCTTCTCGGACTCGGTGTCCAGAGAGGCCGTGGCCTCGTCGAGGATCAGGATCGGAGGGTTCTTGAGGATGGCGCGGGCGATGCTGATTCTCTGCCTCTGTCCGCCGGAGAGTTTCACGCCCCTGTCGCCGATGTTGAAGTCGTAGCCGCCCTCCTTCTCCATGATGAAGTCGTGGGCGTTGGCAATCTTGGCCGCCTCGATCACGCTTTCCATGGTGGCGTTCTCCACTCCGAAGGCTATGTTGTTGAAAATGCTGTCGTTGAAGAGGATCGACTCCTGGTTGACATTGCCGATTATGCTCCTCAGGTCGGCGATCCGCACGTCCCTGATGTCGGTGCCGTCGATGGTGATCGCCCCGCCGGTCGGGTCGTAGAACCTCGGAATGAGGTCCACAAGGGTGGATTTTCCGGCTCCGGAAGCCCCCACGATGGCGATCGTCCTGCCTTTAGGAATCTCCAGGCTCACGTCATCCAGTACCTTCCTCTGTCCGTCGGGGTAGTGGAAGTTCACGTGGTCGAAGGTGATCCTGTCGTTGAATCCGCCGAGCGTCTTAGGCTCCCGAGGCTCCACGATGTCATTCTCCGCGTCCAGTATCTTGTTGATCCTCTCCATCGAGGCCATGCCCTTCGGGATGGCGTACCCTGCCTTCGCGAAATCCTTGATCGGGTTGATGATGCTGTAGAGGATCACCATATAGTAGATGAATATGGGCGCGTCGATGGTCGATTTCCCTCCCAGGATCAGGGTTCCGCCGAACCACAGCACTATCATGATCAGCACCGTTCCCAGAAACTCGCTCATAGGGTGGGCGAGGGACTGGCGGATCGTCACGCGGTTGCTCTTCTTCCTCATCGCCTCGCTCACGTTGTCGAACCTTTCGGACATCTTCCTCTCGGCGATGAAGGCCTTGATGATGCGCAGCCCGCCGAGGGTCTCCTCCACCTGGGCCATCACGTCGCTCCAAAGCTGCTGTACCTCAAGCGATTTCCTCTTAAGGTTCTTTCCCACGACACCCATCACCCACATCATCAGCGGGGCGAAAAGGATGGTGAAGGCCGTCATCTGCCAGCTGATCACGAGAAGGGCGGCGAAGTAGAAGAAAATCAGGATAGGGTTCTTGATGAGCATCTCGATCGATCCCGTGATGGAATTCTCCACCTCCTGCACGTCACCGCTCATCCTGGCGATGATGTCGCCTTTCTTCTCCTCCGAGAAGAAGCCCAGCGGAAGGGCCAGGATCTTGTTGTAGATGTCCATCCTGATGTTCTTCACCACACCCGTCCTGATCGGCACCATCACGGCGGACGAGCCGAAGTAGCAAGCCGTCTTCAGCGCGGTCATCACCACAAGGAATATGCACAGGAAGAGCAGCACCATCGACGCTCCGAGTGTCGAGATCTGCTGCTCCAGCTGCCAGTAGACGTTGCCCATGAAAGCGTCCCCCAGATCCTTGAACGGCATCTGCCAGACCTCGTTCCAGGGGGTGAATGAATAGACCGTCTCGTTGATCTTGAACAGGATCCTCAGGATCGGCACGATGATGGCGAACGAGAATATGTTGAAGACCGCCGAAAGGATATTCAGAATTATCGAGCCGGCGAGATATTTCTTGAAAGGCGCGACATAGCGCTTTATCATTGACCAGAATTCTTTCATTGTCAGAGTATTTTTTCCAACCAGTGGAAGATAAGGAATATTCTTTTGCGTAGTATTTCGTAGTCAAGCGTCCCGGCAGTGTCCGAGGTCTTGTTGGTGAGCATGGTGATGCCGGAGGTGAAGACCGCGCAGGTCAACCCGTTCTGCGTGAAGACCTTCTGGTCGCCGAACCTTCTGTGGAACATTTCCGTGAAGCTCTGGCTTCCGTAGTAGTTCGTGGCGATGTCGAGTCCGAGTCCCGGCCCCTCGTTCGCGCGGGTGAGGTCAAATGTGAACTGCCCGCCGCTGAGCATGATCAGAAAGTCGTTCCTTCCCTTGTGGATCGGCTCCAGTGTGCTGCCGATAATGTCCAGCACGACGGTGGCGTAGATCTTGTCCATGGTGATCGCCTCGCCGCTGGACGGATTCCTCAGACTGCCGCTACGGATTTCCGCCATCAGCGCCTCCGCCCCGGCGGAATTCCTTTCCTTGGCGTCCGTGGCCACGAAGATGAGATTCTTTCCGTAGTCCCGTCCAAGCTCCTTCATCTTCCCGAACATCACGGCCAGGTTCAGCATGGCGACAACGCCGGAGGCATTGCTGTCCGCTCCCGGATAGAGATTCCCGTCGATGACCCCGTGGCTGTCATAGTGGGCGGCGATGATCACATACTTGTCCTTCCCGGAGGTGTTTTTTCCCGGCAGGAAACCGATGATATTCCTTCCCACCGCGCCGCGGCACCCTTCATCATCATTTTTCAATGCTGAGCCACCGTCCGTTCCGCCCGTTCCGTGCATTCCGTCCGTTCCGCCCGTTCCGCCCGTTCCGCCCGTTCCGTCCGTTCCGCCCTCCGCCGGGAGTCTGAACGAGCGGCTCCAGCTGCCGTCGAAAGGCATCAGGCCGATGCTGGCGTAATGCCTTGAGATCCAGAACGCCGCTTCGGTCGCCCCTCTTGTGCCGGAGGCGCGCCCGCCGAACGAGGGGGCCGATAGGAACTCCACCTCCCTTCTCAGGCTCTCGGATGAGATGTATTTCTCGGCATTCCTTCCGGAAGGCACCATCCTGACACTGTTCTGCTGCGCGGAAAGCGCCGCCGCGTCCGCCAGAAGAAGAATGAATATGAAAAATTTATAAAAATGCGTCTTCAAGGCACGATAAATGTTTATCTTTGCAAACGACAAAATTAGGAATTTTAAGCCTTAAAGTAAAATATATTTGTATGAAAAGGTCAGTGCTGACTCTGTTTTTCCTGTTGTGCCTCGCTTTGGTCGCCAATGCGCAGTACGACAAGGATGTGTTCAACTTCAGAGGTAGAGCGGCTCTGGCTGACGGTAAATATTCAGAGGCGATCGGCCATTTCAACGTTCTTGCGAGGCTTGACTCGACTGATTGCTGGACATTCTTTTACAGAGGCATCGCCAAGTACAATCTGGGAGACCTTCGCGGTGCCCAGGCTGACTTCAACACGTCGGTACGTCTGAATCCCGTCTTCACCAACGGCTACCACTACAGGGCCATCACCCTGAGCCGTTCCGGGAAATATGACGAGGCTCTGAAGGATCTGGAAAAGGCACTTGAGCTTCGCCCGGGACTCAATGGCCTCTATTTCAGCAGGGGAGTGACCTATTTCCTCGCCCAGCAGTTCGACAAGGCCGTGAGCGACTTCGACCGCTACATCAGAAAGGAGCCGAAGGATCCGTCAGCGTTCCTCAACAGAGGCGCCTCCTATCTTTTCCTCGGCGACACCACAAAGGCTTTGGAAGACTACAACCGGGCGATCAAACTGGACCGCTTCGACCCCGAGGGCTACATCAGAAGGGGACGCGTCTATGCCTTGCGCAAGGACTACAAGGATGCCATCGGCGACATGGACAAGGCCATCGGCTTGGACACGACGAACACCTTCGCCTATTTCAACAGGGCGTTGATGTACTACGACCAGAACAACTACAACGCCG
>OLPR01003580.1_pt1 | contig 10223 bp, 12 predicted proteins | sample 1672761 | NCBI WGS metagenome assembly OLPR01 (sample SAMEA3136721, study PRJEB25190) | human gut metagenome | biome: human gut; feature: human-associated habitat; material: faeces | place: Austria | collected 2013
GAGCCACTTCTTCCGAAGGTCCGCCTGTGTTCCCACCACGGAATTTAGCTGCCAGCATATCCGGATTCGATGTCTTTCCATAGTCGCCCATGATCTTCAGGAATGTTTCCATTGCAGTGCCTTTGCCGTTTCGGGAAGTGGCACCGTAAAGGATAAACATACACTCCTGCGAGGTATCTCCTGTCAGGGCGTATCCCAAAGAACGCTGAAGGAAGTCTGCCAGATCCGCATCCCCGCACATAACCTCCTTGATAAACGAGTGCCAGCGTGGACAGTCTGCTTCCGGGTCGTAGGTAATACCGGATTCCATTGTGAGATAATCCTCCGGCCGATGCTCCCTAAATTCCAATGTCCGCATATCCAGCGTTCCATTTTTGCAATTGAAGAAATACTTGTTCCTGTCGAATGCCTGCATGGAGATCGGGTACACGGACATGGCATCTCTTAACATCGTTTCCCGATTCTTACGCAGCTGCAGTTTTCGGACACGGTCAATGAACCGCTTCCTGGCATCCTCTTCGGTGATCGTCAGGGCAAACACATACAGCTTGTCCGCCAGCAGCTTTGCCAGTTCCGATACCTTGAGATTGCCTTTGTCCGGCCGCCAGACAGATCCGTCATAGACATACCAGCCTTTACGTTCACTGTTGTACCGGGCGATCTGCTTGAAATAATCCGCAAACATATTGCCCATGCCGATCTCATTTCTGCCATACCGGGAATTTGTGTGTGGTGCCATTTCTTCCAGCGTGATCGTGATCTTGGTAAGATCCGGCTGGAATTCGACATAGTCATCCTCATCCAGCTTGGAAAACTCCTCATCCACGATATCCTGTGCGTTGACCGGCATATAGACGGCCGAACAGGTATTGACGGTATTGCGGATAGAGATCGCGCCGTAGGTCGAACCAGCCTGTTTTCTGTCCCACTTGTCACGCATCAGACCGGAAGTACGGAAGATACGGTCCATCTGCTCCTCATCACAGCCACACCAGAATGCCAGAATAGACAGCAATGCCATATCTGCATCCGACTGGCTGCCGTAAAGGTCTTCCCAGTCACCGGCAAAGAGTTTTTTGAACTTTTCCGAGTTGCTGGCTTCATTGGCGTGCGCGATGACAGCCTCATCGTCCAGGTACGAATGGTGCTGGAAATGAGTCTGCTGCACCTGCTTGTTTCGCTTCATCAGCGTGTCCAACAGTGTCGTCATTGCAGTTTCATCGTTCGGGATCTCACCTGTGCGGTAAACATCTCCCGTTACGGTGACGAAGCGGTTCGTCGCACCGGGCATATACACTTCCAGACCCTTGCTGCGGTTGTTGATGTAGTAGACCGTCTTGTCATAGACGTAGTCTTCCGGCACACAAAAGAAACCTCGCAGTCCTTTGCCGGACGGAGATTTTTCCACGTAAGCCGTAGGAAAGATGGAAAGGACGGTATCCGCCGTATCGTTCAGCGTACCATCCTCCCGGATACAGTGGTCGATATCAAAAGCTCCGATTCCGTTGCCAACAGCAATACCGATACCGTCATAGCCGCCCATTGCATAAGTGACGAGGGTATTCTTGAAATCTGAGAATGTACGCAGGTCATTAATCCTCGCCCGTTCCCCCGTTGCCGGGTTAAATGGCATCTTGGTCTTCTGGCCATTGCGCTTTTCAAACTTCCAGACACAGAAGCTGCAGGTCGTTTTCAGCTTGCCCGGAATGTTCTTGATGTCCATCATGCCTGCGCCTCCCTTCCCATGCAAGCCTGCATCGCAAACTGCTTTTTAACAGCAGCTTCGATCTCCTGCTTTTTCTTGGCCGAGGTCACACGGCAGAGTCGGTTGCACAGGACCATCTTGTCAATGGTCGTGATCTGCTCCACCAGCAGAATGGATTCTTCCAGTCCCTCATCCCGGAGCATTTCGCAGTCTCTCCCGGTGACCAGAATGTGTACCGGCAGCTCCAGCTTCTTCAGCTTGGAACTCATCGGGATTACCGTGATGATCGGAGAATTGCGGTTTGCCATATCGTTGCTGATAACCAGCACCGGGCGGTTTCCGCTCTGCACCGAAGTGCCATAATGATTCCCCAGTTCTGCAAACCAGATCTCATACTGCTTCGGTATCTTTGGTACCGGCCATCTGGTAAGCGGCATCTCCTGAAGCAGCACTCTATTAGGTGCCGGCTGACAGGAGGCTACGGCCCTTTTCTTGGTCTTTCCTCGCTGATTGATGTATTTATTAACGTGGATCTTTCGTCCATGTGCTGCTGACCGGGCATTCTTTTTCTTTCTCCCCATTGGGATCTCACCTCCAGTTTGATAGCAAAAAGACCGCTGAAGATGGAATCCTCATAGCGGCCGCAAATGTAAAAAGGCATAAAAACACCGGATGCTTTCCAGTATCTTTATGCCTTTGTTTTCCTATTTTCCTAGTTTAAAGTATAGCAAAAAACCGATGTACAGTTAAGAAGGAAAAGTTCAAAAACGGTTCGTTTCCGTTCGTAAAGTTCAGTTTTTGCAGAACTTTTTTTCCAGCTGCCGCATCTGCTCCTTGCTGGAGAGAAGCTCTTCTGAAAACTGCTGCAGCCCGATTTTTTTATGATAAAAGACGGCTGTTTTTCCCATGTGCTTCCCATTCTCAAATTCGACTGCTTTCAGAGGAATCCGGTCCAGACAGTGCTGTCTCACAACGACCTGTGCCTTACTGTCTCTGATCCGAAACGCCGCTGCATCAGCCAGCTTAAGCCACTCTCTTAGAGCTGTATACCTTGCAAGGCTTTCTTCTGCCTGCCGGTCATACATTTCCTTTTCACCCGGATATTTAGAATCCGCAGCCATTTCAAGATCCCGCCTCCACTGCACTTGTGTTTCCTCCGCCAGCGTTTTTACCCTGCTGTATTTCTGGCAGACTTCTTTTGCAAAATCCAGCATGTCCTCTGCTGTTTCCTGTTTCATATTCCGTATCACCTCCTCTGATAGCGGCCAATTGTGTCGGCCATTCCAATAAGGGCATTTTCTTTCTCCCGGACGACCGTTCTCCGGGTCAGCAATTTTCCTTCCGCCCCCGTAATCTCCGACTGCTTCTTCCCATCCACAAACAACTGCTCCGCCACAAGCCGGGTCTGGCCGCGCAGACTGCGAAGCCCGATCTCAAAGAGTTCGATCTGCTCACAAACCTCATAGTAAGGCTCCAGAAACTGCTCCGTGCGCTGTGTCTGCACTTCCCGGTTCATGGATGCCAGCACCTTATCGCAATTAAGGACCGTGCGTTCCACCGGGTTCGACAGTCCGCTTGTCTGCACCCGTTCGGATTCCTCATGTGCGCCCTGTGACAGTTTATAGATGATCTCTTCTTTCGTGTAAAACCACGATTTGGATTCCTCATACTGCTGACGGAGCAGCTCCCGTCTACGGACCAAACAGCGGTAGGAATCGGCCAGTTTTTTGACCAGCTCCAGACAATCTACCTGTTCAGGTTCATTGGCAGATGCTACATTCTTTTCCTCAGCCATTGTTCGTCCTCCTTTCTGACCGATCCTATTGGTACTTAGCTTGGTGCTTTCCCAGCGGCTTTCTTCTTTCTCCGCTTGGCTGCTTCCTGATGCACCCGCTCCTTCACCCCTTCAATCAACCGGTCCGCATCCAGATCCGTAAGCGCCTCATACCACGGAGAATGAAAGAATCGTTCCAATCTTTCTTTCTCGTGCATTGCATCCCGGTTCTTTGGATTGACATCCAGCCGGTGAAGCGCCCACTTATAATCCTTGACCGCCTGCAGGATGATGGCGTTTGCCAGGTTCTCATAGCAGGCCATATTTTCACTGACAGCAATTGCAGCATTTCTTACTCTGCTCATTTTCAACGCCTCCCATCCTGTCATACCAGGGTGCCGGCACCTTCTCCAGAGCAATACCGTATTTGAAAACATAGATCGTGTGCCACGCAGTCTCATATAAAAGATCCAGCACACGGCGGTTTGCTTCCGGCAGTTCATTTGCTTTCTTGATGAACTGCTCGATAAAGTGCTCCCGGTTCGCATTCCCCAGATTCTGGCTCTTATCCCTTGCAATGACCGCCTCTGCGAACTGAAAACAGATCTTTTTGTACTGCTGGACACAGTCGTATTTCCACGTGACTGCATCCAACAGGATCTTTCGTTTTCCGTCCGGGGTGAGCTTGGGCATATTCTGGATCTTGGATTTCTGATACAGTTCCATAGCCTGTTCTTCCTTACAGAATTCCTGCTGCATCCAGAGCTCACTTGCCCGGATATGGCACATCAGAAGTTCCACTTCATGCTCATAGGCTTCCTTCATGAGAAGATCCCGGTTCATCCGCAGGTCTGCTGCCCTGCGGATCGGGTTCGCACCAAAGAGCTCACAAAGAAGTCCCTTTTCGCCAATCGGCCGAAACATTGCCCAGGGGATGAAGAATCCCTCCTCATCTCTTTTGGCTTTCATTGCCGTTACCGGCTTGGACTTTTTATAACGATAATCGCTCTCCTCTGCCGGACGGCGGTCTTCTGCATTCAAAAACAGATACTTTTTCATATTCTCTCCTATCTCCCCAGCTGTGCCTTGACCGCTGAGATCAGTTTTTCCTGTGTCATGTCCTTCTGCTCCAGGGCTGCCATGACATCCTCGTCCACCGTGTCCTTGGTGATGATATGGTGGATGGTGACCACATCCGTCTGCCCCTGCCGCCAGAGTCTGGCATTGGTCTGTTGGTACAGTTCCAAAGACCAGGTCAGACCGAACCAGATCAGGATGTGTCCGCCTTGCTGGATGTTCAGACCGTGTCCGGCTGATGCCGGATGGATCAGGGCCACCGGGATGTTCCCGGCATTCCAATCCCTGATATCAGTACTGCTCTTGATATCCCGTACCGGAATCTTTTGCCTTGCCAAATGCTCCATAATGCGCTGGCGGTCATGCTTGAACCAGTACGCCACCAGAACAGGCTGCCCGTTGGCGGCTTCGATCAGGTCTTCCAACGCCTCCAGCTTATGGTCATGGATGATGCGGGCTTTTCCGTTCTCATCGTAGACAGCGCCATTGCTCATCTGCAACAGCTTTCCTGTCAGTGATGCGGCATTGGCAGCATCTATGTCACCATCTTTCAGCGGGATCAACAGGTCCTTCCGAAGCATATCGTACAGTTCCCGTTCTTGTGCGCTCATCTCCACCTCATACCGGCTTGGAATACAGTCCGGCATATGAAGGTAATCCAGTGCTTTCATAGAAATCGTGATATCCGAGATCCGCTGGTAGATCAGTTCCTCTGCTCCTTCTCTGGGCTTGTATTGGAACACAACACCCGTGGAAGGATTCATGGAAGAAGCCTTGAAATAAGCCTCCCTGTACCGGCCGATGAATTTGCCAAGCCGCTCCCCGCCATCCAGAATCCCGATCTCCGCCCAAAGATCCATGAGACCATTGGAAGAAGGTGTACCGGTCAGCCCGACCCATCGTTTCACATACGGGCGGACTTTTCGCAGGAATTTAAAACGCTGGGACTGGTAGTTCTTGAACGATGACAACTCATCAATCACGACCATACCAAAATCCCAGCGCATTCCGTTTTTTTCATAATACTCCACCAGCCACTTGATGTTCTCCCGATTGACGATGTAGATCATCGCCGGGTGGTGGAGTGCTGCAATGCGGGTCTTTGTATCACCTACGATGACAGAAATATCCAGACCTTGCAGATGATCCCACTTTTCGATCTCTGCCGGCCACGTATCACGGGCCACACGCAGCGGCGCAATGATCAGGACCTTGCTGACCTCGAAGGTCTCCAGCATAAGGTCTTTGATGGCTGTCAATGTGATAACGGTCTTTCCTTAACCCAAGCCCATATCCAGAAAAAGGGCTGCGACCGGGTGTGTTTTGATATACTCCGTACAGTAGCTCTGATAATCATGTGGAATGAACTTCATTTGGGCATCACCTCCTCCCCGGCATCCTGTGCCCGTGTTTCCAGCTCCTCGCTTTGTGTATTTCCTTGTGGCAGCGTAACTTCCGGCATCTCCGGAATCTTCGCCCCGATTCCCTGGGGGATAGGCTCGCCCGGTTTCCAGCAAATCAACGCATGGATAGCAGGCTGGATCTGTTCCGGGCGGTCTACGCAGAATACCGGGAAGCCCAGTGCCTCCAGCTGCAGTCTGCGTTTTCTCTGAAGGATACGCATCTGCTTGCCGGGAGCTTTCAGTTCTACAAAAGCACACTTGCCGCCGAGCAGCAAAACCAGTCGATCCGGCACACCGTTCATGCTCTGACTGGTGAATTTAAGGGCCTGCCCACCGGCGGCCCTGACTGCTTCCACAAACTGCTTTTCGACTTCATTCTCCCTCATCCGGCTTCGCCTCCTCTGCCCGCCAGACACCGATGCGTGGGCGTTTCTTTTCCTGGCAGTCCCTTTCCGGGTGTTTCCTTTTCTGGTGCTTCTTCCTGCGCTCTTCCCGAACCACATTGCCGATGGCTTCATTGGCGGTCGGGTCCGGGTGGCTGTGGCTGACTTTCCTGTTCAGAGATCCTTCCTCTTTGTGTTCGGTGATCCAGTGAATGACATCTTCCATACCGTCACCTCACTGATTGATCTGCTTCCACTGCTGCGGCTCCATCGTGGCAACCTGCCAGCCGATGCCCTCCAGTGTGGTAGCACGGTCATAGGAAACAACATCCTGCGATGCACGGGTCACCGCATTGGACAGACCGTACAGAGAAAGGTCTCCGCCTTCAATGAGGTACTTGAGGATACCTTCCTGTTCCTCGGCATTGATGCCATAGCTCTGGGCGGTCAGCTGCACCACATCCTGTACCCTGCCGGTGATCGGCACTGCCATAGATTCCTGCAGGCGGCCGACCACCTGGGAAAAGCGAGCCTCATCAATGGCAGCCATCGTGGTATCGCGGAGTTTCAGCAGGAATGCCTTGTCCTCTGCTTCCATCGTCTCATCCGAATACAGGGCAAAGCTGTCCTCCACTGCTTTTGCCTGCCGGCCCACATGATGACGGCGTTCGCCCATGTCATTGACCACCATGCCGTTGGTGCAGACCAGACGGTATACCAGCGGCTGAATCGACACAGCTCCCAGACCGACCTCGGAGTTGGAGATCATCACGCCAGCCTGGACGATGTCGCCCTTGCGGACTTCCATCTCCAGACGGTGATTGACCACCTTGAGATACAGACGGTTCTCCGTCACCTCGCAGGACATGACCTCATACTGGTCGTTGCCTGCAAACAGCGGCAGGACAGCTGTGGCAATCTCCATGTTGTCGATACGGCGATAGCGTTCCGACAGCAGCGCACGGGCTACCTGTCCGACACCGTAATCCATAGAGCGGACCATGTAAGAGCTGGGCTTGTCCGCAAACCAGCTGTTCACATTCTCTGCCAGCAGTTCCGGCTTTTCTTTCTGCATGAGATCATAGTATTTGGCCGGGATACCCAGTGCTGATGCCACCTGACGATGGAACAGCGAGGTCGTACCGAACACTTTCTGCTGGCTGGTCGTAAGATGGTTGATCTCAAAAGTCTGTCCATCCTCCCGGAGGCGCATTCCCTGCGCCGGACTGATAAAATCCTGCTTGGCCTGATTCTGACGGTTCAGTTCGACCAGGACTTCCTGCAAATTTCTTCCTGTTTTCATAGCAATTTTCCTCTCTATCTCTGCGGCGCATATTTATACGCCCGTTTATGCGTCCGTGTCCTTCCGACAAAAACGCCGTGTTTTTATAACTACAAGTGCTTATAATTCCCGGTTGATCATCTGCCGGATGATCCGAACGGCTCCCTGCATACGTCTACGGTTCAGCCGGGTATCTTGCAGGAGTGTGTCCAAAGCATCCACCTCATCCCGGATATTACAGAGGACAGACCGCTGATGGTCAGCAAGGCGTTCATTGTCCTGCTCCATGCGGTCGTACTCCTTTTCGTAGTCGTCAATATCCTCCACATTCGTATCGATGTACTCCTCGATCTCACGGGCCAGTTCCTCACCGGCATAGTCGGACACGGCTTCCAGCAGATCCCTGATGCCAAACGGTGTCAGGATCTTGCCGTCTGTCATCTCAATGGCGTGCGGCATCTGGTCACCTCAATCCTTAAAGTAGTAGTCGCCCTTATACCCGGCGGCTGCCAGCGGAAGACCATCGCACCAGTCCGGATTAGCCGCCATGAGCTGGCAGATCTCCTCCACTGTGTACTTGCCCTTGGGGGCCTCAATGATGACCTCGTCATGGACGTGCGCTACGATGTTCAAGCCCTCATCCTCGATCCGAGCCATGGCTTCAGCCAGAATGTCCCGGGCAATGGCCTGCGTGGCGTTCTCTACCAGCCGACCGGAGTAGGTTTCCTGCCGTGCCCACTTGTGGTTCTGACCCACACCTTCGTAGGTCAGGCTCATGCGTCCGAAGCGATTCGGCTGCTGTTTGGGCACGAGGTATGCCAGCTTTCGACCGGAAGGCAGCACCATCCAGGGTTCCAGAAGAAAAAGCAAAGCTGATCCTGCCGATATCCTGCCGTTCCCCGGTCTTGAAGGCCTGCATTGCAGCTTTCTCCACGTCCCACCAGTACTGCACGATCTTGGGGTTGGCTTCACGCCATGAGTCGATGATCTCCGGAAGTTCTTCTTCCTTCAGTCCCATCTGCAAGGCACCCATGCTGATGAGCGCACCGGAAGAACCGCCGTAGCCGCAGGCCAGTGTTGCGATCTTCCCTTTCTGGCGCAGGTCACCGTTGATGCCATGCTTGACCACCGGGACATGGAACATCTGGGAGGCTGTGGCGCAGTAAAGATCCTCGCCGTTCTTGAAAGCATCCAGCACCCACTGTTCCCCTGCTTCCCACGCAAGCACCCGGGCTTCGATGGCGGAGAAGTCCGCCACGATGAACTCACAGCCTTCCTTGGGGATGAGCATGGTGCGGATGAGCTGGGAAAGGACATCCGGTGTGTTGCCGTAGATGCTCTCCACCATGTCAAAGCACCCCATCTTCACGAGTGTTCTTGCCTCATCCAGCGTGGAGATGTGGTTCTGCGGCAGATTCTGCAATTGGATATTCCGACCTGAGTAGCGTCCGGTGCGGCTTGCACCGTAGAACTGGAACAGTCCTCTGGCTCTGCCGTCCGGACAGACACAGCGTTCCGCGGCCTGGTATTTCTTGACGGAACTCTTTGCCATCTGAAGCCGGAGCTTCAGCATATCCATTGCCTCGGCATCCATACCGTTCTTGTCCAGCTCGCCGATCATCTCAGTGACATTCTTCTTGCCCAGCGTGTCCATCGAGATGCCGCGCTCATCCAGCCAGGTCTTGAGCTGAGACACGGAATTCGGGTTTTCCAGCCCGGTCAACTCATACGCTTTCGTAGTCATGGCATCCGACAGGAGCAGGTCGCAGGTGATAGCCTGCTGGACCAGTTCCGTGTCGATCCTTACGCCCCGGTCGTTGATACGCTCATTCACCCGGTAGTGGTGCCACTCCCGGGCAGGCATTGGAAAGCGTTTCAGCCGCTTGTAGATATCCACCTCCGTGTTAACGTCCTGAACGCAGTAGTACCTGAACTTCGCCCAGTCTTCCGGGAGGTGGTGCGGGAGGTTTCTGGTTCTCCCACCGTTGGACTTGGTCGGCTTGCAGGGCGCAGAGAACAGCTTGATGAGTCGTTTGCCCTCCTCGTCCTTTTGCTGCGTGGTTCTCAAGACTTCACCGACGTCTTTCAATGCCATGGGCAGGGTCAGCGATGCCGCCATGACCATGGTGCAGACCCAGTTGTCCGGCGACAGGAATGTGCCGGGTTTGAGATACTGTCCGGGATAGTGCTGCTGGAGATAGCGGGAAAAGCTCACACGCTCGAATGCCGCATTGTGAGCGATCAGGGTCACCTTGCTGTCCTTGAAATCGTCCAGAAGCTCCTGCGGGAAAGGCTCCCCGGACGCAAGGTCGACCAGCTTCGTTTCACCAAAGCCATCCCCCTCGTCCGTTGCCCAGGCAATCAGCAGAATCTCAAAGCTGGGGTCTGAAACGTATCGGTACAGACCGCATTTCTTGATGTCAGCCTCGCAGTAGGTTTCAATATCGATCAGTGTTTCTTTCAAAGTTCATCACCTCGGTCTTTCCATGTAAAAAGAGGGAGCCGAAGCTCCCTCCCGGTCATTGTGTACTTAGCGCAGGTAATCCGGCAGTTCCTCACCGGCACCGCCGCCGAGGACTTCTTCGTCATCCTCCAGTGC
>OLPR01003582.1_pt1 | contig 10218 bp, 9 predicted proteins | sample 1672761 | NCBI WGS metagenome assembly OLPR01 (sample SAMEA3136721, study PRJEB25190) | human gut metagenome | biome: human gut; feature: human-associated habitat; material: faeces | place: Austria | collected 2013
TATCCTGCTCAAGCCGGTTGTATATCTCTATCTTCGGCGGCTCGTGTTCATTTTGGAAAATACGAAGCGGGACGCCGATCAGGTAAGCGACCTTTGACACAAGCTCATAGGTGCTGTCTTTGTAGGCAATCTGTTCTCCGTTGTATTCGATACCATTCTGATTGAAAGAAGGGTTATCCATGTGTGCCTCCTATCACATTCAGTCGAAAAGCAGTGCGTTTGTTTTCATCCTGTGCTTACAGTCCGCCTCCGCCTTTATTTCCGCCAAACTCACAGCCGTGTGTATGATCATGCCCATAATACCACCTTCCATAGCGATACCCATAATGCGGAGGGCAATTTGCGCAGTCACCGGTACAATGTCCGTGGTGAGACTGGCTTTTCTTATCCAAAAGACTTCCAACCGCAAATGCCACCCCGAGCTTTGAGAAGAATCCGAGCTTTGGCTCTTTTTGCTTCGGTTCGTCAAAATCGATCTCATCTTCTACGGAAGTATCTTCATTCTCGTCATCTGCAAACACAGTCACATGATTGCGCCTTGCTACAAGCTCAAGAACTTCATCGTCTGCGGAACCCCAAAGGTCTTCCAACTGCTCCTGCGTAAAGGTGCATTTTGCAGATTTCAGTAGTTCATTCATGGCTGATATATCGCAGCAGCCGGAAAGGTCATAGATTTCATCTGGCGTGAACTGGACACCATAGGCAACCGCTTTTTTTATAAGCCGTGATGCTGCCTTCTCATCCATATACTCCTGCGCGACCTCGGAGACTTCGGCGGATGCACCAAACGAGGTCAATGAGGACATCTTTTTAATCTGCGTGCTGGTTGCCCAGTCGTAGAATTTCTCATAATAGGAGTCCCAATCCATTCATCAATCACGCCCTTCCAATAATTTCAGGAGTTTCCTCCACGGGCTTTGGAACAGAAAAACTCATGTGATGCTCAATAGAACATATTGTTCCTCTCAATTTGCTGCCTGAGTTTCCGCCTGGAACAAAAACCGCCTCGCCTCGTTTCAGGGTACGATCCTCCGTCCGGTAGAACTTTTTCGTGTTTGTTTCATCCAGCTTTACAAGGCAGTAAACATATACATGGAAATCATCTGCTGCATACGGATCATGTTTTCCAATCGGGTCACTTCCGCTTTTTGACGTGCATTGGGGAGATGTCTCACCCCCAACATTCTCGGAGGAATCATCTGGGATGATCTTTTCATCATCCTCGTTTTTATTAATGCAATTGGACTCCGCTGTATCTATTGCTGCATTATATTCTTCCTCAGTCTCGTAGTCTTCTGGTGAAATCCCGTAGTCTGAGTCTTCTTCACAGTAATCACGCCATCTGTGTTTTTCCCTGCTTAGAGCCTCATTATATTCTTCTCTTGTCTCATAATTGTTTGGATCAATACCGTATGCGCTGCCATCTTCACAATTCAAACGCCAAGCATAGCGATTATCACGGGGAGCCATGTATGCGGCTGTGCTAATTGGTAAATCATCATCAGAATCAAAAGCTCCCATTGCGCCAAGGACACCGCCAAACTTGATGATGTCATCGGTGTCCTTAATTAGCCCCATGCCCATTGCAGCACCGGTTGCAGCGTATGGATCAATTTTCTTGCTGCGTTTTGTCCCGTTTTCCTGCCTACGTTTTGCTGCAAGATAATCTAAGGTCATTGCTCCGGCAAGATCAATCAAGGTATCTATTACGGGAATGCGCTCACGTTTTTTTGACCGTTTTTTCTTGGACATGGGTACGCCTCCTTCCAATCAGGGGATGTCACTCAACGCCTAATGCTTTATAAACAGCGTCTTCCGCACTCTGATAGAAAATCAGGTTGAAGCAGCCGATTAGATCGGCGGGAGCTGTTCCGAGGTCAGCCGCAGAGGTAATGGGAAGAAGCACCTTCTTTGCACCGCTATCGAGGCAGACCTGAAGGGCATTTGCAAGCTCGTCCACCTTGAGCATCGTTCCGGCAATGCTGATCTCGCCCAGCACCGCCAGACTGCTGAGGGTCGGTTTCCCAAGCGCAATCGAGCAGAGTGCAATCAGCGTGGGAAGCGCAAGTTTCTCGGTCATGCCGATGCCCTGCAAATCCTGATAGTTGATGATATAGTCCTTTGTTGTTGTGCTAATCGCGCCGCTGATGCGGTTGCCGTTTGCTTTCAGATAGTTGAATGCGGTATTTGCCGCTTCCTTGCACTTTCCGTCAGAGTTCAGTCCCGTCCGCTCAAACTTGCCGTTGCCGGGAAGCATCTGAGATTCCAGACGAAAGACGCCGATCATGCCGCTCTTTCCCTGAGAAACCGTATAGACCTGACCGGGATTGCACATTCCTTCGGGGATGAGTTTTCCGCCGCCCTGTTCCGGGACAGAGACGAAATGTTCCTCAAAGGTATCGTTGTCAATGTACGAAAAATTGACGTCATAGAACTCCATACCGCCCAGCTTTTTGAGCTGCTCCTTGACGCGGCGGCGCATTTCGAGCGCAAACTTGAGGATTTCTTCAAGCTGTTCTTTCGTGAACTCCCCGTCCGGATAGAGCAACTTGATCATTCCGCCGACCATCTTGCGGACGGCAATGGTGTCGCGCTGATTAAGGTTTTTGCCGAGGCGGAAATACTTGTCCAGCGCATCGCCGTACTGCTCCTTGCGAAGCTCCCGGATAAACTCTGCCAGATAGTCGGTGATGAAGCCATAGTCGTTGGTGAAATGCTCCGGGCGGAACTTCGGTATCTCCCAACCGGGAATATAACAGTGCATACGGTCAAGGAATGCTGTGTCCGTTCCCATTTCGGGAGGGAATGGGTCAAAGAGGCTGGACGTTTTCAGCAGCACATCCACGCTCTGATTGATGTTGCCGACGAAGACCATAGAAGCGGTCGCGGCTTTTTCTTCCTTTCCACGGGCAAAGGAGCCGGATGCCATATAGTCCTTCATGATCTGGATGCCGTCTTTGTCCTTGAAATTGATACCGGCAACCTCGTCGAACGCTACGCAGTCCCACAAGCCGACCAAGCCCACGGTTTTTCTGCCCATGTTGTAGAACAGGTTCGCAACCGTAGTCTGACCGCCGGAAACAAGGATGCTGTTCGGGGAGATTTCTTTGTAGATATGGGATTTACCGGTGCTTCGCGGACCCAACTCACAGAGGTTGAAATTGTTCTCGACAAGCGGCAGCATACGGGCAAGCAGAAGCCAGCGTTCGCGGTCATTCAGCTTATCCGGCTCCATACCAATAGAGCGTAGAAGAATCTTGATCCATTCTTCTTGCGTAAACGCCTTGCGACCCTGCCTTAGTTCCTCGATGTCAACATGGGGCATTTGAATAGGCGTGAGCTTATGAATGAGTATTGGGGATCTGCGTTTATCCTCTTCCACATATTCGTATTCAAGCTGGACAATGCACCAGATACCGCCGCAGAGAAGCCGATCATACTTAGTTGGGTAATCCTCAGAGATAGGAATTGCTTTGATTCCGAGATTGGAAAACTCCGCCTCATAGCTGTCCGTCTTAATATTGAGATTAACCGTGATCTTGTCAATCACGGTATAGCTGCCTCGCTGACGGAGGACAGAAAGGATCTTCTGCGCCTCGTCGGGGCGGACGTAGTTTTCAGCCAGAATCCGCTTGACGTTTGCAACGCCGGTTTCAATGACATCCTCGTCATCGGAACTGCAATACTGTCCAAGAAGAAACTCAAGGACATAAACGGGGACATTTGCCCCTTCCTTGATTTTCTTTGTAAGGTCTTTGCGGACAATCCTGCCGTCGAATACCTTGCGCAGTTTGCTGTCGATTACAGCGTTTGCATCCTCTGTTGATACCGTTTCAATATACTCGCTCATTTTCTGTTTCTCCCTCACAGGTCAAATCCGAAGTCATCCGCAAAGGCAATGTCAATATGGAACTCAGCCTCTTCCGGGACATCTGTATCATTGGCGATAACAAGGCGGTAAATCTTGTTTTTGTCATAGGCACCGGCTTTCAAATTGAGGCGCACACGGAAGACGCGCTCGGAAGCATTTGTGCTTGTGCGGTCTGCAATGACAGTCTGACGGTCACTGATGACCACGCCCTCATCATCCGTCATATAGATGTAGTAGGTGCAGGGCTGAATCTTTTCTCCGACCGGCTGACGCTGGTAGAAATCCAGAGAGAATAGCAGGTTGGACACCTTGCGGCTTTCGCTCAACAGCTTCAATTCTGCGTTGGAAACCTCCACATACTTCTTGCTCGTGGAGCGCAGATTCTTGAAGCTGATAACAGGCACAACAAGCTCCTGCAAGCTGATACCGCCGTGAACATAATTCTCACCGCCGCCAGAAATCCGTATGCGTGTGGAATCAAAAGGCGTGTAGCCCTTGACCGGAGTACCGACGATCTCACCGTCAAGCTGAACCGGCACAAGGTACTCTGCTGCTGCGGAGGGTTCTGCCAGCACATACCGCCGTCCACTTTCATAGATCTTGCCGCTGATTGCATCCTTGCCCAGTTTATCGCCTTCGGTCAAAGGGCTGTATGTATAGAGGAAACCGTGATCTGCGGTGATGAAAACATCTGTACCCTGCATATCGTTGATGACAATACGAAGAATGTTGGAAAGCTCCTGCATAGCGTCTTCGCAAGCCTCAAACACCTTTTTCTCAGTTGGAGCTTTGTCGCCAATGGCATCAATCGTGTTGTGGTAGATATACACGACTTCTTTGCCGCTCACAAGCTCACGCCGCTCGGCGCGTTTCATGTTCAAAACATCTGTGTATTGAACTGCCACGCTGTTCATGTTCGCAGCACAGAGAATCTTGCCACGCTCATCAGTAGAGCGGGTGGGCATTTCGTCCACGAGAACATCCATGCTGTCATTGACAGAGAACTTTCGACCCGGAAGGAGAGCCGCCATACCGAACTTTGTGATTGAGGGAAAAACTGCTTGAACAGCATCGAGCTTCGCTGTTCCCTTGGTTGTCCGGGTGATGGTATCGCATAGCTCCGCAGCAACTTCATATCTCAGAGCGTCGGATATGATCACGAAGGCGCGGGAGTTTTTCCCCGCAAGTGGCTTAACATAGTGAGAGTAGAAGTCTCTTTGCTTGCCGATCTCGGACACATAACCCAATGCGGCAAGGTTGTCAGAAATTGCTTTTGTCCAGCAGCCGGTCAGATCCTTGAGGAACCAGTTCTGATACAGCCCCTCAACGTAATCTGCCGCGTGTTTCAGCTTATCTTCCAGAAGCACATTGCTGTTCTTGAGAGTGCAGCCGAAGGCATAGTGGAAGTGCCGATAGAAGCTATCCATCTCATACGCCTTCTCCGTATAGAGCTTCCAGATTGCTTTCGGTTCTACGATATGGAAGCCTGCTGCATTCTCCTGATAAAAGCTCTGCATCTTTGCAATGTAGTAGAGGCAGTCATAATAGTTGTTGAAGCGCTCAATCCATCCGGAGGTACGGCGGTTTTCAGCCGTTTTCAGCATCAGCTCGGTCTTTACCACATGATCTGCGATTTCAGAGAAGAAACGGCTCAGAATGACCTCGTGAATGGACGGGAAAATGTCTGCTGTCAGCAGCGTTTCAACATCCAGCTTTTCAAAGCGGGAAGCAAGATGCAACTCCTGCTCCACACTGCGGCACAGGTCCCAGAGCGCATCGTTGCCCTCGCGGTTGCGCCATTCATGGACGATACTGTAGCAATACGCCTTATTGGAATCAGAGATGAAACGCTCCAAGCCTTTGAGAACGCTGGGATTCATCGTCTGCGCAAGGGCAGTCAGCAGCACATGAGCGGAGAACAGGTTAAGCGTGTTTCCGTCCTCATGGATATAGCCCGTGTACTTGCGGACAAGCTGCCAGAAGGCGTCAATGTTACCGAACTTCTTGATATTGCTGAGAACGGCATTGTTTTCCTCATCCTGTCCTGCAGAAAGGACAGCAATAAATACATCCTGCGCAGAGCCGCCGTTTAGTCCTGCCAGCACAGCCATAATGTCAATGTGAAGCTGCAACGGTGTATGGTATTCTCGCCCAATTCTTTTCAGCCTTTCAATCCGCTCTTTGCTGTCAAAGAATTTTGCGTACAGTTTTACCGTCTTGCGCATCGCCGGACTTGCCTCAATGTTCAGCTCATTCATACGCATGGAAATGAGATCAGAACGATATTCTTCGCTGAATTTCTCAATATCCAGCAGCCAGTTATCCTGCGGTTCAGCGTAGGAAAAGGGGTTATAAATCAGATAATTGCCGGTGAGATCATCGTGCAGAAGCAGCTTTTTTATGGTAAAATTGTTCGTGCCGGTGAGCTTGATGATTGTTACATCAGGGATGGAAAGCTCACCAAGCATGGACTCAAACTCCCGATCCTCGTCCTGCCAGAAGATGATCCGCCTTTGATAGAACTCAGACAGAGGGGCGGCAAAACGTTCTATTAGATCAAATTGTATGCGTTCTTCGGACATTTTTCTTTCTCCTTAATTGCGAATGACAGCCGTTACGATAAGTCCCTGCAACGCGAAATGACCGTTTGAACTTTATTTCGGCTGATGGCTTGATTGAAATAGGCAACTGTGTTGCGATCAGCATATCGCAGATCGACAATATTGATCGGAAGATTGCCAGAGCCTATGAACAACAGATACTTGGGAGACAACGGGAAGACATAGCCGTTCATGTTCTTCGATTCTGGAACGCTATGATATTGAAACGCTGGATTATCCGAAGTGATAAAGTCTCCGGCATCGCTGTAAGCCTCAAATAGAATCATTTGGAGCCGCTGACTTCCAATATCCAAGAATGTATGGAAATGACCGCCTTTGTTTTTATATAGCATTCGGTATAGTTCTGCATACCATAAGCCATCTATAAAGTCATCAGCCCATCCTTCAATTTCGTTCCCGTTGCTCTCGCCAGACTGTGTATCAGAATCTCCACGAAAAGCTGGAACGAGTATATCGTCTCGAATCCAGCTATATATACCTGTCCCATCAAACCGGGGATTTCGACAAAGCATCATAAAGAAAAACGCAAGCATATCCTTTGCTGTTTCCATAGAAATGTGCCTCTCGCTTTTCCCATCAATTCCCGATTCATCTGAGTTCATTTCAGTGATGAACTGCTCCAATAGAGATTGCCAATGTGTTTCAAAATGCGAATCCAGACCATCTTCAATCAAATAAGAGTTGATGGCATGAATATCATTCAGGATGGCGTTCTTTCGGGCGCGATCTCCTGTGTCATAGAAGAAATCCCACTGGTCAATCTCCGGGAGATGCTTGCGAATGCTTGATTTTGTTTTAATTACACTATAACCAAGTTTTCCATAAACAGGAGGTGTGCGCATTATTCGCAGGATCTCATATATCTGCTCAACAAAATCAGCCAGTATCTTTGGGCAAGAGTGTGTGATGTAGCTGTGGGCGAAGTCAACAGTATATAGTCTGGATTCCCAAAGCACAGCAGTTATTGGCGTTCCATGTCCACGTTTCTCATCGTGGTCGAGCCTGTAAACGCCTTGTATCTGCTTGTTTGGTTCTTGATCTGTTGTGACTGATGTTTCCCACGCTTTGAGGTAAACACGAGGCACATAATGCTGTTTTTTTGTTGTTCCCACAGTTACACTCCTTCCGTCATTTTATCTTCGCCAGTACATCGGCAAACAGCTCGTAGTTGTGCTTCACGCCATCATCGAGGTCGATCTGGATGTTCTGATCGGCAAGATGATGGATTTTCTCTTCGTACTTCTGGATTTCAAGTGCCTGTTCTTGTAGCTTTTTCTGCTGCTTGGTCAGCTTCACGCGCTCCGCAGCCCCAGCGTGTTCAATGGCATCCGTGAGGTGGGTAAGCTGGGTGCGATAACGCTCCTGCTGCTCATGAACGTAGTCGGTGCGCATCCGGGCAAGAAGGTCACTCTGGTAGCGGTGCATATAGATCAGAGCCTTGAAGCCGTTCTTTTTTCCGCTGTCGAAGAGCCAGTAGATCGGACGCTTGCCCGAACCAGTAACGGAGTATGTGCTACAATGGTCAGCATAGAAGTCATTCAGGAAGTAGCTTCGGATGACCTCGCGGGGCGTTCCCTTGCCGCCGAGCGCATCTGCGATAAACTTGAGGTTTTCTTCCAGCGTTTCCTTGCCGTAGACAGTTTCCACCCACTTCACAAAGCGTCCGGTGATGTCATCGCCGAAGTAGTCATCATCGCAGATGGGGATGATATTGTCCGTATCAATCGGGAAGGACTTGTAGTTATTCTGACTGACCTCGTGATAATAGGAGCCATAGGAGACAGAACCATCCGCGTTCTGCTTTGCGAACTTTTCAAGCTCAGGATCCTCGCCGTCAAGCGTCTTTGTGGTTTGCTCGATCTTGCTGTACCCGGCAAAAACCAGACCGGGCTTATCCAGCGAATACCGCCCGAACATACAGCCCACGGCATAGGAGATGAGGGAGATGATTTCGTCGCGCATGGTGCGGACGTAATTGCTGCCGCGCATACTCTCCGGTACGACATCCTTGCTGTCAAACACCCGATGGACGGTGATGTCCTTATCCGCCACGTCCGGCGTCAGCTCGTCCTGCAAGCCGTAGATGTCGATGAAAATGCGGTTGAGTTCTTCTTCATTTTTCTTGAGCTGCTGGAATCGGTCTTCACATTCCTGCTTCCATGCGGCGTATTTCTCAGAGATAGCGTCTTCCTCCCCTTACAAATTACAAAAGGTTGAATGCCCGGTAGTAGTGTCCGTCCAGAAACTTTCCGAACAATCCGAGATCCTGCCCGTTAAACGATCCCGGATAAAACATCACAATGGGAATGTCCTCAAAAAGATGCTGCATACTGTCCAGCATTTTGTGGGCGCGCATAAACGGGAAGATTTTTCCCACGCCGGTCAGGAAGAGAACATCGCCATATTCATGCGGCTCGTATTTCATGTATTCGAGAAGCGCGTCCGGCGTTGCGATTTTTTGAAGCTGCTTGAGAAGATACTCCTTCCCGCGCTTTTCCTCCAGCCCATCCACGGATTTCAGAACGCGCTTGTCCTCTAAAAGTTTCAGAAAAATCTCGTAAAGATCGCACTCCTTGATGTGATACGGCGTTCCGTTTTCCCCTTTCAGCCGGGAAACAAACTCCCGGACGATCAGCTCGTCTGCCGGATCATAACAAAAAACATGGATGCCGACTTCGTTGCTCAATCCTTTATTGGCAAGAAAGCTGGGATCGGCTATTCTATCCCGGATTCTATCTAAATCTTGCTTGATGTCGCTCATGCCAGAGTCTCCTATCTAAAGCAGTTAAACGCTGCAAGTGCTTCAAGATCGTTGTTTCTGCGGATGCCTTCTTCCAGTTCTTCACAGAGGAACACTGGATTCAGCCTTGTCGATTTGAAGGTGTCAAGGATCTCAACCTCAACCAAAACCTTTGTCAGCACCTGCTTGATTTTGTTGACTGTTGACTCACTCCAACCAGCGATCTCATCGTTCTGCTCCTGCAATCGGGAGAAGAACACATTCAGGTCTTTTCGTGAAAACTCAAAATCCTGGCTCCGGTACTTGTCCCCGATCACGCCAATCATGAAGTCCCAGACGATACGGTTGTAGCGCATCATGGCGTAGAGATTGATTTGCTTTGCAATTTCTGTCGGGGCAGAAGATAATTCCTGCCGCAGCCCATTGTCATTCAAGGCATCCAGACGCTTGTAGCAGCTGCGCACCATACGGGCAACAAGCCGCTCCGTCGGGTATTGAAAGAGGTTGTCCTTTTTGATTTCATCAATGGCATTTTCTACGGTTGTCCCATTGAGGTAGAGCTTCGACGCAATGCGGATTTCGTAAAAAAGAAATTGCTCCGCCGTAATCGTTCCGTTATAGATCAGAGATCGTTCCATTCTTTTCTCCATCTGAGCTTGGTTTTCCAAGCCGGTTGTTATCCTATCCCATTCGCTGTCTCTTACTTGCTTTCGTCTACGAACTCCACAATGTCGCCAATATTGCAGCCGAGGCAAATGCAGATTTTCCGAAGAGCCTCCATCGACACATCCTCACCTTTTCGCAGCTTCGTCATCGTACTGGAAGACAGTCCCGACATCTTATGAAGATCGCCCTTACTCATATCTTTGTCTACAAGCAGTTTCCATAATTTTTTGTAGCTTGCTTTCATGATTTTCACCTCAGCAAAGTATATAGAATAAATTTATGTTGCATTATAGCATAAGAAAGACTCCTATTCAATAGAG
>OLPR01003584.1_pt1 | contig 10214 bp, 9 predicted proteins | sample 1672761 | NCBI WGS metagenome assembly OLPR01 (sample SAMEA3136721, study PRJEB25190) | human gut metagenome | biome: human gut; feature: human-associated habitat; material: faeces | place: Austria | collected 2013
GCTTGGTATTTCAGAAGTAAACCCTTTACCAGCTCATTATGTTTGTCCTAATTGTAAAAAAAGTATTTTTGAAGATGAAAATGGTAGAGCTTATGGAAAAGATTATCCAAGTGGTTATGATTTGCCAGATAAAATTTGTGAGTGTGGTACCAAGTTTAGAAAAGATGGACAAGATATGCCTTTTGCAACTTTCTTAGGGTTTAATGCTGACAAAGTACCAGATATAGATCTTAATTTCTCTGGAGATTATCAATCAAGAGCTCATGATTTTACCAAAGTGTTATTCGGAGAAGACCATGTTTATAGAGCAGGAACTATTGGTACAGTAGCAGAAAAAACAGCTTTTGGTTTTGTAAAAGGATACTATGAAGATCGTGGTATTGAAGGAGTAAGATCTCTTGAGATAGAAAGATTAGCTATGGGAGTAACCGGAGTAAAAAGAACAACTGGACAACATCCAGGAGGAATAGTAGTAGTACCAGATTACAAAGAAATATTCGATTTTACACCATTTCAATATCCTGCAGATGATGTAACAGATGAATGGGTGGGCCTTTCTAAACAAGAGCAGCAACAACATCTTTTCCTGAAGCAAAAAGGCATCTTGGATACCTTTCTCGCTCGTAGAGTGATTTCTCAAGAACAGTATGATATTAGCCTCCACACACTTGTGGATCACATGACAATTAACCCCACTATATGAAAAAGTACCGCTCTGACGTATGGCAGAGCGGTACTTTTTCATGCAGCGGCTGACGGAGTTCAACACGCCTTATAACGAGTGAAACGCAGCAAGCGCAGGCTGATCTTTAAGGTATTTTCTGGTACGGGAGATTCGTGCAGCAACGCATTTGGCGCTTTCTCCTAATACCTGTCCGATCTCCGCGCAGGAATAGCCCTCGGCATTGAGCCGGATCGCACGGATTCCCTTGGCCATCGCATCAGTGGCTTCCGCTTCGATTTTGCCCAAGACCGAATGCAGATCACTGTATTCCTTCTCCTGCTGCCGAACATCGAGTATCTCTGGGACCAGTTCACATTCTCTGCCGGCGCGTCGATTTGCATAGATCAACGCTGAGCATATCTCGTTCCAGATCAGTCGATATGCAAAGGTCGAAAAGCAGCCGCCTTTATCACTGCTTGCCGCTTTGCACAGCCCGATGCAGCCGATTTGATACAGATCGTCATAGGTAAAGAACCTGAGCTGGTCGAGTCCATGTACCTTGTCTTTAATGACCTTTCCCACAAGTCCCATATTCTCTTCTACGAGCTTCTGCTGATCTTGCGTAAGGGTCATGATGCCGCGCCTCCCTCAGAGAAATGGGACTCGGCCGCATGATCCCGGTTCCCCTGTGCCAGGAGCTTTTTGCTCTCTTTGATAACTTCGCCGCAGTAATACTCGCCCAGTAAACCGATATGCGCCTCCGAAGGAGGTATCTGCAGCAATTCCGTCAACCACAGATACGCCTCTTGCTTGCTCATGAGCCCGCTGCAGTATAATTGATTGAAGTAATGGTGGGCTTGGTATCGAAGCTTGCGCAACTTGGAATTTGCCAAAGTACCTACAGGAATACTGGTTCCGGAATGTGTCCGGACATAAGCATCACAACGTGGATAGTTGCTGCAAACATAGAGCATGGTGTGATTGGGGTTTTTGCGATAGATCCCATCCGCTGAGCGCAACACAGCAGTTCCACCACAATATTGGCAACGTATGCGGGTCGGGTCAATTCCTTTCTTCTTACATTTCATATTTCGATTCACCTCCATTTGGGTATAAAAAAGGCCGGAAAACTGCATGACAACAAGAACAGCAAAGTCGGTTTCTAAATACCGAATACGTTCCTGTCATCATTACAGCCTTCCGGCCAATGACGTCAGTTGTTGCTTGCGCCGTGTGGATCGCTCAGTGCGCAAAATCCGTAACAGTTCCTCTCCCGCGGGGAGAGTCTAACTCCGGGAGCTCTTCCGAAGTACTGAAAGCCTGAGCGCAAGCCCCTGCCATGGCTATAGATTAGCATACAGCGTTCTCGATGCCAAGCCTTTTTGGAATATTTTATCATTTTTCATATCAAACATTCCTTTGTGGTTTGTGTTTTGCCTACTTGGAAGGAAAACAATCGCGCTGACGGACAGCTCAATACTCGTCTTCATCCTCATCATCTAAGAGCGCGTCACCCGAGGAGTGACGACGGCTTACAATGCGCATGGTAAGCAAGGCACCCAGTGCAAGGAGAAGTCCGCCGCCGAAGAGAACAAGATGCACGACAGGAATTCCGCCAACTGTATTGCGCTGGAGTTCCGGATCCTCTGTACCCTGGGTGATATCGTCCGTATCAGTTGCCACGTCATCCTGCTCTGCAGGGACGGGGTTATCATCTGGGGGTAATACGGTAACACCAGCGTTTACGCAGGAGAGAATATAGGTCCCGCTGCTGCCCAGTTCTGTGCGGAGAATACCGTCTTGTCCCACCGTGATCGTTCCGGGATATAGACCGGCATTCGTTTTGAGCTGAAACTCTGTCCCAGCCCATTGCTGGCCAAGCTGGATTTGAAGAACGACCGGCTGCGCCACCTGCAGTTCTGTGCCATCCGTATCGTCACCTGCCGCATAGGTAATACTCGTACACATCAGTAGGCAACAGGCAAATAACATGATCTTGCCGATCCAAGTTTTTAGCATAAACTTCTCCTTTCGTTTCAAACAAAAAAAGCGGTCTGATTTCTCAGACCGCTTTTTCAAATATCTCAGTTTCACTTGATGGATTCTTTGAGCGCCTTACCAGCCTTGAATACGGGTGCCTTGCTGGCAGGGATCTCAATTGCTGCTCCGGTAGCCGGATTCGTGCCAGTTCTGGCAGCACGCTCCTTTACCTCAAAGGAGCCAAAGCCGACCAACTGAACCTTACCGTCTGCCTTCAGAGTCTCTACGATACCGTCAAAAACCGCATTCACCGCGGCCTCTGCGTCCTTTTTGCTGAGATTTGCTTTCTCGGCAACATAGTTAATAAGTTCTTTCTTTACCATTGCTGCATTCCTCCTGTTGTACATACAACTCTGCGTGGTATTCGAGTTTTCTCGCTTATTATACCACGAGATATGCCGATTGCAACCCTTCTGCGGGCGCCATACAACAGCCACGGCAATCGCGTCGCTCCCACTATGTGCTCACATTTCACTGCGATCGTAGGGACGGGTATGGAAGAAAGTTGCTATAGCGGCTATAACCAGTATGATACAGAATATTCTTTTCACCGTATTTCTCCTAATTTTCAGTTCGTTCGCAGAAGACCACGTAGCGCTGCTTGCCGCCGCTGGCATAAGGGTGACAGGTCAACAGCGTCAGCAGGTCGCGGTTCGGTTGGATTTTGATTTTTTCAATTTCGTGGGGCTGGATGATCTGAATATTGGTCACGGTATAGGTCAGCGTCTCCCACAGGTTTGTGAGCTTCACAGTATCACCTATGACCAGCTTATCTATGTGCCGGAAGTAGTCCGCGCCTTTCCAGCCCCTATGACCGGCGATAACGCAGTTGGTGTTGAGACCGCTGATGGGAGCGGACGTGTTACCCAGCACTGCCGCACCTGCGGCGAGGTGGTTGTCGGATGCGCCTAAGTAGACGGGCATGGTCAGTTCCATAGCAGGAATCTCCAGCACGCCGATGATCTCATCCTCGATGCCATAGGTGGTCAGGTCGGCGGCAGGTGTCTCGCAGGCTTCCAGATCAACGAGGCCAGCTTGCTTTTCGTTATAGATGCGCCGATTATAGGCTTGCAGGTCTGCCAACAGTTCGGGGTACTGCTGCTCCGGTTCGTCGCGGTCTGCTAAGAACTCCTGCACGGCAGCGTCCGCATCGGCTTGCAGCTTATGCCCGGTAAAAATCGGCCACAGCATCACGCAGATGCCTGTCACCGCCAGCAGCGCTGCCAGCAAAAGAGATGTTTTACGCATGGCGACACCTCCTCACTAAAGAGTATCCGCCGCCGACCACCGCCACCGCACCTAGGCCAATACCAAGGCCGGTGAGGTAGTGCTGTGTCCACGAGGAAGTGGCCTTCTGCGTTTCGGTAGCCTCCACTTCCTGCGCTGGCACATACGGTACCCGATGCCCTCGAACTAAAAGCCGGTGGGTGTTGATGCCAAAAGGCGTGCAGGTGACAAGCGTGACCAAATCCTTGCCTTCCTCAATTTGCAGCAGGCTCGTATCTGTAGGCACCACTGTGTTGATGCAATCCACTTCGTAGGCCAGTGTGTCGCCCAAAACGTGGATATAAAAGATGTCACCTTTTTCGAGTTGGTCAATGTCCGAAAACAGCTTGGCAGACGCCATTCCACTGTGCGCCGAGAGTACCGCGTGGGTACTGCTGCCGCCCACCGGTAGGGATGTACCTACGACATGGCCGACCGATTTTTCCAACGTATCGGCTCCCGTTCCGTGCTGTACTGGCAGGTACACGTTGATCTTGGGGATGTCCACATACGCCATGACACCGCCCACGGTGAGCTGGTCAGCGTAAGCCAAGGGAGGGGCGGATGCCCCTCCCTCAGAGATCGTCGCATTGGCCAGCATGGCGTTGTACTGCTCTGCGGCTTCACGCTGGGCGGTCAGCTCGGCATCGTTGGTATCTGCAATGGCTGCGGTGTAGGTGGTTTCCACATCGGAATGATATTTCTCGTTCATCAACTCGCCGATCAGTGGATAGAGAAGTAACCCCAGCGCCACAGCACCGCAAGCCGCCGCCAGTAGCCAGCGTTTCACTGCTCGCTCTTGTGCTTACGGCTGCAGATCACGATGAAAGCTGCCGCGCCCAAAAGCAGGACACCGCCCACCGTATACATCCAAACACCCCGGCCGCCAGTCTTGGGCAAGTTAAAGCCGGGGTTGTTAACCACGGTTAGGGGGAGGATAGCATTGCCATCGGTCATAGAAACGTCCTTACCATTGACAGTGGCGGAAGCGGTCAGCAGCTTGGTAGCGCACTGCTCACAGGTGCCGCTCTCGCCAGTCTTGATAACGAGCTCGATGGCGTCCGCGAGGAGAATGTAACCCTTATCGGTAGCAACCTCAATCAGCGAATATGTGTCATCCTCCAGCCCTTTCACGATAATGTGGCCGCTGCTGTTGGGAATAAAGGTGGTTGCATCAGACTTCTTGGTGGTGATACCCTTGGCGTAATACACGCCATCTTTCTGCTCGGCAACGACATACACATCGTCGGTGTCATTGTGCAGGTTGAACTTGACGTTCTGGACGTTGCCCTTGCCATCGCTGAACTGCTTCAGCACATCAATGCCGTAAGTATACACATGGCAGCAGTCCTTCAGAGTATCGTAGTAAGTAGTGTTGGTACGCTTCCAAGTCAGTACGACTTCGTTGGGATTATCCTTGTCGCCCATCTGTGCGTCGGCGGTCAGAGTGGCGGCGTAAGTGATCCGCATGGTGCAGTCGGAGTAGCCACGCTTGACGCTGTCGGTATACACGCTCTCGGACTCGTTGATCTCGCTCAGGCCGGATTCGGTCATCTTGATAGTCATAGAGTTCTGCGTGTCATCATAAACCGTGGTGAACTTGCCGGAATCCTCGCCCCAGGTAGTGATCTTGTCGGTGCAGGCGGAATCGCGGAAAAACTCGATAACCACATCGTTCTTGTTGTAGCGGATGCCCTTGGACATGGTATCCACATAGGTGTACTCACTCAGGCTGGAAGCTTTAGAGGTGATGGTGGGCAGGGTGCTGATGATCTGATAATCCACAACATCGCCCACGGAGGCGGTAGCGGTATGAGCGTAACCATCCTTGATGTCGGTCAGGCTGCCGTTGTGCTTGCCGGTGGAGTTTTTGCTCTCGCGGACGGTCTTGGAGAGGTCGGGGTTGCCAGTCTGGTTTTTCGGGTAGATCACGATATCGTAGGTCCACTCGCTCCCATCAATGGTGGTCATGGGCAGAGATACAAAGAAGGGGTTGCAGGTGCTGGTGACCATTTTGGGAACGCGAGTCTCCACAACGAGGTACAGGCCCTGCTCCATGTTGGATGCAGAGGTATGACCGGTCGCATCGGTCTCAGTCATGGCAACGCCGCCGTTTTTGACAGCGGTTTCCAGAGCGTTCTTCGCGCTCGTGGAATTGGCAGCCAGTGCAGCAGACAGCTTGTTATTCAGAGCATCGCTGGTGAAGTAGTTGACGCCGCCCTCGGTTTTGTGAGCGTCCGCGGCGGTCAGGCCGATGGCGGACAGCGCGGCGTTGGAGCGCTCGGAGTTGTCGAAGCCATACAGTACGCCCACCTGGCGCTGGCCGTCCACCACTTCGTTGTTCATGGTGACATCAGCCACCTTCAGATACGTGAACTCAACGCCCTGAATGGCGTACTTGTTCAGTTTATCAATGACGGCGTCGTCATGCAGGCCGGTGGAAACATAAGACTCGGCATCCCACACGCCATCCTCACTGGCTTTGGTATCAGGACTTGATCGACCAGCTTGTTACCGAGTTCCCCATGGGGCAGCCCATCATAGGAGAGCAGGAACAGAAAGACTTTATCCAGCTCTACGGCAAGATCCTGAGGCTGAAAAATATCCTCAGCACCTTCGACCAATTCGCCGGGAGCGAGATATTGGCGGAGCGGCATTTTCAGGATTATCAAAGTATGTATATCGACCTCTACCAGAAGTTCCGCCCCAAGGACGACGGGGACAAGGAGAACATCAACGATGACATTGAGTTCGAGATGGAACTGATCCGTCAGGTGGAGATCAATATTGACTACATCCTGATTCTGGTGGCGCGGTATCATGACTCTAACTGCACAGACAAGGAGATTTTGGGCGCTATCGACCGCGCCATCGACTCCAGCATCCAGCTCCGCAGTAAAAAAGACCTTATCGAAGGTTTTATCGACACCATCAACGCTTCCACCGAGGTAGACCGGGATTGGCACCTCTATGTCCACCAGCAGCAGGAAACTGATCTGGAGAATATCATCGAAGAGGAGCGCTTAAAGCCTGATGAGACCCGCCGTTTTCTGGCGAACTCTTTCCGGGATGGCGCACTGAAAACCACCGGTACAGACATCGACAAGCTGATGCCTCCTGTTTCGCGCTTTGGCGGCGGCAACCGCACCGAAAAGAAACAGGGCGTTATCCAGCGGCTTTCCCGTTTCTTTGAGAAATATCTCGGCGTTGCGTAATGAACCGATGAGTGATATGCTGAACAAAAGGGGGTGTCTCCGTGAACTGTCCGACCTGCGGCGCGCCGAATGTGATCCTGCACAAAGATATATGGGAATGTGGCTGGTGCGGCGACAGCGGTTTCATTCCGCAGCGCATCCAAGACGCGCGCAGAGCCGCAAAGACTGTCCGGATACCTAAGGAGATCACCCTCACTCTCACGGTAGAACCCAGCGAAAATGAGGATACTCCGGAGCATCCAATCTTCTTTGACTCCGCTGTAGAGCGTATTGTGGAGCAATTTCCGGAGTTGAAGGACGAGTACGAAAGTGAGACTCTTTCCGGCATGATGGGAGCACAGCTTCTGGAAGAAGTCTACCGTACCGACCCGCAAAAGGCCATCGCCATGTGGCGATCCTTACCGGAAAAGCAGGAGCCGTTGCGAGATTCAGGTCGTGCGGAGGATTTCTTCTATCTGCTGGATTTTCTGTGGGAACATGAGGACTATAACGAAGATGTCCTTGCTCCGTTGCTGGACGCTGTCCGGAAGGACGATACGCTTGCAGAGATGATGTTCCGCAGTCATTATGTGTGCAGGCTGCACCTATACCTCATCCAAGCCGCCTTTGAACAAAGCAAAACAGAACTGGCCGAGCATCTGTATGCGCTGCTGCAGGCCAACCCGTTGCCGCGAGAGGAGTGGCGTGAAGATCCCGATGAGTTCAAAGCCCTGATGGAGAAATGTTCCGGCACGGGGGATAGCACACCGACATATCGCTACTGCCTTGTGCGGGTGGACAATGGGCACCGCTATGCCTACCTGACCGCCGGTTTGCCGGTGAAGAAGGGCGACCATGTGCGTGTGCCCTATGGCAAAGACAACGAGTTGAAAGAAGGCGTTGTTCACGCTGTGGGCAATTATACCCGTGATACAGCCCCGTGGCCACCGGAGAAAACCAAGCGCGTGCTGGAGATACTCCCCAACCCGCAGGCATCCGTGAAAAAAGAGTCCACCGTGCCAAAGCCACAGCGGGAACACACAAAACCGGAGGAACCAGTACAGTCCGCCGCACCTGCACCAATGGAAGCGGCGCAAGATACAACAAAGCCAACCCGGAAATATGGCAGAATCGCAATCATTGTAATTTGCTTGGTATTAGTAGGCTGGTTAATATTTCTTGCCGCGCAGAATGTTCCCGAATCACAGCCTGCCGCAGCGGCTCCCGCTGCCTCCAGGACTGATAGCTCTTCCATGGCGACCACGCCGACTGCCAGCTATGCTCAATATAGCGGTAAACTTCCGGTGGAGGGTATGCCTATGAAGGCGTTGTCCTATACTTCGCTGGGCGCGCCTGACAAAGAGCTGAAGTGCAAGAATTTTGAAAAGCTGGAGCTGAACCGCAAGTATATTAACGTTTACTGGTACGATGACTCCGGCGAGATGATCGCCGCCGGTATGTGCGCCCAGTGGGAGGGCGACAGTGAGTTCATGTTGAAATCCTTCTCGCAATACTATCCCACGCAGCCCTATGAGGGGCAGACCTTCCACTCAGGCAATGCCAGCGACACTGGCCCCGGCAGTGGTCAAAGTCTCCGCGAGGACTATGGCGATCCGGAGGATTTCTATGAGGACGGCGGCTACGACGCCCTCGATGAAGCCTGGGACGAGTGGGAAGAAGGGTGGTAAAACGAAAGAAAGCTTCCGCAGGAAATTCCTGCGGAAGCTTTTCGCATCAGCCACCCTTGGGCCACAATGTGTACCTATGAAATTGTGGCCTGCGGTCAGTCCTTTTGTGTTTTTGGGGGCTCCTGGGGGTGCAGGTGGGCGTAGACTGCCGATGCGGCCGGGGCGGGCAGGAGCTTGCGCAGGTCGTCCAGCGACGCGGCTTCGATGGCTTTTACCGTGCCGAAGCGCTTGAGCAGCGCCTGCTTCCGGGCCTCGCCGATGCCGGGGATGCCGTCCAGCTTGCCCCGGTAGGTACGCTTCTTGTGCTTCTGCCGCTGGAAGGTGATGGCGAAGCGGTGTACCTCCTCCTGGATGCGGCCGATCATGGTGAAGATGTGGAGCGACTGCTGGATGCCCAGCTCACTGCCCTCCACGGTGATCAGCGCCCGGGTGCGGTGGCGGTCGTCCTTCACCATGCCCAGGATGGGGATGGATACCCCCGCCGTCCGCTCCGCCGCCAAGGCGGCGTGAACATGGCCCAGGCCGCCGTCGATCAGCAGCAGGTCGGGCAGGGGCGGGAACTTCTCGTCGTCTTTATGGGCGAACCGCCGCTCCAGCACCTCCTGCATGGCGGCGTAGTCGTCGGGGCCGGTAAGGGTCTTGATGGCGAACTTCCGATAGTCCCGCTTCAGCGGCTTGCCGTCCACGAACACCACCATGGAGGCCACCATGTCGTCGCTGCCCAGATTGGAGATGTCGTAGCTCTCCATCCGCCGGGGCACGGCGGGCAGCTGCGCCAGCGTCTGTAAGTCTGTCAGCGCCTTGGCTGCCCGCTCCGACTCCGTGGTGATGCGCTCGGCCTCCTCGCGGGCATTCTGGGCCGCCATGTCCACCAGCTGGGAGCGTTCGCCCCGCTGAGGGGCCTTGATGGTCACCTTGTGGCCCGCCCGTCCTGTCAGCAGGGCGGCGAAGGTGTCGCTGTCGTCAAACAAACACGGCAGCAATATCTCGCGGGGCAGCACCGCCTTGTCCAGATAGTACTGGCTCAGCACGGCGCTGAGCACCTCCGGCTCCGACTGGTCGGCGGCGGTGGGGAATATCTCGATCTGGCGGCCCAGCAGGTCGCCGTTTTCAATGTGCAGCACGGCGCAGCCGGACTTGGCCGCTCCGTTGTACGCACCCCACACATCGGTGTCGGCGCAGATGCCGGCAATGACCCGCTGTTCCTTGCCCAGCACCGACAGCGCCCGTATCCGGTCGCGCAGCGATGCCGCCCGCTCAAAATCCAGCGTCTCCGCCGCCGCGTTCATCTCCTCCGTCAAGGCGGCGGTGACGCCCCGGAGCTTACCGTCCAGCAGGGACACCGCGTCGGCGATGCGGCGG
>OLPR01003587.1_pt1 | contig 10202 bp, 7 predicted proteins | sample 1672761 | NCBI WGS metagenome assembly OLPR01 (sample SAMEA3136721, study PRJEB25190) | human gut metagenome | biome: human gut; feature: human-associated habitat; material: faeces | place: Austria | collected 2013
ATGTTCCTAGGACTATGAGAATACATATGAATAGTCTTATTATGAATTTATATAGGGTATGTTTTTGTTTGGTTGGTTTTTTGTTTTTGTTTAAATATTTTTGTACTGATTTATATTCCATGTTTATCACCTAGAATATTTTATGTGTTAATACTTTTTGTTAAGACTTTTTTTTGAACCAAATATTCGACTTTTTAGGATTATTAAAGAAAGTATTAAATAGATTATGTTTAGTATAAGTGAATGTGTTTCTTTATAAATTATGTCATTTATGGTTATGTTTTGTGTCTTTGTTAGGATTAGTATTAGTGATAGATATAAATCATAAGTTATGACGCCTATTAGAGTTAAAATGGTTATGTTTAGAGTGGTTGGTTTTTTATTTTGATAAAATATTTTTGTTAGGAGAGTTAGCAGAATAAGAAAATAAAGATTTATTAAGGGAATATCACTATATAGTAAATCGTAGATTATTCCTATGATGATTATTGCTATGAAGAAAATTATTTTGTTTTTTGTTAAGAGATATGATATTGGCAAGCTAGTTATGAGAATTAAGGGAAAGAAATAGTTTAGGTTTTGATAGGTATTTGTTATATTTGTACTTAGTAATAGGTCTATTATTGTTGATATTATTAGATATATCATTTATTTGTTAATACTCCGACATATGTTAAATCGTTCATGTTTTGGCTTGGGGTTATGTACAAAATATAACTTATTTTATAATCATCTTTTTTTATTTTATTGATATTAATTCCATCATATCGAATTTTACCATCTTGAATATCATAGAATCGATTGATTAAATTCGTAATTGTTGTTTTTCCCGCACCCGTAGCACCTACAAAAGCAATTTTTTGTCCAGGTCTTGCGTAAATAGATACATCATGTAAAACAATTTTTTCGGGAACATAGCCAAAATCTACTTCATTTAAAACGATATCTCCTTTTAATTGCGTATAAGTTATTGTACCATCTGAATGAGGATGTTTCCATGCCCAAAGACCAGTTCTAGTAGGGGACTCTGTAATCGTACCATCTTGATCTTTATTGGCATAAACAAGTGTAACATATCCACTATCTTCCTCTTCTTTTTCATCAAGAAAATCAAAAACACGTTTTGCTCCCGCTAATGCCATTGCAACCATTGAAACTTGTTGTGATACTTGACCTACGCTTTGTGAAAATTGTCTACTCATATTTAAAAAAGCAACAATAATACCGATTGTCAATGTATTCATCCCTGCAATCACAAGTTTTCCTTCATCATTTTTAAAGAAAACTCCAAGATTAGGTACATTGTTTATAGCCAAAAAACAACCTATGATTGCAAGTAATACAAAGAAAATATTACCAATATTATGCATAATTGGCATCAAAGTATTACCATAATGATTCGCATTTGTTGCGGCAAGACATAATTCATCATTTAATTTATCAAATCTTTTAACGATACTTTCCTCTAACGATTTTCCATCTTTCCCAGATAAAAACTTTTCATATCGTTTTTTTAATTTCCCAACTTTTACTAAAGCAACGATCACAAGAATCAGTGCTAAAAGTAATGCTGCTGCAAGACCAATCACTACATATTCCATGCCTACACTGTTAAAAAAATCTGTCATCTTATGTTCCTCCTAAATTGATCTGATCATATCCACGATACGTTCTAACTCATCGCGTGAATAATACTCAATTTCTATTTTTCCTTTATTATTCTTCTTATTTTTGATACTGACTTTACTTCCTAAAATCTGTTTCATAGATTCTTCTAATTCAGTGTAAAGGAAATCATGAACATCTTTTTCTTCTTTTTTATTTTTTTTGATTTTCTTCAGATCTTTTACCAGCTTTTCAATGTCTCTAACACTTAATTTTTCATCAAAAACTTTCTGAGCAATTTCATATTGTTTATCCTTATTTGAGATTGCTAATAAAGCTCTTGCATGTCCTGTGCTGATCATCTCTTCCTCTAGCATCTTCTGTACTCTTGGATCTAGTTTTAAAAGTCTTAATGAGTTGGTAATTGATGCACGACTCTTACTTACTTTCGTCGCAACCTCATCCTGTTTTAATTCAAATTCTTCCATCAATCGCTTATAAGCCATTGCTTCTTCGATTGGATTTAAGTTATCTCTCTGAATGTTTTCAATCAGTGCAATTTCTACAATTTCATTTTCATTGTATTTTCTGATCATAACTGGAACTTCATTCAATCCTGCTTGTTTTGCAGCTCTCCATCTTCTCTCCCCTGCAATGATCTCATAGAAATCATCCTTTGGAGTAACGAGGATTGGCTGTAACATTCCATACTGTTTAATAGAATCTGCAAGTTCCTGCAACGTATCCTCATCAAACTGATTTCTTGGTTGATCTGGATTTGGCTCAATCTTATCGATTGGCAAAGTAAGTTCCTTTTTCGTTTCTTCTTTTTTCTTTGTTTTCGACGATCTCGAAACTTTTTTCTTTACCTGCTCAACGTCTTCTTCGTCAACGATTGGTGCTTTTGGAATCAGCGTATTTAAACCTCTTCCAAGTCCCATTTTTTTTGCTGACATTAATTTTCACCTCCATTTTCGATAACTTCTTCTGCCAGAAGGTCGTAACTTTCTGCTCCTGAAGAACGAGGGTCATACAAATTGATTGGAAGTCCATGACTTGGTGCTTCTGCCAGACGTACATTTCTTGGGATGATCGTTTTGTAAATATTCTGATTCAAATATGATTTTACATTCTCAACAACCTGCAATGACAGATTTGTTCTGGCATCATACATTGTAAATACAACACCCTCTATTGTAAGATCTGGATTCAAACTCTTCTGAATCAATTCAATCGTATAAATCAACTGAGTTAATCCATCTAATGCATAAAATTCACATTGAATTGGAACGATCACTGTATTCGCTGCTGTCATCGCATTGACTGTTAGCATTCCCAATGCTGGCGGACAGTCAATAATTATGAAATCATATTGTTTCTTTACTTTCTCAAGATTATGTTTCATGATGAACTGCATCTTATCAACGGTCATCAATTCGATCTCGGCTCCGGCCAGATTTCGATTTGCTGGAAGTAAGGATAAATTATCAAACAAGTCTTTAACGATACAATTCTGTATCTTCTCTTCTCCTGTAATCACCTCATAAGTTGTCTTATCCAGCTCGTTTTTTTCTAATCCCAAGCCACTGGTGGTATTCCCCTGTGGGTCCATATCAACGAGTAAAGTCTTTTTTCCTCTTGCAGCTAATGCTGCCGAAAGATTTACCGCTGTCGTTGTCTTCCCAACTCCACCTTTCTGGTTGGCAATTGCAATAATTCTTCCCATTTTTTTCTCCTTTTGAACAATATTATAACACTAATTATTTTTCATTGCTACATGTTTCACGTGAAACATTTATTAATTTTTGTGCAATTTCGCTTTTATAACTATTAAGATTCTTTTCGTTTTTATATTGAATGTTTCACGTGAAACATTTATTAAATAATCAATGCATACTACTATTTTTCAAGAAGAAAAATGGAGTGTCTTCACAAATAAGAACACTCCATAATTCCACATATTTTTTAAAATCTTATCATCTGCTATTTATTTACTCAAATTTGATTTTATTACATTTGTTCAGGACACTGAATTCCTAACAGATCCAAACCATCTTTAATTACTTGTTTTGCTAAGATCACAATCTTAACTCTCGCTTCTTTTAACTTCTGATCTTCCACATTACACTGGTTTTCATGATAGAAACGGTTAAAACTTTGAGCTACTCCCATTACATATCTTGAGATTACAGATGGTTCTAATCTATCTGCTGCCACCTTGATCACTTCAGGGAATCTTTCAATCTCTTTTAATAATGCAACAGATGTTTCATCTGTTACTAAAGATGGATCGATCTCTCCAACTTCTGTGATTCCTGTTTTTCTTAATACACTTGCCGCACGTGCATATGTGTACTGAACATAAGGACCAGTTTCCCCATCAAAGCTGTGTATCTTCTCCCATGTAAATGTTACATCTTTAATTCTCTGATTATATAGGTCATTAAAGATAATTGCTCCGATTCCAACTTTCTGTGCAACATCCTCTTTATCCTTCAGATCTGGATTCTTCTCTGCAATAATTTCTCTGATCTTAGATACTGATTCTTTTAAGATATCTTCTGCATATACGATGTTACCACTTCTTGTAGAAAGTTTTCCACCTTCTAAACTTACTAATCCATAAGGTACATGAATTAAGTTTTCTTTAGCCCATTCATATCCCATTAACTCAACCACTTTAAATACTTGAGCAAAATGTAATTTCTGCTCTAATCCTGTAACATAAATACATTTATCAAAGTTATATTCTTTCTTACGATAAAAAATAGCAGCAAGATCACGAGTTGCATAAATACTGCTTCCGTCTTTCTTCATAACCAGACAAGGAGCCATATCATATTCATCAAGATCAACGATCATTGCTCCTTCACTTTCTTTTAGCAGATTCTTTTCTTTTAATTCTTCTACAACTGCTGCTGTCTTATCACGATAGAAACTTTCTCCTGTATAATGATCAAAATCCATATTCAGCATCTTATAGATTCTCTTATATTCTACCATACTGATATCTTTAAACCATTCCCAGATAGATAAAGCTTCTTCATCCCCTTGTTCCATCTTTGCAAACCATTCACGTGCCTGATCATTTAATGTATCATCTTTCTCTGCTTCTTCATGAAATTTTACATAGATTCTTAACAGTTCTGGAATACCTTTTTCTTCAACTGCTTCTTTGCTTCCCCATTTTTTATATGCAACGATCAGTTTACCAAACTGTGTTCCCCAATCCCCTAAGTGATTAATTCTTTCTACCTTATATCCAAGCTTATCAAAAATATGATATAAAGAGTTTCCAATAATCGTTGTTCTTAAATGTCCAACGTGGAAGTTCTTTGCAATGTTTGGAGAAGAATAATCGATACATACTGTTTTTCCTTTTCCAATTTCCTGTGCACCATAAGTACCGTTTACCTTTGCCAGTACTTCTTTTACATAATTCTCTTTATTCAAGAAAAAGTTTACATATGGTCCCATTGCTTCTACTTTTGATACATCTTCACTTGCAGGAATCTTTTCTGCAATCTCTGTTGCGATCATATTCGGAGCTTTACGAAATACTTTTGCTAACTGAAAACATGGAAATGCAAAATCTCCCATATCATCTTTTGGTGGTATTTCAAGAATCCCATCAATTTTTTCTTTATCTAATTCTTCAATTGTTTGATCTAGTAGATCAATAACTTTATTTCTCATAATCTTCCCTTTCTACATCTCTATCATAGTCTGGATCACCACTGCATTTGTTTTCCATCGTTCAATAGAAAATTCTTTTGTTAGTTTATTTTCTAAAACAGAACGCTTCTCATAGAAATCTTTTGCATTTTTTATCACTTTTGGTTTTGCTTCAATATTAATTAATATTTTATACTCATCAATATTCATTTCAAAATTAAGAACAAAAACACCTATCTCATTTAAAAGACTCTCTAACACTGCCTGAAAACCTTTTAAAAATGAAAATGTCATGCATACTTTTGAACTCTCTGATGAATCCTGATAATTGATACGTTGTGTTGGATAAAGTTTCTTAACATATCCCATCAACTGTTCAAATGCTGGAACAAACAATATTTTCTGATCTTCCCTTTCCACAAATTCTTCTGCAAAAAGGCAAGTCTCTTCCAGTCCCTTCTGGTAATCATGTAATTTTGTTATCTTTTCTTCTTTTTCACGCAGGATCATCTGAAATTCATGAATCTCTTTCTCAATCTGAATCATATCCTCAGAAACAGGCTGCTTCTCCTCCTCAATCTCCAGTGGAAGCGGAGAAAATACCTTTCGGATCTGATAGATCTTCTGCTGATTATTGATCGCACCTTCTTTTTCATTCTTCTCCTGAATCATATCCTGCATCTTATGATTCAGTTGATTTCGATCAGTTTTCAATTCCTGAATCTGTTCTTCCAAATAGTCATATAACTGATCGATCAGGTGACTTTTATCTTTGTTTTTTTCCATAATTTTCCCACTTTCTTTTTATCATAAACGATAAGGAAAAGAAATGAAAGTATAAACTTCTAGCAAATCGGTTCTTTTGTCGGCAATCCTGCTTTTCTCGGAAAACGTTTTGGTGTTGCTTTTGTCTTATGAATCTTTAAGATCGTTCTCGCCATATCCGTATCCGGAATCTCAAAAGAAATAATATCCTCAATGCTGCCGCCTAAAATTTTCACTGCTTTCTTTGAATTTGCTGCTTCCTCTTTAATATCTCCTGATTTATATGGCAGAAAATATCCATCCTCTTTTACATAAGGAAGACAATATTCTGATAAAACTGTCAGATTGGCAACAGCCCTTGAAACAACATAATCAAATTGTTCTCTATATTCCTTTTGTTTTGCAAAATCTTCCGCTCTTCCATGAATTGCTGTAATCTTTTCAAGTCCAAGTGCTTCTATCACTTCATTTAAGAATTTAATACGCTTATTTAAAGAATCCAGTAACACGATCTCTAATTCTGGAAATGCGATCTTTAATGGAATTCCTGGAAATCCCGCACCTGTTCCAATATCAAGAATTTTCTGACCAGTTAAAGAAACTCCACTCTTGATCAATGCAAGACTATCAGCAAAGTGTTTATCGATCACTTCATTCTTCTCTGTAATTGCTGTCAGATTCATCACTTTATTCTTCTCAACAAGCATCTCATAGTATGTTTCAAACTGCTCTAACTGATGATCGCTCAATTTAATTCCAAATGCAGCTGCTTTTTCTCTTAATCTCTCCATCTATTATCTCCTGTGGTGCATCTGTTCCAGATAAATCAGTAATACAGAAATATCCGCTGGTGATACTCCTGAAATTCTAGATGCCTGTCCGATGGAAGATGGGCGGATCTTTGATAACTTTTGTTTCGCTTCAATTCGTAAGCTTCCAACATCTTCGTAATCAATATCTTCCGGAATTCTCTTCTTTTCCATCTTCTTAAACTGTTTTACCTGTGACAGCTGGCGTTTGATATATCCTTCATATTTAATATTAATATTTACCTGTTCCTGAACATCCAGATCATACTCTGGTCTCTCTGGATCGATCGGTGCCAAATCCATATAAGTAAGCTCCGGTCGACGGATCAGTTCTGTCATTTTAGCAGATGATTTTAATGTTGTACTTCCAAGCTCTTCAAGTAATGACTGCACATTTTTAGACGCACCCACATTAATATCCTCTAGTCGTTTCATCTCATCTTCGATCTGCTGTTCTTTTACTAATAATTTATCATATCTTTCCTGACTGATCAGTCCTGCTTCATATCCGATCTTGGTCAGACGAAGATCGGCATTATCCTGACGAAGCAACAATCGATATTCTGCTCTTGATGTCATCATACGATATGGTTCCTGTGTTTCTTTTGTTACCAGATCGTCGATCAAAACTCCAATATAAGCCTGTGAACGATCTAAAATAATTGGATCTTTTTCTTGCAGTTTGCGTGCAGCATTGATACCTGCCATCAGACCTTGTGCTGCTGCCTCTTCATATCCTGAACTTCCATTAAACTGCCCACCAGAAAATAACCCGTCAATCTCTTTAAATTCCAATGAAGCTTTTAGCTGTGTCGCATCAATACAATCATATTCAATTGCATAAGCATTTCTCACAATCTTAGCATTCTCTAATCCTGGCACACTGTGATACATCTTATACTGTACATCTTCCGGCAACGAGCTTGACATACCACCAACATACATCTCATTCGTGTACTCGCCCTCTGGCTCAATAAATACCTGATGTCTATTCTTATCTGGGAATTTCACAATCTTATCTTCAATCGATGGGCAGTATCTAGGTCCTGTTCCTTCAATTGCACCAGAAAATAACGGTGATCTGTGAATATTTTCTTTAATGATTTCATGTGTTTCTTCCGTCGTATAAGTTAACCAACAGGAAATCTGATCTCTCTTAATATCTTCTTCCTTATTTGTAAAACTGAATGGAACAATTCTCTCGTCTCCAAACTGTTCTGCCATCTTAGAAAAATCAATCGTATTCTTATCAATTCTGGCTGGTGTCCCTGTCTTAAATCGTCTCATGGAGATTCCATGACTCTTCAAGGAATCTGTCAGGTAATTTGCTGCCTGAAGTCCATTTGGTCCTGTATGATTGCTGACTTCTCCATAAATACAGCGCGCCTTTAAATATGTTCCTGTCGTTAAGACAACAGCTTTTGCATAGTAAACAGCTCCTGAATATGTCTTAACACCTTTGATTTTCCCATCTTCAACAAGAATCTCTGTAACTTCGCCCTGACGAAGTGTAAGATTTGGTGTATTTCCCATCACCTGTGTCATGGAAATAGAATACATCTTCTTATCTGCCTGTGCTCTTAAAGAATGCACTGCCGGCCCTTTCGATTTATTCAACATCTTAGACTGTAGATAAGTCTTATCAATATTTTTACCCATCTCACCGCCCAATGCATCAATTTCTTTTACCAGATGTCCTTTGGAACTTCCTCCAATATTGGGATTACATGGCATCAATGCAACACTATCCATGCTTACTGTAAAACAAATCGTTTCAAATCCCATTCTGGCTGCTGCAAGTGCAGCTTCGCATCCGGCATGACCTGCACCTACAACAATAATATCATATTTTTCTTCTAAATTATTCATCTTTATTTACCCATACAAAATTCTGCAAAAATCTCATTTACCAGATCTTCTCCCACAGATTCTCCTGTGATAAATCCTAAATGCTCATATGCATCCAAAAGATCAATGGAGAAGAAGTCTTCCGGCATTCCATCTTCAATACTCTGCAACACCATAGCAAGACTCTTTAAAGCTTCACTTACTTCTGTTTTATGTCTCATGTTCGTCAAATAAATCTCATCATTAAAGGATACATGTCCTTCAAAGAAAATATCCTGGATCAGCTGATACAATTCTTCAATTCCAGTCTGCTCTTTGGCTGAAATCTGCACAATCTGCTCAAATCCTTTTTCTTTGAGATCTGATACCTTCACCACCTGATCAAGATCTGCTTTGTTTAATAATACGATCGTCTGCTTATCTTCAATCAGCTCCATAATCTCTTCATCATCTTTTGTTAATGGATCTGAAGTATCCACAACATATAATACAAGATCCGCTTTTGTCAACAAATCTTTTGCTTTATCCACACCGATCTTCTCAATGAGATCATTCGTATCTCTGATTCCTGCTGTGTCAATGATATTCAACGGAATCCCTTTAATCTGAATAGATTCTTCTAACGTATCTCTTGTTGTTCCTGCAATATCTGTGACGATTGCTCGTTCTTCTCCAAGTAATACATTTAACACAGATGATTTTCCAGCATTCGGTTTCCCAACAATAACTGTCTGAATTCCCTCTTTCAGAATTCTTCCATTATCAGCATTCTCCAAAAACTCATTTAACTGATTTATGATCACTTCGACTTGATCTTTCAATTCATCTGAAAATCCGTCCACACTGTAATGTTCCGGATCATCTAATGCAGATTCAATAAACGCCACACTGTGAATGATCTGTTTTCGAATCTCTGTGATCTTCTTTCCTAACGCACCCTCTAACTGCTTTAAAGATGTACTCATTGCAAATTCATTCTTTGACTGAATTAGATCCATAACTGCTTCAGCCTCAGAAAGATCGATCCTTCCATTCAAAAATGCTCTCTTTGTAAATTCTCCCGGCTCAGCTGGCGTTGCTCCTGCCTTAAATACTGCTTCCAGAACCTTCTTCATAACAACCACACCACCGTGGCAGTTAATCTCAACAACATCTTCTGCTGTATAAGAATGAGGTCCTTTCATAACTAATACAATACATTCATCTAGCAATGTGCTTTCATCATAGATATGTCCATAATGTGCCGTATATGTCTTTACATCTTTGATCTTCTTATCTTTTTTCTTCGGTTTAAAGACTTTTTCAATAATATCAAGTGCCTCATCTCCACTGATCCTGATAATTCCAATCCCACTGTTAGTCATTGGAGTGGCAATTGCTGCAATCGTATTTGATTTCATATAATATACCTCAAAAAAGGGCTGCCTAAATTAAGGCAGCCCTATATCTTATTTTTTAAGCATAACAACAACTTTACGATAAGGATCCTTACCTTCGCTC
>OLPR01003591.1_pt1 | contig 10192 bp, 7 predicted proteins | sample 1672761 | NCBI WGS metagenome assembly OLPR01 (sample SAMEA3136721, study PRJEB25190) | human gut metagenome | biome: human gut; feature: human-associated habitat; material: faeces | place: Austria | collected 2013
CGCGAAGATGGCTGAAGCTGGGACCGGTGAGCTTTCAGCCTTCAGAAATGGCGAAATACGCATCGATCCTGTATCTCGCCCGCGCGCTGAGCATGAAAACGCGCGATGTTCGGCGTTTTTTTACCGGACTGGTTCCGATGTTCATTCTTCCCGGGGCAATGTTTCTGCTGATTCTGCTTCAGCCGAACCTGTCCACGGCGGGCAGCATTCTGATCGTCGCGGCGGTTATGGTGATGATTGCGGGCGCAAAGTGGGCGCATCTTGCGCTGATTGGCGTTTCGGGGCTTGCGCTCGGCACGTTTTACGCGCTCAGCGAGGATTATCGCCGTGCACGGCTGATGTCGTTTCGCCGGCCGTTTGATTTCCTGACGAAGGAAGGCTATCAGCTTTCGCAATCGCTGATCGCGTTCGGTTCCGGAGGTCTCTTCGGCATGGGGCTCGGCATGGGACGGCAGAAATACGCGTTCCTGCCGTATCCGGAATCGGATTTCATCTTCGCGGTGGTCGGCGAGGATCTGGGCTTTTTCGGCTGCGTGGGCATTTTGGTTTTGTTCATGGCGTTTCTGTTTTTCGGGCTGAGAATCGCAATCCGCTGCGAGGACCGGTTCGGAAGCCTGCTTGCGGGCGGAATTACGTGCATGATCGGCGTGCAATGCGTGCTGAACGTCGCGGTTGTGACTGGGCTGATGCCCACAACGGGCTTGCCGCTTCCGTTTTTCAGTGCGGGCGGCACGAGCATTTCGATCGTCATGTGCGCGGTGGCGGTGCTGATGAATATTTCGGCGAGCACGCGGCGAGAATAGGAGGGAATACGAATGAAACGCGAAAAACGGACGAAGATTCTGCTGATTCTGCTGATCGCGGCGGCTTGTGCGGGCATTCTCGCAATCGTGCTGACGCGGAGCGTGTTCGTATTGAAGAATGTGATCGTCGAGGGCGCGACCAGCATTTCGGATACCGAGATCATCCGCCTGGGCAAATTCCAGTTCGGGCAGTCGATCGGCAGTGTCGATCCCGAAATTGTGCGGGAAAACCTCGAGAGCAGCGGAAAAATTGCGGTGGAGGATGTAAAGATTCAAAAGCCGAGCACGGTTATCCTCAAGGTGCGTCAGCGCACGCGCGACGCGCTGACGCTGAACGGCGGGCATATCCTCGTGATGGATTCGGACGGCTATGTGATCGACAATCCGACCGAGATGCCCGAATCCGGCGGCATTTATATTACCGGTCTTGACGGAACGAGCTATAAAATAGGAAAGAAAATCAACGCGCCGGAAAACAAGCTGAGCGCGATGAAGACCGTGCTCGAATCGATTCGCAAAATGGATGCTGCGGCGTATGTTTCGGAAATCAATCTGGGCGATCTGATGCAGCTGTCGATCGTCACGCGCTCCGGCGTCGTTGTAAAGCTCGGAGATACGGGCAATATGGACGAGAAGATTCGATGGATGCGCAGCGCAGTTGCCGATCTCGAAAGCCGCGGTGAAACGCGCGGAACGCTCGACGTTTCCAGCAGCACGCGCGCGGATTACCGGCCCTGAATGAAGCGGCGGCGCTCGAAACGCCGCCGCTTTAAGCAAAGATTATGGATTTAACGCGCGGTATGACAGATTCCGGACGGGATTTTGAAAGAATTTCGACATATGCGGAAAATTGCGAATTTTCACCGTTTCATGTTTGCATCTGCGCGAAAATCCATGTATAATACTAGTATGTAAGCATAAAGTAGCGCCTTATGGGTGTACTTTGAAGATAGGTGGTCGATCAGATCATGAAAATGCAGATTGCTGCCATCGAATTCGGAACCTCGAAGATCGTTACGATGATCGCCCGCAACAGCGGTCTGGACCGGCTGGATATCGTCGGCTCCGGAACGGTTCCCTATGATGGCTATACGGACGGGAACTGGAACACGCCGCGCCAGATGGTGCAGCGCGTGCGCGATTCCATTGCCGCCGCTGAAATGGAAGCGAATACGAAGATTCGCGAAATCTATGTGGGCGTTCCCGGCGAATATGTGCACGTTTTCAGCGTGGAAGCGTCGGTGGATGCGCCGAACGGCGAGATTACGGACGAGACGATCAACGCCGTTCAGGACGCTGCGGCGGATAAGCTGCACCTGAGCGAATCGGGCTGCATGGTGCTGCATCGCTCTCCCGCATGGTTCATCGTGGATGACGGCAAGCAGACGATGTCCCCGCTGGGCGGCGGCAATAAGCTGACCGCGATGATCACGTTCATCGTTGCCGATCAGAATTTTATCGACGATATCCGCGAAATGCTGGGCGTTTTGAATATCACGATTCTCGGTTTCCTCGCGACGACGCTGGGCGAAGCGCTGCTCCTGCTTTCGCTGGACGATCGCGACCGCGGCTCGCTTCTGATCGACTGCGGATACCTGAACACCGAAATCAGCGTCGTTCAGGGCGATGCGGTGGTTTACCACGCGATTTTGCCCAAGGGCGGCGGGCATGTGACTGCCGATCTCGCGATGGCGCTGAAGATTCCCATGCGTGCGGCGGAGCAGATCAAGCGCAATTATGTGTTCAATCCCGACGAGTTCGACAAGGATTCGTTCGCGGAGGTCTATGACGGGGCGGGCAATCGGCTTACTTTCCCGCGCGAGCAGGTGAAGGAAACCATCGAAAAGACCATGGACGATCTGGCGGAGATGATTCGCCTGACGATTGAGGACGACGCGGCGCAGTTCCTGGGACCGCGCTCGCAGGTGTATCTGACCGGCGGCGGCGTTTCGCTGATGCGCGGCGCGCGCGAATATCTGTCCGGAAAGATCGGCCGTCCCGTGAAGGTTACGGCGGCGAAGTCCTCGAAGATGAACAGCCCGGTTTATTCTTCTGCGCTGGGGCTGGCGGATCTGATTTTCGATTCGCTGGAGCAGAACGCCGGCGGCGCGGAGGGCACAGTGGGCAAATTCCGCGGCATTCTGAAGGGCAAGAACAAATAACGACCAAATACATTTTGACGAGGGGGATGCCTTGTGCTGGATTTCGAAATGGAAAAGGACAACAATTTTGCTGCGATTAAGGTCGTCGGCGTCGGCGGCGCGGGAACGAACGCGGTTAACCGCATGGTGGACGCGAATTTGCAGGGCGTAGACTTCATCGCGATCAATACCGATAATCAGGCGCTGGCGCTGTCCAAGGCGCAGACCAAGATCCAGATCGGCGAAAAGTTGACGAAGGGTCTGGGCGCGGGCGCGAACCCCGAAGTCGGTCAGAAGGCGGCGGAGGAAAGCCGCGAGGAAATCGCCGATACGCTGAAGGGCTCCGACCTGGTGTTCATCACCTGCGGCATGGGCGGCGGCACCGGCACGGGCGCGGCTCCGGTAATTGCGGAAATTGCGCGCGATATGGGCATTCTCACCATCGGCGTCGTTTCGAAGCCGTTCCTGTTTGAGGGCCGTCAGCGTATGCGTAACGCCGAAGCGGGCATCGAACGCCTGAAGGCGCACGTCGACACGCTGGTCGTCGTTCCGAACGATCGCCTGCTCAGTGTCGTGACCAAGGGCACGACCATGACCGAAGCGTTCCGCATTGCGGACGATACGCTCCGGCAGGGCATTCAGGGCATTTCCGACCTGATCGCCGTTCCGTCCATGATCAATCTGGACTTCGCGGACGTTCGCACGGTGATGCAGAGCCGCGGCCTTGCACACATGGGCATCGGCATGGGCAAGGGCGAGAACCGCATGGTAGAGGCTGCGAAGCAGGCAATCTCCAGCCCGATGCTGGAAACCTCGATCGACGGCGCGCGCGCGGTGCTGATCAACATCACCGGCGGCCCGGACACCTCGATCGTCGATATCAACGAAGCAGCGCAGCTGATCACCGCCGCCGCTGATCCGGAAGCAAATATCATCTTCGGTGCGGGCATCGATGAAAACCTCAAGGACGAGGTGAAGATCACTGTGATTGCGACCGGCTTTGAAAAGACCCCGTTCGCGGAGGAAAAGAAGCCCGAGCAGCCTGCGGAGGAAACCGCGAAGGCGGAGCCGGAAACGACAGAGCCGCGCCGCGAGCGTCCGGTGCGCACGTATGAAGAGGAGCGTCCCGTTTCCCCGATCTTCGAATCGCGCCGCACGCGCCCGTCGGATGATTATCAGTCCGAACGCCGCGCGCCGCAGCCGCAGCGCCGTCCTCGTGCGTATCAGGACGATTACCAGGATGGCAATCGCCAGCCCGCGCGCCGCGGATTTACGCCGGACGTGCCGAGCTTCATGCGCAAAAAGAACGATAACTGATCGAAATGCAGAACCTGCCCCGCGCTTTGCGGGACAGGTTTTTGATGTGAAATATGATTATTTATGCAACAAAGGAAACGGTTCGGCGGTTCAATCTGCCGCTGATCGACGCCGCCGCGAAGCAGCTGACGGCAGCGCAGATGGACGCGCTTTCGCGGGAACGGGGGAGCGGGCTGTTTGAATGGGGCTGCAAGGTATTCGATTGCTGCGGAATGGAATGCGTTCAGATCACGCATTCGGCGAGCCGTCTGACGATAATGCACTTTGATACGAATGCAAAGGATGCGCGCGCGACGATTCCATTGGCGCTGCAAGGCTACCTTTTCGACATTTATGGGGGCGATCGCGCCATGCGGCGCGCGCTGAATCGCTATTTTATGGCCGCAAACATTGTGGTTTTTGATTTGATTCATGATCGAAGGCTGATCGGCGCGCTGAATCAGGTCGAGCTCGAATGGGATTTGGACGAAGAACACTTAAGCGAATATGTCGAAAACGATATTTTGCAAACGCGGAAAATCAATCGCGATATTGCGGAGCGATACCGCGCCGTCAAAATCAACGGCAAAAGCGAGTACATCATGCCGAAAGCGTATTTTCGGGAAATGATTCTGAATCATGTATAGACAGCCGGACTTTGAATGAATATTCAAAGCCCGGTTTCCTCATTTGGAGATAAGGTCGCTGAAATATTCGGAGAGAATGTCCGTCGCCGACGCGCCGCCGTCGTTCGCGAACGCTTCCCATTCCTCCTCGCGCGTGCGATAGGAATAGCGAATGCCGAGATAGCTCAAAAACGGACACGAATCGAACGCAATCGGCAATCGAACGGTCGAACCGTTTGCGCGCGTGAGCTCAATCCACGCTTCGCCCGCGCCGCAAACCGCTTCCTGTCCATTCGGGAGGGATTGTGCGAGCCGATCAACGAGCGCGGCGCACGCTTCGCCGTCGATGGTCTGCTCTACGCCGTTGTAGTGAAGCGCTGCGGAAACGACGTTCGTCAGAGCCAGCCGCTCCTCCAGCGCCATGCTGTTCGTTTCCAGCAAGTCCTGATCGATATAGCCGTCGAGCGGGCCCAAATCATCCGCGCTGAAGCCGAAGGAGGAATCCTCGTCGTTCCTCCGAACGGAGACGTGCAGCCGATTGTCGTCTGTGGGGTAAAAGCTGACGCATGTGATTTCTGCGTCGGATGCGAGCGTATCGAGCTGCTTGCCGTTTGAATCGTAAATCGGCGCGGAATCCGCCTTCAGCGTCGCACGCATCAGCGATTCCTCGTAAACCCATGTCCTGCCGTAAACCTCGCCGATATGAATCCAGCCGGCGGGATCCGTGGGCAGCATATCGGTATAGCTCCAGAAGGGCATGATCGAGGCGTAAATCCAGTTTCCGTACTGCGCGATCAGATAGATCGATTCGCCGCCCTCCAGCGAACGCAGCGCGGGCGAATTCATGCTGCATCCGAGCCGCAGGCTTGCGCCGCTTTCGCGCACAACGCCGGGAAGATCCAGATATTTGACCGGCGAAAGCAGCAGCGCGGCGTGCTTCGTGGCGGTATCCTGATTGACGATCCAGCCGGTGCGCACGCATTCCTCGATTTCGTCCCACCATTGCACGCGCCATACCTCGTCGTTTCGACTTTCCGTTCGCCCATAGCCAATGCGCACGGAATCGCCGGAGATCAGCGTCGCGATGACCTCCGAATTCAAATCCTCGCTCGCGCGAACGGGGATCGTCTCGTCCGACGGATAGCCGACCAGATACGAAGCGCCATACAGCCTTTGCGTTTCAAACGCATCCTCCGATGGCTTCACGACGCCTTCGCCATCCTCCAGCATGGTCAGCTCCGTCGGTTCGGGTGTGACGGACGGTTCGGGCAAAGCGGTTGCTGCGACGATCGGCGCAGGGGAGACGCGATCGGGCTTCGATCTTGAAAGCGTAAGCCATACGCCGCCGACGATTAGAACGAGCAGGATTGCCGCGGCGAACAGAATGGCGATCGAATTGGATTTTCGGCGAACGGGCTTCCTGTGCTTCGATTTCCGCAGTTCGCACGTCATTTTTGCTTCCAGCGCATCCAGAAATGCCGGATCGGGCGCGAGTTCGCGCTTCAGAGATTCAAATCGTTCTTTCATTCGTCACACCTCCTCGTCGAGCAGCACTTTTAAGTGTTCGCGCGCGCGGGCGAGACGTTTGCGCACGGTGGGCGGGCGAATGCCGAGCGCGGATGCGATCTCGTGCGATTTCAGCCCGTCGAAATACGAAAGCGTCAGGATCGTTCGCTCCTGAATCGGAAGCGATTCCAGCGCGTCGAGCAGCGCGGTATCGCGAATTTCCGCACGGGCGTTCAGCTTTTCCGGTTCTGTAAGCGCGACGCGCGAATGCCAGCCGGTGCGCAGCAGCGAGATCGTTCGGTTGATTGCCGCGCGAATCAGCCATGCACGGCGGTTTTCCTCGCGCTCAAATTCCGGGTTCTTCTGAACCAGCGCGATCAGAACATCCTGACAAACGTCCTCCGCGTCGTGGTGATTGCCGGTGCGAACATACGCGAGGCGATAGAGCATCGGCGCGTAAGCGTCCATGACCGCGCGAACGTCCGCGGCGTCGTTCAGGCGCATACCATCTCCTCCCTTCCCAAATAAAGACGCGCGAGGGGTGCGGAATGTGACAAAAATCCCGGAAAGTTTCCTTCCCGGGAGAAAATTATCGATTCAGAATCTGCTTCAGATATGCGCCGGTAAAGCTCTTTTCGCATTCGGCAACCTGCTCGGGCGTGCCGGTCGCGACGATCGTGCCGCCGCCGTCGCCGCCCTCCGGCCCGAGATCGAGAATGTAATCCGCAATCTTGATCACGTCCAGATTGTGCTCGATGATCACCAGCGAATTGCCCGCATCCGCCAGCCGCTGGAGAATCTCGTTCAGGCGCTCCACGTCGCCGGTGTGCAGGCCGGTGGTCGGCTCGTCGAGAATGTACATCGTGCGTCCGGTCGCCGCGCGCGAAAGCTCGGTCGCCAGCTTGATGCGCTGCGCTTCACCGCCGGACAGCGTCGTGGACGATTGTCCGAGCTTGACATAGCCCAGCCCCACGTCGTGCATGGTTTGCAGTTTGTTTGCGAGCTTCGGAAGCGCTCGGAAGAAATCGAGCGCCTCGTCGACCGTCATTTCCAGCACGTCGTAAATGCTCTTGCCCTTATAGCGAACCTCGAGCGTTTCGCGGTTATAGCGCTTGCCGCCGCACACGTCGCACGGCACGTATACGTCGGACAGGAAGTGCATTTCGATCTTCACGATGCCGTCGCCCGAGCACGCTTCGCAGCGGCCGCCCTTGACATTGAAGCTGAAGCGGTTCGGCTTGTAGCCGCGCGCCTTCGCATCCGGCGTTGCGGCAAATACATCGCGAATCAGGTCGAACAGTCCGGTGTACGTCGCTGGATTCGAGCGCGGCGTGCGGCCGATCGGCGTCTGGTCGATGGCGATCACCTTGTCGAGCGCTTCCGTGCCGTCGATGCCGTCGCACGCGCCCGCGCGCAGCCGAGAACGATTCAGTGTTCCCGAAAGGGATTTGAACAGAATTTCGTTGACCAGCGAGGATTTGCCGCTGCCGGACACGCCGGTGACGCAGGTAATCACGCCGAGCGGGAACTTCGCGGTGATGTTCTTTAAGTTGTTCGCGCGCGCGCCGCGCACGGTGAGCCAGCCCTTCGGCGTCCGGCGCGTTTCCGGAATGGGTACGCGGCGTTTGCCGGACAGGTATTGACCGGTAAGTGAATTGGGATTTTCCATGATTTCCGCGGGCGTGCCCGCCGCGACGACGCGCCCGCCGTTGATTCCCGCGCCCGGGCCGATATCGACGATGTAGTCCGCGTCCAGCATGGTTTCCTCGTCGTGCTCGACTACGATCAGCGTATTGCCCTGATCGCGCAGCTTTTTGAGCGTGTTCAGGAGCTTTCGATTGTCGCGCTGATGCAGACCGATCGACGGCTCGTCCAGAATGTACAGAACGCCCACGAGACTTGACCCGATCTGCGTCGCCAGGCGAATGCGCTGCGCTTCGCCGCCGGAGAGCGTGCAGGCGCTGCGCGCGAGCGTAAGGTAGCCGAGACCTACGTCTGCAAGGAAGCCGAGGCGCGATTGCACCTCCTTCAGAATCTGGCGCGCGATGATCTGCTGCTTTTCGGTGAGCTGAATGCCGGAGAAGAAATCACGCGCGTCGCGCACGGACATTTCCGAAACCTCCGCGAGGTTTTTGCCCCCGATCGTGACCGCCAGCGCTTCGCGGCGAAGCCTGCGCCCTTTGCATTCGGGACACGGGATGGCGGACATATAGCCCTCGTAAACGCTCTTCATTCCGTCGGAATTCGTTTCACGATAGCGGCGCTCGAGACTGGTGACGACGCCCTCAAACGGTGCGCTGAACGAGCCGCTGCCGTTTTCGCGGTGATAGGCAATGCGGATCTTTTCGCCGCGCGTGCCGTAAAGAAGTTTGTCGACGACGTCCTCGGGCAAATCGCAGACCGGCGTGTCCAGCGAGAAATGATAGGCTTCGGCGAGTGCGGAGAGATAGGTGTGCGCCATGCTGTCGGCGTTGTCGGAGCCGCCCCAGCCGGAAACCTGAATCGCGCCCTGATTCAGCGTTTTTGTGCGATCGGGAATCACCAGATTGGGGTCGATCTTCGAAAGCGTGCCAAGTCCCGTGCAGGTCGGGCACGCGCCGTAGGGATTGTTGAACGAGAACATCCGCGGGGTCAGCTCGTCGATCGAGATGTTGCAGTCCGGACAGGCGTAATTCTGCGAAAACAGAACGTCTTCGCCGTCCACGATGTGAACGATCACCAGTCCGCCGCCCAGGTGCGCCGCGGTTTCGATGGAATCCGTCAGGCGCTGATGAATGTCCGGGCGAATCGCGAGACGGTCGACCACCGCTTCGATCGTATGCTTTTTCGTGCGCGCGAGTGCCGGCGGATCGGAAAGCTCATAGATTTCGCCGTCGATGCGCGCGCGGAGAAAGCCCTGCTTCTGCAAATCCTCGAGCAGCTTTGTGTTTTCGCCCTTGCGGCCGCGGATGATCGGCGCGAGCACGAGAATCTTCGTCCGCTCCGGCAGCGAAAGCACGCGATCGACGATCTGGTCGATCGTCTGCTGCTGAATTTCGCGCCCGCATTTCGGACAGTGCGGCGTGCCGACGCGCGCGTACATGAGCCTGAGGTAATCGTGAATCTCCGTAACCGTGCCGACGGTCGAGCGCGGATTGCGGCTCGTGGTCTTCTGGTCGATCGAAATGGCGGGGGAGAGCCCTTCGATGTAATCCACGTCCGGCTTGTCCATTTGCCCTAAGAATTGCCGCGCATAGGACGACAGCGATTCGACGTATCTCCTCTGACCTTCGGCATAGATCGTGTCGAACGCGAGCGACGATTTGCCCGAGCCGGACAGCCCCGTCATGACGATCAGCTTGTCGCGCGGGAGCGCCAGATCGATGTTTTTCAGGTTGTGTTCGCGCGCCCCCTTGATGATAATTTGACTGTTTTGCATGATTCAGCGCCCCTTCCTGCGCGTCTTTCGCGATTTTTCGCCGCTCGCCATCACCTTTTCGCCCTTCAGCGCAAGCATCTGGTCGCGCAGCTTCGCCGCCTTTTCGAAATCGAGGTTGTTCGCCGCTTCCAGCATTCGCTCCTCCAGCGCTTCGATTGCCATTTGCTTTTCTTCACTGCTGAGGTTTTTGTCTGCGGATTCGTCGACCGCGCGCGTGACCTCCATCAGCTCGCGAATCGCGCTGCGAACGGTCTTCGGCGTGATGTGATGCTCCTCGTTATACGCCTGCTGCAATGCGCGGCGGCGGTTCGTTTCCTGAATGGCGCGCATCATGGAATCGGTAATCTGATCGGCGTACATAATTACGCGACCATCCACATTGCGCGCCGCGCGGCCGATCGT
>OLPR01003598.1_pt1 | contig 10173 bp, 13 predicted proteins | sample 1672761 | NCBI WGS metagenome assembly OLPR01 (sample SAMEA3136721, study PRJEB25190) | human gut metagenome | biome: human gut; feature: human-associated habitat; material: faeces | place: Austria | collected 2013
CCCTGTACAAAAACTGCGACGTACTCATAAACGGGTTAGCCCGGTATTGCAGCGTTTTTCCCAACGCGGCGCGGGCCGATCCAGTCACTTCCGGCTTTAGCTTTGAACAGAACGTAGCGAACGAATGAATTGCCGCCCGCGTGATCTCCATTTCATAAATGCTTTCCGGCGCATTCGTGAAAACCGGCGTATACCCGTTGAGCATCTTAAAATAGCCCTGTGCCGCCGCGTCGGCCCTCGGCTTTGGAAACAATTTCTCAAAGATACCCATTTCTATCACCCCTTTTTTACAGCCCGTTTCCGGCGCTATGCGCCTTTTCGTTCAGCCTTGTTTTGCAGCATGATTCCAATTTCCGCATTGTATTTCTGCCGGACGGTCAGTGCGTCGATCACGGAAACAAAGCCGTCGATTCTGGCCCGCTGTTCGATCTTTACCGGGCGGAACTTTCTGGTTTCCATGTTGTGCTTGAGCGCCACATTCAGCAAATGCGCCTGCAATAAGGCGTTATCGGCGATCTTGAATTTCCGATCCTTAATGATCCCTTCAAACTCCCGAATCACCGGCGCAAGGTTTTCACCCTGAAAAACATCGTCCGTCTGATAGCCGTAGGCTTTTAGATCGTCTATCAGGTATTGAGCGGAATAGCGGTCGTAGCCGATTTTCAGCACGTAGATTTCATGCGTCTGCTGTAAATCAACGAAAAATTGATATACGTCCCGATAGTCCACGTGATTTTCTCCCGACAGAACCAGCACGCCCTTTCTGACAAAAATATCATAAGGAACGCCGTCCGTTGCCTGCGCTTTTTCCAATCTGGATGCAGGCATGAAGAACCGCGTAAAAGCGTGAATCACGCCGTCCCGTTCGATCAGGACGCTTGCCGCCGTCAGGTCGGTTGTCTGCGACAGGTCAATACCGCCGACGGCATAGCAGCCCCGGAAAGCCTCCAATGTCGCTTCTTCCTTCGCTGCATCTACAATGGCATAATCAAGCCATGCGACGCTTGAATTTTGCTTGATATTGCAATACTTGGTTAGAAATTCCACCCGCTTCGAAAGCGACATTTCCGCCACGGCAATTTCTTCCTCAAAGAAAGAAGGCTGAACAGAAACGCCCATGTTCGGATTGCTTTTTTTCAGTTCTTCAATGCTGTTCCATTTTTCCGTATCGTCGATGATGTACAGCATAGGCAGCAGCCGTCTTTCCTTGCTGTTCCCCTTGAGAAAAGAAGTCGCGCGTTTCATCAGTTCATCATAGATACCGTCGTTGATATAGCCTGCCGTGCTGATGGACAAAATCATTGGTTGGCGGCGTGAACCCAGAGCGGACTTCATCACCTCGTATTGTTTTAGGCCCGGATCGCCTACCCAGCTTGCCACTTCGTCGTTAATCACCAGATGAGGGTTGAAACCGTCGCTTTTCTTGGCCGAAAAGGCCAGTTTCATAACGGTTGTGTTGCTTTCCTCGATGTAAATATCAGAGCGGCGTTTCTTCGCAAGCGTTCGAAGCTCCGGCTCTGCTTTTACCATTTGATAGAAGCCGTCAAAGGCTTTGTCTGCCTGATCCAGCTTCGGTGCAAGGCAATAAATTTTCGCGCCGTATTCATCATCCATATACGCCATATAGGCCATGATTGCGGACGCAAGAATGGTCTTTCCGTTTTTTCGGCCTATGACAACGAAAACCTCCCGAAACATCCGCAGGCCGTCACTATCCACGATCCCAAACATACAGGACACAAGGGCCTTTTGCCATAGTTCCAGTTTCAACAGCCCTTCTCCGCCCTCGAAATGGTGACAAAAGCCCTCAATGAACTGAATGGCCTTGTTTGCCTTCCTCGCGTCAAAAAAGAAGGCGCTTTTTTCCAGCCCGTCTATAATCATTCGATACGCGGCCAGAATCCAACGCCCTGCCGTTATCTTTCCGCTTTTGATTGCCGCGTAATACTCAAATATATAATTGCTGTACGGCACGGCTATTCATCCCTTAGCAGTTGAAGACGGCTCTTTTGCTTTGGCGGTGCTTGCGGGGCGATTTCGGTCAACTGTTTGATGATAACCGCAAGATTCTTCGTCATGGCAATATGGGTCTTGACTGCATCAGATTGCTTTTCTCCAAATTGGTTCTCACCGTTTTTGTATTCGGAGATATACCCCTTTTCGTTGATCTCGTTTTCCAATTCTTCAAGGGAAGCCGTTAGAAAGGCCGCTCGTTCAATCAGGCTGTCAACCGTGCGGCGTTTATTTTCATCAAGGTCTTTGAAAACTCTCCGAAGTCTGGCTTTTTCTTTTTTTATCTTTTCTTCTTTGGACAAGTCAGCCTTTTTCGGCATAGGTTTTCACCGTCCTTTCTCGTACACCACACCCCTACACGGTCGCGTATAGCCCCTTCGGAGTTTTTTTAATCTCCGCCCCTCGGTGTTTCACCCCTCCTAGATCGTTGGCGAATAGGGGGGATCAGCTCGCCTTTGTCGTTAATTTCGTATCTTTTTGCCGCTTTATTGCCGTGATGTTCCCGATTATGGCACGTTTGGCACAGTGCTTCCAGATTGTCCCACGACAGAGAAATAGCCGGATCGTGAATATTCTGCGGCGTAAGCCATATCTTGTGATGGGCGATCTTTGCTATCACAGGATCGTCCGGCTTCGAGCAGCGTTCGCAGTACACCCGCGCCGACAGAAAGGAAGCCTGTGTCTGCTTCCACTGTTTGCTTGAATAGAACCATTCCGCCCATTGCTTCACTGCCGCCCCTTCTTTCCCGGCATAGAAAAGAACGCGGAAGCAGTCTGGCCCCGCGCCCTTTGTATAGCTATTCACTGTCTGTATACTACCATATTGTTTGTGCCCGCCGAAAGTGCAGAAAAATTTTCGCGTCCTGTGCATTACAAAGCTTCCACGCCGTAAAGCAATACGGCTATTTTTCTCACCAGCCGCCCACGATTCCGGCGCACGGTGGACGGGTCGCAGGGAATCGTTTCCGCAATGCGATCATCTGTCATGCCGTCCAGAAACTTCCCCTTCACAGAAAGAAAATACGGATCGTCGGCAATGTCCTTGAGCGCCCTGCCCAGCGTTTCCACCTCGTATTCGTCCGCCGCGATCCGCGCCTGCAAATCCCGAATCATGGCTTCCAGCATTTCTTCGGGCGATACCCGCGCGCCGGAACGGGAATACCGTACCAGACTTTTGCTTCGTCCCGGCACTCCGTTCTGCTCCATGTCCAGAAGCCGCGCCTTGTCCTCTACGATCTTTTTCATCAGAAGCGGATAAGCATATAGCCGCTTCTCGGTGTCCTTGTAAGCGTCCTTCCGCTTTCGCTCCGCATAGAGAACCCCGGCTTTCAGCCCAGCGCTGACGGCCTCCTGAATCGCCGCCTTCACCGCTCTGTTCACGCCTTCCGTTTTCATTCTAACCCCTCCTTCTTTCCATTAGGCTTTGCCGTCCAATAGCGTCGCGGCATGAAGACAAACCCTTCGCATATTGATTTCTTCACCGTCTTCGGTTTCGCAGGACGCATCATAGGGAATCCGTTCTGCGACCGTCCGAAGCTGCTGTGCCGCCCGTTTCATGGCCGACGTTCTGCCGGAAGGAACCTCCGGCGTGATAACGAAGGCAGCTCGTTCCGGCTGACTCTGCCCTGCATTCCCGCTGACCGTTCTGCCTTCCTCGCCCTCGGCGGACTGCGGCCACGCGGCTTTCGCTTCAGGGCCTTCGTCTTTCGTCTGGCACTGGCTTCGGCCTGCGCCGCCTTCCTCGCCCCTCGGTGCTTCCTTCCCTTTCTTTACGGCTTCGCAGACGAAAGCGCAGAAACCGTCCTTTGCGCTGAGGCAGCACTGGCAGCACCCGGCGCAGCCTTCCAGATTGCCATTCTTTACGTGGGCGGCGATCCCGGCGGCGTTTCCGCACGTCCCGCCAAACGAACAGACCCGCTTGGAAAATGTTTCCTCCACCCGTTCCCGGCAGCTTTTCCGCCTGACAGCCTGCTTCACTGCCTCCGCCCCCTGCTGCCGGTAGGCTTCCAACGTCTGCCGCTGCTGATCCTCCGGCAGGGTAGAAGCGTCGTATGCGGTGGTAATGCCGATGTTTCCGCCTTTCAGTTCTTCCTTAAATTCGGGAATCAGCCTTTCGGAAACGCTTTCCAGCCTGCCCACCTGCGCCGGAGAAACGTCCAGCACGTCCGCGACGATCTCCCGCAAACGTCCCCTGATCTCATATCCCTCCGCCCGAAGCTGCCGGAATAGTTCCTTCATCCGCTGGGCCTGTACGGTCTTTTCGTAATCGGTCAGTTCCCGGGCGGTGGCGTTGGCAAAGATCAGCTTCAGTTCCGCCAGCGCGTCGCTTTGCGCGTCCTCCACTTTTGCCGGGATTGTCTCAAAGCTCTTGTTTCCGCCGTCCCGAAGCAGCTTGCAGGCGCGGTAGCGGCGCTCCCCGCTGATGATCTCATAGCGCCCGCCCTCTTTCCGCCGCACCACCAGATTGTGCAGAAGTCCCATGCTTTCAATGCTGGCCGCCAGTTCTTCAATTTCCCGGATGCCGTAAAGGTTGGCGGAGGAAGGGTCGATCCGATCCAACGGAATCGTTGTGATTTCAAAGCCGCCGTCCTTCCTGTTTTCGTTTTTGGATTGCCGGTTCAAAAGATCGTTCATATTGAATTTCGCCATGTGGGAAAGCTCCTTTCTTTGCGGCCCGCTCCCCTTCGGGTTGCGGGCTTCGGGCCTGCGGAGCGGCTGTGCCGCTGTCCTCAGCCCTCGGTGCTTCGCACCCTTCTTTTGCGGCCTGTTCCCTCACTTTCAGTGGGTAACAGGCTTCGGGCCTGCGCTGCCGCTACGCGGCGTGCTCACCCCTCGGTGCTTCGCACCCTTTTTTCGGCCTGTGCTGACCCCTTCGCCAAATTGTGCTAGTTCCTATCACAATTTCAAATATTCCTCCGCCAGCGCCCGGTAGTCCCGCGCCGCCGTGCTGCGCTCGTTGTATTTCAACAGGGGAACCCCGGCAAAGGTGGTTTCATCCACCGCGACGGTCTTTCGAATCACCGTTCGGAACATGGGCAGGCCGTCCGCTCCCTGCAAATGCTCCACGCCCTGCGCATTGACGTTGTTCCTCTGGTACATGGTCACAAAGCCGCCCGCCACCCGGATTTCCTCGTTGAACTCCCGTACCGCCTCCACCTGTTCCAGAATCTCCCGAACGCCGTCAAAGGCAAAATTGTCGATCTTGATCGGAATCATTACATCATGGGAGGCAACCAGCGCGTTCATCACGCTCATGTTCAGATCGGGCGCATTGTCGATCAGCACCATGTCGTATGCGCTTTCAACTTCCCGCAGCGCCTTCCGCAAGCGGGTTTGCTGCGGTCTGGAACAGTCCAGCAGAATTTCCTTGTTTGCCCGAAGCAGGGACATATTCGCCGGAAGAACGTCCAGCCGGTCATAGGCCGTCTTTCGAATGGTCTCTTGAATCGGGAAGCCCTTGACCGTCAGCACGTCGGCCATGCTGGGGGCCTGATCGTCGTGCAGGCCGAAAAACTTGGACGTGTTGCCCTGCTTGTCGTTGTCCGCCAGAAGCACACGCATTTGATGCAGTTCGGCAAACGCATAGGCCAGATTGATCGCGCTGATCGTTTTTCCAACTCCGCCCTTTAGATTGATGATGGAAATCACCTTCATGCATCGGTTCCCCCTTTCAAATACTCCAAAATGATCTCGCTGGCGGCTTCCCATCCATGGCATAAGGCCACCTGATAGCCCTGTGCTTTGAGTTTTTCCATCCATTCGGCCTGCGCGGGCAGCAGCCGTCCGCCGTGCTGACGCTTGAGTTCGATATATAAACCATGACAGCCCCCGCACGCGACCGGCAGGCAAATATCAGGCACCCCCGCTTTCAATCCCTCCGCCCGAAGCCGTCCGCCGGTTGCCCGGCTGCGCTTTCCTTCGTTCGGAATGTGATACATCAGTGTAAGACAGGGGTATTTTCCGCTTTGCATTCTGGCCCATAGGAAAAGCCGCTGCTGCTCCACGCTTTCCGAAGGAACGGGCGTAGCGTCTGCTGCCCTTTGGGGTACGGGCTTCGGGCCTGCCCCCGCTTTGATGCGCTCCCTATTTTCAACTGCTTTCATGGCTCATTGCCTCCTTTCTACGCGGCCTTCACAGCTTCGGCCCGTGGCCGCTTTCGTTCCATTCGGCGCAGCGCCGCCAGCGCCCGGTCTGCGCTGCCATACAGGCCGCGCCTGCTGTCCAAATAGTAATCCTCATGATATTCATCCCTTCCTTCACAGACCTGCCAGCGCACCGCATAACGCGGCCTCGCCGCGCCCTGCGCAGCCGCCAGAAGTTCCCATAAATCCGATTGTTCCAGCGGGATCACCGTCACGGGCACGGCGCAGGTCTTTTCGTAAACATCCGTCAGAATCCACGCCTTACGTCTGCTCCTTGGAAACAGCATTTTCATTCCTCCTGTTGTTTTTCTTGGGCCTTTGGATATAGGCGAAGTATTGATAAAGGTTTCCGAAGCGATCGCAGGCCGTGTACCAGTTCGGCAGCAGGGTACATCCTTTCGGCGGCTTCGGTTCCCGTGCGGACGGCGGGCGCTTGATCGGCTTTTTCTGAACGGTCGGCTGTTTCAAATTCCGGCTGGCATTCCAGCGGCGGGCATACTTTCGGCGCGGCTCCTTGCCGGAACTGTTTTCACCCCTCGCCGCGCTTTGCACTGGCCCCTTCCGGCCCTTGGGCGGCTTATGGTTCTTGGTCAGATACTTCGCCAAGTCCTCATAGGTGTACAGATCATCCAGCGTCGACACCAGAAACCGCCCGCGTTTCCTGGGCCTGTTCCATACGTCCCCCAATTCTGCCAGCGATAACCCGCCGTTCAGGATCACGTGATGATGCCAGCGACCCTGATGTTCGGTCACGATGATGTATTTCAAGGGGGACAGCTTCTTTTTCTTCCGCAGCCGATCCAGCCGGTCAATCAGATTCCGTGCCTCTTTCCGGGCCTGCTTCTCGGAAATGTCCTCCGCATGGGTGAACGTGACAAACTGGTCTCCGGCTTCTCCGTCGAAATTGGCGTTGATAAGCCGCATCAGCCGCTTTTGCGCGTGCCGCTCGTTTAGCTTCTGCTGTTCTTCCGTGCTTTCGCTCTCGTTGCCTGCCCTTGGCAGACGCTTTCCGTCTCGGGTCGCAAAGTACCGTTCCACCTCCACCAGTTTCCCGCTGGTGGTCTTTCGCTCAAAGTATGGCATTGTGTTCCCTCCATGTTGTCCCGTGAAGGGGCTGTTTCATCCTGTGTGTTGATTGCCTTCCTATTGCTGCCGTTTTCCCTGACCTGCCTAGGGGGAGCGGGGGACACCGTGCGCGGTTTCCCCCTGTTCCCCCTAAGGCGTACCCCCTCCCTCTTCCGGGGAACTGCGGCCAAGCCCCGCGCTCCGCTTGCGCTTGGCTACGCGCTTCATATTCGGCCTGCCCCGCGCCTTCGGCGTGTTGCAGGCTTCGCGTCTGCGGAGCCCTTTCAGGACTGTCCTCAACGCTCGTTCCGCTTTGCGGAACCTCCTTGCCTACGGCCATTTCTGGCGCTAGTCGGCCTTCGGCCTCCCTTGGTCAACGTGCATAATCATGCTTTGCGTGAATAGTTAATGGTTTTTACAAGGGTCAAAAGGCGCTTGAAGCCCCTTGTTTTCTTGTATTTCCGTCCTTTTCATGGTATAATGTGGGAGTGTTGAATAGCCTTTGGGCATAAGCCCAAAGAAAGCGGCTTGCGTTTGTCCATGCAGGCCGCTTTTTGGTTGGCCGACCCTGCTATTCGTTGGTATAGTTGGGCGTATCGGCCTGCGCAAATCCCATGCAGGGCAGTTCCTTCTTGGCGAAAATTTCCCCTCCGCCGCATCCGACGCAGGGCGCTGGCTTTCCATCCTCCGGCAGCTGCTCCTTGCCCTTCTGCCGCCTTTTGCACTGTTCCAGATTGGCGCAGTAATTGCATTTGCACTTCCGGCAGTCGTCGATGGTTTTGCCTCCGGCCTTTGTGGGAAAACCGTCTTCATCCAGCCTGTTTTCCTCCATATAGCGGGTATAGCCCGCCGCATACCCCGCCTGTATGGCCGCCATGGTGCGCCCCAGCAATTCGCCGTTGATCCTGCCCATGGACGCGGCAGCCTCGCTCACGGCCTCCCGCTTGATTTTTCTTTCGTCGAACAGCTCCGCAGCCTTTTTACAGCATTCATCGGCATAACGGGCCATGTCCTCCGCCGTCAGTTCCACCATTGTTTTTCTCCTTTTTGAATCGCTGGCTGAACAGGGCTTCCCATACGGCTACCACCAGACCGACGGAAGCCAGCACGCAGACGATTCCTACAAACAAATTTTTCGGCCTGTTCCCTCGCTTTCAGCGGGTAACAGGCTTCGGGCCTGCGGTAGCCCCTTATCGGGGCTGTCCTCGCCCCTCGGCGCTGCGCGCCCTTCAAGGGCGTTGCCATAAATTCGAAAGCCGCCATATCAGATCACCTTCCCGCCGTGCCGGTAAGGCCGTTTCCGATTGTATCTGTGCTTCAGCAGCAGAATCTTTTTCGCCGAAAGCCCCTGTTCGTCGATCCACGCGCACGTTGCGCCCAGCGCCTCATAAAGAAGCGACATTCCACGGGCAAAATAGTGGCCGACTTCCCCGCTTTCTGCTTTCCGCAGGTTGTGATAGGCAAGGGATAATTTCAAATGCATATTGCAGATCAGGCGCGGCAGCGTCACGAAATACGCCTCCGCCGGAACCATTCCGATCAGCTCATTCAGATTGTCGATTCCCCGAAGGCTCGTTTCTTCTTCGCCCAGATAATCCAGAATCCGAATTCAAGCGTCCGCCAGTTCAACCGCCACGCCTTCTGGCTTTTCCCGGCGGTATTCGCAGACGGAATTATGGCATGAGCGGCATTTTTCTTCGCTCTCCGGGCCGCAAATGGCGGTCGGACTGTCCTTTTTCCCGCACTCATACCACACCAGCGGTCTGCCCGCCCGGTATTCTTCCAGCGCCTCCGAATACTCGCTGTGGATCAGCGCGACGATCTCCGCAATTTCCCGTTTCTTATCCCACCAGCCGTGTTCCACGGCGTTCCGATGTACTTCCCGTGCAAATTCCTGAATGTTCATGCCTTCCGTTCCTCCTTCGGTCTGTAGGGGATAGGGCTGCTTCTGGCTCCGCAGCTTTCGCCCGTCGTGCAGGTGACAAAGGCGGCGCATTGCCGCCCGCGCAGAGCGCCGATCTTTGGATAAAGGAAATCGCATCCCCGGCATACCTCCGGCACAGGAAGCGTTTCCCGCTGCATCCTTCCGGCGCTGGCGGCTTCGCGCCGCTGTTGGTGATTCATGGCCGTTCCTCCCTTCCTTCCGCATCAAAAATCTTGGGTGTTCCCGCTTCCTCATTCTTCGTTTTCTCCAAGGTCAGCCCCCTGACTTTGCCGTCGCTGAAAAGCAACGGCGGCGTAACCGGCAGCATCCCGCATGAACTGAACCGCCTTTTCATCCGCCCATCGAATCACGGGAACGATGGCGGCGATCAGCATAAAGCCGTTTTTGACGATGATTGTAACGTTGCCGTTTATCAGACGGGCGAAATACTGCGCCGTCTGCAAGTCGTACCCGTTGGCCGAAAAGGTGATTCCGGCCAATTCGGACAGTTGGTCATTTTCTTCGTTGTCCTGCACATATGAAAGAGCGCATTGAGCATTTGTCCGCTGCACCACCCAATCACATCGTTCGTCCGCAGGAATATCCAGAATGGCAATCAGCGTATCTTCGTTCAGCAGCGGCAGCCCGTCCAAAGGGAAAACCGCGCTCCCGGCCTGAACATACTGCCTTTGCAGCACGCCGCTTTCGTCGTAGTGATCCAGCAAAACGACGCTCTTTGTTTGCTTGCAATAATTGGCAAGAGCTTTGATTTTCATCTGTGTGTGTTCTTCCTTTCTAGGCGCGCCAGCGTGACGGCCTGCCGTACCGCGTCCCCCGGTACTCAAAGCCATATCGGAAATAGTCATGCAGCGCAGCGCGGCAAAAGCGTCTGTGCTTCAAATATCGACTGATGGCAAATAGCATCATTGATTCCTCCTGTTGTTGCGGCCCACCCCAGCCCTTTGGGCTGTCGTGGGCTTCGGACTGCGGTAGCCCTTCGGGCTGTCCTCGTCCTCGGTGCTGCGCACC
>OLPR01003604.1_pt1 | contig 10169 bp, 6 predicted proteins | sample 1672761 | NCBI WGS metagenome assembly OLPR01 (sample SAMEA3136721, study PRJEB25190) | human gut metagenome | biome: human gut; feature: human-associated habitat; material: faeces | place: Austria | collected 2013
ATTTTCGGCAAACATCTGCCGCCCTGCGGGGTGTCGGGGAACCGCCCCTATAATCCTGCGCAAACCATACAATATTATATTAGAGGACTACCCAATGAAAATTGCCATTATCTCCCTCGGCTGCCCGAAGAACCAGGTCGACGCCGACGTATTCTGCCACGCCCTCATCAAGGACGGCCACACCACCGTGGCTGACCCCGCCGAGGCTGACATTATCATCATCAACACCTGCGGCTTCATCGAGTCCGCCAAGACCGAAGCTATCGAGAATATCCTGATGGCCTGCCAGTACAAGCAGGAAAATCCTGACCTCAAGGTCATTGTGACCGGCTGCCTGGCTGAGCGCTACAAGCAGCAGATCATTCAGGAGATCCCCGAGGTCGATGCCGTTGTCGGCATTGGCTCCAACGCCGCGCTGCCCGCCATCGTCCGCCGCGTCTGTGCCGACGGTGCGGGCCAGATCGAGAGCTACGGCCCCAAGAACGATATGCGGCTCGGCGGTGCGCGCGTTATCTCGACCCCGCGGCACTATGCGTACTTAAAAATTGCCGAGGGCTGCAACAATGGCTGCTATTACTGCGCCATTCCGCTGATCCGCGGTGCACTGCGCAGCCGTGAAATCAACGACTGCGTCGCCGAGGCCCGCTGGCTGGCGGGCGAGGGTGTGCGCGAGCTGATTCTGGTCGCGCAGGACCCCACCGCCTACGGCGAGGACTGGGGCAGACCCGGCGCCATCTGTGAGCTGCTGGACCGCCTGCAGGAAATTGACGGCATCCGCTGGATCCGTATCCTGTACGCCTATCCGGAACGTATCAGCGATGCGTTTATTGCCGCCATGGTCCGCAACACCAAGGTCGTGCCCTATCTCGACCTGCCCATCCAGCACTGCGATGACGCGGTGCTCAAGGCCATGAACCGCCGCGGCGGACGTAAGGAGATCGAGGACGCGATTGCCCGGCTGCGCGCGGCCATCCCCGGCATCACGCTGCGCACGACGCTGATCGCGGGCTTCCCCGGTGAGACCGAGGAGCAGTACGCAGAGCTGTGTGACTTCGTCAAGACCGTCAGGTTTGACCGCCTCGGCTGCTTTGCCTACTCCGCCGAGGAAAACACCGTGGCCGCAAAAATGCCGAACCAGATCGACGAGGAGACGAAGCAGCGCCGTGCCGATCACATCATGGAGCTGCAGGCTGAGGTCAGCGCCGAGCGCGAGGGCGAGAAGGTCGGCCATACCTATGAGTGCATCTGCGACGGCGTCGATGACGAGACCGGCATGTACCTGCTGCGCACCAAGGCCGACTGCCCCGAGATCGACGGCAATGTGCTGACCCCCGCGGACACCCCGCTGGAGACCGGCGCATTCTATAAGGTGACCATCACCGATTCCGACACCTACGACCTGTACGGCTACGCGGAAGAAAGGCTGGAGGACTAAGCTATGAATCTGCCCAATAAACTGACGATGATGCGCGTTGTTTTGGTGCCCGTCTTTATGATTTTTGCCGCCGTTTCCCACTATGGCACAGCGGACTTCCATGCGGCTTATATGCTGATTGCGGGCGTCATCTTCGCCATTGCCAGCATTACGGATTTTCTGGACGGCTACCTCGCCCGCAAGAATCATCTTGTCACCGACTTCGGCAAGTTCATGGACCCGCTGGCCGACAAGTGCCTGACCACCGCGGCGTTCATTTACATGGTCACCGATCACGTCTGCTCGCCCATCGTGCTGGCGGTCATCCTGTTCCGTGAGTTCGCAGTGGCCGGTGTGCGTATGCTGGCCGCCGAGACCGGCACGGTCATTGCCGCCAACATGTGGGGCAAGGTCAAGACCGTTTTGCAGATGCTGACCATCATCTTCTACTACTTTGTCGGTGCGCTGGCCGGGCCTACGGATGTTGGCTTTGTCAGCTTTGCCACCGTTGTGCTTTGCTGGTTCTGCGGCGCGGCGACCCTGCTCTCCGGCGGCATCTACCTGTGGCAGAACCGCAAGCTGTTCATGCAGGCGAAGTAACAGCCGCCGCGCAGTAGGGGCCGGGCATGCCCGGCCCGCGGCCTTGCCATACATGCCATTTTACATCAGGTGCCGGGCCGGACATGTCCGGCCCCTACAAGGCAACGGACCCAATAAGGAGACCCCAACTTGTCAAAGCTCAATCTCCGTACATTTCTAAAATGCATCTACCGCAGGATGGCCCGCCTGGAGCGGGCCGTCCTGTTGCTGCTGTGCATTTTTGCCGTCAAGTTCGTGTTCAGCACGGCGGCGCATTTTGCCGTGCCGCTGCAAGTTGTCGATATGCTCGGCAGCGGGCGAAATCCGGTGGATGTATGGCTGCTGCTGCTCTCCTGCACGGCGGTGCTGGGCACATTCTGCCTGTACCGCCGCGCGGCGCGGGCGATTGGCGCAAAATGCACAAAAGCGGATGCCGTTATTTTAGCAGTCTGCATAGCGGCCAGCGCCGCATTCTATCTGCACGCCATGGTGGGCCGCCAGAGTCTCTATCTGTGGGACAACGCGACCTACTACAATCTGCAGGTGCGGCTGGAATCCAACTTTGCGGACGGCGTCTTTACCGGTGTCGGCTCGACCATCTACAAGACGTGGTTCAACGACTACGCGCCGCTGGTCATCAATCTGCTGGCGGAGCCGTTCTTCATGTTCACGCCGCGCACGGCCAACACGTTTGCGCTGCTCTGCGCGCTGCTGATCCCGTCGCTCGTCTACTACAGTGCATGGCTTCTTCTGACGGTGCTGCGCCGAAAATTGCAGCCAAAGGCCCCGGTGCTGTTCACGGCGCTCTCTATGGCATTCGTCCTGTTGCTGCCGCTTTTGCACATTGCGCTTTACCGCGGTATGCCGGACCTGCTCGGTGTCGCGTTCGCGTTTATGCTGCTGGCGCTCGGCGTCGAGTACGATTTCAGCCAGCCGGCCCCCGCGCGGCTTGTGTCGCTGGCGGCCTTTACGGGTATGCTCATGCTGACCCGCCGCAGCTACATGTTTACCGTTGTGGCGTTCTTTTTGCTGTATGGCGTTTGGGTGTTGGCCCGCGCTGCACGCGCCCGGCAGGTACAGACCGCCCTGCGCTTCGGCAGGTTTGCCGCGGCCTCGCTGGTCTGCGTCGGCGTACCGCTGCTGCCGATGTTCTGGCGCATCGCCAAGGCCGACTACAGTGACCGCTACGCGACCTACCAGACCGGCGGCTTTCTGGCAGAACTGGCCAACCAGCGTGTCTATTTGGGCTGGCTCGTGTTTGCGATTATGCTGATCGGCATATTATACGGGCTGTATAATGCCAAGACCCGTGCGCTCGCCGTTCTTGCCGCCGTCGGCGCGGTGCTGACCGTGCTGCTCGTCACACGTGTGCAGAACATGGACGACCACCAGTCGCTGGCCGTTGCGCCGTTCTACCTGCTGGGCTGCTTCCTCTGTGCGCTGCTCGTCAGCGATCTGCCGTGGGCGTGGCCGCGCCGCATTCTGGCCGTGTCGGCGGGCATGCTGTGTGCGTTGAACTTCGGCGCGTGCAGCCAGCTGCTGCCGGTGGTTTTCCCCAGCGGATTTTACAGCGGACTGTACTTTTACGTGGACAGCCCCCGCAATGATTTACAGCAGGTCGCCGAGGTAAACGCCTGGCTGCGGGAGAACTGCACCGGCGAAAACTCCGCCTACATGATCTGTCACGGCGTGGTCTACAGCCCGGATGTGTTCCGCATCTCGGCGCTGCCGGATGAGTCCATCCGCGAAATTCTGCCCTACGGTGCCTGCAATCCCGGCAACGATGCCTTCCCGAAGGAACTGCTCACGGCGCAGGTCGTGCTGACCTGTACGCCGTTTGACCCCAACAACCACACAGAGAAGATGAACGCGGCCTTCCTGGAAAACCAGGAAAAGTACGCGCCGTTTGAGTTGGCAGCTACCTTCGACATGGGCAACGGCTACACGATCACGGCCTACCGCCGCGTTAAGGAACCGACGGCGGCAGAGCTCGACACCTACCGCGCCTATCTGGCCGAGGAGAACGAGCGGTTCCCCTACAATTTCAGTGCTGTCTGGGACGAGCTGGCCGTGCAATTCGCAAATAACGGCTGAATCCCCCTTGCAACCGCGCCTTGCGTTGGCTATAATAAAAGCATCCCTATATAGAGGAAGGAACGTGCAAGCTATGCAGATCTTCAACACCATGACCCGCCAGAAAGAGGAATTTGTCCCCCAGAAGGAGGGCGAGTACCGCATCTATGTCTGCGGCCCGACGGTTTACAACTATATCCACATCGGCAACGCGCGCCCGATGATCGTCTTTGATACGCTGCGCCGCTATCTGGAATACTGCGGCAACAAGGTCTACTATGTCTCCAACATCACCGATATTGATGACAAGCTCATCAAAAAGGGCCAGGAGGAGGGCACCTCGATGCAGGAGGTCGCCCGCAAGTTTGAGGCCGAGTACATCAGGGATTCCGACGGTCTGAACGTCAAGGCCCCCACCGTGCGCCCCCGCGCTACCGAGCATATCGGCGAGATCATCCACATCGTCAAGGACCTCGTGGACTCCGGCCACGCCTATGTGGCCCGCAACGGGGATGTCTACTTCCGCGTCAAGTCCGACCCCGGCTACGGCAAGCTGAGCCACCTGAACCTCGACGACCTCGAGAGCGGCAACCGTGAGCTGCGCAGCCGTATGGACGACGACCTGAAGGAGGACCCCGCCGATTTCGCAGTCTGGAAGGCCGCCAAGCCCGGCGAGCCCTACTGGGAGAGCCCCTGGGGCCACGGCCGCCCCGGCTGGCACATTGAGTGCAGCGCCATGGCCCGCAAGCACCTGGGCAAGACCATCGACCTGCACGCCGGCGGTCAGGACCTGATCTTCCCCCACCACGAGAACGAGATCGCCCAGAGTGAGTGCGCCAATGGCTGCACCTTCAGCCGCTACTGGATGCACAACGGCTTCCTGAACATCAACAACGAGAAGATGTCCAAGAGCGCAAACAACTTCTTCACGGTGCGCGAGATCGCCGACAAGTATGGCTACGAGCCGATCCGCTACTTTATGCTGACGGCTGGCTACCGCATGCCGCTGAATTACACCGTTGAGCTGATCGAGAGCTGCAAGAACAGCCTCGAGCGGATGTACACCTGCCGCGACAACCTCGATTTTGCCATAGAGCATGCCCACGGCACCGACACGGCGCTGGTGGAAAAGTGCGAGGATGCGCGCAAAAAGTTCAAGGCCGCCATGGACGACGACCTGAATACGCCGGACGCTCTGGCTGCGATTTTCGATCTGGTCAAGGACATCAACACGCTGTCTGATGCCTCCGACAAAGCGACGCTGGAGACTGCCGCCAAGACGTTTGATGAGCTGACCGGCGTGCTGGGCCTGCTGTACAACCGCAAAAAGACCGACAGCATCCCCGCCGAGGTCACCGCACTGGTCGAGGAGCGCGCTGCCGCCAAGAAGGCCAAGGACTGGGGCCGCGCGGACGCCATCCGTGCCCAGCTGACCGAGATGGGCTGGAGTGTCACCGACACGGCGCAGGGGCCGAAGCTCGCGAAGCTGTAAGAATTTTTCAAAAAACAGATGCAGGGGCGGCCTGCGCATCTGCGCCGCAGGGCGCGGGTGCGTGGGCTTGCCCCTGATTTTGTGTGTAACATGACGAAGCAACGAACAAAATCAAATAAGAGCCTCTGGGTGCTGTTGGGCGGTGCCCTGCTGCTGCGCCTGGTGCTGGCCCTTGTGACGGACGGCTACCCCTACGACATGAGCTGCTTTGTGGCCTGGGGCGACAAGCTGGCCGCCGAAGGTCCCGCCGCTTTTTACAGCGAGGGCTACTTTGCCGACTACCCGCCCGGCTACCTCTGGGTGCTGGGGCTGGTGGGGGCCATCCGCGCGGCGCTGCACATCGCCTACGAGTCCAAGTGGACGTATTTTCTGCTGGCGCTCGTGCCGTCGCTCTGCGACTGCGGGCTAGCGTGGCTCGTCTACAGAACGGTAAAGCGCAGCAGCCGGGGCGTGAAGGAGCATACCGCGCTGGTGCTGACGGCGTTTACGGCGTTCAACCCGCTGATGCTGTTCGACACCGGCGTCTGGAAGCAGATCGACGGCGCGTTTGCGCTGCCGCTTGTGCTCTGCTTTGTGCTGCTGGAGCAGCGGCGCTACCTGCCCGCCGCCGTGCTGTACGGCGTGGCGCTGGCCATCAAGCCGCAGGCGCTGCTGTTCGGCCCGGTGCTGGCGGTGTGCTATCTGGCGGCAATTACGCTGGAAAAGGACCACCTGCGCGCCTTTGGCCGCTGCTTTGGCGGTGCGGTGCTGGCACTGCTGCCGCCGCTGCTGACAGGTCTGCCTTTTTTTGGCGTTGTGCAGTTGATCCCAAAGCTGATCGACAAATACACCGGCACAATGTCCGGCTACCCCTACGCGACGATCAACGCCTTTAACTGGCTGGCGGCGCTGGGCGGCAACTGGAAGGGGCAGGCTGACCCTGCGTTGTTTGGCATCAGCTGGCAGCAGCTTGGGTGCCTCAACATTCTGCTGGTCACGGCAGGGCTGGCGTATTTTGCGGTGCGCAGCGTGCGGGGCGGGTGGTTCTCACCGCTGCTGTTGGCGGCGTACTACGGCATCGGCATTTTTACGCTCGCACACTGTATGCACGAGCGCTACATGGTGCCCGGCGTGCTGCTGACGCTGCTGGCCGCTGCGCACTGGAACGACATCCGCCTGTATGCGGCGGGCGTGGGCCTGTCGCTGACCGGGTTCATCAATCTGGCCACGGTCTACTCGCAGACCGGCACCAGCGATGAATGGCTGACGAGCGCGACCAGCTCGACAGTGGCCGTCCTGACCGGCCTTGGAGAGACGGTCTGCTTTGTGCTGCTGATCTTTGCAGTGTGGGACATTGCCAGACATGGCCACACGCTGGCCCTGCCCGAGACAAAGCCGGAAACTGCCCCGCCCGTGCCCGCACCGCAGCCGAAATGGACCCGCCGCGAGGTGGGCGCGCTGTTGGCGCTGACGGCGGCCACGGCGGTGCTGAGCTTTAGCTATCTCGGCAGCCGCACCGCGCCGCAGGACCCGCTGGACGCGACAGGCACGGCGCTCTCCGAGAGTGTGACGCTGGACGGCAGCGCGGTATCGCTGTGGGTCTACCCGGGCATCTCGTTTGGCGGCAGCATGACGGTGACAGATGCCAACGGCAGCACGGTCTTTGAAAAGGAGCTGAACTACGGCACCTGCTTCAGCTGGACAGCGAACAATGTGCAGCTGGCGGCGGGCACCCAGCTGACGGTCATGGTCGAGAACGCCCAGCTGTTTGAGCTGGCGTTCCGCGATGCCAACGGGCGGCTGGTGCCGGTCACGGGCGGCGGCGCGCTGTTTGACGAGCAGACCGCCGTGCCCGACACGATCAGCCAGCTGGACAGCATGTATTTTGACGAGATCTACCATGGCCGCACCGGCTATGAGCAGCTGCACAAAATGCCCGTCTACGAGACGACTCATCCGCCGCTGGGCAAGGACCTGATCATGGTCGGCATTGCGCTGTTCGGCATGACGGCGTTCGGCTGGCGGTTCGCGGGTACGCTGTTCGGTGTGCTGCTGGTGCCGCTGGCATGGTGCTTTGTGCGCCGCCTGACCCGCAAACCGTGGGCGGCAGCCACCGCAGGCGTGTTGCTGGCGCTGGATTTTATGCGCTTTTCCCAAAGCCGTCTGGCAACGATTGACATTTACGGTACGTTTTTCATCCTATTGGGAGCCTACTGTATGGTGTGGTACTGCCAGCGGGTGCTGACCGACGGCGTGAACCGCGCGCTGCTGCCGATGGCGCTGGGCGGCGTTGCGTTCGGGCTGGGCTGCGCAGCCAAGTGGACCGGCATCTACGCCGGGGCCGGGCTGGCCGTGCTGTATCTGGGCGTGCTCTATGCGCGCTGGCAGCAGAAAAGGCCCGGCTTCTGGGCGGAGTTCCGCACCGCGGCGGTGGGCGGCGTGCTGTTTTATGTGCTGCTGCCGCTCTGCCTCTACATTGGGTCCTATTTGCCGTACTGGTGGCGCGATCCGGCGTTCAGCCTCAGCGATTGGTGGCAGTGCCAGGTGTCGATGTTCAGCTACCACGCGACGCTGAAGGCAACCCACCCGTTTGAGAGCCGCTGGTACACTTGGCTGCTGGGCCTGCGCCCGGTGTGGTACTACCGCAACGGTTACCTGCCCTACGGCATGAAGGCCAGCATTGCGGGCATAGCCGGGCCTGTCATCTGGCTGGTCGGGCTGGCGGCGCTGGTCGGCCTTTTGTGGCATCAGGTCAGCGGGCGCGGCAGCCGCCAGGGCGCGGGCGTGCTGATTTTGTACGGCACGCAGCTCATCCCGTGGATGCTGGTGACGCGCTGCACCTTCCTGTACCATTATTTCCCCAGCTCGATGTTCTGTCTGGCGGCGCTGGCACTGGTGCTGGCGCGGATGAAGCACGTAGACTGGGCGAAAAAGATCGCCGCGGGTCTCTGCGTGGTGGCGCTCGTCCTGTTTGTGCTCTATTATCCGGCGCTCTCCGGCCTGCCCATTCCCGCCTGGTGGGCTGACGCCCTGAATGCCCTGCCGAGCTTTGGGTTCTATTAAAAGAAAAGCCTACCTTTGACAAGGGAGGCTAAAAAACGCTGCGGTAACGGGAGATGACTCCTGTTACCGCAGCGCTTTTGTTTTGTTGTTTTAAAGTTCCTTTCTTATAAGAAAGGAACACCGTGCCCCATCAAGCCTCCGGCAGATAAATATGATGCGGCAACCCCTCGACGTAGATGGGGGTCAGCTCGGCCTGGACGAGGGGCAGGGCGTAGGCCAGGAACTCGTCGGTCATGGCGGTGTGGTCGGCGTTGACCCACTCCAGCGGGACCTTCTTCTCGAGGTTTGCGACCTCGCTGATCGGGTGCAGGCTCGTGCCGCACTGGTACGGCGCATTGGAGATGCGGTCCAGTGCGACCATCTCGCCGGTGTGGCCCTCAAACGCGGCCTTCGCAGCGGCACCGCCGACCTGATACGCCTCGGTGATGTCGGTGCGGCTCGTCAGATGGCCTGCGCAGCGCTGCAGCGTCGAAAGCTCGATGCAGCGGGTCTTGGTGTCCAGACGGCGTGCAACGGTGTTTGCCAGGAAGCGTGCCGTGCCGGTCAGAGCCTTGTGGCCGAACGCATCCACCGCGTGGACATCGTCGGCCAGCTCGCAGACATAGCGGCCATCCTCGAGCTTGACGCCCTCGGACACGGCGATGACGATGGACGGCTTCTCCTTCTGCATCCGCTCGACCTTCTCGACGAAGTGATCCACATTGAACGGAACCTCGGGCAGGCAGATCATGTCCACGCCCTCGCAGTCCTCGGCTTTCGCCAGCGCCGCGGCGGCGGTCAGCCAGCCCGCATTGCGGCCCATGATCTCGACGATGGTCACGTACTTCGTGCCGTAGACCGTCGCATCGCGGATGATCTCCTTCATCACAACGCCGATGTACTTGGCCGCACTGCCGTAGCCGGGGGTGTGGTCGGTGACCATCAGGTCATTGTCGATGGTCTTGGGCACGCCCATAAAGCGGATGTCGCTGCCGATGTGTGCGCCGTAGTCGGCCAGCTTGCCGATGGTGTCCATCGAGTCATTGCCGCCGATGTAGAAGAAGTAGCCGATGTCCAGCTCCTTCAAAATCTCGAACAGCCGGATGTAGACTCTCTCGCCCTCGGCGGTGTGCCAGTCGGGCAGCTTATAGCGGCAGGAACCCAGATAGCTGGACGGGGTGCGCTTCAAAAGCTCAATGTCCAGCGCGGTTTTCAGCTTGTCGTCCAGCACGCAGGTGCGGCGCTCCAGCAGACCGGCTACGCCGTCAATGCCGGTGCCCTCCTCGTGGTTGATTGCCTCCGCAATGGCTTCGTCCAGCCGCCGCTGCACATCCTGCAGGGTATCGCGCGGGTCAAAGCTCGGCTTGATCATCGTTTCCTCGCCGTCATCGCTCATGGTGCGCTTTATGGCAATGGAAATGGTGATGGAATTGTGGGCGTACAGCTTGTTGTGCACCACAAAGCGGTTCAGTGCCGGCCGCTGGCTGATCATCCGCACCATGGCCGCCACAAATATCGTCATCATCGAGATATTGTGCTGCCTCACCGCTGATGATCACGTCACCGGCCAGCACCGAGCGAATGTTCGTT
>OLPR01003605.1_pt1 | contig 10168 bp, 2 predicted proteins | sample 1672761 | NCBI WGS metagenome assembly OLPR01 (sample SAMEA3136721, study PRJEB25190) | human gut metagenome | biome: human gut; feature: human-associated habitat; material: faeces | place: Austria | collected 2013
TATTCAGATCCGCAAAGCTCTGTGCCTCCAGCCAGTCAATAACCCGGCTCGCAAGCCACGCCCACATTGCCAGAGAGCGCCAGCTATATTCCGGATATGCAAGAGCGCAGCTGCCCTGATTCCATCTCTCTGTGTCATCCGGAGCCGCTTCATCAATTTCATAGCTGGTACCTACGAACTTGATTGCCTGTGCAGGGCATTCGTTAAAGCAGTAATGGCAGCAGGAACAGCGTGCGCCAATGTGGTACCGATGCTTGCTTGTCTGAGACATTTTGCTCACTCCTTTATTGTTCTGTGTCTCCACTATAGCAAGTTTTTCCCGTCTGCGCACCGTCGAATCGGACAAAACACATCCACAAAAAATGTACCGAACCGTCAAATGCCAAACCGGGCTGCACCGTATGGTGTAGCCCGGTTCAGTATTCGCAATAGGTCGCACTGCAACCTATATGTCAGCCGGTCACTTCTTGCAGCGCCAGAGGAAGGTCACAATCTGCGCTCTGGTGCAATTCGCGTTGGGGCTGAATGTCGTGCTGCCGGTTCCCTTGGTGATCTCCTCCCGGACTGCCCACAGAACCGCGTCTGCATAGTAGTCGGTGGACTTCACATCGGTAAAGGGATTGTCGGTATCGCCTGCCGGAGACTTCTCAGAACGCCACAGGAAGGTTACAGCCTGTGCGCGGGTGCAGGTGGCATCGGGACTGAACGTAGTGTGGCTGGTGCCCTTGGCGATGCCATTCTCCACCGCCCACAGCACCGCATCATAATAGTAGCTGTCTGCGGAAACATCGGTAAACGGCATGGTACGGGTTTCCGGTTCGGGACTGCCAGCGGCACGCCACAGGAAGGTCACGGCCTGCGCTCTGGTGCAGGTAGCGTTAGGGCTGAAGGTCGTTGCGGTGGTGCCTTTCGTGATGCCGTTCTCAACAGCCCACGCAACGGCATCTCTGTAATATGCTTTGTCTGCCACATCGGTGAAAGACATATCCGATTTTGCCGTCCACTTTGCGTAAATGGTGGTATTGGAAGTCAGCTTGATAGAAGTGACTTTGATAGTCAGGGCGCTATCGCTGTACCAACCATCGAAGGTATAGCCGTCACGAGTAGGCGTATAGCCGGTCAGGTCAACCGTGGTGCCGCTGGTCTTAGATACCTTGGAAATGGCGCTGCCGCCGTTGGTATCGAAGGTCAGCGTGTAGCTGGTCGCTCCGCCGCTACCGCTTTCATTGCCGCCTGTGCCGCTATTGCGCAGAATCGTCAGCGTGTAGGTTTTAGTACCGATCTTCACGACAATGTCGGTTGTGCCGCTGTTGGGGATGGCAACGGTTGCGCTGCCGCCGGTGGACAGAGCCTGTCCGTTGATGCTCACGGGCTCGCCGTTTCCAGACACCGCTGTGACTAGCGTAGATGTTGCTCCGCTATCATTTTGCAGCGTATAGGTATAGTTCGTTCCGTTGGCGGTAAAATCGCCGAGCCCCACTGCCAGACCTTCAAAGGTCAGAAGGTCTTTACCGGACACTGCGGCTCGCACCACTACGCGGGTGCCAAGCCGGGAGAAGGTGACGGTTTCCGTCTGGAAGGTTTCCCCGGAGATGGTACCGCCAATACTGGTCTTTTTCGTTTCCAGAACGGTCCCGGCAGCATCCAGCAGCGTGGCCACCAGCTCTGCGCCAGTCTGAGACTGCAGGCAGTTGTTGCGCAGGGTAATGGCGGCGGTGCTGTGACCGTTGCCGTCGTTCCCCTGTGTCACATCCATCGTCAGCTGCTCTCCGGTGCGGGCCAGTGCGCCGGTCATATGGACGCTGGCCTCGCTGTCACTGCCGTCATACTCCGGCAGGCGCTGATTGCTTCCCGTTCCACCGACCTTGCCTTCCGCCCACGCCTCGGCGTACAGATAGGTACCCACATTGGGGATCTCGGTTTTGCCAATGGATGTCATATACTCGCCCAGATCATAGGTCAGGTCCAGTGTAAAGGTTCCCTGATCGATGCGGGCGAGGGCGCTGTCTTCGGAAATGGTGATTTCATTACCGTTAACCGATACGCCGTTTGTGGTGCAGGCTACCTTTGCAGATTTGGTATGCAGATCATCCGCATAGAACGCAAGCTTCACCTCGCGGCTCTTTCCGCCGGCCAGCGTGGCGGCAGCGGAATTATAGAGGGTCATGCGCACCGTGCGCTTGCCGGCGCTCTCCGCAATCACTTCCATTTGCGAGATGCCAATGTCGGGATAATCCAGATACACTGTGCCGTTTTTGTTGATGCCGCCGGCGGCGGTGATGGTATAGCTCGGGTCGGTCACGCGGTTCTTCACATGGTGCCAGACGGTAAGGGTGGTGCTTTCATTGGGCAGCAGTTTTTCCGTAAGGGTAGCGGTTTCCCCGCTGCCAAGGCTGACCGTTAGGTTTGTCACATCGTTCAGCCCGGTGTTGCGGATGGTAAAGCGAATGGGTGTCAGGCTGTTCAGCGCCAGCGTTGCATAATCCACACCGATCTGTTCCACTGCCACCGCATCGGTGATAAAATCAGAGGTAGCGGTATAGAGGATCGTTTCCTCACCCGGAACGGTCACGCCGCCGATTACCTGCGGGTTTTCATCGTCATACCGGGTGGCCTGAATGGCAGCCTGCACCTGATTGCTGCCGCTGACATAGGCATCAAAGTGGTCAGCCAGCGTGCGATCCGGCAGCTCTGCCAGTTTCAATGGTGCGGAGAGCGTGTAGGTATTTGCGGCATAGCGCAGCTTGGCCGCCTTCAAAATGCCGTGATCTACCGCGCCCTTGGCGTCATTGACAGTCTCATTCCAGACGATGGTAAGATCATTGCGGCTGCGATGATCCCCGCTGAGGGAAGCGAAGCGGAAGTCTCCGCCCACGACGGCGTTGCCGCTGCTGGTCAGGGCAGACAGAGAGCCGGGGAAACTGTTGGACATGGTGCCGCTGCCGTCCACAGCCAACAGCTGGATATCGCTGCTGCCGTCTCGGACACTGTGCCAACCGATGACAAATCGGTCATCCCCGCTGCCGAAGTTGGCTGCAACGACCTGGGGGTTTTCGTCAAGATTGCTGTCACAGGTCGCCAGCATGGCTGTACCGGGAGTTCCGTCAGCAGCCACGGTACAATAGGCGATCTCGTAGGCGGAGGTATCTCCGGTTCCGCTGCGGTCCAGCGAGTAAACCGCCATAGCGGTTCCGTCGGGCAGCATGGCCGCCTGCAACGCCTTCACGCTGCCAGTAGCACCGTTATAAAGCATTTTTTCCTTGCTCCAGGTGCCGTTAGTGCTGTCATAGCAGCTGTACATGATACAATCTCTGGTCGTGAAGTTCAGCAGGTTGTTGCTGCCCTGCGTACCGGGATCGGGGGTGTAGACGCTGCGCCAGAACACGATGGCCTTGCCGTCGCCGCCCACTGCCGTGGCTGGGGCCAGATCCGGCGTGCCGTCGTTGGTTAGGCGGGTGGAAGTCCAGGTTGTTCCGTCATAGACGGACACTACGATCTCCGTGCTGTTCATCAGCAGGTTTTGCTCTTCCAATGTCACGGGATTACCGGCATCTTTACCCGGTAGCTCAGTGCCCATGCGAACCCAAGCCGCCGCCGCGAAGCTGCCAGTGCCGGACAAAGAAACGCTCGTGTCGCCGTAGCCGGGGAACTCTGTGAGATCGTCAATTTGGCTGGAGGGAGTATAGACGCCGCCATTGAGGGTGGAGAAATGTGCCCGGCTGTCGTAAATACTATTGCTGTTGCCGTCGTTGATGTAGGCCAATACCTTCCCGTCATCGCTGAGCTGTGGATAGGATGTGGGGTTGGCATTAGTCTGGATGTTTTCCAGCCCACTGGGGGAGTTCAGAGAGAACAGCATCATCCGCTGCTGGGGCTGGCCCCAGGTACGGGCATATTGCTCCAGATAGTCCCGGCTTTGGAGCGTTGCACTGCCAGAAGCCACCTGCATTCCGCTCTGAGCCGCCGCCATCCGCAGCGAGGCAAGGCTCAGCCCACTGGTGGCGTCATCCCAGTAGTCGTCGATTGTTGCCAAGTCATTAAAAGTCTTGGTGGCTCCAAAGGTTCCGGAGGCGATCACCGCCTCGTAGGAGATAAACAGGAAGGTTGCCACAAATTTGATCCCCACTTCGCTTTGGATCCCCAGGGCCTGACCGTTGATCTGGCGCTTTGTCTCGTCGGCAAGATAGGTGCGGGAAAGGAACTTATTCTGACTGTCCACATCCAAATTGCCGAATAGGCCGATCTTCAGCGCCACGACCGAATAGTCAAAGCCAATGCCGCCAAACGCGTGGACATAGGCGTTGATACGCAGCGTGGTCAAAAAGTCATTCACTGCCGTGGCCGTGGGATCGCTCCAGGCAAGCTCTGCACCCTCGCCCTGCCGGCCGTAGCGCACTGCGGTACGGAAATCCAGCTGAATGGCACCACCCAGCTCAAAGGTTGCTGTCAACGGCACGGGGCCAGCCATGGCGTTCACGCTGAAGGAGAAGCCCACGCCAACGCCGGCGGTAAAGCCGCCGCCTACGGTGAAAACCTCCCACTCCTTTTTTTCGGCGTTATAGCGGATTTCCGCTTCGTAAAAGCCCTCCAACTGCAAGTTGAGATCCGTGCTGGTGACATTGTCGGCCAAGGAATTGGTTTTGTAGTCCCCCCTGGGATCATAGGTTCCCTGGGCCATCTGGCTCAGGTCCCCGGTCCCGGGCACGCCCACTTCCAGGTTCTGCGTCAGCACATTCGCACCCAACGCCACGCCGTCCTCGGAATAGTCCATGTCCTCCATCTCCAGCGTATTGTACCCGGCCCAAATCATGGCACGGAACACGGAGGGATCTTCGCTGGGGGTGATGATCATTTTGAACACGGAACTGTTCACCGGACCGCTCAGATCATCCAGCCGCCCGGTCAGCACCTTGAGAATGTTACTGTCGCCCACTCCGCCAAAGTCAACTTGATTCACTCCACTGGAGGATCCCATCGTCGCCAGAATACCGGTGACGCGGTCATCCTCTGTCACCTTGGGCACTCGGGTCAGATCAACGACCCGGAAGGGCATTATTTTCTCCTGCAGCAGGCTGCCGTTCAGGCTCAGCTGCGTTTTCATACCCACATCCTTGCCGTCGGCGATCCATCCAGAGGTGGTCATGGTGGCCTCGGTGAGGGTCAGATCGTTTTCCGCTACGGGGATGGATGAGAAGGGATACTGCTTGGTACTGCTGCTCTGGGCGGCAGGAAGAACGCCGTATTCGTCCGCCAGCTTGAGACTGTAATTCCGCGCGTTGGCAATCTTCTCGCCCCAGAGGAACATGGTGGTGTGCAGTCTTGCTGTTTTAAAGCTGCTGTTAGGTCCAATCTTCCCAGTCGAGCTGCGGACATCCACCTTCTGACCGTTGGCAAGACCGTAATCAACGCTTTGCGCCACAATGAAGGGTTTGTTTTCCTCCCCCGTCGGCACGCTCTCCAGAGAGACAACGCCCTCTGCGGTGCGCATGACATCGTCCACGCCCAGCTTGCCGTTGACGGTCAGCAGCAGCGGATAGTACTTGTCGCCGTCAATTGCGCTGATCTCCAGAATGTACTCCAGCTGATCCAGAGCGGAAAGCGCCGTGGTGTTGCTCTCGCCCTTTTCGGCCGACCAGAACTGGGTGGAATCCAGATAGACGGTTATATTTCCCGCCGCATCCGTGGTATAGGTGTCGCCGGTGATGCCGCTGACAAGTGCTCCTGCCCTGGAGCCCAGCAGAGCTGTCTGGCAGTAGCCTCCGTTTTTATAAACGCCGCCGCGAACGGTCACCGTCTTGTTCGCCAGCGGATCGCCGCCCGGCGTGATGAGCGTCACAGATGCCCGGGCGACTCGCCGAAGGCTGAAGGTATTCAAGGGATAAAGCTGCAGTTTTGTGGCATCCCGCTCGCCGGAACGCAGATTTTCTTTATAGATGGTGCCCAGATAAATATCCGCGCCGGAGCCGGACCGCAGAGACACCTCACTGGCGATTCCGTTGGGTTCGTAAAGCGCCAGCACGCCATCACTGTTGGTCGTGACCGTTTTGGGCACACCTTTGCCGTCGGTGTATTGCAGCGTAGTTTCCGCTGCAGGCGTCAGCTGGAAGAGATAGAACTTATTTTGCAGCGTTTTCGCTGTCACCTGTACGTCGGCGCTCATGCCCGTGGCGGCATGGGTAGCCGTGACGGTTGCGCTGCCGTTGGCCAAGCCGGACAGCGCCATTTTGGTTTCGGGAAGGTAGGAATCAAAGGAGAAGTTTCTGATGTCCTCATACAGTCCGCCCTGCTTGTAGTTGACGGAAATGGCATTGTTGTTGCTGGAGAGCCACCGGATGCCGTCTTTAAAGGAGTTCCATCCGTACTTGTCATAGTTGATGCCTATGTACTCGATCAGCCCCAACTCCTGGCGCAGCTGCAAAATTTTAGCTGTATCGGTGGGCAGGGTGCCGCTGACCTTGGAGGTATTGTCCATGGTCAGCTTAGAAATCGTGTCTCCGTTGTCGTCCTGCACCTTCAGTGCGTCGGCATCGTAGACATACAGGGGGAAGGAGTCGGTGCTGGGAGCTTCCTCACCAGGATTCTCCACGCTCAAAACCACTTGATAGGTGTCCTTCAGATTGCCGGCTTTCACCCTCTGTAATGACAGAGGGAAGCTCCCGGAGGTGCTGGATAGGCTCTTACTGGCCACCTCTTGGGTGGTGTTGTCCTCTGTGACCCGGGTAATGGTCAGCGTGGACGGCTGAGAGGCACCGGTAGTGGCGTTTTCCACCGACCAGTTGATATTGACGGCGCCGTCGGTATCCTTGAGGTAAATGCTCTGGGGCGGTGTCAGCTTGGCCGTGGCAGGCGGTGCCTGCACGATGATCCAGGCAAGTGCCGACAGGCGGACGTCCTCACCCCCGGCGTTGGGGTGCGGCATGGAGACCCGCACCGTGTAGGCCGGGGTATTTTCCTTGGAGAGCTTGGAGAGCACATTCTCCTCGATCCGCACGCTGTTTTTATCCTTGCTGGCGGTATAAGTCGCAACGGGATTGTGGCCGCTCAGCGCCGCCTCATTCGCGTAGTTGCCCGCATACAGGTCGATCCTGTATTCGAACTCTTTGCCCGGTGCCATCTGCGCGGCGTTGGAGCTCCACAGCACGGTGGCGGGCTGATTTACCCGCGTCACGATGGACGCGCCGCCGGGGATCACCAGTGCCAGGGAATCGCCTGCCGTCACGGTATAGGGCTGCGACGTGCCCGTCACATCATCGTCAGTTTTCACAGTCCCGTTGTCCGCCGTAAAGGTAAAGGTGACGGTTCCCACCTTGGTTCCTGTGGTGGCAACAACGCCGGTATCCTCGTTGATGGTGGCAATGAGCGGGTCACTGCTGCTCCATTTACCGGTGGTGTAGCTGGCCGTCTCACCGCTTTCCCCCAAAACCGTGGCCTTAAGCGTGGGGCGGGCGGCTTCGGCGAGGGAAATCGTATAGTCGGCGTCATTCGCTTCCGGGGCGATGGTCACCGTGTGCGCGGAAACTTTCCTTTGCACCGTGAACTGCCGGGTCAGGGGAAGAACATTCACCCAGTCAGGAGCGTCTTTCGTGCCCTCGTTGGCCTGCAGCGTCACCGTATAGGTGCGGTCGAAAGTAGAGGGTTCGATTGCGTGGTCGCTAACGGTGAAGCCTCCGCTCTCTGTGTCCAGATAGACCTGCAGATGGATTGTTTCATCCGTGGTGTTGTCCCTCAGCTTGAGGCGGAAAGGGGCTTCCTTCGGGTCTGTGCCTGCCGGGGTGTGATAATTGCTGTATACGGTCTTGTAGGCCTCCGCCATGTTGGCCTGCATCGTGAACGATGCCTTGCCGTTGGCGTAGTCGGCGGTCAGCGCGGTGGGAGCGTTGCGCATCAAGACGCTCTTCAGCTCAACGCCGGCAATCGAGTTGCTTTGATAGGGCGTGGTATCCAGCGTATGACCGAAAACATCCTCCACGCCGGTCATACCATTGACGGTGACCGTGGTGGCATCCGCATCCTGCACCGGGTACCAGAGCATTGCCGTGACGCCGTATTTGTTCATGGAAAGCTCAGCGGCGTTATAGTCTTTGCCATTGATGGTCACGCGGGCGTTTCTAAGATCCACGAACTCGTCAAAGGTAACTGTGATGGGGACGTGCTGTCCGCTGGCATAGGTTCCCGCCGGGGCCGTGACGCTTTGAATGGTGGGGGCGTCCGTGTCCAACAGCTTGGCGGTGGCGTTTCTGGTCTTGGTTGTGGCGGAGGAATTTTGTCTTCCGCCATATACATTATCAAAGTTCAGATACAGTTCGAAGGGCAGCCAGTACTGCTGATCCCCTCTGTTTTGCGTGGTAGACTGCAGGGAGATGTTGACCGTACTGCCCTTGTCAATCGTACAGCTCTGCGTTCTCGTTCTGTTGTTGCTGGGCTCCAGAGCTGTTCCATTGAGATTGTACTCCGTCAGATAGAACGGGGCATGGGGTTGTGTGTCACTATTATAGCCATACGGCGCAAAGCCATTATAGGTCTCTACATCGGTACTCCAGTCAAACTCGATGCTGGCATCGATTTTGTATGGCTGATAAAATGGGTCGGAGTCGACGGGAAGCACCGAGTTGCGGGCACCCTCCAAAATTCTGATGGTATCGCTTAGCGCAACGAAGTCCTGATTGTTGGCACCTTCGCCGATATTGTATTCATTTGCCAGCAAAGGAATAAACATGTCCGAATATATTGTGGTTGTATTTTTGTATTCTTTATCATAGGGCGACGCGGTCATTGATGTTTTTATTGTGGGGACGCCAACCGTCTTTTTTAGCTTGAGCTGACAGTGGTCGGCATAACTGGCACCGTCATAGAACACCAGATTTTCCGCATCGTAAAATTCAATCATCCCCAGCAGGTCGCCATAGGAATAAGAACCCTCGTGCCAGCCCATGGGACTTCCTTTGGTTTTAACCTTGACAGTGATTTGACAACCACCTAAACTGTAGACGTCTACCGCATAGGTCAACTTGTAGGATCCGTCGCTTTGCTCGACGACCTTACTCGTCTCGCCTATCGAGACCTCCACACCTGTGATATACTCGCTGAGCTGGCCTTTTTGAATGCGGTAGGAAAAGCCGACCGGTTTTCCGCCATATACAGTAAAAGTCCCGGAGCTCCAGCTGTTGGTTACGCTATTCCCCAGCGTTTGGCTCATCATGCTGCTCATATCCACCGTCTCAACGCCCACAGGCGCTGTGGCAGAGGCGGAATACTGCAAACTGATGCCCTGCAGCTCCAGCTGCTCCATCAGGCTATTGAGATTCTCCAGAGCTTCCCCGGTAAACTCCCTGCCGGAGAAATAGGTGTCCTTGATCCGCTGCAGCTCCTGTTCGATTTGGACCATGGTCTTCAAATCGCCCAGCGCCACCGGGGTCCCATCCACGTCGGCTATGCGGGTGAGATCCGTGGCGGGATTTTCCAGCAGCTCCATGACAGCCGCCAGTGTCAGCACCCGGCCGTCCAGCGTGATGGTTTGATCCACCTTGAAATTGCCGTCTTCATCCAGCAGCCCCAAAGCGTTCAGCATGGAAAGCACCTGGTCGCTGCTATCGCCGGTCAGGGCAGAGACCTGCTCCAAAATCGCCTGATTTTCCTCGGGTGTGTTGCCTAGCGAATCGCTCACCGCTGCAAACGCCGTAGTTGGCAGCAGCGTGAGCGTCATGCACAGGCTCAGCAGCGCCGCTAAAAATCTTTTCTTCATGTTTCCTCATCCTCCTTGGTTTGTTCCTGCTGTTTATTGTTTTTTCTCAATCGTGTGCAAAACACGGTAACGACCACCGCCGCTGCAAAGGAGACGACGGCCACCAGCACATAGCCGCCCACGTCCTCCCGCAGCAGCATCGCGCCGAACACGCCCCATGCGGCTGTCTGCTCCTGCACTGCAAACACATCCGCCGCCTGCATCATCACCGCGAACAGCAGCATACACGCTGCGCTCAGCCCATATATGCCGCGCCACTGCCTCCGGCGGGTGTTTTCCCGCACCCGCTGCTTGACGAGTGCGACTCGTTTTGCGGTATCGTACATTTCGTTTGAACCTTCTCTCTGGATTTATTGAAATGCGGCTTAAAAAACCCTTCACTTATATAGGTACAAAAAATCGAAAAAACTCTCACCCAAAACGCAA